>Ga0272442_10002982_pt1 | contig 24024 bp, 21 predicted proteins | sample SSMForm2O_FD_200262 | JGI IMG/M metagenome (GOLD analysis project Ga0272442, IMG submission 200262) | Marine sediment archaeal communities from Little Sippewissett salt marsh, Falmouth, MA, United States - SSM-Form-2O | ecosystem: Environmental > Aquatic > Marine > Wetlands > Sediment ...
CCAATTCGATCGTTCCCACAACCGACGTCGTGCCGCTGACGTCCGTCACATTGACGCCGCCGTCAGCACCGATATCGATCGATGCCGCATCGACCGGCACACTGATCGAAGGCTGAATGTAGTAGCCGGTGGATGTAACAAGTTGACCGTTCGCATTCACCTGGAGCGAACCGTCGCGCGTGTACCGAATATCGCCGTTCGGCATTTGGACCTGGAAAAAACCGTCCCCCTTGATCGCCACGTCGAGTTTGCGACCGGTGCTCTGAAACTCACCCGTCGTATACACCTTGACCGTGGAGGCAACACGCACCCCACTGCCAATCTCAATCCCGCTCGGGCTAACCACACCGGACGCCACCTCCGAACCCGACGCTCTCTGGGTTACATAGAGAAGGTCCTGAAAATCGACCCGGCTGTGCTTGAAACCCGTCGTATTGACGTTCGCCAGGTTATTGGCAATGACATCCACCATCGTCTGCTGGGCCGTCATGCCGGTCGCTGCGGTGGAAAATGCTCTCAACATTGGTGTTTCTCCTTGCCTATGTCGCCGATTCGCCGGCCACACTTATCCCATGGCCACGCCGAGCAGACTGTTCGTGGCTTCGCTCGATTTGCTTACAAGTTTCACGTTGGCCTCATATGCTCGGGTAACCGTAATCATATTGACCAACTCGTTAACCAACGTGACATTGGACGCCTCCCGATAGCCCTGCCTCACGACGGTCCCCACGGCCGCCACCGGTGGCGTATCGACCGGAGCACGCCAGCAGGATGTCCCAGCCGGCAGCAACTGATCTTCCGCATCCGCAAAGTCTACGATGCGCAGCCGCCCGACTGCGATCTCACCCGCATGCACCGTCCCGTCAACACCGACCCCGATCTTCGAGCTATCCACCGACCCGGGTATCACCAACGGACCGCCCTCACCGGCGATGAGACGCCCTTCGGAATCGACAATCTGTCCATTCTGATTTGTCTGGAACATGCCATTCCGCGTATACAACGGACCGTCCGGCGTCTCCACAACGAAGAACCCCTTGCCGGTCAGCGCCAAGTCCAGGTTGCGGCCCGTCTGCGTCAAATGCCCCTGAGAAAAGTCAAACGCCGGCGCAACCACCGCCTCGGCGCTGTCCGGATCAGCAGCAGGGTCCAACTGCGATCCGAGCGCATCAGCGAAACTACTGAACTGGCGTTTGTATCCCGTCGTGCTCGCGTTCGCCATGTTATGCGCGATAACGTCGAACTCGTAGACCAGGGATTGCAGACTCGCCGTAACATTGGCAGCTATGTTTGGCACGCTATCTCTCCTGCACCACTGTGGCATGCACAGCTTCGTTCGCTCGATTCGACTCACCCTCGGCATTCACGCCTTCGGATTTGGAGACGATGGAATTGCTCAAACGCACCATGGCGTCGATATCCGTCTCGGTCAAACCCACCAACTCCACGGCAATCGCCAACCCGCCAGCCGCCTCGCGACAATGCCGCACCACGCCAACGTCTTCCATCACATACTCATGCTCGAAGCCGGACCCAAAACCATCTCCCGGCTCCGAGCCCTCGGTCGGCCGAAACGCCACCAACACGCGATCGCCCGCGCACACATCCAACGGCGCCTCGACGAGAAGGCCGGGGCCCGCCAGTTGCGTCACCATCCCAGGCACGAACTCCGGAGCGCTGAGATGGCTCTGACCTTCCGTCACCGACCCGGCCGAAGCGCGACGCATGAACGGGAAAACAGCCACAACCGCCGGCATCCGCACCTTCGCCCGAGTGAAACGACGACGGTTCACGAAACGAACCTGATCGACGTGGTTCAACGTCAACCGCGACTCCTCACAACTCACCGCCGTCGTGTCGTACTCCCATAGCGACGCCCCATAGGCGTATCGTACCTGCCACGCATCCCCGGCCTGGCTCGCGACCGACCCATCCAACGCAATGGCCAGTTCCAGATCGTCGTTGCGAACCACCTCGCCCCGCAACGTCAGACCGCTGCGACTCTGTTGCCATGTGACCTCCACCGATTTCCCCACAGGAATATCACGACTGCTCGCCTTCCGTGACTGCCCCAGTCCACCGGACGCACGCAGCGACTGGAATCCCAGCTTCTGACGCAGACCAGTGACCTCCGCCTTCAGACGCTCGATCTCATGCGGCTTCCGCGTACGCCCACACTCGGCAAGAAGCTTCGTCGCACCACGATCGAACGCGTCCACCGTCGTGAAGATATCCTGGCTTCGCCCCAGACCGCTACGAACAACAATCGCCAGCAGAATCTGTCGCTCGCGCGGACTAAGACCCCGACGCGACGCCGTCGCAATAAAAGCTTCACGTGTCACCGTGCGCTTCGCCGGGCGCTGACGATGGCTGACCCACCACAGCACCAGAATCAGCAGGGCCAACGCAGCCGCAGCAAGAACAGGAAACACATAGCCACCCATGTGGGCCGTCGGGCTTTCACGGGAACCGCTCCCTGCCGCGCTCCAGCGCTCAGTCGGCGTCAGTATCGCTACCCCGCGAAACATCAGGTCCCAAACCAAGTCACCCACACACATAATCAGTCTCCCACAGGAGCACGACCCGAAACGGTCATGCTCGCTAGCGGATCAGATTGGCCAATTCCTGAAGAACCTCATTGGCCACACGAATCGTTCGCGCATTGGCCTGATACCCATTCTGCGCTTGAATCAACGTCACAAACTCCGTTGCTACATCCGCATTCGACTTCTCCAGCGCCCCGCCAACGGTCGAACCCGCGCCGCCGGCCATCGCCTCGCTCAACACCGGGTCCCCCGAGTTGGCCGAAGGAACGAAATATCCGCCGCCCACACCCAGCAGGCCGCTGTCGTTGTTGAAGAGTCCGAGGGCCATGGTCGCGATATCTCTTTTGGTCCCGTTGGAGAAAGCCCCCACCAACACACCGCCTTTGTCAATCGATACCGAGGTGAGACTGCCGGCCCCGAAACCGTCCTGTTCCCGAGCCACCGCCGTCGACGATCCCGCAAACTGCGTTACGCCATCGAAGCCGCCCACAGTGCCCAGGTCGATCGCAATCGTCTGCGGAGTCGCTGGATCGTGGCTGAACGTCATGGTGAATTCCGACGTTTCAGTAGTGGGAATGCCGGTGAACGCGCCGGACTGCGGGTCGAACGAGACGCCGTTGATGCGCCGCTCATCCGGATCGATCCCCTCCACACCGCCCGTAACAGACGTGATAACAAGGTCCCAGGTGTTCACCGTATCCGTCTTCACGAAGGCGGCCGACAGGACATGCTTGCCCCCCTGGGAATCGTAGATGCCGATGTTGACGTTCTTCACGGAGTCGCCGCCCACCGTCGTCAATTCGAAATACGGAGGCGCCTCGAACGTGCCCGTACCGCTATAGGACATCGATATATCGGACTGGCTGTATCCCGTCGTATTGTCCGTAATCCGAATCCGGCCGTTGGCCATCGACGCCGTCGCGTCCGTCAGGACGTTCGTGTTGAGATGAGTGATCAGGTCGTCGAAAGTCGTGGTGTCCGTCACCGTGAACGTCAGCCCGGTGGTGAAGGCCGTTCCATCAGGATGATAGCCGCCGATCGTGATCGTTCCCGTCTCGGCCGCGCCCAACTGGCCGTCCGGCTGAGAACCCCCTGTGAACTGATCCAGTTGGTCGATCTCCGTCGCAAGAACCGCCGTCGACCCGCCGCTATACGAGTAGGCCTGCGCCGATGTCGACACTTGCGTCTGGATCTCGCTCGTTTCGTCGGCGCTGAGGTTCCCCGTAACCGTCACAGACGACGTAAGCTGCGCGGGAAGCGACACGTCGTAGGGCACAGTGATACTGCTGTCCCCCACCGCCTGGAAACCATCCGTCTCGCCAACCACCCCGATGCGCTGAACCAGGAATCCCGTGGCAGGATCGACAAGGTGCCCATCCTCATCCACCGCAAAAGAACCCGCACGCGTGTAGAGATTCTTGTTCCCGTCATTGACCACGAAGTAGCCCTGCCCGTCGATCGCCACGTCGAACGAATTGCCCGTATTGACAATGCCGCCCTGACCCATGTTCGGCGAAATGCTCTTGATCCCCACGCCGCTGCCGATCTTCTGCGGGTTCGTGCCACCGATCTGATCTGTGGGCCGCGATCCTTGTTGAAGCGTCTGTCCCAACAACTCGGCGAAGCCCACCCGACTGGACTTGAACGCCGTCGTGTTCACGTTGGCAAGGTTGTTGCCCGCAACGTCCAACATCGTTTGATGCGCCTGAAGCCCCGTTACGCCCGATGACAATGCATAAGTCATGTTACCCGTCTCCTACCACTAAAAACGCCGATTAGCCCCTTAGTCCCGTACCGATAACACATCCGCCAAACTCACTTGCCGATCCCCGATGATCAGCTCGATTTCTCCGTTCATCACAATCTCCTCAACTTCCCCCGACATACTCTCTGCCGCATCGCCCGACCCCGTAGTACTGAAAGACACGTCTTTACCAATCAAGGAACTCGCATAGCTGCGCTGAATCGATTCCAGCACATCCCCAAACGAACTGTTCATATCCTCCAGTTGCTGCAATTCACTGAACTGCGCCAACTGAGCGGACATGTCCTGGTTGTCCATGGGCTCCAGAGGGTTCTGGTTCCGAAGCTGTGTGACCAGCAGGTTCATAAAGTCCAACTGAAGGTCACTGGCTGCTGCCGTGGTTCCTAACGCGTCCGCCATCTTGATTCTGCCTTACATGAACGTTTGATATCCGACAAGTAACGTCATGGCGAACGGGACCGGCCCATCCGCTCACAGGACGTCGAAGCAATCGCTGTGCCACGAACGCCGAACCACGTACGCGCCCCGTAATGAGATCGAGCTTAACCCGTCGAAACGACAACGAGTTAGACACCGCCGACATTTTTCTCTGCGCCGCCGAGAGAGGCGCGCCGGCATTACCGCAATCTGGAGGACTCTTCCCCCTACCCAGAGAATTCTTCCTGCCCCATCGAAACCACCCCTGTGCGTTGCGGCGCCTTGAGTTTAGCAGGCACCGATCACCCGACCTCGCACGATCCACCGCCGCAGTGTTCTCGCAGACATCGCGCAACTTCTCGCATCGCACGCTTTTTCTTGTCGCATTTGCAACATGAACGCGTCCCATAAGAAGCCGACCGCGATTCCTAAGTGGAACGACCTTGACCGCACGCCAACGAGCCTCGCAAGTCATGTCCCATAAAACGGGTTTGCCAGTCCTACAAGCTATTTGCACCCCACGCGTGACATTCCATGCCGTCCAATAAAGGCTAAAGATGTTTCAAACAGGCGGTCGATGGGTCGTTTATCAAATTAAGGCAGCACCCGGAAACAACCCATCAAAGATGTTGATGATATACAGGATGGTATGAGCGTACTCAAACGGATCGCGGTGGTCAGCAGAAGTGCTCACATTCATAACCTCGCCCAGGAAGTCGCCCAGGAAGTGTTCGTGGCTGACGATCTGGCCGAAGCGCGTGACATCGCCGAAACCGTCTCACCAGACCTGACCTTGTTTGACGAAACCGTCTCACCCAGTGACATTCGCGACTTCCAGAACACCACCAACGGCCGAAACGGAAAGCCCTCGGTAACTGTCGTTGCCATCCTACAGCGCACGGCATTCTCAGATCGCGATTACAAGAAGGCCGGCGTCCTCCACATCCTCCAGGGCCAGCAGGAGTGCAAGCGCCTCCACGAAATCGCCACGCGAATCCACGAAGGCGCCCAACGACAGGGCAGTGACGCCGAATCGCGACGGGACTATTTCGTTGACGAACACGCCGCCCTGGTCAACATGGTCGGCACCAGCAAGGCGACCCAGCGGACGATGAAGATGATCGAGCTCATCGCCGCCAGCCAGTGCAATCCCGTCCTCATCATCGGCGAAACAGGTACCGGAAAAGAAATCGCCGCCCGCGCCGTACACGACCTGAGGCATCCGGACGAACCGTTCGTTGCCGTCAACTGCGCCGCTCTCACAGCCACCCTGCTGGAGAGCGAGTTGTTCGGACACGTCAAAGGGTCCTTCACCGGTGCGGACCGGGACAAGACCGGATTGCTCGAACTGGCCGGCGCCGGAACCTTGTTCCTCGACGAGATCAGTGAGACGCCCCCCGAGTTGCAGGCCAAGCTCCTGCGCGTGCTCCAGGAACGAAACTTCCGCAAGGTAGGCGGCGCCAAAGACCAGACCTGCAAAGCGACCATCATCGCGTCGAGCAACCGCAATCTCAAAAAGGCAGTCGCCGAGAAACGCTTCCGACAGGATCTCTATTACCGCTTGAACGTCTGTCCGATCGTCTTGGCGCCTTTGCGGTCCCCCGACCGCCGAGAAGACATCCGGCTCCTGGCCGAGTACTTCCTTGAGAACTCCACCATCTGCCCAAACCAGCCCAACAAGGTGACATCGATCACCAAACTGGCAATGGAAGCACTCCACCGGCATGACTGGCCCGGAAACGTGCGCGAACTGCGCAACGTCCTCGAACGAGCCATCCTCCTGGAGACGACGGAGAAAATAGGCCTTAGCAGTATTATGATCGAGCCTGAAGAGACGGACGACGACGCCACAACCCTGTTCAACGAGGGCATCAGAGACTTCTCGTTGGAGAAAGCCGAACGCGAATTGATCGCCCGCGCCCTGCATCAGACCGGCTGGCAGAAGACCCAGGCCGCCTCTCTCCTCGGCATCACACGCGCCACCCTCTACGCCAAGGTCAAGCAGTACAACATCCAAAAGCAAATCCCTCGCCAGAACGATATCGATTTCGCCACCTCCGCGTCGCCATCCGAAGCCGTCGCTGTAGGCTAATCCACTCCCAAGCAACCTCCCGCGCCCTCGCCCCGCGCTCGCCACACCACAACGCCCTCCCCTTGCAGCGCCGGCCCCTCGCACCCAACCCGTTGCCGCAACTGTCAGAAAATCGCCCGGCCCGTATAGAATCCTGACGCGCCGGCAACCGCCGCCATGCGAAGGCCGCCGGCAAAACCACCCATTCTGGCCCCAGGGCCCCATCCTCAGCCGTATCACCACCGACCCGCCCAACTGGCACGGCTGTTGCTGTCATACAGGCAAGGTCATGGGCCGCGCTCTGGAAAGACCGAATGGTTCCCGGCAGTCGGCGGCCCCTGAAAGAGGCAAAGGCCATGGCTCAGAAAAGGCAACAACCTAATCGCAAGAAGAAGAAGGACGCCGGCGCGCCCTTTGATGACGACTTCTTTGCCGCCCCGACGAGCGAGCCCGAGTACGGCGACATCTTCGCCTCTCTGCTCGACTTCGCCTCCGAACCCGAACCGATGGCGTTTGACGCGTCTCCCTATCCTCAGTCGACGAACGTCTCACCACCGCCCGCGCTGCTGACAGGGTATTCGAGTCTCCAGAAAGGCTTGCTGGTCGGCATCATCTTCGTCGGCGCCGCCCTCGCCTACGCGTTGCTCCTCAAAGTCGAATCGGCCCCGCCCCCCGACACAACCCCCGCGGCGCAGACCCCCCCGCCTCAGCATACGCCCCACCAACGCGCCTATACCGATTCCCTGGTGCAGCCCCCATTGCAGTCGGATCCACCCGTTGCCACGCCGGCCCAAACCCAACCCCCAATGCAAACGGACACCACCCTGCCCGGCCTCGAACCGCTGTCCCTACAGATCGCCGACAAGCTCTATCTCGCCGCCGACTTCGAGAGTGCACTCGACACCTACGAAAAACTCTACAGACGATTGCCCCCCACCCAGGATCAGCAACCCCTTCGAGAGTTCTTGCTACTCCGCATGGCCCTGTGCAGCAAGAACACCGGAGACACCAAGCAGGCCGACACCATGTTCCGAACCGTCTCACTCAGTCGCCTGCCCCTGCTCCGCGCCCTCGCACGCTACCACCAGAGCGGCACCCTCATCGCACGCGAGCGATACCTCGAGGCCGTCACAAAAGCCTATCAGACCATCGCACTGATCGAAGTGGTCGACTATGACAAGAAGTGGGTACAGGCCGTACAGCGACAAGGCTATTTCCTCGTCGCCGAAGCCCTGACCCGAAGCCTCCTCTCACTGCGCGACGCCGACGCCGACCTGCCCCCACAACTCTGGGGCAAGCATCCCGACATCGACCCCTTCGTCAATCTGGACCAGCCACAACTGAAAGTCTTCCTCGCCTCCGGAGCCGACAAGCTCGACGATGCCCTTCTCAGTCCCCAGATCCATCCCACAGCCCAGGAAGGACGTTGGTCGGTCATCTGCAACGGCGCCTCCATCGAAGAATTGCTCTCGCGCTTCGCCACCAACACCGGCCTGAACGTCGATTGGGGAGAAAACGGCCAGACCTTGTTCGACGAAGAAAGCGCCAGAAGACGACCCGTCTATCTCTTCCTGCCCGATGCAACAGTCCAGCAGGTCCTCAACGTCGCCGCCGGCAGTGTAGGACTACTCGCCCGCATGAACCGAACCGGAAACGTCGAGATCGTCGATCCATCCTCTTATGCGTCCCTGGCAGAGCACACCGACCTGCTCGCCGGCGAGTCCGTCTCGCACTGGCAGCGATTCCTCATGACCGCCGAAGATGACAAGCAAGTCCCCAGCAGCCACTTCAATCTGGGACTCCTCCACACCGTGCGCGAGCGACCGCACGACGCCATTGCCGAGTACAAGCTCGTCGCCAACCGCTTCCCCAAGAACGCACTGGCCCCTCACGCCCTGCTCCACTCCGGCAGACTAAAGGTCGCCCTCCGCGACTACGCCGGCGCCCAGCAGGACCTCAAGCAGCTCGTCGAACTCTACCCCGACACCGAGATCGCCGACCAGGCCAGTCTCTATCTCGCCGATGCCACCATGAAGGCCGGCATGTACGTCGAAGCCGCCGGCCTCTACCGAAAAGTCTACAACCTCGGACTCTCACACGAGTCACAGATCGAGTCAGCCCTGGGCGCCGGACGATGCTATTTCGAAACACAGCAATATGAAGACGCCTCCAGATGGCTCAACCGGTACGTCACGCTCGCAGGTGAGCAGAACCGCCGCGAGTTCCACGTCGCCTGCATGCTCCTCGGAAAAACCTACCTCGCACTGGAAAGACCCCTACAGGCGCACGCCGCCCTCAAGCTCGCAATGAAAGGCGATCTCTCCCGACAGCAATACGTCGAAACCGTCGCCACCCTCGTTCGCGCCTATGCCCAACAGGGCCTTTTCATCGAGGCGCTCAACACACTCGAGGGAACGCACGCCTGGCAGCTCTCCCAGCAAGAGACCATCGAATTGCTCCTTCTCCGCGCCCAGATCCTCCGCTCCATCGGACTCATCGACAAGGCGATTGCCCTCTTGGGGGAGAAGGCCCAGTTCTTGTCGAGCCCCGAACTCAAGGGCAAAGTTGCCCTCGAACTGACCGCATGCCACGTCCAACAACGCCAATTCGAACGGGCCCGCGCAGTGCTCAGCGAAACGCTACCACTCATCGAGCCCGGGCCGCTCGCCCAGCAGATCGGCCGAGAACTCGCCGCCGTCTGCCTCCGCGTCGGCCAGCCAACGCAAGCGATCTCTGTGTGCAACCAGTTGCTCGAGCACACCACCGACGATATTGAGAAACGCCAAATCAGGACCCTGCTCGCCGAGGCCTACCGCGTCCAAAGCGAGTATGACCTGGCCGTTTCCGCACTGCTTGGTGGCACGTAGAAGCCGCCCGCATCAGCGCGTAAGGATAAACGCCAATGAAGACGACCACACAACAAACGCAGGCGAGAGCGGATAGGTCCCTGTCGAACGACCACGCCAGGACCACGCTGGCCGTAGTCTGTCTCGTCGCAAGCCTATGGCTCGCAAGTACCGCCCTCGGGAAGCAGCAGCAGCGCCCTACTCCCCCCCGGCCGCAGCATACCGCGCCGGACGCCGACTACGCGCTAACCGGGCCAATCACCCAGTCCCCCGTCCCCACCAAGACCGAAGACACCCTCATAGAACGCAGCGACGCCCTGACCCAACAGCTCTGGCACACCCGGATTCTCGCGCCCGACACCAACGAGGACAACGGCAACCAGCGCGATCTCCAGGAGCTGATTCAAAAAGTAAGGTCCGTCCGGTTCGCGAACCCCGACACCGAACCGACCTTCACCGTGCCGCCCGAACCGGCCCCCGAAACCAAGCAACCATACCTCAACGCCGGCACAAACGCCGTGCCCGAACCGACGCCCGACGCCGGCTTCGCCCCCCAGCAAAAAGTCGAGGCCCTCGCGACCTTGCCGCCCGAGATTCAGAAAGAACTCAAGGCAGTACTCCAGGACCCCAACCTCGTGCAAGACCCCTTCGAGATGGCTGAACTACTCTTCCTTAGCGGGCGAGCGACCCAAGCCACCGTCTTCTACCAGATGGCGCTCGAACGCATCGCAACCGACGATGCGGCCACCAGCCAGGACCGGGCCTGGATCCTCTTCCAGTTGGGAAACTGCCTCCGCGAAACAAACATGGGCCAGGCAAGAGAAACATATATGAAGCTCGTGACCCAGTACCCCGACTCGCCCTGGACCGAACTGGCCAAGGCGCATGGACGTCTCATCAGTTGGTATCAGACGGCCAGGCCCCAGCAATGGATACCGCCACAGCAAACGCCCTGAAAAAGACCCGACCAACCGGCGGCGCCGAAAACACCAATCGGAGACATCGAGCGTGAGTAGCACCAGAAGCGATAGTGACAACGCGATGCAGCAACGATACGACAACATGAACGTCCTGATTGTCGAGGACGAGCCTCAAACCGCACGGCTCATACTCGAGATCCTCGCGCGCAAGGGAGTCAGCGCCCAACTGGCCGCACGCCGGAAAGCCGCACTGGACGCACTGGACAAAGGCCGGTACGACGTGGTCTTTCTCAGCGCTGAACTGGGCGACCGACCCGAGCACGCTGGAGGATTCGAGCTGCTCGAAGCCATCAGAGCCAAAGCACCCGAGATGCCCATCGTCATGGTCGCCGGCCCCCATCATGACACCAATCCCGCCGATTGTGACAACAGCAAGCTTCTGCGCCTCGGAACGCAAACGGCCGTCAAAGCGATCCAGGCCGGCTGCCGCGACTTCCTCCTCAAGCCCCTCAAGCCCGAGGCCGTCGAGAAACTCATCGAGGCCCTGTTGCCCAACCATCGCGTCGCCACCGCCGCCTCGGCCTACGAGGCAGACCGCTGTCTCTACCAGATCGTTGGCAAGAGCCCCAAGCTCGCCCAGACCATCGCCTTGGCCGAGAGAATCGCACCCACCTCCGTACCCGTCTTGATCAGTGGCGAAAGTGGCACGGGCAAAGAGCTCGTCTCCCGTCTGATCCACCACAAGAGCCGACGCGCCCTCGGCCCCTTCGTCCACATCAACTGCGCCGCCCTCACCGAGACCCTGCTCGAGAGCGAGCTGTTCGGACACGAGAAGGGCGCCTTCACCGGTGCACATGCCCAACGCAAGGGCCGCTTCGAAAGAGCCCATGGAGGAACGCTGCTCCTCGACGAGATTACCGAAACCCCGCCCCAGTTCCAGGCCAAGCTGCTCCGCATACTCGAACAACAGGAATTCGAACGAGTCGGCGGCAGCGAGAACGTCAAAGTCGACGTCCGCATCATCAGCACGACGAACCGAGACCTGCCCCATGAGGTCCAGATGGGACGCTTCCGACAGGACCTCTACTACCGACTCAGCGCCGCACGACTCATCATCGCCCCCCTGCGCGAGCGAAGGGAAGACCTCACCGAACTCGTCTGGCACTTCGTGAACCTCAACGCCCGCCAGGCCCAGCGACACATCACCAAACTCGACCCCGCCATGATGAGCATCTTCGCCGAATACGCCTGGCCCGGCAACGTCCGCCAGTTGCGCAACGTCGTACTGACCTCACTCATTCTCGGTGTCGGACCCAAGTTGTCCCTCGCCGACGTTTCCTGGCTCTTCGACGAATCGCAACCCCGAACCCAACACACGCCCACCGTCCAGACCGAAACCGAGCCAACCCCCGAAACCACATCCACAGTAGGCGGCATCCCCTTGGCCGATCTCGAACGCCAGGCAATCCTCGAAACACTCAGGCAGACCGCCGGCAATCAGACCAAGGCCGCCAAGGTACTCGGAATCAGCGATCGGACCCTACGCGAAAAAGTCAGGCGATACCGAAAGAAGGAATGCCTTCAGCCCGTGTAATGCACCAGAGCGGTCATGAGCCGCCCGAACATCCAGAAGAAGGAAAAACAGACAATGGCTGAACAGGAAAACATCGAAAGCGCAGAACGCAATGGCGCCGACGAGCAGTCGCCGCAGGAAGGCGGGGGATCCAAACTCATGACCTTCCTCGCGCCCGCCCTGGCACTGATCGTCTGTGCCGGTGCCGGCTTTGCCGTCAGTCGACTCTTCGGCACCGGCGGATCGGCACAAAACGTCGGGGCCGCCGAATCGGCAAATGCCGAAGCCGCCGATCCACTCCCGCCGCTCAACGAGGCAGACCCCGCCGCCACCTGGTACTACGACATGGAGCCCGTCCTGGTCAACCTCAACGAGCCAAACGTCTCACGCTACGTCCGCATCACACTCACACTCGAATTCGGGAACGGGATGGCCGAGGCTGACGGCGTGCCCTTCCTCGATCAAAGGAAGCCACTGCTCAAGAACTGGCTGACCCTCTTCATGTCAAACCGCACCATCGAGGACATCCGCGGAGAATCGCATCTCCGCCGCGTGCAGACCCAGATCACTGACATGTTCAACCAGGGATTGTTCGCCGACCAGAAGCCTTGTCTCAAGCGCGTCCTCTTCAAGGAGCTGTCGATCCAATGACCGAGTCGTCGGCATCCAATCTGAGTGGATCGAAAGTCCAGCAGCTTCTCAGCGCTGTCGGCTCAGCCCCCGCCGCCGCCGAAGCCGTACCCGAAGCGACTGTGTACGATTGGCGCGACCCCCACTACTTCAACGAAGACCACAGCAATCGGCTCGCCGCGGCCATGACGCAGATCGCCGCCCTGCTCTCCGAGCGCTTTGAGCATTTCTACAAGAGCCAGTTCAACGTCAAAGTCGCATCGATCACGCAGCACTATGCCGAGGGCCTGTCGGATCAGGCCGAACCGGACCAGGGTTTCGCTTTGCCGTTTGGCTCCGAGCCCGATTGCCCGTGTGGCTTCCTCTCCGTCACCGCCCAGACCGGCCTCGGCTGGTCCACTCGCCTCCTGGGCGATGCAGAAGCCGGCGATGATGCTGACCGGCCCATCTCCTCCCTCGAGGAATCGCTCCTCACCGATCTCCTGACCGCTGTCGTCCAGGCCTTCCTTAACCCTCTCGGCGATTCGCAGAACCTCCGGCCGGCCAACGAACTGTTCAAGGGCGCCCCGATCATGCCCTACCAACCGACCATGGAGCTCTGCCGCCTCGTGTTCCAGATCACTGAATGCGAAGGCGACCCCGGCGTCGAGATGCAGTTCGTCCTGCCCGCCGAAACACTCGCACCGCTCGTCGGAAAAGTCCCAGAGCCAAAGGTCAATCAGCCCCGCGAGCAACTGACCCGACTGCTCACCGAGCACGTCCACAGTATGCCCGTCACCGTGACCGCCCGGCTCGCCAACACACGGATCAGCTTCAAAGAAGTCCTCGACCTGACAACCGATGACATCCTCTTGATAGGAAAACCGATCGAAGAACCCGTCGAACTGATGATCGGCGACCGGATCCTCTTCCGAGGCAGCGCCGCTCAATCGGAAGCACGCTACGCCGTCTATGTAACCGAGTGTGCCGCCAATCCGGCCGAACATGCCGCCGACACACCGGCAGCCAACTAGAACGATAGAAAGGATCAACCGTTATGCCTGAAGCGGCCGAAGCCCCGGTAGAAAGCCAACAGCAACAAACGCCCAGCGAGGCAACGCCGGCCGGCGATGACAAGACGCAGGCGCAAGCCGCCGCCTTTCCCGAAGCCCCCGACAGTGCGCCAAGCGGGGCCACAGGACAACTAGGCGTCCTGCTCGACATGGAAGTCCCCGTCGCCGTCGTGCTCGGCACCACCGAAATCCCTGTACGGCAATTGCTCCAGCTCGCACCCGGAGCCGTCCTAAAGCTCGACAAACCAATCGAAGCGCCCGCCGAACTCTTTATCAGAGAATCCAGGTTTGCCGAAGCCGAGGTCGTTGTCGTCGAGAATCGATTCGCCGTACGAATCAAGCGGATCACCGGCGCCGGTATCCCAGGCCAGGAAACCGAAGGCTAGTCGCATGTCCGCACGATACGCTGGATGGAATTGAGAACGCCTTATGGCATCTGATCACCCAAATTCGAGAAGTCATGCCAACGCCTCAGGCGATGGCGAAGGCCTCCTCAATACCCCTCTGGCCGCCTACAGCAACGCCATTCTGGCCGTCGGGCTCGTCGCCGTCCTCGGCACCCTGATTATCCCCCTGCCCACCACAATCCTGGACATGCTACTGGCCTGTAGCATCTCCCTCGCTATTGCCGTTCTCATTGTCACCCTATCCTCCAGAGAGCCGCTCGAACTATCGACCTTTCCCTCGCTCCTGCTCTTCGTCACCCTCTTCAGGCTCTCCTTGAACGTCGCATCAACCAGACTGATCCTCCTCGACGGCGACGCCGGCAAAATCATCCAGACCTTTGGTGGCTTCGTCGCCGGCGGCAGTTTCGTCGTCGGACTCGTCATCTTCCTCATTCTCGTCATCATCCAGTTCATCGTCATCACCAAAGGCGCAGAACGCATCAGCGAAGTCTCCGCCCGCTTCACCCTCGACGCCATGCCCGGCAAGCAAATGGCCATCGACGCCGATCTCAACGCCGGCGCCATCACCGAAAAGCAGGCCAACGAACGACGCTCCAAGATCGTCAAGGAAAGTGAATTCTACGGGGCCATGGACGGAGCCAGCAAGTTCATCCGAGGCGACGCCAAGGCCGGCCTGATCATCACCGCCGTCAACATCATCGGTGGCATCGCCATGGGCTACTCACGCGGCATGACCGTCGCCACCGCCCTGAAGACCTACTCCATACTCTCGATCGGTGACGGCCTCGTCAGCCAGATCCCCTCCCTGATCATCTCCGTCAGTTCGGGATTCCTCGTCACCAAAATATCCTCCACCAACAGCGTCGGACAGGACATCTCCAAGCAGTTCCTAAAGGCTGGCCAACCCCTCACCGCCGCCGCCTGCATCATCGCCGCCATGGCACTCGTCCCCGGAATGCCCAGAATACCCTTCCTCGTCCTCGCCGTCGGCGCCGCCTCCGTCGGACGCATGGCCACACGCGCCGCCAAGACACCGGCCAAGACCACCGCGACGCCCGCCAAGAGGGCCGACAAGGAACCCGTCGAAGAGCTGCTCGAAGTCGACCGCGTCTCCGTCCACGTCGGCGTACGACTCATCACCCTCGTCGACCCACGCAGGAGCCACACCATCTTCGAACGAATCGGAGCCCTGCGCCGCCAGTTCGCCCAGCAAATGGGACTCGTCATTCCCCTCGTGCGCCTGCGCGACGATCTGAACCTCGAGTCCAACGCCTACGAAATCAGGCTCTCGGAGATTCCCGTCGCCAAAGGTTCCCTGGAACCCGAGATGTTCTTGGCCATGGACCCGGGCGCCGCCCAGCAAAAAGTCGAGGGCATTCCCACAACCGAACCGGTTTACGGCTTGCCCGCCCTCTGGATTCAGAACAAAAGAAAAGAAGAGGCCGAACTCAACGGCTACACCGTCATCGACGCCGAATCCGTCTTCATCACCCACCTCTCCGAAACACTCAGGAGACATGCCGACGAGCTGCTCACCCGCGAAGACGTCCAGCTCCTCATCGATCGCCTCCGCAAAAACCAGCCCTCGCTGGTCGGTGAGTCAGTCGGCGCCGACGGCGCCGTCTCGATCGGACTGGTCCAGCGCGTACTCAAGAACCTGCTCGCCAGCGCCATTCCCATTCGTGAGCTCACGGCCATACTCGAATCCCTCGCCGAGAACGCGCCCAAGACCAAAAATCCCGGCACCCTCACCGAGATCGTCCGCAAGTCGCTCAGCCGCACAATCACCGAACAGTATAAGACAGAAGCAGGCAAAGTCATGGCCATCACCTTCGACCCCGCCGTCGAGCACGAGCTGACCGCCGCGCTCGGCCAAGAGGGTGGCGAACTCACACTCAACCTCCCCACCGAAGTCGCCATGAACCTCAATCGAAGAGTCGCCAACGCCTGGCGCTCCGCGATGGATCAGGGACACGAGAAGGTCGTACTGTTGTGCGACGCCCGCCTGCGGGCCTCCCTCGCCCGCCTGCTGTCGCGAACCCTGCAAATGCTGCCCGTCGTCGCCTACGATGAAGTCGTCCTCGGCACCGACGTCGAATCCGTCGAGATCATCACAGCACAGGACGATCCCATGACGACCAAAAGACAGGAGGAGATGGCCTCCGCCTGAAGCTAGGCCTCACGAAAGTAATATGAACGCGAAGCCCCAACAATACTGGATAGCAGCAACGAACGACACAGACCTCTGTGGTCGCAGCGCCCGGCACGGCGGACGTGCCTTTGATCAACGAAAGCCTCGGAGCAGCCGGTAAGTATGGTCCTACAGATACGATCCATCGCCGTCAGCATAGCGATCGCTGGATTCTTCGCCCTCAGCATCGTAGGAACCGTGACAGGCCTCTCGCCGGATACATGCTGCAAACGCGCCCTCTTGGGCGCCCTCGCGACCTATTTCGCCGCTTCCATAGCACTCAAGGCAATAAACTCCATTCTAGCGCAAGCCATGATCGCCAGCCAGGTAAGCAAGGATAATGCCGGTGACAACAAGAACTGAAGAAATCCCTGATACGCACGACCGCGCCGTGCGCCAACGCCCGCCCCGAGCCGGCGGCCATCTCAAGGCCGTCGCCCTCCGCGCCTACTCCGGGCACAAGCACAGGGCCGTCAGCGACGACGACGTCGTCGAGCTGCTGCCCATGGTCAGCGCCATCGCACGACGCACCGTCCGCTACCTCAAGCCCCCGCTCTCATTCGACGATCTCGTCTCCGCTGGAACCGTCGGGCTGCTCAAGGCCGCACGCGACTTCGACGCCTCACGACAGGCCGAGTTCAAAACCTACTCGTACATCCGCATCAAAGGAGCCATACTCGACGAGCTGCGCCGCGCCTCACTCCTGCCCTCCGGCGTCAACCGCCAGGTCCGCGATGCCCTCAGGCTCACACAGGAAATCACCCAGCAGACCGGCGCCGGACCCACCGACGAGCAATTGGCCGAGAAGCTTGGCGTATCCGTCGAAGACGTATACACCCTGTTCGAGAATGCCCGCGCCCAACACTTCGTCTCCCTCGATGGAACCACCGAAGAGCAACCGGCTCTGGGCAATCTTCTCGCCGCCGCCGATTCCACCGGACCGGACAACAGGCTGCAAAAAGCCGAGATGATACAGAAACTCTCCGAGGCCATGGCAAAGCTCGACCAGCGACGACTCCAGATCGTCGTCCTCTACTACCACAAGCACTTGACCATGAAGCAGATCGCCGATCTACTCGAAATCACCGAATCCCGGGTCAGTCAGTTGCACGCCAGTGCACTCGTCAACCTTTCCGCAATGTTGAGGGAGTACCACGATGGCGGACAGTGATTACAACGTGATAAAACCAGTCGAGAGCCTTCAGACGATCCAGGGCATCGCACCGGCAAAACGTCGACAGGAACGAAAGCAACGGCAGGATGCCCCAAACGAGCACCACGAAGAAACAGAGACCGAAACCGAAACAGAAGCCGAGCGCAACGACGCCGAAGCAACCGAGACCGTCCATGACGAGGACGATCCCCATTCGATCGACTATCGCGCCTGACAACAACCCGGCGTGACCCCGACGAACCGGCCGACACGCCAGAAGGAACAATGGAAAACGCCATGCGACAAGTGCTAAAAGCCAACCAGGTGCAGTTTGACACGCCCCTCCAGTTGAGTCTGGATCGAGGCGCCGCACCCCCCGCCGCCGCGCACCAGCCGCCATCGGCCCCAACGCCGATCCCGGCCCACGCCCGCGTCGTCGAGAGCCACCCGGAGTACGCCCTCGTCGAAATCACCTGCTCCTGCGGCCAGACCACCTACATTCGCTGTGATTACGAGCCCACAAAAACATGAGACCTTCACGGGCCAGGAGATAACATATGCTCAGAATAACAAAGGCCATTCCGATCTTACTCGTGCCGCTGATCGCACTCGCCAGTGGCTGTGCCGGCTCCGCCCTGCAAACGCGATCCACACCCGCCGACTTCACGACCAAGCCACAGCCCCAGGCCAGCGCCAGCCGATTCCAGGACGACCCGCTTGAGGGAAGAACCGCCGTCGAGTCCGCAATCGAACTCTCCGAGAAGTACGCACGCCTCTCCGATCAGACCATCGCCCTCCGAGAGCAGAACCAGCGACTCACCACAGAGAACGAAGACCTACTCCAACGAATCACCACCCTCGAAACCAAGCTCAGGCAAAGCCAGAAGGAACTCGGAGAAGCCAACGACCTGCTCATCGAAATGCTCACCGAACTGAACAACTGGAAAACCAACATCCTCGGCTTCCGCGGAGAGATGAGAGAGGCAGCCAAAGCACAGTTGGAGGCCCTCCTCAAAGTCCTCGAAATACTCGGGGGCGAGTCGGAGGTCGGCGAACTGCAAAGACGCCACGCCACCACCCTCAACCCGCAGTCGCGTAACCAAGGACCCGCGAACCAACCCACAACATCGCAGGCAGGTGAACCCAATGTGCCCTAGTCTCCCGCTATCGAACCATACAAATAAGATCCGTGTGACCCTCGGCCTGGCGACCTTGATCGCCATCGCCCTGACCGGCGGCTGCGCCCCCCACTTCCAAAACGACGCGATGGACAGCGCCTACTACCTGAACCCCTACAAGAACCTCAACACCCTCGGCAGAGTCGCCCTCGTCGAACTCGAGAACAACTCCGCCTATCCCGACATCTCGACCGACGTGACCCAGGCACTCTTCGTCGCCCTCCAGAAGAAACAGATCTTCGGCGTCACCGTCGTCGACCGGGACAATCCCCAATGGCAAGGCCTCCAGGATAACCTCGACTCCCAGCAGGCCCTCAGGAACATCATGCACACGCGCAAGTCCCTAAAGTGCAACGGCCTGCTCATCGGAACCATCACCCAATACCAACCTTACCCCCGCATGGCAATCGGCCTGCGACTCAAACTCATCGACCTCACGGACGGACAACTCCTCTGGGGACTCGAACAAATCTGGGACACCGCCGACCAAAGCATAGAGCAAAGAATCAAACACTACCACAGACAAGAGATGCGCTCCGGCGTCGCATCGCTCAGGGAAGAACTCGTCGCCGTCAGTGCCCTGAGATTCGGCAAATTCATCGCTTATGAAGTCGCCGAAACCCTCGACCCAAGCACCGACGAATCCGATGACAGCCTCTTCACCAGATAGCGTTGAAAAAAGGGACCTTGCTAGCACTGACAAACGCCGTTTTTTGACCGGAAAGCCCTAAAGGTTTTCCCAAACGGATCGAAAACCTTAGTAGAAACACGGATATCAAAGGTAAGTCTCAAATGATAGACAACATAAATGCTAATCAGGTTGGACACCTCTTGGGGAAATCGCTTCCGTTCAATACCGATGCGCCCGCCTCCCGGCCTCGCAACGACGCCGACGCCGCCCTGAACGTGCGCTTTGGAGATCTCATCAATCAGGCCAGGCAATCCGCCGCCGAAAAAAGTCAGGCCGTCGACGAGGCACGCGAGCTGATCGAATCTGGCCGCCTCACCAGCAGCCAGAACATCGAAGCGGCCGCCAGGAACATGCTAAGCTTCGGCATATAAGCATCTTAGAGACAATCTAGATCTTGCCGCGGGGCCTGCCAAGGATGGCGATCAGGCCCCCTTTTTGTTGCGCTCCCGGCCCCCAGGCGCAGAGAGAATCGTGTGAATGCAGAGTCGCCCTGTTAGGCGCTCTACTAAAGGTAGCAGTCCAGGAAGGTGCCGACCGGAAGCGGACCCCGATTCGGCCGGGCGGCAGGCATCGGGCGAACCACAGGAAGCGATTCGCTATACCGACGAACGTGGACGTCGACCTGAATCGGATCGCTCCGCTCGCTCTCTCCGCCCAGCAATCGGCCCCCAAACGGTGCGGATTGGGCCGCAAGGCGATCGCGATCGAAAGAATTGTCTACGTTCAACGTCATCGTCAACACCAACCTCGTGTTCCACCATTATTATAGCAGCATTATGGGGCCCACTCAATCGGATCCTACGCCGCGCACGTCCGAAAAGTTTGACGCCTTTTTTCCGTGACCACTCCTGACCTGAAGGCCTTGGTATTATGAGACATCGTGCCGAAACAGCGAACGCAAAAATCGAAATCAGACTCAGAATATTTGCCCCAATGTGACGACTATAAGGGTACGCCGACACGCTGAGTAACGCAGTAACTCCGGGAACGAAGGCTATCAAATGCACATCATCGCCAGATGCCCTCGATGCGGGTACCGCTGGTGGCTCGACGCCGCCGCCGCCGACCGACGCATGCGCTGCCGAAAATGCTTCCGCCTCCTCCGCGTCCCCGACCTCGCCGATCTCCCCCATGCCGCCGAGGTCATAAGCCAGGCACAAACCGAACTCTATGTCGACGACACCGGCAGAGTCTTTGGCTGACCCCCTCACCCTAACGATACCCGCACTCGATCGCACGAATCATCTGACCCAGGAAAATGGGGACTGGTACGTTCCGAGCGACAGCGAGGGTTGTACCTGTGGGGCTGTTGAAAAAGTCAAGCCATAACGTTTCGGACGGACCACGACACGCATTCTTGCGCAATGCATGCGGTTATTCGTCTCCGCGAAGGTGTCATGTTGGGGTTTTTCAACAGCCCCCCTGTCCCCTTTTTCCGGGGGCCGCCACTTGACGCATCTTACTCGACCCTGCTTAGAGCCCCCACCCTAGCGGTACCCGAACTCGATCGCTCGAATCATCTGACCCATCGTATCGTTCAAAGGCGTCGCGATACCGTGCTTGCGCCCCAACCGTGACACCGCCCCGCAGAAGATATCCACCTCCGTCTCACGCCTCGCCTCCACGTCCTGTAGCATCGACGTCTTGCCCGTCGGATCCAGTCCCATCAAGGTCATCTGCCACGACGCCACGTCATCGTGATCCAGCTTCACCCCTTCAGCCCGCGCCAAAGGCAGCACCTCCTCCATCGACGCTTCCATCAACGCGCACGCCTCGTCGCAATCCTGAAACACCCCGTACGGCGCCCTGAGAATCGCCGACAGCGGATTGATCCCCACGTTGACCATGAACTTCCACCAGAGCTGGCGCATCATATCGGCCGGGATGTCGTAAGCCACCCCCGCCCGTTCGAAGATCTTCCCCACCCCCGCCGCGCGCTTCGAAACGACCTTGTTCTTCTCCTGCCCAAACACGAAGCGACCGCGTGACAACGCCCGCACCTGCCGCCCCGACCGCGTCGCATCGATCCCCACCACGAAGCCATAGAGCGTCCGCTTCCACCCGTAAACCGCCGCGATCTCCGCCTCGCTCTCGATCCCGTTCAGAAGCGAAAGGATCGTCGTCCCCTCACCCACCAGCCGTTCGATCTCCACCAGCGCCCCGGCCAGTTGCGGTGCCTTCACCGTCAGAATCAAAAGATCCACATCCACCGCCGCCGAGTCGATAGGCAACACACCCACGTCCAGCAGCTCCCCATTGACATACAGCGGCGCCTCCTGCAAACGCGCCAGACGCTCCCCACCCGCCGCAAAAAAAACCCGGTTCGCATCGCAATCAACAAGCTGAGCCGCCAGACTCGCCCCCACAGCCCCCGCACCCACAATCACCACATTGCGCTCAACCACCTCGCCATCCCCAAAACCAATCCCGGCACCAATCCCACATCAGCCAACAATATGCTCAAGCACCTTATAGCCCCAACCAACCACCCCGTCAATCACCCCCACAACCTTTCTGCCCCCACCCGACGCGCCCAACCTCTGCAAGTGAATCCGTCGCGTTCAGCACGCAAGGGCGTCACCCCAACCGAAGGCCTGCCCCAAGCAGACCAAAAGTGCCATCCCGACCGAAGGCCTGCCCAAGGCAGGCCGCAGTGGAGGGATCTCCCCCCGAATGGAAGCCCCATCGGCCTCGCGACAAACCCCACGACCCCGCCTCCCCCCCGTCGGTTTTCGCCTTGTGTCACGGGGCCTCCGTGATGTATCATTAAATGATACAGGGGTAGTGCTTCAACCAGCGAGGCAAGAAGGCCGGAGGAGGACCGTCATGCATCGTGCCAGCCAGATGCGCCATCGCGCCGCCAAAGGGTCCCACGTTCTGACCGTAATCGCCATAGCGCTCTTGCCAATCCCAGCGCTGGCGAACGCATCTGCCCCGAATGAGGCCCCCGCACCCCGCGTCCTCCATTTCCCCAACGACCGCTCGCTCGGCACGCTTCGCCTCAGCGACTCGGCCTACACCCCTGGCAAACCCCTCGGCCCCGCCCAGGGCAACGTAACCATCCCGGCCGGCAAAGAGGTCGATCTCACCATCTCCGACCCCACCCCCGAAGACTTGGCCGCCCTCGAAAACCTCCGGCCCTCCGACTTGTGCGGACTGAGAATCCGCAGCAAGACCTTCAGTGACAACGACATCAAACCCATCAGTCATCTCACCGGGCTTCAATGGCTGACCATAGGTGGTCACGTGGGAAATCCCCGGAATATTCAGCCCTGTCCCTTCACCGGCGCAGGCCTCCAACACCTCAAAGACATGGACCGGTTGCGAATTCTGCACATGCGAAGCTGCCGAATCACCGACGCAAACCTTCAGCACCTAACCGACCTTCCCGCGCTCGAACTCCTGATGATCAGCCACTCCCCCCACCTGAAAGGATCGGGCCTCAGCGATCTCAGGAAGTGCCCGAAACTCAAGCGTCTTGACTTCTACTTCACCCCCCTCGGCGACAGAGCCCTGGACCACCTTGCCGATATAGACCAGTTGGAGCAGTTGTCGCTCCAGTACGCCGACGTCACCGAGAAAGGCTTGGCCCGTCTCAGACGCCTCAGGCATCTCAGACACTTGACCCTGTCTGATGTGCCCCTGACCGACGCCGGCATGCGACACATCGCCGCGCTAACCGGACTCGAATACCTTCAGTTCGAATGCAATGGCGTCACCGACCAGGCCCTCGCCCTTCTTCGCCACCTTTCGAATCTGCACGTCCTCAAGATCGGCTTCAACCGCCTCACGCGAGCCAAGGTCATCGCCCTCCAGGCGCTGCCCAACCTCGACCAGCTCACCCTCTACCTCAAGCAACTCGACGACAACGACGCGCAGCTCCTCAACGAACTGCCTTGCCTGGTCGTGGGTCTGGCCCTGGAGTCCCAGTGGATCACCGACAAAGGTCTCCCCGCCCTGGGCAGGCTGAAAGGCCTGGAGCGACTCAACCTGAAAGGCATGCCCATCACCGATGAAGGTCTGTCCCATATCGCCGGAATGACCGCCCTCAAGAACCTCGATCTCGAAGGCACGAAGATCACCGACGCAGGCCTCGCCCATCTCTCTCACCTGACCGCGCTACATTGGCTTTCGCTCAAGCACACCCAGGTCACCGGCACGGGACTGTCTCACCTCAAAGACCTCCCCCTCCCCAACCTCCTCCTCGACCATTGCCCCGTCGAGAACGCCGCTGTGCCCGACCTCATCGCTATGCCCTCGCTCCAACGGCTTGGCATTCAGCGCACCTATATCGACGAGCAACACGTCGAGGAGTTGAAGGAAGCCCTGCCGGACTGCCGCGTCTTCTGGGAAGTCCCCCCCGTCAGAATCGACGCCCCTGCCCCGCCGCTCACCATCGACAAATTCGTCCGGGCCCCCGTCGACACCGTGGCCACCTGGGACGCCTTGCGAGGCAACGTCGTCGTCCTGGAATTCTGGGCCACCTGGTGCGGCGCGTGCGTCGCCGCCCTGCCTCACGTCAACGAACTCATCGACCACTTCGAAGGCCAGCCCGTCCGCTTCATCTCCATCACGGATGAGTCC
>Ga0272442_10002983_pt1 | contig 24022 bp, 11 predicted proteins | sample SSMForm2O_FD_200262 | JGI IMG/M metagenome (GOLD analysis project Ga0272442, IMG submission 200262) | Marine sediment archaeal communities from Little Sippewissett salt marsh, Falmouth, MA, United States - SSM-Form-2O | ecosystem: Environmental > Aquatic > Marine > Wetlands > Sediment ...
CGACGCGGACTCCGACACCGACGCGGACTCCGACACCGACGCGGACTCCGACACCGACGCGGACTCCGACACCGACGCGGACTCCGACACCGACGCGGATACCGACACCGACGCGGACACCGACACAGACGCGGACACCGACACAGACGCGGACACCGACACAGACGCGGATACCGACTCGGACACCGACACCGACGAGGGCACGGTCACGATCAGCGACAACATCCCGGACGAGAAGAACGAGCAGGGCCAGGACATCGTCTGCTTCCGCGTGGTCACCGACACGGCCACGTACCTCTACGACAAGCAGGGCGGCGGCTTCACCAGCCTGCTCGGCCCGGATGACGAGGACTGGCTGGGCTACCACCAGGGCGACCGCGAGCGCGGGGAGTTCCGCGGCATCCCCAACACCGGGGCCCTGCACCCGGGGTACGTGGGCGGCCACTCCTGGACCGACGATGCCCTGGACACGCCGCTGCCAAAGGCCACGATCCACACCGAGCGGAACGGCTGGGGCGCCACCTGGGAGTTTCATCCCACCTTTGCCAGGATGACCCTGCACACGGTGGCGGGAAACTACTGGATGCTGTACGAGGGCACGCCTGGCGGTCAGGTGGGCCCGGACGATGTGTGGTGGCGCTCGGACGGCACCACGAGCACGTGCTGGGACGATCCCGACTGGACCAGCACCGACATCACCAACACCTCGGGCGCGGCGCCGGGCACCGAGTGGGTCTTCTTCGCGGACGGCGGCCTGGACCGCTCGCTGTTCCTGATCCACGACGACGACGACGAGGTGGACGACTACTGGCAGATGGGCGGAACCCAGGGGATGACCGTGTTCGGCTTCGGCCGCAACGGCGGGCAGCAGATGACCGCGCCCGACGCGCTGCTGATCATCGGCCTGGTGGAATCCCGGGACTACGAGACGGTCAGGCTGCACGTCGATCGGGTGTTCAGCGCGAGCCCGTAGGCTGTGGTGCAAAGATCACGATCGCGTCCATAGCTGACGTCTATAGATCGCAGAACCACTGTGGCGCACAGTGCAACTCCTGCTGTCCGGGAGGCAAGCAGCAGCCCTCACCCCACTCGCAGTCGCCCTCATCGACGCAGGTGGCGCCGACCGTGCACTCCTGCACCTTGGCCGCACAGCCCCAGTCCCCGGATTGCAGGCGGCAGCAGAAAGGATTGGATCCGCAACTAGAGATGAGTCTCGGATCACATCCGGGGATGATATCGCAATTCATCGGATGTCGGCAGGCCACCGAATCGTCATGCCCGACGCAGCAAATCATGTTCCCAGGGCAGTCCATGCCGCCGAGCGTGCAACTCAGTAAATCGGTACAATCCGGCTCCGGCTGGCACTGGTAGTTGGCGCCCGCGCCGACGCAGCATCGCTCGCCGGTGCATTCGGCTGGATTGGACGGATCGCAACCGCCAAGGCAGAGCGAGGGCGGCAGGCAGTACGGATCCGTGGCCCCGGGGCCGAGACAGCATGCCCTGAAGGGAGAGGCGCATTCGCCACCCAGGCAGTCGACCTGATCCGGGCACAGGTTGGCAAACATGCACTTGGTCGGCTGCCCGGTCTCCTCGCAGCAGCCCTCGCCATGCTGCCAGTTACAGTCGAAATCGCCCCGGCACTCGTTGATCTCGCACAGCGGGGCCGGCAGGCAGTGCGGCAGATAGTCGGCGCCCCGGCAGCAGACGAGATCGCCCTGACAGGCGCTCTGGACGCGTGGATCGCATGGTGGGATGCACTCGGTTATGGACTGACAGTGGAAGTTGAGATCGTCACCAAGACAGCAGATCTCCACCGGGCTGGCGCAAGGACTGCCCGGAATACAGTCGTCGCAGAGCCCTTCGTCCACGCAATGGTATCCACCCATCGGATCGCGGCAGCAGTCCCTGCCTATCTCGCAGGTCAGCAGGTCCCTGGGATCGCAGGCGCAATTTCCTTCGGGCACGCATCTCGGATACGACCCGCTGGAACAGCACTCCTCGCCTGCCTCGCATGAGCTCGGATCGCTGGGATCGCATTCATCCAGACAGATCGTGTGCGGCATGCACTTCCTCATCATGTCTGGCCCGGTGCAGCACACCGTGTACGGATCGCAGGGCTCACCCGCGCTGCACTCCACCGTTACAGGGCAAAGGTTGGCCATCATGCAGAACCCCATGTCGTACTCGGCGCCGCAGCAGACCTCGCCGATTATCCTCCGGCAGTGATCGTCGGACTGGCAGGGCGGCATCTCGCAGTCCTCCAGAGACTGGCAGCTGTACGCGCCTGTTGCATCTCGACAGCAGTACGTGTTGGTCGCGCACTGCGCCAAAGGGCCGTTCGGGTCGCATTGATCCGCGAAACACAGAACCTCCGGCTGGCATCGGTCGACGCCGTCTCTGCCAGTGCAGCACGTCAGATCCTGGCCGCAGGGATCGCCGCCCTGCACACAGGGCGACAGGCAATCGTCTGCGGGATGACAGGACAGCAGGAAGTCCCTACCCACACAGCACACATCACCGTCTTCACAGTTCTGCAGAACCGGCGAGCACGAATCGCGGCACACCAAACTCGGCCGGCAACCAAGCCGACCGTCGCTCCTCTGGCAGCAAGCCGAGCCCTCCGGGCAGTAGAACGGATCGGCCGGATCGCAGGAGTCGGCAATCGTGCACGCTCCCGTGTGATCGCAGTACGGCGGCGGGATGTCGTCGGTCGGCCAGTCGCAATCGCTATCCTCTACACAGTGCTGACGGCAGACCGTACCAGCGGGTTCGCAGGTATAAGGATAGCAATCGTGTGTCTTCTCGATGCAGTTCCGATTGCCGTCACAAACCAGATCTGTCTGTGTCACATCGGCGCAGACGCTTTCACCGCACGGTGTATCCTCGGGAACGGGCTCGCACTCACCCGGATTGGTGAGGTTGCAGGCCTCGCAGGTTCCCGTGCAGTCCTCCTTGCAGCAGACGTCATCAACGCACTTGTCGCTGTTGCACTCACTGGCGTCCGTGCAGGCCTCCCCGTCTGGTTTCTTCGCGGGGCCTGTTCCTTTGCCGTATATTTTCAGCTCGTCGATAGATCCGAGTACGTACTGCGATCTGGATCCGCCGCTTGGCATGTGGCAACCGATGCTCAAGGCCGTGTTGCTGTGGACGATTTCCTGTGACTTGCTCACCTCATCGATCAGGTTGCCATCAACGAAGATCGTTTTTGAGGTGCCATCCCAGACTGCGGTCAAACGATGCCAGTCCCCGGAGTCCAGCGGGTTGCTGACAACCAGGTCGTGATGGCCCGAGTCTCCCGCGTGCTCTGTTCGAAAGATGATCTCGTTACCGTCATGCGGCTCCCAGGCAATCATGTAACTCGCGTCGCCGTTCACCCCCCACTTCCCGGTCAGTCGCTGCGTTTCTCCCGTCGATCCCGCCGGTTTGAACAACAGATCGATGGCAATGGCATCCCTGGGCTTGAGCCAGTCGCTGGACGGGACGGTGATGTAGCCGTCTCCGTCGAAGTACACGGCGCTTCCCTCCTTGCCTGTCTCTGTCAAATCGACGTTGCTGGCAATACCAGTGTTGTTGTGACCTGATTCATCGTGAATCGCCGTGCCAGCAGCTTCCTCGAAGTCATACCAGGCCAGCAATTCGAAATCCTGGGGTATCAGATCTTTGTCGGTGTCCGTGTCGGTGTCCGTATCGGTGTCCGTGTCGGTGTCCGAGTCGGTATCCGTGTCGGTGTCCGTGTCGGTGTCCGTGTCGGTGTCCGTGTCGGTGTCCGTGTCGGTGTCCGTGTCGGTGTCCGTGTCGGTGTCCGAGTCGGTATCCGTGTCGGTGTCCGTGTCGGTGTCCGTGTCGGAGTCCGTGTCCGTGTCGGAGTCCGTGTCCGTATCCGCGTCCGTGTCGTTATCCGTGTCCGAATCGCTGTCAACGTCGGTGTCTGAATCGACGTCGGTATCGGTATCCGAATCACCGGTACTACAATCGCAGTCTGCCCAGGTGCCGCTGTCCGTGCATGTCCGTGTACCCTGCTGTCCACCTTCGCAGGTGCAGTTCTCCAATGCCCCCGGATTACAGACATCGTCATTGGAGTCCTCGCAGGATACCAGGCAAGTCCCCAACAAGACAGTCAGCAACAGAGCAATACCTCGCTTGTTCATAATCCCCTCCCATGTCGAATGTGAACCATCACGGCCTCCGATACGAAAGCGTGAGCTCGAGATGATCAGCAGAGACGCTTCCGGGCTGCGGCCCACTTCCGCTCGGATGCGATGGCGTGATAGCAAAGGTCATCGTGCGCAGCTGTCCGTACAGCAGGTGAACGATGCCAGCGCGGTCGGAAATTTCATCGAAAATCACGGAAGGCTCGGCGCTTGACGTCGCACCGGATGCTAGTGGTAGCCATGCGCCTCCGCCCTCCGCGCTCCAGACGAGCAGGTCGGCTCCATGCAGCTCGTTCGCTTCGGCATCAGTGGAATAGCCTGTACCGCCCGCGACAGCAGAGACACTCAAGCGAGCCAGAGCGGCCTCGCTGGGGATACCGGCTGCCTCCAGCGGGATCTTCCAGAGGATCGCCGGCTTCTCGGCGGTGCCGGCATCCCACTCCCAGGTATCGCCCAGGAACGACTGCGTGGCGAAGGTGCCACCGAATACCACGATCTTGCCACGGCTAGCATCGAAGGCCATTGCATGCTCGGTTCTCGCCTTGGGTCTCGATCCGCCGGGATCGTGTTCCACCCATTCGTCGGCCGCCGAACTCCAGGACCAGATATCGTCCATCATCTCTTCGTCGTTGCCGTTTCCGGCAAAGAGCACGACGGCGCCTCGGGTGCTGTCGAATATCGTCTTGTGACCGATGCGCGAGGGGGGCAATTCGCCGGCGGGCTCGAGCTCCGCCCAGGTCGCAGTGCTGCCGTCCCACTCCCAGAGATCGTTGTAGCTCTCCTCGCACTTGTGCGTGAACTCGGTTCTCGAGCAACCGCCGAACATGATTACCCTTCCGCGCAGACTGTCGTAGGTCAATTCGGGGGCGTTGCGCCTCTCCGGCACCTCACCATGGAAGCCAATCTCGATCCATTCGTCCGAGTGTCCGTCCCACTCCCACAGGTCGCCCAATGGAGGATAGCAGTAACCCTTGAAGCAGCCGGCATAGATCACGACCTTGCCTCGTCCTGAATCATAGGTGTGTCCGTGGCTCACCCTACGGCCCGGATCGGAGCCCAACGGGTACTGTCGCTCCCAAAAGCCTGTCGCGGGATCCCACTCCCAGGTGTCCCAGAACGACATTTGAGTCTGGTAGCCTGCGTGTATAACGACCTTGTGACGAGCTTCATCGTACACCATGGCATGAGCAGAGCGCTCGAGCGGTCTTTCGCCTTCCTCTGTCCGTTCAGACCAGTTGCCCGACAGACCGTTCCACTCCCAGACGTCGTTGAATCGAGTTTCCTCTGCCGTCCCTCCGAACAGGACGATCTTCATGCGAGCGCTGTCGTACACCATGGAGGCTGTCGATCGTGCCGGTGGATTGTCTACTGATGCCGTGATATCCGTCCAGCTGCCTCTCTCGCCATCGAATTCCCACAGATCGCCATGCTTTTCTCCGGCGAAGTCTCCGCCGAAGAGGATGATGCGTCCGGTGCTCGAGTCAAACGCGAGCGAATGAGCGCCTCTGCCCGGCGGAGATCCGCCCGCCGGTGATAACTCCGTCCACCTGCCCGTGGCTCCATCCCACTCCCAGGTATCCGAGGGCTTGCTACCGTACACCATGCCGCTGAACAGCAGCGTCTTCTTCTGTCTCCGATCATATGCCATCGCCTGACTGTGCCGCGGGTCTGGTGAAGTACCTTCACCAGTACGATCAATCCAGGAACGAAGCTCGCAGTTCCACTCCCAGGTGTCGGCAAGGCGTTGGGAACCGTCGTATCCGCCAAAGAGCACTACGACGCCCCGATCGGTATCGTAGACCATCGCGTGCTTGTCGCGCGCAGAAGGCCAATCGCCGCTCCTCGTCACGACACGCCATTCTTCATTCTCGACGTCATACAGCCAGACATCATCCAAGTACCCGTCGCTGGCCTTACCGCCGAACAACATCAACTCCCGGTTCCTTGAATCGTACACCATGGCATGATCTGAACGGGCCGCGGGCCAAGTACCTCGAGGTGTTATCTCCGACCAGACGGCATCCTCGGTATCGAGCTCCCAGAGATCATCGAATTTGACCGCGTTGGAGCCCCCGAAGAGCATGAGCTTACCGCGCGAGGGATCGAAGGCCAGCGCGCTTCCCAGCCTTGCCGCTGGAGCGAAATCGCCGGCCTGAAGCCTGGCCCAGCGCCGATCAACAGCGCTCCACATCCAGGTATCGTCCAGAGCCTGCATCTGATTTCCCTTGCCACCCAGGACATACAGACTACCCCGTACCGTGTCGAAGGCCACAGCCTGCTCGCTCCGAGGACCAGGGAGAGAGGCGGCGGGCGTCCGCTCGGCCCAGTATGATCTACTGTGTAGTACGAGAGCCGAGCTATCCATGGAATACAGCGCCTCGAGATCCTCGATATCAGGCTCCGCAGCATCAGCCGATTCGTGTGACAGGATCGGCAGGAACCGGGAAGAAGTCAGGACGATTGTCGGATTCTCGAATGTGCTCCGAGGCTTCTTGTTTCCGACAGTGACAATCCACTCGACCTGCTTCAGCTCGGTGGCCTGAATCCCAGGAGAATCAGCATCATCGTCAGACATGTTGCCCGCCGAGTCAACGTACGCAAGGTAGATCTCGGCCCGGTCAGTTCGATTCAGGATGATGTCGAACGAGCCGTTTTCTGCAACAACGCCTCGGCCTGCTTCGTTCGCGGTCTTTGTCTCCGGCCCTTCAAAGATTACAACGGTGCCACCGGCCTTGAAGGTATCTGGAACGCCATGAACAGAGTACTGCGGGATGTTCGCTGTCTCGACCAAACCCCACGGTGCCCGGCGATACAGAACACGATCCTGCTCAGCCAAGGCATCCGGATTTACGGTGTCTACAGTGAAGTCTGGAAGATCGATGGTATTATCGTTGCCCGCTGCATCCCGTAGCACCACTGAAAGGTCGTACTGTCCCTGTTCGTATTCTCTGTCCTCTAGGCGGAACTCGAAGACGAAGCTTGTCTTGTCTGCGTTGAGCTGCGTGAACTCGAGAAACTCGGGGGCAGTCGTAGAAACGACAGGGCTTGCTCCCAGAATTTCGGTCGTGATGAACTCGACCCGGACTTTGCATCCTGTCGTTGCTGCGGACACGCTCGCCAGCGGGCTGCTCTCGTCGGGGACATACCAGACGGTGGGTGAATCCGGAAGAACCGAAGGATTGGTGAAATCGAAGCTTACTCGTTGCCTCGCGGATGAATACTGCTTGTTGCCAACCTCATCGACCAGCTCGATTCGGACTGGATACTCGATAGCTTGCGCCTCGCTATGATCTACCTCATACGAATAGATGAATTCCGGGCCTTCGGGATCGGAGGATAGAGGCACGGCGATATCGTCCCCCAGGAACACATCGGGAGGACTCATCAGAGGCTCGCTGACGCTGAACGCTATCGACAGCGATCCATTGCGCCCAACCAGCTCGGAACTCAAATCGACGGCTCCGACCAGCCTTGGACTCTCGAAATCGACCGTGATCGATCCCGCCGAGGCCTCTCCGGTGTTTCCCCACTCGTCGCGCATCGTGATATGCAGTGTGGCCGCTTCTGTGGAGCCAGATGGTATCTCGTTTCCGATAACGGAGTACGAGTATTCGAAATGTCCTCCGTCTTCGGCTTGGCTGTCCAGGTGCCAGTCAAGCTCATTCCCGCCAAGGTTCATGTGCACGCTCGGTGGATCGGCCAGACGTTCCGAGACATCGAAAGAGAGTCGAAATGTATGGCCCTGGCGACCCCTGTCCGGATCAGGTGTCGGTGCTCCCAGCACCTTCGGTGCCTCGTCGTCGAGGTAGGATGCTGGAACGCAAAGGCCGAGGTTCTCCCTGCAAACGAAGCCGTCTGGGCACCAGGTGTTGTCCTTCGTGCAGGAGACCTGGGCGTCGGGTGGGCCGGATTCGAATGAATAGCACCCGCTCACCAGCAGCGCATTGACAATACAGAAGACCAAGGCACACCACGCAGACACCAACTGCGTCTGGTTCGTCCTCACCAAGACAGCACCCCGCCGGCCATGGCGCCGCCGCGTTGTGTCGGCCCCACGATCGCAGACAAACCGATGTCAGCCTCGCCGTACCCATGCCAGTCGGTGAACACGGCCTCGAGGCCCGCACCCGCGGCGAGGACGCCAGCCGTTACCAAGAGCCCGAGCATGGCCTGGCCCCAGGTCTCGGCCTCGGATTTCTTGTCCTCGAGCACGGAGTTCGCGAGCACCTCGTTCTGGCTCTCGCGAAAGGTGTGGTTGTAGTCGTCGTACTTGGACTTGGTGATCAGGGCTGCCCCGCCTCCCAGGGCACCGACTCCGACTGCAGCGCCTGCCGTGGCCCAGAAAACCCAGGTGGGCAGGGGCGGAGGATTGAGCGACAGGGCCACCTCGTCGGCCACACCGCGCTCGGTGCCGGGGCGGAGCGGGTAACCCTGGTACAGCTGCTCCACGATCGGGCCGATCGCGGCCAGGAACTCGGCCCCGTCCTCGGGGGTCAGCCGGCGGTTGATCGAGCCGGCGGTCTCGGCGGTTTGCAGCTTGAGACGACGCACGTTGATCATGCTCGACTCACCGATGGTGGCCAGGCTGCCGGTGATCAGCTCGTCCACGCCCATGGCGCCCGCTATCTCGGACAGGCAGCTCTCGTCGGTGCAGCCGATCAGGCGCTTGTTCTCCTCGTGGGTCAGCATGTCCTTGACCTCGTCCATGCCGATCGCGGCCACGCGCTCGAGCTTGCGCAACTCGGCCACCATGGAGTTGGTTGCGATGCTGATGATTCGCTCCGGGATGCCCTGTCCGCGGAATTCGTACACGGCCACGCGAATGGGCTTGCCCAGGACCGGGCCGAGGTCGGGAGCGGGCTGCTTCTTCTCTTTATCTGGCCCGGCCTTTCCCTCGGCTGTTCCCACGGTTTCTGTCTTGTCAGCGCCCTGGGGCGTGTCCTCGGCAAGAACGAAGGTCGGTAAGACTATGCACACATTGATGGCGGTCAGGAAAGCGACACGCCTCATGGGCAACCCCACATGCAAGTGAACGTGATTATACACCAATGGAAATGTGATTAGAAGCCTCTTGAATGGGAGGAACCGGGCGAATGACCGCTCCCGACCGGCCATCGACCATCGGCCTGGTGGAATCCCGGGACTACGAGACGGTCAGGCTGCACGTCGATCGGGTGTTCAGCGCGAGCCCGTAAGCCGGGGTCAGATCTCGTCGGGACCGATATCGGGATTGGTTGCATCGCGCGGGTCGCCGTCCATGTCCGAGGCCGGCGCTCCGGCCGGCGTGCCGGCGCCGTCGCACGCCGAGCCCGGCAGGATGTGCACGTCGCTCGGGTAGAGTATGAACTGCGGATCCGCGGAGATCGTGCCCGAGACGACCATGTCCGTCAGCAGGTCCACGTCGGCCGGGTTGTCCAGCCCGACGGTGTCGGCGTCGAAAAAGAGGTCGGTCGGCGTGGCGTGCGGATCGAGGTCGTTGGACTCGAACACTCTCGGATCGGCCATGGTGCTGGCCTCGTAGAAACCGTACCGTTCGGTCAGGCAGTACCCTGCGCGGATGATGTTGTTGCGGTAGGTGCCGCTGCCCGCCGGGGGCGCACCCCCCTGTACCGCACCGAGCAGAACGCCGGTGCTGGTGCAGTTACCCCGCACGCCCTGGCCGTCGATGAAGTTGCTGTGCACATCCAGCTCGTTGGGGCTGGCCGTGGTGAGGACATGCATGCCCCGCCAGTCCGTGCCCCCGGCGCACTGCGGCGTCGACGTGCCGGCGAAGATCCGGTTGTTCTGGATCCGCGCGAAGGAATCGACCGCGTACACCGCGGTCGAGGACTTCGTGGAGCAACCACCGGTGATGCGGTTGTTGTCCACGAAGGTCCCGCTGTGCTGTAACCACAGCCCGTACGCGTCGACCGCCTGGTACCCGTTGATCACGTTGTTGGCCACACGCATGCAGGCGTCGTCGTCGCAGCGCACCGCCACGGCGATCGGCGGGACGCCCCAGGTCGCACCCTGGATGTCCAGGTTGCCCAGCACCACGCACTCGCTGGCCCCGTTGGTGTTGGCGCCGCAATACACGCCGTTGACCGCCCCGGCGCTACCCTCGCTCCCGCCGGCGATCTTGAGGTTGGAGTCGATCACCGGATGGCAGTCGCCCACCGAGCGGATGCCGTCAGCCTCCGCGGTGATGTGAGTGCCCTCGCCGACGATCTGGAAGTTGTCCACGATCCACGGCGCCGCGCCGCCACAGTCCTTGAGCCAGATTCCGTGGGAGTTGGCCTGTCCGCCCCAGCCACCGTGGTAGTTGCCCCGGATCGTCACACCGGTGGCGTCACCGGTGGCGTACACGGTCGAGCCGTGGTTCGCGTTGTGGGCGCACAGCGCGTTCTGCTCCACCAGCGAGCCGGCCGCGGTCTCGAGGTACACCGCGTGGGCGATGCCCGTGCCCAGACCGCCGCCGAGGATGCTCCGGAAATTCGGGTTGAACGGAGACGCGCAACCCTGGTTGCACCGCCCGACTCCATCCTGGCGCGGGCAATTGTTGCGGATCGTGGCGACCGAATCCTTGACGCGTACGCCGATCGACTCGTCGGTCCCGTCGCCGCCGTAGAGCAGGCAGCGGGAGACCGTGGCCTCGCCGCTGTCGATCACGTCGACCGCGTGCGATTTCTGCACCAGGTTTCCTTTGTTCGCGTCCACGCGGATGTCCGAAAGCACCACGCTGGTCGCGCCGTCAACCGTGATCCCGACCGCGGTCGACAGGTTGGGCCGGTCGATGCGGAAGCCGTCGAGCACAGTCGGCGAGGTGATCGTGTCGTCGAACAGCACGCCCTCGCTGTTGGCGGGCTGGATGCGGGTGTTCCAGTTGTTGCACCTCGTGTTGGAGCTCGTCTCGTAGCTGCCGTACACGCTCACGCCGTTGCGCATCACAACGTCCTCGTTGTAGTTACCCGTGGCCGAGCAATTGGAACCCGCCGCGACGCAGACGAACTGACCCAAGCTGGTATCGACGCCGGCAATGCCCGCCTGTATCGAGCGATAGGGATTGCCCGCGCTCCCATCACCGCTCAGATCGTTTCCTCCGGGCGTGACCCACACGCAGGCGGCGATGCAATGCTCGTCCACGGCGCCGTCGCAGTCGTCGTCCAGGCCGTCGCAGTCGTTGTCCGGACCCGACGAGGGCCCCGGCACGCAGACTCCCACCACACCGCCCGGACCGCAGGCCGCCACCGTGGCCTCGCAGACACCCACACCGCAGGTGAAGGTCCCCAGGTCCTCGTCTGTCGCTCCGTCGCAGTCGTCGTCCTCGTCGTTGCAAGCCTCACCGCTCGGCACGACCTCGCCGACGCAGGGGGTCCAGACGCCCCCGGTGCAGCTCTGGGTCCCGGCCTGGCACACGCCCACGCCCTCGGTGCCGGCCAGGCCCGAGTAGCAGGATACCGGGCCTGCGCTGTCCAGGACCGTCTCGTCCGAGTCATCGCAGTCGAGTCCGGCGCAGGCAGCCTCGGGCCCGTACCCGTCGCGGTCCGCGTCCGTGCAGCCCGGGCAGTTGACCTCGCACGAGCCTGCAATGCACTCCCAGAAGCCAGCTGCAGTGCAGGGCGCAACCCCGTACAGGGAGTCGCAGTCTGCTGGCGCGCAGCACTCATCCAGGCAGGGTTCGGCCTCGGCCTCGGCATCGGCGTCGGTGTCGGCATCGGCATCCGCGTCGCTGTCGGCGTCGGCATCCGCGTCGCCGTCGGCGTCGGCATCGGTATCGGCGTCCGCGTCCGCGTCGGTGTCGGCGTCGCCATCCGCGTCGGTGTCGGCATCGGCGTCGGCATCAGCGTCGGTGTCGGCATCAGCGTCGGTGTCGGCATCAGCATCGGCATCACCGTCGGCATCAGCATCGGCATCACCGTCGGCATCAGCGTCGGTGTCGGCATCACCGTCGGCGTCCGTGTCCGCGTCCGTGTCCGTATCCGTGTCGGTGTCGGTGTCAGTGTCCGCATCTGTGTCCGTATCGGCATCCGTGTCTGCATCCGTGTCTGCATCCGTGTCCACGTCAGTGTCCGTGTCCGCATCCGTGTCAGCGTCCGTGTCCGAGTCCGTGTCTGCATCGCTGTCGGTGTCCGCGTCCGTGTCCGTGTCAGCATCGCCCTTTGGCACGCATACGCCGTCGCTGCACCGCTCACCGCTGGGGCAGTCGGCGTCTTCCTGGCACTCGCTCGAGCTGGTCTTGGAACCGCCGCAGCCCAGACCGCCGACCAGGACGAGAAGACACGAGAGCACGATCCGGAATGCCGTCTTGTCCATGGCCCCTCCCATTGCAGACTACCCGAAGCGTGTGGATCCTAACGCCTTTGCCGATCAAAGACCAACCGTGATCTGCGGGCGGCGCGTTGTGCTCGTGTGAGGGCAGGTGATAGCATGTGGTGGTCGAGGAGGTCGTGGATGAGGATGCGGAGCATGCTCGCGGTGCTGGTACTCGCCGCGGCGAGCCCGCTGGCCGCCTGTGATTCGGGCCGCGGCTCGGACGCGGACGTGGACAGCGACCTGGACACGGACTTGGACACGGACACGGACACGGACACGGACGCGGACACGGACACGGACACGGACGCGGACTCCGACTCCGATGCGTGCCGGCTCGACCAGGACCTGGACGGACACGTCACCGGCGCCGACTGCGAGCAGGTGCCCCGCGACCAGCAGGACTGCGACGACTCCAACCCCGCCGTCTGGACCCTGGCCGAAGACCACGCGGCCTGCGCCCGCGCCTGCACCGACGCCGACGGCGACGATCTGTTCGTGGACTGCGACGCGTACGATGCTCCCGGCTCGCTGGGCGAGGACGCGGACGACGGGCGGTACGAGCTGCTGATCGCGGTCAGCTCCTCAATCGCTTCCGCGATCGAGGAACCGCTGACGCAGCATCGCAGGGACCTGCTCGACGAGGGCGCGCAGAGCCGCGTGCTGATCCGCTCGGGCGGCGACATTGCGAGTCTCAAGCTCGCGCTGCGCGAGCAGCACGAGCAGTTCGGCATCGAGGGCGCCCTGCTCGTGGGCACGCTGCCCGCGGCGTGGTACGAGATGTCGAGCGACTTCGGCCCCTGGGGGATCTTCGAGGAGGAGTTCCCCTGCGACCTGTACCTCGCCGACCTGGACCAGGGCTGGGAGGACACCGACGAGAACGGCATGCTCGACACGCATCCCGACTTCGCCGCGGACACCAACGGCCGGCTCGAGCTGTTCGTGTCCCGGCTGCCCGGTGACGCGGTGCAGGTCGGCGCGTACCTCGACCGGGCCCACGAGTTCCGCCAGAACGGCTCCGGCCTCTCCCGGACCGCGGTCTGCTTCATCGACGACGACTGGCACGATCCCGCGTACCGCGTGATCGACCAGACCTGGAGGCTCGACGAGCTGTACAGCGGGGTCAACCACTACCAGACCGTGGAGGACACGGACAAGGACGACTACCTGCAGATCGTGACCGACCCGGGCGCCGAGTTCATCTACCAGGTGATTCACTCCGATCAGGCGCGCCTGGATATCTACGAGGGCGACCAGCGCACGTTCCTCACTGCACAGGACCTGATGGAGGAGGACCTGCGCACCGGCTTCCACATCCTCAACAACTGCTCGGGGTCCAAGTTCACCGACACCTGCATCGCGCACGCGTACCTCTTCTCGGACAGCGGGCTGGCCACCCTGGGCACGACCAAGGTCGGCGGCGTGATCTATCCCACCTGGTTCACCGGCCCGCTGCTCGAGGGCAAGAGCTGGGGCGAGGCCTTTCGCCAGTGGTTCGAGGACGATGGGTTCAGCGACGAGGCCTGGTTCCTCGGCATCGTGATCCTGGGCGATCCGATGCTGCGGCTGACCGATGACACCGCGCTCGCGCTTCAGCGGCGCGCCAGCGAGACGCCGGGGCCGTCCGTAGAGCTACGCCGCAAGCTGCTGTTGCGGCTGTTCCTGCAAGGCCGCGGATCCACGCGAGGCGGCTTCGCCGAGTACCGCGCACGGCATCCCGAGTTCTTCCGCTGATCGAGCGACAGGCGCCGGCAAGGGCGGGCTGGCAGCCAGCGCCGGGGTTCGATCGGGATCCAGTGCCCGGACACGGGAGCTGGATCAACCAGGTGGAATGCGATAGACACCAGGTGCGGAGGCCCTTGTTGAGTCCGCGAAGGCACAGGCTGCAAGCTCCTCGCCGGATCGGCAAGCTGCTGATCATCCCCGGCCCCTTCTTTCCCAGCTGGGCCCTGTACCGCGCCTGCTCGATCGTGATCGAGGACGGCGAGCGCGCGATCGTGGATCCCGGCTCCAGCGCCGAAGCGCTCGAGCCCGTCGCCGAGCAGGGCGTGGCCGTGAACATCAACACCCACCATCACGGCGACCACATGCTGTTCAATCCCCTGTTCGCCGGCGCCGAGCTGTGGCTCTCCGAGCCTGAGGCCGAGACGTACGGCGATCTGGATCTGATAGCCGAGGAGTACGGTGCGGACCGCAAGCTGGCCGAGCTGTGGAAGCTGCGCATCGATCCGCGGGAGCGCGCCGCCTTTGCCCTGCCCGTCTCGCGCACCGTGGCCGACGGCGAGCGCGTGTCCATCGGCGACACCGAGATCGTGTTCCACCTGCTGCCCGGCCACGCCCGCGGCATGCTCGGCCTGGAGTTCCCGCGCGAGCGGCTGGTGTACACCGCAGACGTAGACCTGACCATGTTCGGTCCGTGGTACGGCCAGCGCAGCAGCAGTATCGACGCCTTCATCGACTCGGCGAGAGCCATCGCCGAACTCGACGCCGACCACTTCCTCACCGGCCACGAGGAGGGCCTGCTCACGGCCGACGAGTTCCGCGAGCGCCTGCCCGGATACCTCGGCATCATCGACCGCCGCGACGAGCGGCTGCTCTCCTGGCTCGATGAGCCGCGCAGGCCCGCCGAGTTGATCGGACGCGGCATGGTGTACCCGCCCAAATCGATACGGGAGAATCCCTGGGTGCTCCACTGGGAGATGATGCACCTCAAGGCCCACCTCGCCCGGCTGGCGCTCCGGGGCGCGGTGCTCGAGGATGACGGCGGGAGGTTTTGCCGGAGCTAGCCCGCAGCGGCCTTCACCAGCGCATCGATGCGATCCAGCGCCGCATCCAGCCCGCGACCCTGACGTGACGCCCGGTCGAGCGCAGCGAGCGCCGTTGCTAGCCGCTTGATGACGGCGCGCCGCGCGCGAGAGAGATCCGGCACCGGAATCTCGAGCAGGTCCCGCGGCTCGATCTTGGCCAGCCCGCCGCCGTACACCCGCTGGTACTGCCGGGCCCGGGCCTGCACCACGCGACTGCAGAGCACCGCAACCAGCGCACGGGCCAGCAGCGGATCAGGGGAATGCGGGTACACGCAGTGGAAGGCCGTCAGGTTGTGCACGCCCGCCGCATTGAGCACGAAGCGCAGGCCCTTTCGGCCGAACACCGTGGCCAGGATCGGCGCCGGCGGCCGCTGCTCCATCGAGTACCACGGCTCGCGCGCGGCCAGCAGGTAGCGCCGCGGCAGGCCCTCACGCTCGCCCTGCGCCAAATAGCGCTGCTCGCCCCGGGCGGGCTCGCCCCGCAGGTCGAGCAGGTGCACCGGCCTGCCCGCCGCTGCCAGCGCCGCGAGATCGTCCTCGCCGAACACCGGGTACGGCGCGTCCAGGGCCCGGCCCAGGCAGGCGCGCAGGCTCGGCCGGCGCAGGCCGAAGGCTCTCGCCGTGTCCGCGGTGACATGGAAGAACCTGTTCGCGCCGGTGGCGATGCCGCGGCAGGTGCGGGCGAGCCGCGACAGCGGCACGAGGCCGCGCACCGCGGCCCGTCGCGGCCGGGCCAGCAGCGAGTCCCACTTGCGCGCCTCGCGCAGCTTCGCGGTCGCGATGCGCCGCACGATCACGCCCCGGGGCCGCGGCCTCTCTCCGGCGAGCAGCGGGCGCAGCGACTCAACCGACACATTGCGCGCGACGTACGCGGTCTGCACGCGATCCATCGTCTCGTCTGCCCGACCGCGCTCGATCAACAGCACGGCCACCGTGGTCAGCGCGTCACCGAACAGCTCCGAGTCGGGCGCAAAGTAGATCAGCACGCGCAGCAGCCCGCGATCGAGGAGGAAGCGTTTGAGGGCGGCGCCGTAGTTGGCGTTGACCCACTCGCCCGGCACGATGACTGCGGCGCGGCCCCCCGGCCGGAGCCGGCGGCAGATCTCGAAGATGAACAGCAGGTACAGATTGGACAGTCGCGACAGCCGCACCCCGCTACGTCCGCCGATCTCGGCGAAGATGTCGCCGTGCTCGTACAGGAAGTCGTGGTGCTTGAGGTACGGCGGGTTGGCCAGCACGCCGTCGAAGCGCTGCCGGCTGCGCCAGGTGAGGAAGTCCTCGCAGCGCAGGGTCACGGCCCGCTGCCGGTCGAGGGTCTTGCGCGCCGCGGCCAGCACCAGGGGATCGACGTCCAGCGCTGTCACGCGACAACCCGGCTCCCGGGCCAGCACCTGGCGCACGAACACGCCGGTGCCGGTGCACGGATCGAGGACGCGCCCGGGCCGCACGGCCATCACCCAGTCCGTCATCAGCGAGGCCGCCGTCTCGGGAGTGAAGAACTGGGCCAGGCGCCTGCGGTGGATCTCGGGCACGGCGTCGCGGTACGAGGCCTCCGGACGGTCGGGATCGAAGCCGGCCGGGGCGCGGCGTCGGCGGCGCGGCTTCCGACTCCGCGACGACCTCAGGTCGCCGACGAGCACGGCGCGGTCGCGCTTGGCGCCGGGATCAGCCACCAGGCGAACGCGGCGGGGCCGCCGGGCCTCGCGGGATGGTGAGCACGGCCTTCATCGCCGGCACTGTATATCGGATCGGGGGCGAAGGCGCCAGCGCCCGCGCGGGGGGCTCCGGCGCCTACTGCTCGAAGCAGTACCCGTCCCGGCACACCTGGCCGCCCGGGCACTCGCCGAGCTGACACGGCTCGCGGCAGGCGCACTCGAGGCAGGCCCCGCCCGGACACAGGTCGTCGCCGTTGTCGTCCACGCCGTCGCAGTCGTTGTCCAGGCAGTCGCAGATCTCGTCCACGGGCCCGACCGCGCCCTCGCAGGGGCCCCAGGACTCGCCGTCGTCGGCGCAGGTCTCGAGGCCCTCCTCGCACTCCCCCACGCTGGAGCCGCAGGAGCGGACCTGGCCCGGGATGCAAACACAGCGCGGGTCCTCGTCGATCTCTCCGTCGCAGTCGTTGTCCTCGCCGTCGCAGATCTCGCCCTCGGGCAGGATCGCGGCGGCGGTGTTGTTGTCCTCGTTGCACTCGTTCTGCGTGCTGGTGTCGTTGCCCGCGTCGTCGGCGCGGGCAAAGAAGTTGCGCTGCTCGATGCCCGTCCCGGGGACGTTCCACTCGAAGGTGACCAGGGTGGCGCCGCCCGGCAGGATCGGATCGAGCGTGTGCACGGTTCCCAGCAGCGCGCCGGGCACGGCCGGCGAGCCGTAGTAGAAGCTGACCGGAATGCCCGGGCCCACGCCGATGGCGCCGACGTTGCGCACCGTGGCGTTCATGATCAGCTTGGTCGGGCACTTCCGACCGCTCAGGCCGAGCACAAGCAGGGTCAGGTCCGGCGCGTCGAACACGCCCTCGCCCTGCACGTTCTGGCGGAAGTTGTTGAAGTTCGGGTCGGCCCAGTTGGGCGGCTCGGGCTGCGGCACGGTTCCGTCCTCGGTGATGTTGGTGATGTGATAGCTGTGCTGGTTCCAGATGCGTCGTGTGCGAACCCAGTTGTCGTCCTTGTCGCCCCAGACCCGCAGCCCGGAGAAGCTGTCGTCCGTCACGTTGCCCGCGATCACCACCTCGGCGTTGCCGTCGTTGTCCACGTCCGCGATCACGGAGAGCTCGACCCGGGTCTGGCTGGCATGGGTCTCGTCGCGGAACAGCTCGGCGCCGTCCCTGCCGCGCAGGATGTAGAAGTTCTGCTCGTCGGCGTACACCACCTCGGCCGCGCCGTCGGCCTCGAAATCGAACACGCTCGACGCGGTAACCCGGCTGGAGCAATCGAAGTTGTCGACCTTCCACAGGATGCCATCGGAGTCGCACTCTGGCGGCCGCCCGGCGCCGATGCAGTCGAGGTCTGCGACCACGTAGTAGTCGGCGCAGGCCGAGCCGATCTCGGCCCGGCCGTCATCGTCGAAGTCGGCGATGGTGGGCGGGCCGCACTCGTTCTTGGGCTGGGTGCCGTCGAGGCAGTCGTCGACCGGCAGCTCGATCTTGGCCTGCAGTTCTCCGGTGTGCTCGAGCACGAACACCTCGCCGAGGCGCACGATCACGATCTCGGCCTGGGCGTCGCCGTCCATGTCGGCCATCGCGTTGAGCCCGTCGCAGGGCATCGAGCCCGAGCCGCAGGTCGAGTTGTTCGAGGTGTAGGTATAGGTCCACAGCGGGGTGCCGTCGCTGTCGTACAGCGTGTTGCCGGCGGCCACCTCGAGGTCGCCGTCGAGATCCACGTCGCCGGCGCAGGACACCGGGCCGAGGAAGGCGTTGTTGCCGATTCCGCCGTTGCCGCCGCTGGTCGTCACGCCGTCCCACTTCAGGTTGCCGCTCGCGCCGTGGAGCACCGCGTTGCCGATGATCACCTCGGGCGCGCCGTCGGCGTCGAGGTCGGCGATCGACGGCTGTGAGCCGGAGCCGCCGGTGTGACGCTTCTTCTCGGGTACCGTGGCGTTGCGCCACAGCTCGGTCCACAGCGAGCCGTCGTCAGCGGCTCGTTCGTAGCAGATCGAGCCGTTGTTGCGGATGATCGCCACGATCTCGGGCACGCCGTCGCCGGTCAGGTCGCCCACCGCCAGGCCGCCGGAGAAATCGATATTGGGATCGGCGCCCGAGCTCCAGTGGGTGGTCACCTGGTCCGGTGCAGGGCAGCGGCCGCTGATCACGCGCAGGTTGCCCGCGTTGCTCTCGGTGCCGCCCTTCTCGTAGGTCACGAAGGCGATGTCCGGGATGTCGAGACGGTTGGTGGCGCCGTCGCCGTTGTCGTCGGTGAGATTGGCCACCACCGGCGCCATCACCACGTCGTTGCGATCGGGGAAGGGCTGATCGGCCGGCGGCCACCAGTCGCACTCGACCTGGGGCGTGAACTGCCCGGTGGGCGGAACGTACTCGCAGTCCTGGGACACGTTGTCGGGCAGGCACTTGCCGATGATCGGCTCGCAGTAGTAGCCCGGCGGGCAGTCCTCGTCCAGGTTGCAGGGATCGCCCGGCTCCTCGCAGGCGTCCATCAGGCACAGCTCGTCCGCATCGCAGCACTCGCCGCCGCACTCGAGCCGACCGTCCGGGCACAGCACCGGCCCGGTGTCGGTGTCCGCGTCGGTATCCGTGTCCGTATCCGTGTCCGTGTCGGTGTCGGTGTCGGTGTCCGAATCCGTGTCCGTGTCACCGTCCGTGTCCGAATCCGTGTCCGCGTCCGTGTCCGCGTCCGTGTCTGCGTCCGTGTCCGCGTCCGTGTCCGTGTCCGCGTCCGTGTCCGCGTCCGTGTCCGCGTCCGTGTCCGCGTCCCCGCCCTGCGTTGCAGTGTCGCTGCAGGCCGCGCCGACCAGGAGCAGGGCCAGGGCCAGAGCCGGGACCGACCAGCTTTTGATGGAACTCATGCCACCTCCTGGACTCGTGTCTTCATTTCACTGCTATGGGCTGGTGATGTCAATGTGCGCGCGGAGGCACGCCTGCCTCTGCACTTTCGCCAGCACGCGAACGCGAGCGCCGACGTCAAGGTCAACGCCTCGGCCGCACCCCAGAACTTGACCCGACCCTTTCCCGGAAGTATCACCATTTCCCGGGGGTGCGCCATGAAACACCAGCTCCTCTTCTTCCTCGCCTCCGCCCTGCTCCTCGCCTCCTGCTCCTCGAAGGGCGGCAGCAGTGCCGAGTGCTCCGAATCCGACGAGTGCGACCTGGGCAACCTGTGCATCAACGGCCGCTGCCAGCCCGGCTGCAAGAGCAACCGCGACTGTCCGGCCGGCCAGACCTGTATCAAGGACGCGGGCGCAGACACCGGGCTGTGCTCGGGCAGCGGCGACAGCGACCTCGACCTCGATCTGGATACGGACACCGACCTGGACCTGGACACGGACGCGGACGCGGACACGGACGCGGACACGGACGCGGACACGGACGCGGACGCGGACACCGATACCGACACCGATCCCTGCCCCGCGGGCCAGAGCTACTGCGACGGGGCCTGTGTGGAGACCGCCACCGACCACGACCACTGCGGCCGCTGCGACCGGCCGTGCAGCGCGGGCCAGGTCTGCGTCGGGGGCAACTGCGAGTCCTCGCCCGACTGCACGCAGAGCGCCTGCCCGGACGGGTACTACTGCGACCTGGGCACGGGCGCCTGCAAGCCGGGCTGCGCCTTTGACGGTCAATGCGGCGACCACGCTGCCTGCGACACCTTCAGCCACGAGTGCACCTGCGACGGCGGGTACCACATGTGCGGCCGCGAGTGCCTCGACAGCGGCTCGCCCGAGAGCTGCGGCGACCGCTGCGTGCCCTGCCCCGGCGACCCGCACGGCGAGCCCCAATGCCAGGCCGGCCACTGCGCCATCGGCTGCGATACCGGGCATCACCTCTGCAGCGGCGCCTGCGTGACCAACGACTCGGTGCAGACCTGCGGTTCGCGCTGCGATCCCTGCCCCGGCGATCCCAACGGCACCGCGATCTGCGAGAACGAGCAATGCGGCATCGACTGCCGCAACGGGTACAAGCTCTGCGAGGGCGCCTGCCGCTCCTGTCCGGGCGGCGATGCATCACACCACCACTGCGTGGGCGATCGCTGCACCACGGCGTACACCGTCTCGGTCACGGTCACCGGCCTCTCCGGAACGGTGGTGCTGCTCAACAACGGCATCGACCCGCTGACGATCAGCGCGGATGGGGTGTACACCTTCAGCCAGGCCCTGGAGCAGAGCGACAGATTCGAGGTCACCGTCGGCACCCAGCCCGAGCTCTACTTCTGCACCGTGACCAGTGGCTCGGGCACGGTGTACGAGGAGGACATCATTCGGCCCGAGGTGACCTGTGCGTCGGGTGACGCGTACGAGGACGACGATATCCGCGATGACGCCAAGCGCTTCGAGGTCGGCGACCCGCCACAGCAGCACAACCTGCACGAGGCCGGCGACGTGGACTGGATCGACTGGTGGCCCCAGGACCCGACGCGGCGCTACCGCATCGCGGTGACCGACTGCACCGTGGGCACCACCGTACGCTTCTGGAGCCACGACTACGATCACGAGCGCAAGATCAGCCGACGCTATACATCGTCTGGCGAGCCGATCGAGTTCGCGGGCAGCCCGGGCGCCTGCGGCGAGAAGATCGTGATCGACTCGACCCGCGGCGGAAACTACTACTTCGAGGTCACCGGCACGGGCACCGGACGCTACAACTTCGTGGTCGAGGACATCGGTCCGGTCACCGGCACCGAGCTGACGATCGGCATCTCGCACATCACTTTCGAGAGTGAGGGCGTTGAGAGCTCGATCACGGTGTACTTCGACATCGTCAACAACGGCGACGCGCAGTTCAACGGCCGCGTGAACGTGGGCATCGAGACCAAGGAGACCGGCGGCGGCATTGGGAGCTTCAGCTTCTATCCGGACGAGGACTATCCCAGCTACCCCGACCTCGCGCCCGGCGAGCACGTGCAGGACTACCTGGTGGAGGTCGTGAGCGAGCCGTACAAGGGCGTGGCCTTCGCGTACGTGGACTGGGGCGACGACCACGCCGAGGTCGACGAGACCAACAACATGTCCCAGCCCGAGACCTGGTGCTCCAGCTCGCAGTGGGGCTACGACTGCGAGGATCCCTAGGCCAGAACCCGCGCTCGTGCCCGCGCAGGGCGGGCCGCACGTCGCCCCCCCCCCAGCGTCTACCGCTCGGCCAGCACCTGCTCGAGCCACGCCCGCAGGACCTCGTCGGGCTCGACCTTCAGCGCCTGCTCCAGCGCGGCTGCGGCGCCCGCGGGCCAGTGCCTCCGTCCCCAGGCCTCCAGCACACCGATGGCCTGGTTGCGGTTGCGTACCACCGGGCTCTCAAGCCCGGCCTCGACCAGCGGCCAGCCCTTGCCCGGGAACCGCCCCAGCTCCTGCAACACCGCGCCGAGGGCGTTGTGGTGCTCGAAGGCGGGGCCCACGCCGGCCGCGTCCGAGGCGCCGGTGGCGATCCGCTCCAGCGGGAGCCGCTCGAGCGCCAGCGCGATCACTCGCTCGGCGCGCCGGCGGTCGGGGGTCTGCATCACCCAGAACCACAAATCTTCCCCGCGCTCGAGCCGCCGCAGCTGGTAGCCCCAGGGATCGATGCCCACCACCTCGGCCGCCCGGCAGGCCAGCAGGAACCGCTTGCCCTGCGCCTCGGCCAGCAGCTCGCGCACCCGGTTGACCCACGCCCGACGTTCGATGAAGCGCTCGCACCGCCCCAGCAGCTCGATCCGCCACTCCGTGTCCCAGCCGAGCTCCTGCCGGCGCAGCCATAGCTCCGCGGAGCCGCCGGCCAGGAAGCGGCGCAGGGTCTCCACGGTCAGCAGCTCCTCGACGTCGACGTCCCGCACCTCCACGTGGCGCAGGTAATGCCCGACTGCGATCGCACCGTACTCGTAGTCGTCGATGCTCTCGGCCGGCCCGCCGTTGATCAGCGCTTCGAGGATCTCGCCGGCGCCGCGGATCAGCTCGTCATCAACCGAGGGCCCGGCCAGGGCCTCGTCGAGCTTGCCGCTGGTCGCGCAGGTGTACGCGAGGTACTCGTTCATCACGCTGTTGCGGAAACCCTCGCGCAGCAGCCACGCGCGGATGTGGGTCTTGCTCGTACCGGCCAGGCGCCACACCGCCTGGATCCGGCCCCAGCCGTGCGCGCCCCTGGCCAGCTCCCACAGCGACGGCTCCGGATTGGAGAAGCTGTTTTCCAGGGCCACGGCCGAGAACAGGGTGAACTCGTCGTGCCGGCCGACGGTCATGAACAGCGCGCGGTCCTCGGGCTCGGCGGCGATGCCGAGCAGGGACTGGCCGACCTTGACCGCCTCACGGTCCGGGGCCCGGGTGAGCAGCCAGCGGCCCACCGCACCGAGACGATCCTTGTCCATGTCCTCGCGCAGGTTGAGCTCCTCGATCAGCTCGTCTACGTACGACACGGCGCGGTACTCGAGCAACAGATCGTAGAGCTGCGTCATCCTGGCCGGGGTGTGCTGCAGCATCACGCCGCGCAGCGCCTCGTCGAAGCGCGCGCGGAAGTCGTCGATCTCGATCGAGTGGGTCTCGGCGCCCCACAGCCCGTCCAGCGCGCCGCTGGCCCAGTGCATACCGCCGCGTCCGCTGATCGCGTCCGAGTCGGGCAGGGTGTCGCCGCCGGCCTCGAGCGGCGCCTCTTGATCGTCGGGCAGGTGCCGCTTCACGTGCTCGAAGATCGACGGCCGCTCGCCCCAGGGCGGCGGGGCCCGCATGATGTCCCACGATGCGCTGACGTACACGCTGGTACCGATGCCGGTGATCAGCACGCCGCCGAGCAGCACCAGCACGATCCAGCCGACGCGGCTGGCGCGCTGCTTCTGCTTCCTCGGCTGGACCAGGGGCTGCATGCGGAGAATAGACTACGACGATACCTGACCGAGAGCAATCCGGAGCTAGGGTTGCAACCTAGTGCTGGTTGCGCCGCTATTCGTCGCAAATAGCTTGCTGTCGATACCCTTGTGCTCAAGAAACGGCTGGAATCAGAGTGCAACAAAGCCCCGTTTCGGCAACCCGCTAAACGAATCCACCAGCTCGATCACCGAACTCGGTCATTTCATCTGCTGCGGTCACCGTCACGGAGGCGCGCGACAGGCTGCTCCATGCACGACTCGAAGCTGGTAGGTCCCGGAGGGGAAG
>Ga0272442_10002987_pt1 | contig 23989 bp, 21 predicted proteins | sample SSMForm2O_FD_200262 | JGI IMG/M metagenome (GOLD analysis project Ga0272442, IMG submission 200262) | Marine sediment archaeal communities from Little Sippewissett salt marsh, Falmouth, MA, United States - SSM-Form-2O | ecosystem: Environmental > Aquatic > Marine > Wetlands > Sediment ...
GATTTGGCCCGATTTTTTGTCCAGGTACATGTATTCTTTGTCGGATACGATGAAATAAACATTTGAGTGACGTCCCTCGGGGGGCCTCGTTGTGAGATAGTTGAAGAAACCAAGATGCATAATTGATTCGTGATTCAATACCGCTTGCACGAAGGAGTGATGAACGACATTGGGATCGTCCTCCAGCTCCGGTGGCACGAGGCCGGATGGCCGTATGTCGATGCCCTGGGCTTCCATGGGCATCATCTCGGCCAGTGATGTCTCGCACAAACTCCGAATCCAGAACAATAATAGCGAAAAAAATAGCAGGACGATAAAGCCCGCGGTAAGTACTTGAACAGGATAATGGGTCACAGACTTCATAATCATATTCCTAAAGTGATGTCGATGTGAACGTTTGACCAGTTCGTATCAACGAAGCGGCGATAAATACGATGAGAAGAGCAACGATTTCCCAGCCGAAACCTTTGATGATGACCAGGGGTACGAGGATGCAGGTCAATAACAGTGCTCCTAATGTGGGTGTCACCTTGTTCGGAGTCCATCCGGTTAGCAGGCCCAAACAGTAGCAGGCAAAAGTCATGAGCAACGCCGTTGTGGATATATCGAAAACAATGCGGTCATACATCGGGATCGGTGGGCCAAATGAGCGCAGCAGAATAACGATGGTGAAGATTAGAGGGACAAACAACGTCAAAATCGTCAAAAGGCCGGTGATGATCCTCGCGAGCAATATCTGGATTCTTGTTACCGGGAGCGTCGAGACAAAAGCTGAGATTCGCCGGGTTCGATCCATATACATCTGGCTGACGCCCATCGCACAAAAACCCAGCATGATAATGATAGCAAACGGAATGACTGGTGCTATGAGGTCGTCCCAATCGATTCGAGTGCCTTGCTGAAATGCGAATGTCGTCAATACGATGATAAGAATGGCCGACAGGGCGGCCGCAGCGATGAAATATATTATATGATCCTGGATTTCCCTTTTGATCAGTGTGAACATGGTCATGTCTCCTGTCATCCACCCTGGATGGATTCATCATTGGGCCGGGTGCATTCGATGAAGATATCCTCCAGACTCATCGGAATTTCCGAGCAGCTTGAGGGCTTGAACGTGTCGAGAAGGGCCCGCTTCTGCTCGTTCCAGTTGGCGACGGTAAGGACCATCTCCCGGCCGTCGATCTGCTGGTTGATGATCTCCGTCAGGTAGAGATTGGCCGGAGCGGATTCGGCGAAGATGACACGCAGCTTTCTGACGCGCTCTTTAAGCTGTTCCAGCGGGCAATCCACGACGAGCTTTCCGGCGGCAAGGATGCCGATCCGGTCGGCGATGCGCTCGACATCGCTGAGGATGTGGGAACAAAAAAGAATCGTCCGGCCTTCTTTTTGAATGATCTCGATCGCCAGCTCGAGGAACTGCCGGCGGGCAACGGTATCCAGCCCGAGTGTGGGATCGTCGAGGATCAGCAATTCCGGATCGATCGCTGTGGCCAGCGCCAGGTTCAGTTGGGCCCGCATCCCGATGGACAGCTCTCGCACCCGGCGGTCGGTCGGCAGGCGAAACGTCTCGATCAGATGGCCGAAGAATTCATCGTTCCATTGGAGCGAAAGGTCTTTGCAAAGTTTGATCAGCCGGCCGACTTTGTAATTCTGGATCAGGTTGTGGCCTTCGGCGACGGAACCGATTCTGCCGCGGACCTTTGCCGGAAGGTTTGTAGATTCGGCGCCCAACAGAAAGGTTCGTCCTCGCGTGGCCGGCTCGAGCCCCAGCAGAATCCGGATCATCGTCGTCTTGCCCGCCCCGTTGCGTCCCAGCAGGCCGTAGATGCAGCCCTGGGGCACTTTCAGGTTGATGCCATCCAGGACACATCGTCCGTCGAAGTATTTGACGAGATTCTCAATTATAATCGCATCGTCGGTCATCCGCTCATCCTCTACTTTTTCGGTAGGTTGAATTTTTCAGCGGCGTTGTTGAACCACTCCAATAGGGTCTGCCTGTCGATCTGCATGTGAAACGCCTCGATGGCGATCCGCTCAAGCTCTTCTGAAAGGACTTTCCTTTTAACGGCCCGGCTCAGATTGCTGTCAAGACTCGCCACAAAAGCGCCGGTACCCGGCTTTGTCACGATAATGCCTTCCTGCTCCAATTGACGGTAGGCTTTTGCGATCGTGTTGGGATTGATAGCGAGTTGTCCGGCTAATTGTCTGACCGTCGGCAGTTTCTCGTCTTTGAGCAGCCGGCCCAGCGCGATATCGCGCTTGATCTGATCGATGATCTGCTGATATACGGCTCTGTCCGAGGCGCTGTCGATGCGAATCTGCATGGGCCGACCTTTAATACTTGTACTATTGTAACTAATACAATTATATTATAAGATCGCCGAGGGTCAAGTGTTCGTGAAAAAAAGAAAATTTTTTGCATTGTCCGAAGGGAGTGTTATACGAGAAAAGCGATGCCGGATACTCTTAATTTCCTCAGACACCGATTGACGCAGCCGTCCAATTCCGCAACCAGAGATACGGCCAGGGCCTTCGCAGCGCGCAGGGCCTCGATGATGAACTGCTCCGTGTGGTTGCTGATTTCCAAGGTCTCGAACGCAGCCATGGTAACTTCGGTTATCGCACCGATATCGGCGTCAGTCTCGTTTCGGATAACCAGACCTGGATTTGATCTCATCTTGCAACCTTCCGCTACCCCGTCTTTCCCTAACATTCCCCAAAGAAACAAAAACTTATTCCATAAGGGCTGAACCCGATTCACCTCCCGATTCACCTCCTTGTTGATTAATCAGGACACTTGAAGGATACGCGATCACTTCGTAAAATGCAAGACGGATTTGGGCAACAGCCCGTCAAGATGTGACCCCATTATTCACCCGTTCATCCTGTCAAATCGGAATTTGTTCTTCTTGGTTTTTGGGATCCGTTTCAACGCACCATGCGGTTTGACTGTCGATTATTTAAAGAGTAACGGCGCCATGAGGAGCATGCCGGTGGTGTTCAACAAGCAATGCGGGACCATCCCCAGATAGATGTTTCTTTTCCACTGGATGATATACGCTCCCGGCAGCATCGCGAGGATCCTTTCCAGGTTCCGCCAGGGCGAAAAGAAGTGGTAGATCGAGAACAGCAGGCTGTTCAGCAGGGGCGCCCACCCTTTGAGGCGGGAGATTCTCGGCAGCAGATAGCCGCGGAAATACAGTTCTTCCACGACCGGGCCGGCGATGCCGTTCAACAGAAGGCCCAGAATCCACGTGACGAACAGAACGGGTTTCGACGATTGGGTGAGATTGTGTTCTAAGAAGAACCAGGCCGGAAGCCAGGAGAAGAATTCGTTTTTTAAAGAGCCTTGTATCGGCGGTGCAATCATAAAATAGGCGACCAGCGCCCAGGCTAACATGGGGGGGATAAGAACGTAGTACTGCCATAAAGGTAGTTTTCGGCGATAGAGGACAATGTCTTTGAGGGAGCGGCATTTGTTTTTGCGTTTGGCCTGGTAGAGAATATACCCAAGCTCGAATGGAATCAAGACAATGGCCACAGCAAGAAAAAGACAGAGCAGTGTCGGATAGCCTTGTTTTGTCAGCAGGGGTGTCAATGCAATAAAAAAGGTCAAAATTAGAACACCGGGCAGCAGATGGAGGAGGATGGATGTCGGTAATGAATGCTGTTCTTCGTCCACGGTTTGCGTCAACATAGGTTCGTCCACGATTTTGCCAACCTCGATTATATGTGATGCCGATAGCATTTTTTCACCTCGTCGCCTGAGCCGTTCGCGGGCCTATGCCTATCCCCTTAGGCCCCGTGTTTAATTAGTCGAGGCTCAAGGCAAAGAATTTCAAAAAAAAGAAATTTTCCCCGTCATAAAAAACAAGCATTGAATGGCATGAAAGAGGTAAAGGAGAGGTAAAGGATCACATCTTTTTTTACAACTTATTGGAGAAATTCGGGGACACCATACATATTTTATCTTGCGTTTGCGACGATGAAGTATTAGGATGGCGTTATGGCACGTTTAGCAAGAGTTGTGGTTCCGGGTGTACCGCATCACATCACCCAGCGTGGGAATCGGCGGCTGGCGACGTTCTTCAGCGAGGCGGACTACGCCGCGTATCTAACGTTGATGGCCCAATGGTGCGGACGTTGCGGCGTGGCGGTATGGGCCTATTGCCTGATGCCCAACCACGTCCATCTGATCGTCGTGCCCCAATCGGAGGACGGACTACGGCGGGGGATCGGCGAAGCCCACCGGCGCTATAGTCGGCGCATCAATTTTCGCGAGGGCTGGCGAGGCCACTTGTGGCAGGGGCGTTTTGCCTCCTTTGCGATGGACGAGCGACACTTGATGCTCGCGGCGCGATACGTGGAGTTGAATCCGGTGCGGGCCAAACGGTGCCGGGCGCCGTGGCGATGGCGATGGTCGAGTGCGGCCGCACACGTGGCCGGACGTAATGACGGTCTGGTAGATGTGGCGCCGCTGTTGTCGCGTGTGGATGATTGGCGAGCGTATCTGGCGGAGGGTCTTGAACCGGAGCAGGTCGATGTGTTGCGCCGTCACGAGCGGACCGGACGCCCCCTGGGCAGTGCGGCGTTTATACAACGTCTGGAGAGAAGGCTCGGCCGGATTCTGCAAAAAAAACCGCCGGGCAGAAAGCCCAAGTCCAAGAAGAAATAAGTATGCTGTCCCCAGATATGCCTCGATGATGAACTGCTCCGTGTGATTGCTGATCTCCAGGGTCTCGAACGCAGCCATTGTGACTTCGGTGATCGCACCGATATCGGCGTCCGTCTCGTTTCGGATAACCATGCCTGGATTTGATCTCATCCTGCAACCTTCCGCTACCCTGTCATTCCCCAGCATTCCCCAAAGAAACAAAAACTTATTTCACAAGGGCTGAGCCCGATTCACGCCCCTGTTACTATATCTGTTATGCATCCACTTCTTCAAGTTCAACGCCAGCCTGAAATAGTAAATCATATAATGGTTTAATACTATCTATTGTTTGATTCTGGCATCTCCCGAAACGGTCAGGTCTTGACAAAGATGCAGTGAGTACAACTCTCTTCTTGGCTCGTGAGAAGGCAACAAAGAATCCACATGTTTCTTCGTCAGGATTGTTGTTGTATCCCCATAGAGCTTGATCTTCCAATCCAATGAACACGACAGTATGGAATTCCAATCCTTTACTTTTATGCAGAGTCATCATAGGAATTGAGTCATGCCCTTCAAAATCAAATATAGCATCTTTCCAATTCATCACGGCAAGACGATTACAAAGCTCACTTGCAAGTTGATTCATGAGGTCATCATAATATGTACCTTGTTCGTACTGTTGATAAACGTTTCGAATTGCTTCATTCCCCAAAAAATCAGTCACAATCTCTAGTCTGACCTTAACCAACTCAATGGTCCATGCTTCTGTGTTTTCAATAGCTTGACGACTCTCGTTTAGAAATACACCCAGACTATCTTCAATTTTACCATTGTCATCCTCATCAGCATTACTTGTGCTTATCAGAAAATCAGTCACCTTGCTCCAGTCAGCAGGTGATTTTTTCAAAACTATTAGTTTTAGCATTGAAACTAACAGGCTCGTAATAGGCTCAGCTAGCAAGTCCTGCAAATCAGATTCTATTCTTGCCTTTATTCCAGACTGTCTCAATTTGTCAATCAACTTGTCTACATATCTGTTAGGTGTTTGTCGGACTAGAATACAGATTTCTCTACATGGAATCTCATTCGTACTGACCCATTCTGAAATTGTGCCACTCAGATACTCAGCCTCTGCATTATCGTCAGCGAAGAGTAGGGCACGGCACACGTCAGTGGAATCATTACTGGATACTCTTGAAACACTTCGACGGATACCAGGTGATAGTGCTTGAGAGATGGAATGTTGGATCTGAACAAGTTCCGGAATAGAACGGTAGTTGCTTATGAGATGTTTTGGAATAGCTCCGAAATCTTGAATGAACAAATTAAAAGCATCACGAACTGCCCCAGCCCAAATCATTATTCTCTGTTTATCATCACCAACAGCAGTCATAATTGTCTGGCTTCCCTTAAAACACACAGAAGCCAAATCGTACTGTATTTGAGTAGTATCCTGAAACTCATCAAGGAAAGCATATGCGTAAGTAGATCTAATTGCTTGGACTAGCAAGGGATTACAATGCAGAATATATCCAGCAAGACGTCCTATCATAGTAAATATGACTCTCGAAGGAGATAAACCTTTGAGCAAGTAACTCCAAACAGACAACGCGGCAGGATTGTTCAAACTGTAAATTGGGGTACTTGTTAGATAATCTCGTTCAAATGTCCTGGCATTGAACTGTTGGATTTGTACATGTGTATAGCCTGTCCTACCTAACGCTGTTTCGAGGATGCTTTGCATCTGATTTTGACGATTGATTGTGAAGTCTATTTTATAGTCTTCAGATGGTTGCCAATTTGTGGGAAGTCCTAGTCGGAATCTGTCAAGCAAGGTCTTGGCAAAGGCATCAAAAGTCATAGAATCAAATCGTCTTGCAAGTTCCCTTCCACATCTTAATTCAACTCGATCTCTTAAATTGCGGGCCGCATCTCTCTTAAAACTTATAGCAAGAATTCGCTTGGGAGGAGGACACAGCCCTGTCTGCAACAAAAAACATGCTCTCTGGGCAAGCACTTCTGTCTTGCCCGCCCCTGGTCCAGCAGTAATGAGCACGTTGTTCTCTACTTCCTTTACAGCTTCTTCTGCCGCTGCTTCAAGATTGTCTACTCCTATAGGCGCCCAATTATCGAGGGAAATCCTCATCATTCATTTCTATCTTGTATTTTACTAACGACATCTTTTAATACTTGCGGACAATTGTCCTGAAGTTCCTGGACACTTACTTCTGTGACCATTCTCATATGCGAAACGGGCTTACTTCGCCCAAGGAAAAGATATCGGTACCAGAAATACAGCTCTGGCCGTATAATCCTTGACATATCCCGCGTGATATCTCCTACATCCTTCTTAATAACCGAAGCGTAAGCACTCCTCAGAGCTTTGTAATTGTCCTCTGAGTAATCCGAAGGGATATTTGGGCCAGAAGCCCCCTCTTGAGGCTTCATATAGGTATTAGGAAAAGCTTTTAGCACCATAAGATCAAAATCAATTGGGTAGCTGAAATACACGTTATATTCTTTGAAGTCCTCGATCCATTCCTTTTCTGTTTTAGGATTTGGCTCCCAAGTATGCATTTCTTCAAGTTTGTCATCATCCAGGATCGAACCATCTTCTAATAAAAGGAGGTCTTCTCTTGAAACACCATTTTTAAGTAATTGCTTACACACATATTTAATTCTTGCCCAGCCCCCCGTCTCACGTCGTCTGTCATAGTCCAATAGCGTCACGTGTGGGATTCCAAGCTGTGTTAGCAATCGCCAGAAATGGTTTACATGTCTACCGCCCAGCGGGACTATAGAAATGAAATTCTCGTCGGTTGATAATCCATTAGCATCGAACAATCGGGGCAAGACAATCTCTTCGCTATCTCCCTCGCAGAGGACTACATGCTTAGCAAAGTAAAGCTCCGGATATGCCTGTACTGCATTTCGAACGTACTTGTATGCTTCATCCCCCTTATCGGGTAAAACTATATTTTTCGATATAGCATGAAGATTAGTATCAAGTCTTAAATGTCTGATTTCTTCCGGATATATTCTTTTGAGCACAGAAGCTGAATGGCTTGTTAGAACTGTTTGTGCTTCAGGCCTCTCCGAGATATCTCTGAATATTTTTGTGATTCTACCCAGATAATGGGGAGCAAGATGGTTTTCCGGCTCTTCAACGGCAAAGACTGTCAAATGTGGTATATTCAGATGCTCATCTGAAATCCCCTGTGTATGAGTAAGATGGCTGACTACCTGACTCTCTATGCAGAAAACGCTGTGTATCATTGACAGATAGAACAACGACCGTAATCCTTCGCTCAATCTTGTCACATCATGCTCACTTCCTTCAGGGGAAGGTGAGAAGAAGACATCCAACATTGATACTGCCTTCTTAAAATCACTACTTAGTGGACTTATGGTGACGTTTTTGTAAATATCATTTCCACAAAATCTTTCCCATTGTTCGGATAAGTTTTGCTGTATCAATCCTACACCAGTTTCGCCCTGAAACGCTGTTTTGAATTGCTCTGTCAAAGTCTGGTATAGCTCTTTTGTTGGATCGGACCATTCGATTGCTCTTATTAAGCGATGCATAATCGTCCCGGCAGTATATTTTATCTGCGTCAATGGATCTCTAATCGCGGGAATGTAATGGACATGTATTCTTGAACGTTGAGATGCACTGACTTTCACTCTGTCGGTGTCTTCAATTTCACTGCTGGCTGTGGTGATCCAGTTCAGATCTGTTTCAATATCGCCTTCAGATGTGTTGCCTTGTGACCATTTCGCATCAAGACGTACCCTACAATATGGGGCTGCTCCAGGCTCGTCAATAGTCATCTGCTTGAATGCCTCTGGAACCGCCATGAGTTGCAGCGCCTCATTAGACTGTAGCTCAGGAAAGACCAATTCTACTTCAATACATAGTGAGCGTTCTGTTTCATCCTCCAATTTCTGTCCGTCCGGGACATGGAAATCCGATGACTTGATTGCACGGTCAGATTGAGTAAGCCCAAATAACTTTACCAGTGCATGCAAAACTGCTGATTTTCCGCTACCGTTATGTCCGACGAAACACGTAAGTTTATTGAGTTCTACAACTTCTTTCTCTGGGCCAAAACAACGAAATCCTGAAATACTGATCGATTCAAGCTTCAATGTGTATTCCTCCTTAAGAAAACAGGGACAATCCCACAGCCACCTATTAAATCTTCGATTTCTTTCCTTATTTTGACTCTTCTATTCTCCTTTAGTACCCCGACAGGCAGGGGGCGGATACGGCAGTCAAGTGGATCTTTCAAGCCTTCTGATGAAATTGTCATTGCGTACTTCTCTGCTCCGAAATTTCCCGGAATTGGGAGTTCACGGATCATCATACTCAATTCACCCCGCGCAAACTCGTGTTAATCCGCGTCCACCTTTCCACCATTCTTATCACGTTCCCCACAGATTTATCACTAAGAGTCGCAGCCATTTCAAAACCTGAACCTATTCACTGTGGCCGAACGAAATCAACTGGAACCCTAATGTCAAAGTGTGAAAATTCAAGGTGTCGATCCGCGATGGCTAATCTACTTAAATTCTAACTACTATCAGCTAACGACGATTCACTATGTAATTAACGGCATTTACGCCAAGCCCGATAAGGAAATTTCTGAAAAATTCCGCCGAGGAGTGCCAATGTTATGGCACTGCGAGTGAAGATTTCTTCTCATTTTTGTCAAAAAGTGCGTGAAATTGTTAAAAAAGTGCTAAAAAAGCATAAAAAGCAAGGACACAGGACATATAATTCAGGATACAGCCCTTCGACTGGGCTCAGGATGAAGGGCCTTGAATATCCAATATCGAACACTGAATGTCGAATATCGAAGTTAAAAAATCCGCGAAATCTGCGTTTATTGACTATTGATGATTTCTCTGAGCCCTCTGTGCCCTCGGTGGCAATGAGTCGTATCTCGTATCTCGTACGTAAATTTCCGTGCTAATCAGTGTTGAATCCGTGTCTTTGATTATTGTCCATTTCTCTGAGTACTCTGTGGCTATGATTCGTATATCGTATTGCGTATAGAGAATAGCGGATAGCGGATAGCGTGTAGCGGATAGCGAATAGAGTATTTCGCTGGGAATTTCATGTTTATTCGAGTTTATTTGTGGCGAATTCAAAATTTTCCTTGACGTCGGTCCATTAATTTAGTATAATAGTAAACAAATAGAATATAGAATATAGAATACAGAATACAGAATACAGAATACAGAAGACAGGAGACAGAATGGAGCAGACTTTGGCATTGACTATACCTAAGACATAAATTGACGAATGACGATTGACGATTGACGAATGACGATTGAGTATTTATCTGCGTCCTCAGCGTTCTCCGCGGTAAATACCCATTATGCAAAACAAAGCCAATCTCTGCGTGCCCTGCGATCTCGGCGGTACATGAAAACAAAGCCAATTTGCCGGCCTGCGGCTGGAAATCCTAAACAAAAGGATGATTGTGCAAAACAAACCCAATTTTCGTGTCTCACTGCCGGGATCGCGGAGATTTTACTAATGAACTTGACACTTTTGTGGCTAAGAATTGCTAAAGAGCGCTCAAAAATGCACAAGATTTTACAAAAATTCACAAAAATTCACATAAACCATGCAAAAAATGAAAAGAAACCGCGTTCATTCGCGTCTATCCGCAGTTTCCCTGAAAAAACAAACCCAATTTGCCGGCCTGCGGCTGGGAATCCTAAACAGGAGGATGATTATGTAAAACAAACCCAATTTGATAGACAGGACACAGGCTTCAATGCCTTATAGTATAAGGAATTATGACCGAATTCACGTTTTTGGAGGGCGAAAAAACAAAGCCAATCAAAGCCCAATTCAGCCGAAGCTTCGTTTTGAGTTCATTCGCGTTTATTCGTGGTGTCGTCTGCGCCGTCGCCGGCCTCCTTCGCCAGTATGGTCTTGGCTGGGGCGGTCGAATGCCGCTCTGTCACATTACTGATCCGCCATGGCCTCCGGACCGGCGGACGTCACCTCACCCGTTCTCGGATTGATAATCTTGGGTCCGCAAAACGGGCAATCGTCTAATGCGGCCGATATAGACTTTTCTACTTTGGCTCCCGTGTAGAAGACGTAGCATGGCATGTTTAATTCCAGGCCGTTTGAGAGCCCGATTGAAAACTCTTCCGCGAAGGCTTTTCTTCGGCCTTCGGTCGCCGGCGGTGTGATCTCTATTTCAACCTCATAGCCCCGGTCGGGGATGATGGTGTTGCTCAAGACGCTGATACTTCCATTTTTAGAGGTCGCGGTTTCAAGGTTAAAGGGCTCGCCGTAGTTGTTCATGATCCGGATTTTTTTCGTAATCGGTTCTTTGGGTATGGCTCCGCGAATCGTAATCGAGCTTGGACTCATTGTGTATCTCGGCAGTGTTTTCACCGCCACGGTAATCTTCTTGCTTTCCGGATGCGTTAAGCCAATCTCGACGACACCATTCATCATTGACTCCAGTTTGGCCATATCCACCTTCGGTTGAAGTTCAAAGCTCGTCGATGTCACGGAGGGATCGAAATCGGCGGTGATACAATTCGCGGTTGATCGGATATACGTTATCGAAAAAGGCTGATTATCAATGCTGGAAACCGTCAACGGAGGGCACCCTGCATTTTCCCCTTTAAGAACGAGGCTTAGCATTTTCGGTTCGTAATCGACCTTGGATGTGACTATCGCCTTGACCGCCAGCGTGACTTCCGGATTTTCGATATCGTTGGTCAATACCATCAACTCTTTTGTCGCCGGGCCGAGTTGGGTATCTGTCACGTAGTTCACTTTTAATGTCCCGCTTTCACCCGGCGCGTATTCGGTCTTGTCCAGGGAGTACGGAGTGCAATTACAGGTTTTGGTCACTTCCTCAATTTTTAAGACGCCGTCTCCGGTGTTCTTAAATTTGAATTCGCAGAGATTTGCGGTTTCGGGGCCAATGGTACCAAAGTCGTGAACGATTTTCTCAAACGCTATTCTTGCGACTTTGAGCGATGTGGAACGGGCTGCGGAAGCCGTGGTCCACTCCGCCGGTTGTGGGAAACGGTTGAACCAGTCAGGATTAAGCTGCTGCGGTTCGGCCACCTCTTCTTCGCACCCAGTTTGCAGAAACACAACGCATGTCAGAGTAAGAAGAATCACGAGAATTAATCGATTCGGTTTCATCTTTCTACTTCCCAATTAAATTAACGATGTTGCCCTTGGATCAAGCCGTAACCATAGTACGCTTGACGAAAAGAGTACATTGAAACAGCGATCCCTCAGATGACCTCCTCATAGTCAAAACCACCCATTTATTAATGTTATTATACACAAAAGGGCCTTTTGAGTCAATCTTTTTGTGAAGATAGGTAAACTTTTTGATTGAATAGGCCTGTTGACGGCCGGCTTAATCCCTTGTCTAAAGGTGGGGATTTGGGGTGGGTCTATCGGCGATTGTTTGGAAGTCCGAAAAAAGAAGCTGTTTTCAACGCTGAAATCAAGGCTTTGAGGGTGTAGAAAAGATTTTTTTTGCGGTTTGTTCTTGACGAACAGATCACAACCTGATAATTAGATATTCACGATTGACGGTAAGGATAGAATGCTTATATTCGGATTGAAAGGAGGCCATCATGGCGAGAATAGCACGTACCTGGGCACTTATAGTATTATTGACTGCTTTTATCGGTTGTCAAAATTCAAATCCGGGCCGAAGTCAGATTATACCCAGCAGTCCGGGGCAAACGGTCACGACGGCCAGCGTCATCGACATATCGGATACGAGTGAAGCCGATCTTGTCGAACAAATGGCCGTGAGCCGGCAGGCCTATCGCCAAGGCCTCGAAATGCTGGAAACCTATTACGCCCGGGTCGGCAACAACATGAAACTTCAGTGGGCACGACGAGAGTTGCAGTCGCTGGATACGATGACGAAATATGACTACATCCTGAGCCCGGAAATCACGATGCCGAGCAGAAAACCGATCGCTTCGATTGCCCAAGCGGACGGTCTTTACCAGGAAGCCGAGCAGTATGAGGAGCAGGCCGGATTCCTGCCCCTTGTGGATTTACCGATTCTCAAGGACGAGAACTCCTTGCGTCTGGCCTTGTCGAGGTACAACCAACTGATCAAGAATTATCCTTCGAGTGACAAGATTGACGATGCGGCCTACAAAGCCGGTGTCATCTATGAGTATTTCAAGGATTATTCCATCGCTTTGTTGTATTACCAGAGCGCCTATGAGTGGGATCCGGAAGGCGTCTATCCCGCTCGGTTCAGAGCGGCGCGCATTTTGGACAAACACCTCTATCGTAAAGACGAGGCCCTCCAGCTTTACCAACAGGCCATTAGAACCGAAGGTCGGTATGAAAGATATCGGGAGTGGAGAGAGTTTGCCGAGAGGCGGATCAGGGATTTGCAGAGGCTCGACGAGGGACAGAGCCCGTAGGGCCGACGTTTTAGAGTGGATTTTCCTTTCGCAAAATCTCGGGCCCGGCCGGACGGCGGGCCCGTTTTTTTATGCCGATTCGATGCTGTTGGAATTTGAGAACAAACTGGCCTCTTTTATCCAAGCGCACCATCTTTTGGATTCAGCCTCGAAAGTCGTGCTGGCTGTTTCCGGGGGTGCGGATTCAACGGCGCTTCTGTACGCCATGCAAGCGCTCAAGGCCGAGAACGTGTTCAGGGCGCAGCTCCTCTGTGCTCATATCAATCATCAGTTAAGAGGCGCCGAAGCGGATTCGGATGAGGAGTTTATTTCTGCTGAGATTACCACGCTGAAGTTGCATGGGGTAACGAAGCGTGTGGACGTTCGTGGATTCGCCCGGGACCATAAGCTTTCCATTGAAACAGCGGCTCGACATTGCCGGATGAAGGCTCTGATGGACATCGCGAAGGCCAATGAATGTGACCGAATCGCGACGGCCCACCAGAAGAACGATAATGCCGAGACGGTTCTGCACCGTTTGGTTCGCGGGACCGGCTTTCGCGGTCTTGGCGGGATTTGGCCGAAGCGACTCTTCGCAGAGGAAGTGACATTCATCCGGCCGATGCTTGGTGTCACGCGCGAGGAAGTCATCGAATATTTACAAGCGCGACATCTGACGTGGCGCCAGGACCGCACGAATGTCGATTGCGCGTACAAGCGGAACTTTATCCGGCGCCGCTTACTCCCGACATTGCAGCGTGATTGCCGCGATCCCGTCGTGGAAACATTATCCGAGCTGGCTTGGTCGGCTCATCAATGTTACGGGCGCATCTGCAAGCACGCAGACGAGGTATGGCCGGGCCTGGCTGAATGTACCCTCGAGAAGACAACACTTGATTTAAAAAAATTCCAGGCCCAGCCGCCGCCGATCAAGATTGAGCTGATCCGTCGAAGTTTGACACACATCGGTTGCGGCCAGGGAGATCTAACCCGGCGGCATTACGAGCGGATCGTGCAGTTCGCCGGATGGAATATCACCGGAAAAAGAATCGAGCTGCCGGGGGGATTTGTCGTTCAACGTCAATATGGGAATATGATCTTTTCTCGGAAGCGTCAAATAAGCTGTCGGGTGGGCTTTAGACCATCGACTGAACTGAAGGTTCCGGGAAAGACAGAGTATGGCAAATATTTAATAGAAGCATTCATCTCTACCGCAGAACAAAACGTCATTGAAGAGTTAATATCAAGCAAGACAAGCGACGTTGAGTGTTTTGATCTGGATAAGGTGCAATTGCCTCTGAGTGTCCGTCTCCGACGGCCCGGTGACAGGTTTATTCCGCTGGGCTTGGGTGTGGAAAAGAAAATCGGTAAATTCCTGACGGCCCAGCACGTCCCTCATGACGTACGTGAAAAAGTGGTTCTCATCACAGACCGGGAGAAGATTATCTGGGTTTGGCCCATTCGAATCAGTGAACGGGTAAAAGTCACGACCGACACCCGGCAAATCCTCCGATTGCAGATCACGCATTCCGGCGATCCGTAGCGGCCAAGACCTCACACCAACAGTGGCGCCGGACAATTTCGTTGATGCGCCGGCGCGGGTCGAATAGAATGCATGTCGGACAAAAAATGAATTCGTAAAGATTAGAGAAAAAAGGTGCGTGCAAGCAATTATACTCGTCGGCGTTTTCTTAAAGCGCTGGGGATCGGCGTGGCGTCACTGGCGGCGCCGAGTTGGATTAAGGGCAATCAGCGAACTGCCGACAAACCGAATTTCGTCATTATTTTCATGGATGACCAGGGGTATCAGGACATCGGTTGTTTCGGCTCACCGTCGATTCGGACGCCGAATCTGGATCGGATGGCCGACGAGGGGATGAGGTTCACGGATTTCTATGCGGCGGCTTCGGTATGTTCGCCGTCGCGGGCGGCGCTCATGACGGGCTGTTATCCGCCGCGCATCGGCATCACCAAGGTGCTTTTTCCAAGGGACTATATCGGCCTGAATCCCAAAGAAGCGACGATTGCCGACGTGCTCAAATCGCGAGGCTACGCCACCGCCTGCATCGGCAAGTGGCATTTGGGTCACCTGCCGGAGTTTTTGCCGACCCGTCAAGGCTTCGATTCCTACTTCGCTATTCCCTATTCCAACGACATGGACGGCGTCAAAGACAAGGACAAGAATCTCGACCGGGCATGGCGACAGAAGGACTACTCACCGTGGAACGTGCCGCTGATGCGTAATGAAAAGATCGTCGAGCGCCCGGCGAACCAGACCGCGCTGATCGAACGGTACACCGATGAGGCCGTCACGTTTATTCGCACGAACAAGGAAAAGCCGTTCTTTCTCTATCTGCCCCACACGATGCCGCACGTTCCACTGTTCGTTTCGGACGAATTTTACGATGAAGACGTCAAGAGGGCCTATACAACGACCATCGAGCAGATCGATTTCTCGGTCGGCCAGGTTCTTGCCGCTCTGAAAGAGGCCGGGGTGGATGACAATACACTCGTGGTTTTCACCAGCGATAACGGTCCGTGGTTGTCCAAGAAGCACCATGCCGGCTGTGCCTTGCCCTTGCGTGACGGTAAATTTTCCACCTATGAAGGCGGCATGCGCGAGCCGTGCATTATGCGCTGGCCCGGCCGGATTCCCGCCGGAAAGGTATGCAGCCAGGTGTGCGGCACGATCGATCTGTTGCCGACGTTTACACGATTGGCCGGCGCCAGAATACCTGCCGACCGTGTCATTGATGGCAAAGATATCTGGCCTTTGATGGCGGGCACACAGGGGGCCAAATCACCCCACGAAGCATTTTACTACTATCGGGGCACGAATCTCGAAGCGGTCCGCAGCGGCAGATGGAAACTGCGCCGCGTTAAAAAGACCACCGAATTGTACGATCTTGAAACCGATATCGGCGAGAAGAACAACCTCGCGAACACGCATCCTCAAATCGTTCGGCGTTTGACGAACAGGATGAAAGAATTTGATCACCGGCTCAAGACAAACGCCCGACCGCCGGGTAAGGCTCTAAAAGAATCCTGAATCACTCAATGGCATCATGTGAGCAGATATATGCATACGTTCAGAAATAGTCGGCGTGAATTTTTGAAGTCACTGGGGGGATGGGCCGTCTCGATGGCAGTGACCGGAGTCACGGCGGCAGCGAAAATGAACGACAAACGTTATAATGTTTTGTTGATATGCGTGGACGATCTTCGACCGCAATTGGGTTGCTTCGGTCACAGGGAGATGATCAGCCCGAACATCGACACACTGGCCGATAAAGGGCGACTTTTCACTCGACATTATGTCCAGGTGGCGGTGTGTGGTCCTTCACGCTGCTCGATGCTAACAGGAAAGCGACAGGGAGACTGGGACTGCTGGAGACAATTACGAGAGCAAAAAATAGAACCGGATAGGCCTGTCTCGCTGCCGCATCTTTTCCGCAAGAACGGCTATCGTACGGTTTGCATCGGCAAGATCAGCCACCAGCCAGGCGGCGTGTTGGAAGAAAAAGTACATGAGGTTCCGTTCAGTTGGGATTTAGCTTATGCACCTATCGGAAAGTGGAAGACACCCTGGGGCGCCTTCTTTAGTTATGCGAAGTGGCCGCCGGTTTACGGACAGACCAATGTTCCCAACATCGGCTCAACTGATGTTTTAATCACCCGCAAAAATCTCGCACAGTTTCGTGGAAAGTGGCCGGCTTATGAAGCAGCAGATGTTTCCGACACTGAATATGCCGATGGTCTCAATGCCGCCGAAGCTATCAAGCAGCTTCACGAACTAAAGGACCAGAGATTCTTCCTGGCGGTTGGTTTCTACAAACCACACTTGCCATTCAACGCCCCCAAGAAATACTGGGATCTGTACGATCCTGAGAAGATTGAATTGGCGAAGAATCCGTTCGCACCGATGAACGTGAATCCTGAGATTAGCATGCATCCCAGTTTAGTTCTGACGACTGGTTTTTACTGGCCCTCTGGTAGGGGGAAAGTAACGGAAACCGAAGCGAAAATTTTGCGGCACGGTTATTTTGCATGTGTCAGCTATGTCGACGCGCAAATCGGAAAAGTGCTGCACGAAGTCAAGCGACTCGGACTCGATAAGAATACGGTAATCGTCCTGTGGTCGGATCATGGATTCCATCTGGGCGAGCATGCGATGTGGGGTAAGGCGACCAACTTCGAAGTGGCGGTACGCAGTCCCCTGATTCTTAAGGTTCCGGGCATGCCGAAGCCAGGCAAACGGACGCACTCTCTCGTGGAAACGGTGGATTTGTATCCAACGCTGGTGGAGCTCTGTGGTTTGGATGCGCCCGATGATTTGGCCGGGAGAAGTCTTGTGCCGATGATTAGCGATCCGGATCATCCCGGCAATAGTTGCGCCTATAGTTTTCATCCCAGAGGACCGCTCATGGGAAGGACGCTGCGAACCGAGCGTTATCGAATAGTTCACTGGACGAATAAACAAGGTAAGACCGTGCAGGTGGAGCTTTACGATCACAAGATAGATCCGGATGAGAATGAGAACATCGCCGGCCAGCGTCTGGAACTAGTCAAAGGACTACTGGATAAATTGCAGAAGGTACAACAATGACAGCCACAGTAAAAATGGAGAATGCTCGACAGACGAGACGGGATTTTTTGAAGGCTCTGGGATTGGGGGCGGCGGCGTTAGTTGTCCCGAATATGCTCCGGGCCGAATCCGATAGCAGAAGGCCCAATATCGTATTCATTCTGGCCGACGATCTTGGGTACGGTGATTTGAGCTGTTATGGCGCCTCGAAGGTGCAAACTCGGAATATCGACCGGTTGGCCCGAGAGGGACGCCGTTTCACCGATGCCCATTCACCGGCGTCGGTTTGTACGCCCACGCGCTATAACCTGCTCACCGGGCGCTATGCCTGGCGCACCTGGGCCAAATCATCCTGCGTCTGGTCGAACGATCCGTTGCTGATCGAGCCGAATCGCTTTACCCTGGGCGACCTGCTCAAGCAGCAAGGGTATCGCACGGCCTGCATTGGGAAATGGCACCTTGGTTTCGGTCGGCCGGGTATGCCCGGTTGGGATGATGTCCTCGGGCCGGACTACAATCGGGATCTACAACCGGGACCGCTCGAGGTCGGATTTGACTACTTCTGGGGTTTCCCACACGTCGGTCAGCTTCCGCACGTCATTATTGAAAACCATCGCGTGCTGGGTCTGAGCGCGGATGATCCCATCCGTATTCTTCCCGATAAGCGGCCGGGATATGAAAAGGATTATCTCCGTCGGCCCCGGCTCGGCGCCACAACGGCGCTCGGCGTCGAAGGCGGTGAGCGTGCAAAGTACAGACACGAGGATCTGGCCGTCATGCTCACGAAACGGGCCGTCGAGTGGCTGGGCGAGCAAACGGCGGAAAAACCCTTTTTCTTATATATCGCTCATCGTAATATTCACGGCCCTCTGCGTCCCCACCCACGCTTTAAGGGTAAGAGCGAGATTGGAACGTATGGGGATTTCATTCACGAGATGGACTGGTCCGTCGGTGAGGTGCTTCGAATCCTCGATGAAAAAGGGCTTACGAAGAACACACTTGTCTTGTTCTCCAGTGACAACGGCGCCGTCGTGCGTTACAAACCGACGGATTCGGCGTCGATCAAGGGCCATAAGGTCAACGGTCCGCTTCGCGGGCAGAAGACCGATGCCTATGAGGGTGGGCATCGCGTTCCCCTGATCGCGCGCTGGCCCGGCGTGATCCCCGCACGCACCGAGGATTCGTCGCTTATCGCGTTGACGGATATGCTGGCCACACTTGCCGACTTCTTCGGCGTCGAACTGCCCGACAATGCAGGTGAGGATAGTTTCAGCTTCCTCGGCGCATTGCTCGACCAAAAGCCCCGCCAGGCGACACGCAGAGCGATTGTCAATGATAGCTATTGCGGCGTCTTTGCCATCCGTCGAGGCGACTGGAAGCTCATATTAAGCCAGCACGGCGGCGGCGCCGGCTCGCAGAACATTATTCATGATCCGGATAAGCCCCCCGGCCAGCTCTACCACCTGGGTCGGGACCTCGCCGAATCGACAAACGAATACGACAGACATCCTGAGATCGTCAAGGCTTTGTCCGTCCTATTGGAGCAATATAAACGAACCGGTCGCAGCGCCCCGATCTGTCGTTCGGAAATAAAAGGGGTATAGAACTGGGAGATACGAATATGCAAAAAGTACGAAACAACCGCCGGGATTTTCTAAAGGCCGTCGGTTTTGGTATGGCCTCTCTCGTCATGCCGAAGGCGTTCTCATCCGAGCTGCGCGATAGAAGGACAAATATCATTTTAATCCTGGCGGATGATATGGGTTTTTCCGATTTAGGTTGTTACGGCGGGGAGATTGAGACGCCGAACCTGGACAAAATGGCCGCTGAAGGATTGCGTTTCTCGCAGTTGTATAACTGTGCCAAGTGCGCCGACGCGCACCTCGATCCTCACCGGTTTGTACCATCAGCAGACCGATATCAAAGAAAGCAAGAACTGCGTGACCATCGCCGAAGTTCTCCATCGCGCCGGCTACACGACGCTGGCGGCCGGCAAATGGCACGTCGGCAGCACACCGATGGATCGCGGATTCGACCGGTACTTCGGTATGCTCGGCGGATCGTGTAGTTACTTCGTTCCGGACGATACGTTTCGCCTGGATCGGAAGCCATTTAAAACAAGTGATAAGAATTTCTATACAACGAATGCCTTCACCGATTATGCGCTGAAGTTTCTCGACGAGGCCGCACAAAAGGAGAAACCCTTCTTCCTTTACCTCGCCTATAACGCGCCGCATTACCCATTGCACGCCTTGCCCGAGGACATCGATAAGTATCGGGGCAAGTATATGAAGGGCTGGGACGTCATCCGTCGGGAACGCTACGAACGATTGATTAAGCTGGGACTGATCGACAAAAAGTGGCCGATGAGCGCGCGGGGCGCTGACCGCCATAGATCGTTCGGTGACATTCCACCCTGGGAGCAGGTCGAAGACAAGCAGGCGGAGGATCTGAACATGGCGGTCTATGCGGCGATGGTCGATCGGATGGACCAGAATATCGGGCGCATCCTGAACAAGCTCAAAGAACTTGAGGCCGAGGACAACACCCTCGTGATGTTCCTCTCGGATAACGGAGGTTGTCCCTACGAACGCAACAAGACCAGGGACGTTCCACCCGGGCCGGCGGAATCTTACCGCACCTACGACTCGCCCTGGGCCAACGTCAGCAACACGCCATTCCGTCTGTACAAGCGTTTCAACCACGAAGGGGGCAACGCGACGCCCTTTATCGCGCGCTGGCCGGCATTGATAAAACAGGGCGGCGCCATCACTCATCAGGTGGGCCATATCGTCGACGTCATGGCCACCTGCCTGCACGTGGCGCGCACCGAATACCCGTCGCGCGTCAGGGGACGTAAGATCGTTCCGTTGGAAGGTAAGAGTCTGCTACCCATTTTTGCCGGCCGCCAACGCAAAGGGCACGAGGCGCTGTTCTGGGAATTCATGCGCAACAAGGCCGTGCGGAAGGGCAAGTGGAAGCTGGTTACCGTCGGTAATAATCCGTGGGAACTCTATGATATGGAAGCCGACCGCACCGAGCAACACGATCGGGCGTCGAAAATACCGGAGAAGGTAAAGGAATTAGCCGGGTTGTATGAAGCATGGGCAAAACGCTGCAAGGCGGCAAAAAGTAAAGGAAAATAAGATGATTGAGATGAATCGACGTGATTTCGTAAGAACCGTAACCTCCGGCACTTTGGAGCTTCTTGGACTTTCCACTTTACCCGGTTGCGCTTCGATAGCGTCCGGGCGGAAAGTAAAGAAGCAACCGAACATCCTTTTCTGTCTTGCGGACGACTGGTCCTGGCCCCATGCGAGCATCGGAGGCGATAAGGTCGTCAAGACGCCGACGTTCGATAAGGTGGCGCGTGAGGGCATTCTGTTCGAGAATGCATTTGTCTCGGCGCCGTCATGCACGCCGTCACGCGGCGCGATCCTCACCGGCCAATGGCACTGGCGTCTCGAAGAGGGCGGCAACCTTTGGAGCACGCTGCCGGCGAAATTCCCGGTCTATCCGGACCTGCTGGAAGGGATCGGTTACCACGTCGGCTACACCCGCAAGGGATGGGGACCCGGTCGGGATGAGCCGGGCGGGCGAAAGCGAAATCCCGCTGGACCGAGATATAAGAACTTCCGGGAATTTCTGAACGCCCGGCCGGAGGGCAAGCCGTTCTGTTTTTGGTTCGGCAGTACGGACCCGCATCGCGGCTACAAATGGCAATCCGGCGTCAACAGCGGGATGACGCTTGAAGATGTCGGAGTCCCCGCGTATTTCCCCGACAGCGAAGAAGTCCGCACGGATATATGCGACTACTACTGGGAGGTCCAGCGATTCGATACCGAGGTCGGCGAGCTGTTGGAGCTCCTCCAGGACAAGGGCGAGCTTGACAATACGCTGGTCGTTATCTCCGGCGACAATGGCTTGCCGTTCCCGCGGTGCAAGAGCACGCTCTACGATTCAGGGACGCACGTGCCGCTGGCGGTTTGCTGGCCCGCGGCGGTGTCGGGTGGGCGCGTGGTCGAGGACTTTATCAGCCTCTCGGACTTGGCGCCGACCTTTTTGGAGGCGGCCGGGCTGAAATCGCCCGCACAGATGACGGCCCGCAGTTTCCTGGACATACTCACGTCGCGCAAATCGGGCCGCGTGGACCGTAAGCGAGACCACGTCCTGACCGGCAAGGAGCGTCACGTACCCGGCCAGGAAACCGATATGGGCGGCTATCCCATGCGCGCCATCCGCACGCACGACTTTCTGTACATTCGCAATTTCAAGCCGCACCGCTGGCCCTCCGGCTACCCCGCGGGTTACGCCGAAACGGTAGAAATCGATGTCGCCAAACCACGGAATACCAAGTTCGGTTTTGTCGATACCGATGGCTCGCCGACGAAATCGTACATCATCAAGCACCGTGACAATCCGAAGGTCGGCAAGTTGTACGATCTGGCTTTCGCCAAACGTCCCGCCGAGGAGTTGTATGATCTGAAGAAAGACCCGGCACAAATGAACAACGTCGCCGGACAGCCGGAGTACGCCGAGACGCGAAAGAAGCTCTCAGCCGCACTAATGGCCCAACTAAAAGCCACCCAAGACCCGCGTGTTCTGGGCAAAGGTGATGTCTTCGACCAATACCCCTACTACGGCGGCGGCGTGCCAACGAAGCCTACCAAAAGGCCGGGACGGTAAGCTGAAACCACAACATTGACCGCACTCGCAAAATTGGCTTTGTTTTTTCCACCAACCGGGTGGCAGCCTTCCCGAAGGGATGGGGTTGGCCGGCAGGGAACGGCAAATTGGCTTTGTTTTTACATAATCGTCCTCCTGTTTAGAGTTTCGAGCTTCCGGACGGAGGCCGTTAAATTGGCTTTGTTTTTTCAGATGAACCGCGGATGAACGCAGTTTCTTCTTATTTTTTGCATGGTTCATGCGAATTTATGTAAATTTATGTAAATTTATATAAATTTTTGAACACTTTTGAGCTGTTTTTAGCCACAAAGCCGCGAAGACACGAATTCTTGAGGATGGATTGGTATGACTCGGCGATCCCGGCGGTAAAGTTCAAATTGGGTTTGTTTTGCAGATGAAACCACGAATGAACACCAATAAACACATTTCCTTTCTTCTTCCTTCTTTTTTTGACACAGGTTCACACGGATTAACACGGTCATTCCTTCGGCATGCTCAGGACGGCGTCTGAGCGCAGCCCGTAGGGCGTAGTCGAAGAATCTATTGAAGCTGGAGGATTCGATATTCATGATTCAATGCCTGTTCCCCTGATACCCACACCCTGTTAACCTGATGGCCTGGTTTTTTCTTAAGGCTTCGGTCTGCGGTCTTGAGTCTGTTGTCTGAATTCTGTCTCTCCCGTAAGGGATGGCTTACGCCACTGTATTCTGTATCCTATATTTAATTTGTTATATATTATACAAAAGTATTCACCCGTCGTCAAGGAAAATTTTGAATAAACCACGAATTAACAATGAAATTCTCTGACGAATTGCACTAACCGCTATACGCAATACGCTATACCCTATACGATCACACGTAGGGTGCGAGGGTTCGCACCATTTTCGTGAAATTCAAAACGAATAATGAATATTTAAGACTCGACCCTAATTCGTTCCCGACCCTATTTGTTGCATGTAAAGTCGTTAGGAAGAGCAATTTGCTTGCCCATGTTGTCAAGTGGGTTCGGCCTTGGAGCAATGCCTAATGATTGCTTCTGATGCAATAATGGTTGTAGCTATGATATTATCACCCAGGTAGAGGAACTTATCTGCGCAAAAGATATCGACCAAGTTCATATTCTTATCCTTATCCCTTTCATTGAGTTTTTTTATAGCTTTTTCAACTTGCCTTGGATTTTGACACTTTATGATGCTTCCCCCGGCATGCACGATACAATTTCTAACTATTCTTAGGTCGTTAATTCTATCACATTCCTCTTCAATTTCTTTGAATGAAATGCCAGCATCATTGAATAATCTTTTTCGCTCCTTAAACCAATTCTCATTCGTTTTCTTGCTGATTTTTGCTGCGTAGTCTGACATAGTCTGTTCGCCTATTAGGTTCATTGCCTCTTCCAAATATGAGCATACCATTATAAGCATGGCTTGTCTGAAAAGATTTCCTTCGATGTACTCAAGGCGATAGTTAGCCTGACCAATATCTTTTTGAGATAAGGCTCTCTTGACAAGATTGATTTTAGTGTTAGTGAGATTGTTTTCGAAATCCGCATATATTTCATAAATGGAATGGAGCTTATTGCTGAGGTATTCTATTAATTTATGTGTGTTCTTCACGCTCTAATCCCT
>Ga0272442_10002990_pt1 | contig 23981 bp, 13 predicted proteins | sample SSMForm2O_FD_200262 | JGI IMG/M metagenome (GOLD analysis project Ga0272442, IMG submission 200262) | Marine sediment archaeal communities from Little Sippewissett salt marsh, Falmouth, MA, United States - SSM-Form-2O | ecosystem: Environmental > Aquatic > Marine > Wetlands > Sediment ...
ATCCTTCCAGTTGGGCTGTATCTGCAACGGAGGGGAGACGGAACTTTTCAACATCTGTATCACATCCGCAAAAGACGTTTGAGGCATGAGGGTCGGAAGGTCAATAATCTTCTCCAACTGTTCATACACGGCGACATTGGCCGGATTCTGTCTGACTGTCGGGGTCGGTACTGTCGTCTCTGCTTGCTCTATTGCCATGGTAAGTTCTGACTGGGCATGGTCGCGCTGCGACCTGGCAGATTCTAACATGATCTGTAGTTCCTGTTTGGATGCATGATAAGCATCGGTCAGCGCTTGGCGCAGGTTATCGACGACTGCGTTCATAAACTCCTTCGCTGCGGGCCTGACCTCTTTGGGCAGTTGAACGTTCAGGCTAAATAGATAAGTCTTCTCGTCCGCCGAGAAATCAGATGTTGGGATCGTGCGAGGAGTCGGTGGAGTTCTGCGAGTTCGGCCGGAAGAGCCCCTCCCTCTTGAGGACCTTGTGGATGGCCCCATCATAGGACGTTCCATTTCTGCTTCCATCATCATTGCATATTCGTACTCATCCATAGCGTCTTCAAGTCCGGATGAGCGCCCCATCGAGGATTTCGGTGTTGCCTTAGACGTGAGCCCCTGCACGTACTCGATTGTGAAAAGGTCCGGGACTTGGCCCAGTGAGAGATCCAGGACTTGGCGAGTGGCTTTTCCACCGATAGCGGAGCTTCGCAGCAGGGAATTGACGGAATCGAGGTTGAGAGGTAAGATAGTCGGGTCGCATGTGACCTTGACAATGCAACTTGCTGCGCGGGTGTCTGAGAGTTTCGTTTGCGATGGCTCTGCGGCTTGAATCGAACCTGCGGCCAGAACAGCCGCGATCAACAAGATCATTAGACGTTTTGTCGTTTCCATTTCAAATCTCCTTTTGAATCAGTTTGGTTGGATTTTTTGTTTTCGATTTCCTCCAGACGCTCGCGGGCCACCTGGGCCCACTGGTTTTTGGGGAATAGCCGGATGACTCGATTGTACGCCTCGACGGCCGAGTCGGTCTGGTTGAGCTCCCGGTACAGGCGGTCGGCTTGATAGACGAGGATGAAGGCGGTTTTGTCCACTTGTTCTTGCATTTCATCGAGAGGATCGGGAATACCGGCCAGCTCGGCTTCGAGTTCGTCGAGACGCTTTTGTCTTCGTTCTTGTTCGAGGACTTCTTGTATTAAACTTATCGCGGCGTCGGTTCTGGCCTGGAGCTGCCTGACCTGCATTTCGAGCGAGGCGATTTGTTTCTGCTCCGGCGTCATCTGAGGGATTCTTTGTGTGATACTCCAAATACCGAGAGCAATCATCAGCACCGCGGCCGTAGCGACCGGCCCGACCATCTGCATAACACGTCGGCGATTCGCCCGACGACGAATGCCAGAAACATCCACTCGAACGCGAGTGGGTAAACCCGCCGTTCGGTCGGCTTGCCGAAGTAGTTGTGTTAATCTATCGTCTGACATAGTTTCTACTCAATCAGTTCCGTGAGTTCTTGTCTGAGGCTTTCTCTGGCCCGGCTCAGTCTCACGTGTACGGTATTTCTGGATACCTTTAAAATCCGGGCAATTTCATCTGTCGGTAATTCTTGTAGATATCGCAAGACAACAGGCTCGCGATACTTAGCCGGCAGTTTAGCCACAGTTTTTCGGACACGCATAAATGTCTCGGCTTCCAGCAACGACTGACCTTTTTGAGAGGGCGACAGCCTCGTTCCAACCTCGTTGATTGGGATGGTAGTGGCTTTCAACCGTCGTAACTTTCGCCTGTGCCGATAGCTGCGGCACTTGTTTATGGTGATGGTAAAGAGCCAGCTTCTTAATGTGCAATCGCAACGAAATCTGTTCAGGCCGAGAAACGCCGAGAGGAAGACCTCCTGGGTAATATCCTCGACGTCGCCGGGCCAGCCGAGCAGCCGATTGGCCAGGGCCGCGACGTCGGCGGCGTATCGCTCGACAATCCGGTCAAAAGCGGATGTGTCGCCCCGATTGAATTGTCCGACCAAACGTTCATCATTAATCGTCTCGGCCATGGCTATTATATTAGACCTGCAACGGCGCCGGAACTTACAGAAAAATCGGGGAAATGGGAATAATGCGGGATATTTGCTGAGGGTATCAGTGTATCAGGTTTGATCACAATGGGTATTAGCGTCCCAGTGGCCGGGATTCGCCTGATTACCTGATAACCTGATGCCTACTTCCTGATTTTCTGATGACCTACTATACTCTCGGCGGATTATGCAGACTCAGGCCGAAAGCATCTTCTGCGGCTTCTTTCAGGACTTCCGAGACCGTGGGGTGGGGGAAGGTAATCTCGGTGATCTTTTCCGTCGTGCCGATCAGCGCCCTGGCCGCACCGATCATTTCGGTCACGATCGAGCCGACCATGGTGACGCCGATGATTTTATCCGTTGCGTTGTCCTTGATGACCCTGATTTCTCCGATGGTCTCATTATGGGCATTGCTCCGGCCGTTGGCTTTGAAAAGTGCCTTGCCGACCGAAACGTCAAGACCTTGTGACTGGCATTTCCGTTCTGATTTCCCGACCGAGGCGATTTCCGGGAAGGTATAAACCGCACGGGGGATGAGTGAATAGTCGGCAATGGCCTCGTCGCCGCCTGTGGCGTTGATCGCCGCGACTTCAGCTTCGGCAAAGGCCCCATGGGCCAGATAGGTCGTACCGACCGCGTCGCCGATTGCATAGACGCCGGATGCGTTTGTTTCCAGTTTATCATTGACGGCAATAGCCGGGCCATTCATTTGCAGATTCAGCGCCTCAACAGTTTCCTGATCGACAACCGCTTTACGGCCCACAGAGATGAGAACTTTTTCCGCGTCAATGGTCTGGCCGCTCTCGAGGATGACTTTCGCAAGGCTGCCGGTTGTTTTGACGGACGTGACCTTCTGATCGGTCAAAGAATCGATTTTCAGCTTCTTGAATTCGCGCGCCATGAGCCGCCCCACCCATTCGTCTTCCATCGGAATCAATCGGGCAAGCGCCTCGACGATGGTCACCTTTGTTCCCATCGCCGCATAGACGCACGCCATTTCGCAGCCGATAACACCTCCGCCGACGATGACCATCGACTGGGGTATTTCCTGAAGGCTCAGCGCCTCCTTGCTGCTGATGACGGTTTGGCCGTCAAACGGGATCGTTGGGATTTCTATCGGTTGCGAGCCGGTGGCCAGGATAATAGTGCCCGCTTTGATTTGGATCGATCCCGCATCGGATTCGACGGTGATCTGCCCCGGCGCCGAGACTACGCCCCGGCCCTCAAAGATAGTTATTTTGTTGCTTTTAACCAATCCGGTGACGCCCTTACGAAAGCCGGCCACGATAGCCTCTTTTCTGGCCTGGATCTTCGGCCAGTTCGGGTTGACCGACTGGACGTCAACGCCCATCAGATTCGCATGTTTAAACATAAGCAATGTGTGGGCGGAGGCCAGCAACGTTTTTGACGGAACACATCCACAATTCAGGCAGGTTCCGCCCATAAACCCTTTTTCAATAATCGCTACGGAAACGCCTCTTTGGGCGCATCGAATCGCCGCGGCATAACCGCCCGGACCGCCGCCAATCACAACTACATCAAAACTTTCTGCCATTCTTTACTCCTTGCTAAGAAAATAAAAAATCAAAATGTAAAATGCAAAATTTCGGAATCGCCTTCGGCGAAACTCTCTTAGACAGCCCGCGAAGCGGCTCCATAATTTTTATTTTTGATATTTGATATTTGCGTTTACGCTTTCGGTCGATAAGGATTCTTTTCGGGATTGTACCATGCGAAAAGCCGGTCGCGCAACTGATTTCGGACTTTTTTCAGGGTTGGATCGTCGATCCGGTTGACGAATTCGCCCGGATCGGTTTGGTGATCGTACAGCTCGTGCATCGTACCGTGATTGAAAATGTATTTGTAGCGACGCGTACGAACCATGTATTCACAGATTTTGTTTCTCAAATTATATTCGCTGAATGCCGCAGCCGGTCCTTCGAGGTCCGGATTCCGTAAGATTCCGGCAAAGCTCGCCGCGTCCATATGTTGCGGCGCGCCGGGAATGTCATGTAGCGTCGTTTTGCGCGGCGGTTCGAGTCCGGCTAACTCGCTCAACGTCGGGTACAGGCCGATATGCTCGGTCAGAGCGCTTGTGACCTTGTTTTCGGGCAGATGCCTCGGGTAGCTCACAATCAGCGGCACCTTCACCGACGGCTCGAACAGGCAGAATTTCTGGAAGAGGCCGTGATCGCCGTCCATCTCGCCGTGGTCGGAGGTATAGACCACAATGGTATTGTCCAGCAGTCCTTCTTTCTCAAGGGCGTCGTAGAGATACCCGACACAGGTATCCACAAAGGCGAGATTGCCCAGGTAGCCGGCCCGGTGCGCTTTCTGGCGTTTTTCCCCGCGCGAGGCCATGCCTTTAATGCGCCGCTGGATGTGCGGAGGATATCCCGATATATCGCCGACGTCCGGAAGCGTCATCCGATCGACGGGATATTTTTCCGCCCATTGCCTCGGCGGATAAAACGGCGAGTGCGGCTTCATAAAACTGGCGACCAGGAAGAAAGGCTGCTCTCGGTATCGCGTCAGGAATTTAGCCGACTCGCGGGCGATGAACATATCCAGATGATCCTCCGGCTCTAACGGCGAGGCCATACTATCGAAGTTCCACTTTTCAACGTTTCCCACCCACGGGCTCTTCCCTATCCACAATCCCTCAACGTCAGGCAGGCCGGCGCCGCAGTCATCGACGGTGTTGAAAAAGTGCGGGCCCATCGGATGATTGGCGATCTCGTTGGCGTAATGTTGGACTTTCGGGCCTAAGTACATCAGCCAGTCGTTGATGGACAGATAGTATTCGAAGCCGTGAGTGTGGGCATTGACGAAGTGCATCTTGCCGACCAGGCCGGTCAGGTAGCCGTTTTCGGCAAAATGGTGGGCCATGGTGCGGTACCGCCAATCGAGCTGGTTTTTATTCGTAATGGCGCCCGTGCTGTGGGCGTAGAGTCCCGTGAGCATCGCCATCCGCGAGGCCACGCAGACCGGGTAGGGGCAATAGGTATTCGTGAAACGGATGCCCCGTGCCGCGATCCGGTCGATATTCGGGGTGGGCACGAGATCTCTTCCGGCACAGGTTATCAAATCCGCGCGGTGCTGGTCCGTCATAATCAGGAGCACATTCGGTTTGTCGGGATTGGAGCTGTGCCTGTGTGTCGAAGCGGGTCTGGCCTCGGAGGCGTTTCGGCCGAGTAACGCCGACGCCGCTCCGAGTCCTGCGGCTTGTATGAATTGTCTTCTTTGAATCGTATCGTTGTTCAACATCTTATCATTCTCACTATCTTCGCGACCGGGATTTCCACTCGTTCGCCCTGGCCGGGTCGTAATCCGGGTTGGGCGTGGGCATTTTGGCTTGAACCGATTTTCGCCATCGGGCCAGGTTCTTCCGCAGTTGAGCGGCCTTGCGAGGTTTTTCATCGGCGAGGTTCTTTGTTTCGCCGATGTCGTTCGCCAGGTCGTACAGTTCCAGTTTGCCGCCGTCCTCGAAGAATTCGATCAATTTCCATTTTCCCTGTCGAATCGCCCCGGCGGGTCGCGAATGGTGATAATGTGGGTAATGCCAATAGATCGCGTCGCGGTCGAGCGTGCCGGTTTGTGAGAGCAGCGGGAGAATACTCTCGCCGTCGAGCGGTTGGTTTGCAGGGGCTTTGGCGCCGAGAATATTCAGGAACGTAGGATAGAAGTCAACGCTGGTGACCGGTACGCTGCAATTCGTCCCGGGCTTGATCACGCCGGGCCAGCGGACGATCAGCGGTTCGCGAATCCCGCCTTCGTACACAGTGCCCTTTTCATCACGGAGCGGTGCGTTGGTCGAGACGATTTGTCTTTTGCCGCGGTAGCCTCCATAGGCTTCACGCAGTCCCCCGTTGTCGGAGAAGAAAATCACAATCGTACGCTCGGTGAGATTCAGATCGTCGAGCTTCTTCATGATCCGTCCGACGTTGGTGTCCAGGTGTTCGACCATCGCTGCGTACACCGGGTTATTTACACCCGTCGCCGGTTTGGGTTTCTTCTCGTATTTCTCAACCAATTCCTGTGGCGCTTCCAACTTAATGTGCACCGTATGATGGGACAGGTAGAGGAAGAAAGGCTCCTGCTTCTTTTCTTCGATAAATTCGATGGCCTTATCGGTGAAGCCCGATACCTGCTTGTCGTTTTGATTCTTAACGCCTGAAACGACCTGATCGAAGCCTTGTTTGTCGGGGGAATACCCTTTGCCGCCCAGATGCCACTTGCCGATATAGCCCGTGGCGTAGCCCTGCCCCTTGAACATATCGCCGAGCGTGACGGATTCGAGCGGCAATTGCAATGTATTCTCCGGGACGATCAGTTTCTCGTAGGGACGCCAATGCCCCGGGATAAAATCGGTGATCCCGATGCGGGCGGGATATTGACCCGCCATAATGCTGGCGCGGGTGGGCGAACAGACCGGGCAGGCGGCGTAGGCGTCCGTGAACTTCATGCCCTGGTCGGCCAGCCGGTCGATGTTAGGCGTCTCGTGGAATGTGCTGCCGTAGCAACATACGTCCGGCCAGCCCATGTCGTCGATGAGAATGAAAACGATATTGGGCCTCTTGTTCGTTTTTTGTTTTGCCCGGCCGGTCCCGGCTATACAAGTCGGTAGCGCCAATGAAGCGGCCCCCAGCCCGACAGCTTTCAAGAAATTACGACGTCTCATAGAATTCTCCCGTTGAAAATCACAAAGTTGCCTTTTCATTGATCGTCTATCACAGATAAATCCTAAGTTGTTCATTTGTCATTGGGTGGCAGCCTTAAAACCCAATGCAAAAATCAAAATGTAAAATGCAAAATTAAGGAAGTCATCCGCCGGAGGCGAATTCCACAATTTTAATTTTTGATATTTGATTTTTTAATTTTCGAAACCATCCCCAAGCGGTGCTTGAGACTGCTCCCCTTTCCGATTGTCTTTTTCAGTTGCGATACTTCCTTATTTGGATGCGAGAACATGGAACTCACTAATGGTCGGTCCGTCGATGGCATCGAGGATATTCAATTGCACGTATCGCGCTGTCACAGGTTTGAATTGAGTGGAGTAATTGTCTCTGATCCTACTGCCCCGAGCGAAGGTCTTCCATTCCTCGCCGTCTTTATATCGAAGCTCGAATTTACGAATCCGGCCGTATTCTTCACTTATGGCGATCTGATCGAACGTCTCTGGTTTGCCCAGATCGACCTCCAGCCAGGCTTGTTTGACGCCGTGGTCGGTGGCCCAGCGAGTCGTTGGATCGTCATCAACGGCTTTGTCGGGGCCATGCAATGGATTGTTTTGGTAAACATTCGATGCCCGGACTTTCTTCTGAAAGGCCAGGGATTTGGAGGGTAAGCTTACGGGATCGATCTCACCGGCCGGACCGTTCAGTTTAAGCTCAATGATCGTGTCAATTTCCTGCCGGTGAGCCTTCGACACAGAAATCTCGATGGTCTCATCGGTCTGTTTGACGGTGGCTTCGCCGCCGGTCAGGACGTTGCCGGCGATGATTCTCTTCGGAATAGCAGGTAGCGTCAGTCGTTCGTCAGACCAGTTCAGAACGTGAACGTAGATGCGATGGCCTTTATGGGTGCTGGCGCCCCAGGTGCCCGGTCTGAACGGTCCGCCGCGCGTGCCGTAAATCGTTTGGCCGTATTGCTTGAGCCAGGCGCCCATTTCTTCCAATCGCTCGACCTGTCGGGGCTCGATCCGTCCGTCCGGCATCGGGCCGACGTTAAACAGGAAGTTGCCGTCCCCGCCGACGACCCTCACAAGCGTATCGATGCATTGTTTGAGTGATTTCATATTATCGTCGGGTTTCCATGCCCACTGCCGGCAGATCGTCATGCAGGTCTCCCAGGGGCGATCGATTTGGAACTTGCCGATTCTCTGCTCCGGCGTGTCGTGGTCAGCGGGCAGGCCGGCCCGGTTGTTAATAATCACATGAGGCTGGAGTCGTCGAATCATTTTGAAGAGATTGGGCGAGTCCCAGTCTTCGGCCGTGCCGCCAAGGCCGTCGAACCAGATGATGTCTATCTTGCCGTAGTTGGAGCAGATTTCGCGAAGCTGGTCGTGCATAAACTTGATGTAACGGGCGTGGTTTTCCGTCCGGTAGTCCGGATGGTACCAATCGACCGGCGAGTAATAGTAACCGAGCTTGAGGCCGGCCTTATGACAGGCGTCGGCCAGCTCTTTGACGACGTCACGCTTAAACGGCGAGTTGCTAATTTTGTAGTTCGTGACCCGGCTGTCGAACATCGAGAAGCCGTCGTGGTGCTTGGACGTGAAGACGAGGTATTTCATCCCGGCGGCTTTGGCGATCTGCACCCATTCGTCCGCGTTGAACTTGACCGGATTAAAGTCTTTGTACAGATTGTCGTAAACCTCAAAGGGAATAGAACCGGTCCCCGTGCGTCCGCGCCGTTCGCCGCCCCGGGACCAGCCGATCTCGGTCCCCTTCAGGCTGACCGGGCCCCAGTGGATAAACAGGCCAAACCGCATCCGGCGCCATGCCTGGACGTCCTCAGCCTCGGCCTGGAGATAACCCTCGTTGGAATCTCCGGCACGCGAGCAAGAAACGACACACAGGCCAATGGCGAAAACGAAATACACGAACAGCAGCTTATTGATCATTCTATTCGGTGACATGACGATTCTCCTAAAACATGCTCCATACCATATTCGTGTAAGCTCATAGTATAACAGGAAACAGCAAGAGATAAAGGCCGATGTTTTATTCTTAACTGAACTTCAATTTTGCAAAACTCTTGTCTTAATTCTTACCGCAAAATAATCAAGCCCGAGCTTTACTTGGCAATGGTTGTGTGAGCGGCGTCGAACATTCGGATGCCGCCGGTATCCAGCCGGAGGATCAGGCCTTTTTCCGGATCGACGCCGATGCAATGGCCGGCAAATGTTCTACCGTTGAAAACCAGGGTGATCCGGCGGCCCCACTGGATGCTCAGTTCTCGCCATCGATCCGTTACGTTTTCAGCGTGGGATTGGGCCGATGCGAGCCAGTCGTCGATGGCGGTCATCAGTCTTTTGGCCAGCGAGATGCGGTCGGTCCTGGCGCCGCTTTCCATGTCCATGCTTGTTGCGACCGGCTGCAATACCTTTGGAAAGGACGCTTTTTGCTGGTGGCAGTTCATGCCAATACCGACGATATACACATTTTCCGGACCATACGATTTTGATTCAAGCAGGATGCCGGCTACCTTTTTGTCGTTTATCAGGATGTCATTGGGCCATTTGATTTTCGCCTCGCTTTTGGCCGGCTTGCCGATGGCCTCCGAAACCGCCACGGCACACGTCAACGATAGCAGTTCGGCGCTTAACCGGTTCTCGATCAAGACGATAGAGCAGAGAATGCTGTCCGAACGGCCGCTGAGCCATTGGTTGCCGGACCGGCCTTTCCCGGCCGTTTGCTCTTCGGCGAAGATGACCAGGCCATCGTTCTGTCGGTTCTTCGCGTACTCGGCGGCAATCGTCTGAGTGCTCGATGTGCTGTCGAATACGAGGATTTTCCTGCCGATCCGTTTCGTCTTCAGGTTCGCGCTTATCTGGTCCGGATCCATCATCAAAAAATGAAAAATTAAACGGTAAAATGCAAAATTAAGGAAGTCATCCGCCTTCGGCGGATTCCGCAATTTTAATCTTTTTATATTTGATATTTGATTTTTTCTGTGTTACCTGTCGAGCCCGAGGTCAACGGCCTGGGCCGAATGGGTGATGGCGCCGACGGCGATGCGATCGACGCCGCAGTGGGCGACGTCCGAAACGTTGCTGAGCGTAATATTCCCCGATGCTTCGAGGAGCGGCTTCTTTCCTTTGCCGCACATTTCATCCCGCATCTCGACGGCATGTTTTAACTGCCATTGGCCCATATTGTCGAGCAGTACGATGTCAATGCCGGGAATTTTGAGCACGTGGTTCAATTGATGGTCCACATGGTCCACCTCGACGGCGACGAATTTAGCGCCTTTTAATTTCCTGGCTTTGGCGATGATTCTTTTGAGCTTTTGTTGAAAATTCCGGCCGAGCTGTGCGATGTGATTATCTTTGATCAAAATGCCGTCGTACAATCCGATCCGGTGATTGTAGCCGCCGCCGCAGCGCACCGCGTATTTTTCGAGTAGTCGCCAGCCGGGCATCGTTTTGCGAGTGTCGTAGATTTTGGCTTTCGTACCCCGGATCGCCCACACGTATTTACGCGTCGTCGTGGCGATGCCGCTGAGGCGTTGCAGGAAATTCAGCATGACCCGCTCGGCACTGAGCATGGAGCGCAGCGGCCCTTCGATAACGCCGAGCTTACTCCCGACATGGGCCGGCTCGCCATCGCTGATGTGTATTTTGAGCGTCAGTTTCTCGTCATAGCACCTGAGAATCTCTCCGGCGACATCCATGCCGCAAACGACAATTTCTTCGCGAGAGACGATGGTCGCCCTATCGACGGTATCACTATCGAATAGAAGCTCACTCGTCATATCGCCCCGGCCGAGGTCTTCCTCGATAGCCATTTGGATGAGAAGTCGCACTTTGGCAATATTGATCTTTTTCATTCTTTCCTGTCCTTTAGCTCTCACCGTTTCGACGTGGAGCTTTTCTTCTTATTTATCTTCTGCCGTTTCGTCGCCAAAAAGTCGCTTTTCTTTCGCTTCGAGTTGACGATAACTAACTCGGGCAGCTCTTTGAGTTCCCGTAACTGGTCCCGCAGGAAGGCGGCCCGCTCGAAGTCCAGGTTCTGGGCGGCTTCGAGCATTTCTTTTTCAATCTCCGACGCTAACTCGACTTTTTCGTACTCACTGCTCCCGAACTGCACGGCCTCACGAGCCGTCTGCCGGGCCTTAATCTGCTGGGTCAGGCCCGAGCGGATTTCTTTTTTGATCGTTTCGGGCGTAATATTATGTTCTTTATTGTATTGCAACTGAATTTTACGGCGTCTTTCCGTTTCGTCAATCGCTTTCTGCATCGACTGGGTCATCGTATCGGCGTACAGAAAGACGGTCGCATTGACATTTCTCGCGGTCCGGCCGATGGTCTGGATCAGCGATGTCTGGCTGCGCAGGAAACCTTCCTTATCCGCGTCGAGGATGGCGACGGCCGATACTTCCGGCAAATCCAGGCCCTCCCGCAGCAGATTGACACCGACTAACACGTCAAAGTTACCATGGCGCAGGTCCCGCAGGATTTCGATGCGTTTGAGCGTGTCGATTTCGCTATGCAGATAACGACATTTGAAGCCCTTCTTCGTGATATAGCTCGACAGGTCTTCGGCCATCCGTTTGGTCAGCGTCGTGACAAGCACGCGTTCTTCGGCCTGAACCCGCTCTTCGATGAGGCCCAGAAGGTGCGGGACCTGATCGGCGGCCGGGTGGACGAGAATGTCCGGATCGAGAAGCCCGGTCGGCCGGATGATTTGCTCGACGACCTCGTGATTGCAGTGCTCCAGCTCGAACGGCGCCGGCGTGGCGGAGACGAAAATGACGTTCGCCCAGCTTTCCTGGAATTCCTCAAAACGCAACGGCCGGTTATCCAGCGCGCTGGGCAGACGGAAGCCGTGCTCGACGAGGGTTTCTTTCCGGTGCCGGTCGCCGGCCCACATCGCTCGCAATTGCGGGATGGTCACGTGGGACTCGTCGATAAACAACAGGAAATCCTTGGGGAAATAGTCGATCAGCGTGTAGGGCCTGGCGCCGGGTTTCAGGCCGGCTAAGTGCCTGGCGTAGTTCTCAATCCCGCTGCAATAGCCGACCTCCTCTATCATCTCGATGTCGTACATCGTGCGGGCCTGGAGCCGCTGGGCTTCCAGGAGCTTGGCTTCGCCTCGCAACTCGGCCAGGCGCGCTTTCAACTCGGTTTTGATGCCCTCGACGGCCGAACCGATCCGGTCGCTGGGCATGATATAGTGCTGCGCCGGATAGATGAATACCTGGTCTTCCCCGGCGAGGAGCTCGGCGGTGATCGGGTTGATGTAGCTGATCTGCTCGATTTCGTCGCCGAAGAATTCGATACGAATCGCATACGATTCATACGAGGGATGCAGTTCGACGACGTCGCCGCGGACGCGGAACGTGCCCCTCTGGAAATCGATGTCGTTTCGGGCGTATTGAATATCAGCCAATCGACCGAGCAACTCGTTCCGCTCGCAATGATCCCCGGTTCGGATCGCCACAACGGACGCCTTGTAATCCTCCGGCGAGCCCAGCCCGAAAATGCACGAGACCGAGGCGACGATAATGCAATCGTTCCTAGTCGAGAGGCTGGTTGTCGTGGAAAGCCGGAGCCGGTCGAGATCGTTGTTCTTCGAAGCGTCTTTCTCGATATAGATATCCCGCTGGGGGATATACGCCTCCGGCTGATAGTAATCGTAATAGCTGACGAAATACTCGACGGCATTCTCCGGGAAAAGCTCCTTGAATTCCTCATAGAGCTGTGCGGCCAACGTCTTATTATGCGAGATGATTAAGGCGGGTTTTTCCTGCTGCGCGATGACATTCGCCATCGTGAAGGTCTTGCCGGACCCGGTCACGCCCATCAGGGTCTGGAATTGCCTGCCTTCGCGCAGTCCCTTATCGAGCCGCTCAATCGCGTCCGGCTGATCGCCCGCAGGCGTGAATTCATGGTTTATGTTGAATAAGCCCATATCCATTGTGTCATTTTAGACTAAAGCGGCCCCAATATCACGTCTAAATTGCCCCGCAGCAGAATGTGGGATCGAGCCCTTGCGGGCGTTCTAAGAAAAAAAGCAGAATTTTCCACATTTTTCGGGCATTAAGTCTTGATAGACCATCCCCAGCGCATATAATAAAATATAGTGATTGGTCTTATTGAGGAGTAGGGTGCCTTCAGGTTTCCCTTTTTGTCGTTTCCTTCTGTCAGGCTCGCGCCTGCCCGTGGAGGAAACAGCCGCGTTGTTCTGCATCATTATCAACGCCGACAACGAATGATGGTAAGCAACTTGACGATGACATAGGCGTTTTGTGTGGCTTTTGTTCTGAATAGATTTTTCAATTAAATAAATTGAAATTTGAAGCCATTCTGCGCAAAAAAAGGAGGAGTGTGATGAAGAAGTGTTCTGTAAGTACAAACTTCCCCCCCCATATGATCAACGCAGCCGTACTGGCGATGTTGTTGTTTGCGCCGCAGTTTGCACTGCACTCGGCGAAAGCCGATTTCATATATTGGATAGGCGGCAGCGGCTCGTGGGGCGATCCCAGCAACTGGGTCCCTGGTGTGCCGGTGCCCGGTGTCGGTGTAGATATATCCTCCATGGTACCGGGTGCAACCATCAGCTATGACTATGATTACACCGAACCTATCGATAGCCTGTTCCTGGATCAGGCAGATCCGGGTGTCACTCTGCATATGACGACCGACAAAACCCTCAAATCCGTAACCGAGATGATCGGCTATTTCCGTCAGGGGCACGTCATACAGGAGAATGGGACGCATGAAGTGGAGAAGACGCTCAGCATCGGTCGTCAAAAGGGCAGCAAAGGCACCTACACGCTAAAGGGCGGAGAACTTGCCGCTCGACGTGAATCCATCGGCCATAAAGGGGAGGGTAAGTTCACGCAGGACGGGGGGATCAATTGGGTGGACAAGAAACTCATCCTTGGGCATAAGAAGAAAGGCGATGGCGAATACACGTTAAATGACGGTGAACTCTACGCGAACAAAGAAATCGTCGGCAATAAAGGGAAAGGTACCTTTACGCAGAACGGGGGGATCAATCGGGTGGAGAATAAACTCAGCCTTGGGTATGAAAGCAAAGGCGATGGCGAATACACGCTGAATGACGGTGAACTCTCCGCGAACAAAGAAATTGTGGGCGATAAAGGGAAAGGTAAGTTTACGCAGAACGGGGGGGTCCATGAGGTGGTAAGGGAACTCATCTTTGGGCATGAAAGCGAAGGCGTCGGCAAATACAAATTAGAAGACGGTGAACTTCACGCTGACAAACAAATCGTGGGCGACAATGGGAAAGGTAGGTTTATGCAGAACGGGGGGGTCCATGAGGTGGTGAAGAGACTCATCCTTGGGCATAACAGCGAAGGCGAAGGCGAATACGCGCTGAATGACGGAGAACTTTACGCTCACAAAGAAATCATCGGCAATAAGGGGCAAGCTCAGTTCACGCAGGACGGGGGAAAGAACCACGTGGCCAATCTGCTCACCCTGGGTAGTGAAAGCGGCGGCACCGGCAAATACACGCTAAAGGAGGGAGAGCTTAAAACGCAAAAGGAGACGGTTGGGGATGAAGGGGACGGTCAGTTCACGCAGAACGGGGGAAAGAACCACGTGGCCAATCTGCTGACCCTGGGTAGTGAAAGCGGCGGCACCGGCACGTACACACTCGAGGACGGAGAGCTTGAAGCGCAAAAGGAGACGGTCGGCGATAAGGGGCAAGGTCAGTTCACACAGTATGGGGGGACGCACACCGTGACCGAGGAGCTGAGTGTCGCTCATAAGAAAGACAGCGTCGCCCAGCTCACGTTATTCGGCGGCGAGCTTCTTGCTCCACAAGAATTCATCGGCGAGGGCGGCGAAGGCGAGTTCAAGCAGGATGGGGGAAAGAATACTGTGACCGATAAGCTCAGCGTGGGTCATAAAGCGGATAGCAACGGCAAATACACTTTAAACGGCGGAGAACTTTACGCTAAAGATGAAACCATCGGTGATAAGGGTCAAGGTAAGTTCACGCAGAACGGAGGGAAGAATGACGTGGAAGGAACCCTCAACATTGGTCCCAATGGACAATATTTCCAATTGGGCGGTATCCTGAAGGCGAAGAGAATCAAGAATAAAAACGAATTGACTCAAGATTTTGGCAGTCTCGAAGTCACCGGCAATGCAACCAACGATGGCAAATTCAAAGTGGGCCTGACAGCCCTGCTAGCCAAATTCAAAAAGGCCCTTAACAACGCCGGCACCATCATCAACAATGGGACCATCGACAACTCGTTGGGTACATTCAATAACAGTGGCAAATACCAGGGCACGGGGACGTTTATCGGTCATCTTGATACGGGCTCCGGAACCGTCGCACCGGGCAATTCGACAGGGACCATGAGTGTGGTGGGTGATTACACTCTCGATGGGACGGGCAGTCTCGAGATTGAGGTGGGAGGCTTCAGCCCCGGCGAATACGATTTTCTGGACATCACGGGGACCGCATTTCTGACGGGCGGAACCATCGACTTGATGTTCGAGGGCGGCTACGACATTAGCACGGACGTCAGTAACGGCCAGACTCGATCTTTGATGTTCCTCGATGCCGATTTGGGGATCGATAGTTTTGCTTCGACCGTCACGTATGATTTTCTGGGCACGCCGTCCGGCTTTTTGTACGACGTCTATCAAGACGGTACCGGCTTGTGGTTCTCGGCCACTAATACGAATGTGGACCCGGGCGCGGGGCCCGGACCTTGCCCAATTCCCGCCCCCGGCGCGCTGGTCTTAGCCGGGATGGGCATCGCAGGGATTCATTGGCTCCGCCGCCGGAGCGCCTTGTAATCCTCCGGCGAGCCAAGCCCGTAGATACAGAAGACGAAGACGACGATAATGCAATCCTTCCGCGTCGAAAGGCTGGTCGCGGTGGAAAGCCGGAGCCGGTCACGCCCCTCAGGGTCTGGAATTGCTTGCCCGCGAGCAGTCCCTCGGCGAGCCGCTCAATCGCGTCCGGCTGATCGCCCCCGGCTTGAACTCATTGTTGATCTTTGAATAGACTCATAAGATTCGTAACACTTTAACCGAAAACGCTCAACATCTCACGTCCAAATCGCCTACAGCGCGTTACTGTCGCAGTTTTCCGGGTACACGGAAAAAAAGCCCCATTTCTTTTTGGGATTTTTGTTGACGGGTGGCCTTGGGTGGATATAATAGCAACTGTCGGATGGAGTATTATAGGCAGCAGGGTCGTGGTCGTCTATTCCTACCTATATGTCGTTGCTTCCAGGTGAGTATCGATATCTGTAGCAATGTGTCAAATAAGGAGGTTTGTGATGCACACGAGACTTCAGAGCAAGCGACGTATCCTGTCGATCATCGCCTTTTCCCTCTTCACTGTTCTACTATTGTTTTAGGCGACAGGCTTTCGCCATGCGCCGTGCGGCCCGGACAGGGGCGTTTTCAATGCGGCGAAACAGTAACTCGCAAACAGTGGCAGTTTATGGGAAAGGGTGGTGAAATGAAACTCCAGAAGAAACTCACAGTGCTGTTGTCGGTGTCGATGGCAGTCATTCTTGTATTAAACACGGGGGCGTTCGCCGGGCCCACACCACCTGTTGTGAGCGGATCGGTCGCTACCTTCACCGGTGACCAATCCGACGGCATATGGCCGGCATCGTACTGGAGCTGCCCACCGGTCTACACGTTCAACGTCAACAGTCTCAGCACGAACATCACAGCAGCGGGCCGCGCTTACGGTATAGATTTGACGGCGAAGGGCGCCGACGGTACGACGGGCGCGGACACATGGTCTCTCTTTGGCGGCGCGCGCGGCGGTCACGGTACGCGGGGTGGTCCCGGCGGCGAAACATCTCCGGCAGTGTCAGGTCCGGAGGTGAACTTCGACGGCGGCGGTTACGGTATCAGCATGTCTTTTCCATTTGCCCTCGGTATTCGCACAGGAAGCCACGGCGGCGACGGCGGTGTTGGCAGCACGCCCATATGGCATGCTATCGCGGCATACGGCGGCAACGGTGGAGAGGGCGGCTTGGGTCTACCGGTGATTGTCACCAGCGACGGCGACATCCAGACCAACGGCTGGCTTTCAATCGGCATCGCTGCCGAGAGTCGGGGGGGCAATGGCGGCAACGGGGGGGCGGCAAGTTCTTTAGTTGCGGCATACGGTGGTCATGGTGGAGCCGGAGGTAATTCTGACGTGGTGGCAGTCACCAGCGACAGCCACATCCAGGCGACCGGTACGGCTGCTGTCGGCATCTACGCATCAAGCGCTGGGGGCGCCGGAGGTGCCGGTGGCTCGGCTAGTTCCATCGGTTATGCCAAGGGGGGGGATGGCGGCCCCGGCGGCAGCGGCGGTCCTGTGGCGATCCAGAACCATGGAAGCATCGTGGTCACCGGCACTTTGCCTGCCACTTCCGAATGGACCGGCCCCGTGACCGGCGCGATCTTCGGGCAAAGCCTCGGAGGCGCCGGCGGCGACGGTGGGTATGGAGGCAGCGTGGTCGGCCTGGGCGGCGGCGCTCTTGGCAGTGGTCCGGGCGGCGATGTGACATTGGATAATACGGGGGACATCCAGACGTCCGGCAGAGATGTTCTCGGCATCTTCGCCCAGAGTGTGGGCGGATCCGCCGGCAGCGCCGGCGACGCGGGTGCTGTGGTCTCCTGGGGCGCCAGCCCGGAGAGTGCCGGCGATGGTGGCGACGTCCTCATCACAAACAGCGGGAATATCCAAACTCTCGGGGTGGAATCCGATGGCCTCCTGGCCCAGAGTGTCGGCGGCGGCGGCGGTGCCGGGGGAGGGTCTTATGCGCTTGTCTCCATCGGAGGCGAGGGAGGAAGCAATGGGGATGGCGGTCGTGTCACAGTGGAAAACACGGGAGATATCGCTACCGTAGGCGATGGCTCGGCCAGCATATTTGCCCAGAGTATCGGCGGCGGCGGCGGTGCCGTGGGCGGCCATGGCGGAACAAGTAATAGTCCTTTTTTCACACTGGGCGGCAATGGCGCCTCCGGGGGCAGTGGTAAAAGGGTCGCAGTCAACAATAGCGGCAACCTGGAGACTTCCGGGATGGCCTCCAGCGCAATCCTCGCCCAGAGCGTGGGCGGCGGCGGCGGGGTCGGTGGTGCGGCTTACGATAACGGGCTCTTTTTTGCTTGGTCCATGGGGGGCGACAGCACGCTCGGTGGTAACGGTGGACAGGTCGATGTCGAAAGCGGAGATGCCTCTATCATCACGGCAGGCGCATCCTCACACGGAATTCACGCCCAGAGTTTAGGCGGAGGGGGCGGCAGCGGGGGCAACGTTTACAACTTAATACTCGGAGCTGCGTACTCAGGAAGTTTAGCGGTTGGAGGTGATGCCGGCGGTGGCGGCGATGGCAGTGCCGTCAACATAAACAACGGCAGCACGATTACCACGCTGGGGGACCATGCCCACGGCCTGTACGCGCAAAGTGTCGGTGGCGGCGGGGGGGCCGGCGGCAACAGCATTGCGATGATAGCCGACATTGAAGCGATCATGGACCTGGAAAGCATGCTTTCTCCCGATGCAAATTTCAAGTTCTCGTTAGGAGGTACGAGCGAAGGTGGGGGCCACGGCGGCAATCTCAAGGTAGCCAACTCTGGCAACATCGACACAGAGGGAGATTTCGCCAATGGAATCCTGGCCCAGAGCATCGGCGGCGGTGGCGGGGCAGGGGCTGAGACCACAAGCATCCAGGTTGAACTTACCAATAATCTGCTGGACTATGTGCCGTTCTTGAGTTTTATGAGCGCTGATTCAGACATCTTAATAGGCAGTGATGGCGGTGATGGTGGCGGTGGAGGCGAGGTCATGGTCACCAACGATGGGAATATCAGCACGGGGGGCAATTTTGCCAACGGGATACTGGCGCAGAGCGTCGGCGGCGGCGGCGGTACGGCGGGGTACATACATGACGACTCGTATCGCTTGACGAGCCCGACATCCTCTTTGACCTTGGGGAGCGTCGGCGGCGGCGGCGGTACGGGGGGCAAGGTCGAGGTAACCAACAGTGGCCACATCAGCACCGAGGGCGATTTCGCCAGCGGAATCCTGGCCCAGAGCATCGGGGGCGGTGGCGGCTCCGGGGGCCAATATGAAGATACTACCGTTCCGGCGGATTTAGAGCCCTTTATGCCGTTATTAGAAGAATCATTCGTTAGTTCTAAATTCTCAATAGGCGGGAGCATCGGTGTTGGTCGACATGGGGCCGAAGTCACGGTAACCAACGATGGCAACATCAGCACAGGGGGCAATTTTGCCAACGGGATTCTGGCGCAGAGCGTCGGTGGCGGCGGGGGTACGGGAGGATACATACATGCGGACCCGGATGGCCTCACAGATCCGACGTCCGAGATGGTCTTTGAGGGCAGCAGCGGTAGTGGCGGTGATGGCGGCGATGTCACTGTAGTAAACAACGGCGATATTATTACAGACGGTGGATTCGCGCATGGGATCCTTGCGCAGAGCATCGGGGGCGGCGGCGGGTTTGGGGGAATCAGCGAAGATGGCGGCATCAGCACGCTGGACTTCGACCCCACGGCCAGTGGTATCTTCGCTGAAGACATGGGCTTCGGTGTTGGCTTTGCCGGCAGCGCCGGCGGCTCGGGCTCGGCCGGATCGGTCGATGTTACCCATACAGGCAGCATCACGACGCACGGCGATATGTCCCATGGTATCCTCGCACAAAGTGCGGCAGGCACTGATGCGGCCGGTACGGTCACTGTCACGCTTGCCAGCGACATTACGGCCGGTGGCATGAACTCAGACGGTATCCACGCCCAGAGCGTCGGCGGCAGCGGCAATGGTGACATCTCCATCAGCATCGGTGGCGGTACGATCCAGGGTGGCTCGGGCACCGGCGCGGGAGTGAATATCGACGGAGGAGCCAACAATACGCTCACCAACGCCGGCAGTATCTCCGCGCTCAGCGGCTTGTCGATTATCGGGGGCGGTGGTCACGACACAGTCTATAACAACGGCATCGTCACCGGCTCGGTCGATCTCGGCTTGGGCGTTAACGCTTTCAACAACAATTTGACCGGAACATTTAACTCGGGAGCTTTCGTCAACCTTGGTGAGGACAACACGCTGACCAACGATGGAATCTTCTCACCCGGAGGTTCGGGATCGGTTCTCGATACGATCATCGCCTGCGATTTCATTCAGTCGGCTACGGGGCATCTTGACATAGAAATCGGGGGCTTCAACGACGGCGAACATGATTTTCTGAACATCACCGAAACCGCTTCTTTGGGCGGAAATATTAATTTCTCGTTCCTGCCCGGCTATGACATCGTCACAGACATTGGCCCCGGCGAGACGTGGGAATTGAGTTTCTTGACGGCCGGTGATATCGACAGCCTTTTTAATCCGGTATTCAATTATAACTTCGCGAGCTTGTCGTACTTTGCGTTCGATACGTTCCAGCGGGGCAATGATTTGGTTTTTCAGGCTACGAATGTCGTTCCCGTTCCTGGTGCCTTTCTTCTCGGCAGTTTGGGCTTAAGCCTTGCCGGTTTGTTACTACGAAGACGCAGAGCAATGTAGAGGCGACCCCGTGTGCCCGCCCGGATAATCATCACTGTGGATATGTGATCGCCGCGAGGAGGGCTCTGCCGTATTTCCGCCAGAGGCTTTCGGAATCGAGGTCCGAGTCTTCTGCCAGCATTTCGAATGTGATGATGGGGATCCCCTTTGTCACACCGGCGTAGGAACCGAGTGAGCCGGGCCGGGCGCCCAGTTTTTTCACGGGCAGAGCGCAATATTGGGCCATGTGGTTGGCTAATTGTTGGCCGGGACCGTCGTAGTCGATGCAGTTCAGGGGCTGGTGGATGCTCACGATGCGATCCGGATTATGTTGCTGAATAATCTTATAGATGGCGTGGGCTTCCGGTTCGGAAAGCGCTTCCGCTCCGCCCGGTACTTTGTTGCTGCGGTTGGCCGCGATGAAATTGCGATTCAAATCCACGTTGTTAACATTATGGCGCGTTCCGTTCGCCAGACCGTCGGGATTCGCCACGGGTAAAAGCACGACCGCCCGCCCATTTAAAATCTGACGATTTTGCTGAAGATGCCGGGTCAGCCGGCGAACGAGCGGTGTCCCGGCCGGTTCGTTGCCGTGAATCGTTGCAAGAATGAAAATCACATCGGGGCCTTCGCCAAGCACAATGTACAGCATCGGCCGGCCTTCAACGGATGTTCCGGCGATGCGATATTGTGGCGGGAGGGTGCTTGTCAGCGGTCGAGGTGAATCCACGATCTGGGGAAAGCGGACCGGCTTGCCGCAGCCGGCGAAGACCAGAACCGTTAGCAGAATGCCGATATTTAAAACAGCCGTCCATTTGTGACTCATTTTCAAATTCCCTTCAGGATTTACGACCCGGCATACGATATCTTTTCAGGTATTATAACCTTCTGTCGTCCTGGTTAAAGAAAAACTCGAACTTATTAGGCTTTGTTCCTGATCAAAGAATTTACATCGCCCTACATTTCAATTCGGGCCGATGGTCGAAAAAACTTGAGCCAATCGGCTCGCTCTGTTAGACTGGGCGACATCGTTGCGATTTTTTTAATCCATTCAAGAATAACAGAGACTATAGGACCTTAATCTTAGGTGGCACATGAACGTATTGCTCATCGGAAGCGGCGGTCGCGAACATGCAATCGCCTGGAAACTCGCTCAATCGACGCATTTATCCAAACTCTTTACCGCCCCGGGCAATCCCGGCACGGCTCAGTGCGGTCAGAATGTTCCCATTGACGTCAATGATACGACAAAGCTTCTTGAATTTTCGCAACAGAACAAGGTAGAGCTTGCGGTGGTTGGGCCGGAGGATCCGCTGGCGGAGGGGATCGTCGATGCCTTTGAAGCGGCCGGGATCAAAGCGTTCGGCCCGAGCGGCAAAGCTGCACAACTCGAGGCCGATAAAGCCTTCGCAAAGCACCTGATGCGCTCCAGCAGCGTCTCGACCGCTGAGGGGCGCTCCTTCGACCGATTCAGCGACGCAAAGGCTTACATTGCAAGCCGGGATGAGTCGGTCGTGATTAAGGCGGCGGGGCTGGCCAAGGGCAAGGGCGTCTATGTGTGTGATGAGCCGTCGGACGGCATCTTAGCGGCGGAAAAGATCATGCAGGACAAGATATTCGGTTCGGCGGGTGATGTACTCATCGTCGAAGATAAGCTGTTGGGTGAGGAAGCCTCCATACTGGCCTTCGTGGATGGCCGAAATATTTACGTGATGGAGTCTTCGCAGGATCACAAACCCATCGGCGATGGTGATACCGGGCCGAATACCGGCGGGATGGGGGCCTATAGCCCTGCTCCCGTGGTAACGGACGCATTAATGGGTCAGATTACGCGGGAAATTCTCGTACCGGTGGTGGACGGCATGAACCGTAACGGCACGCCCTATAGAGGCGTGCTCTACGCCGGGCTGATGATGACGGCGGGGGGGCCGAGAGTGCTGGAATTCAATGTTCGGTTCGGCGATCCTGAAACACAGCCGATCCTGATGCGGCTAAAAAGCGATTTACTTGAAGTGCTGTTGGCGACCTGCGACGGCACGCTGGATCAGGTAACGCTCGAGTGGGATCCGCGGCCGGCGGTGTGTGTGGTTATGGCCTCGGGAGGGTACCCGGATGATTATGAAAAGGGGAAAATCATCACCGGTCTTGATGACGTGCGAGAGCTTGAGGACGTGATCGTATTCCACGCCGGCACGAAAGAGCAGGATGGGGATGTCGTTACCAGCGGCGGCCGGGTCCTCGGCGTGACCGCTCTGGGCAAGACGATTGCGGAGGCCAAAGCCAACGCTTATGAGGCGGTCGATAAAATTACGTTCGACGGGGCGTACTGCCGCCGCGATATTGCCGATAAAGCCATTAATGCGGTTTAGAACAGATTCCCGTATAGAACGTATGAGAAGCAAGGCTCATCGTAATCGGTGTTTTCTATGGCCCGACTTAGAATCCGACAATTAAGACCGAAAAGAATGATTCGCTGGCTTCTGGGCTGTGCGGTTCTGGCGGTTCTGTTGTGGGTCTTTTTCATTCTGGCCGGGCGCGCTTTGTGTTATGTCGCCATTCGGCAAATTGGCGACCTGACCCATACGAAGATCAGAACCGAATCGGTTGATTTCCGGACCAATGGGTCCGTTTATATCAAAAATCTTGTGATCCGGCCCTATGAAGAGCAAGGGGAAGAGGATGCGATCATCGATGCTGAAATGGTTTTTGCACGTTTCAGTCTCGGCAGCTTGCTCAAACTCCGGCCCAGACTCAAAACCATCGACGTGAATGATTTCGTCGTCAACGCCCAATACAATCAGGACACCCACGATTGGAACATCTCCGCCCTCAAGCTCAAGCCTCCCAAAGGAAGTCCCGACCAAATGCCTCGTGTGCGACTTAATGAGGGAACGCTGCAATACACCAAGATATCGAACGGCCAAACCAGGGTCGCCGTTTCCGTGCCTATCAAGGCACAATTCGAATCAGGCGCCGATACCCAAGACGGCTACAGTTTTGATATTACGACAGCCACGATGGCTTCCGGTTACGGCCAAAGTCGCTTGAGAGGGGCATGGAGGCCGGGGAGCGTAACGATCACGGGCGGCATTTCGTCCGTTGATGTTCCCGAGCTTGAGATGGCGTGGATTATCGATGTCCTGGCCGCCGAGTTCAAATATGATCAAAGCAATGCCTTCTCGCTGAGACTGAATATCAAGGATCTAAAATCCAAACGCAGTCCGTCTCTGGAAAAATTATCGTTAGTCGGCCCGGCGTTCCTGGAACGATCCGGACCCTTTGCCGCCCTGCAGAAATTTTTTAACCGGTATGAACCACGGGGGCAGGTCGATATCGAACTGAAGGCCTCCGGTCATTTGAATCGGCTTAATGAGAGTACCTTGAGCGGCGACGTTTATTGCAGGGACGTGGAAGTCTGCCATTCCCAGTTTCAGTATCCGATCGAACATTTAGCCGGGCGGATAGGCTTTACGGAAAACAGCGTTACCTTGTGCAATCTTCTCGGTAAGCATGGGGATGCCTCACTCATCTTCAACGGTTGGTGTCGGGATTTCGGCCCTAATCGAAAGTACCAAATCCAGATTACAAGCGACAATATGCCGCTGGATGATGATTTGTATAATGCGCTGACGGCCAAACAGCAGAAATTGTGGTGTCAATTTTACCCGACCGGGCAGGCGGCCATC
>Ga0272442_10002991_pt1 | contig 23980 bp, 26 predicted proteins | sample SSMForm2O_FD_200262 | JGI IMG/M metagenome (GOLD analysis project Ga0272442, IMG submission 200262) | Marine sediment archaeal communities from Little Sippewissett salt marsh, Falmouth, MA, United States - SSM-Form-2O | ecosystem: Environmental > Aquatic > Marine > Wetlands > Sediment ...
CGTGGAAAGAGCATCAACCTAAATTGATAAAACTTGGGGCCCAGTTATTATTATTTTTGTGTCTTTTGAGCATATCCACTACTTTATTTATTATTGCATCAATCTTGGGAAATGTCTGGACAACAATAGCAGGATTTATCGTGGGAGGCGGTGCGGCCAGCATACCATTCTTCAGTTTTGGCGATGTCAAAAAACTATTTGAACATCCGTTATCAACCGAACTACAAACATACCTTAAACTTCCTAATTACGGTGAACATCTTGGCCTGGTTCCGGTTCTCAAGAGGCACTTGAAGACCTTATGCGAATTAAGACTTGGGAAAGACCGAAAACTACTTGTTTTTGTTGATGATCTTGACCGGTGCCAGCCGGAGTGTATATCGAAAACATTGGACGCAATCCGGCTTGTGATGTCTATCTCAAACGTAATTGTGATGATCGGGATTGACCACCGGATTGCTTTTAAGGCCGTCGAAAAGACATACGAGGAACTTGGAGACGATGATGGCCGAAATCAAGCGGATATCGCACGGGATTACCTTGGTAAGATCATATTGCTTCCAGTGCGACTTATGGCTACCGGGCCAGAAGAGTTGAAAGAATATGTTGATAAAAAGCTTTGTCCCGATGCAATAGAAAGTCTTCCGGAACCGAAAGCATCTTCTGGTGAAAGCATTGCCCCGGAACCCGCGACTGATTCCAGAAGCAGAGATGAAAGATTCGATGTTCTTCCTGAAGTAGCTGAAACGGAAGATTTAAGTTCTGTAAAAGCTCCCCCTTCTTCACAACCTACGAAAGAAGAGTTGCAGGAACAGGAGATTGAAGAGGCCATGCGGGAGACAACTGAAGAACGTGATCGTTTTTATGATTTGGCGGTTAAGTTTAAATTCAGTAACCCTCGGCAGCTTTTACGGCTAAGGAATTGCTACCGACTCTTAAAAGCATTGAATAGTCAAAAGGAACATCAGATCGAAGACTTGCTTCCGATGATTTTCTGGCAGGAGTTTTTGCATGCTCAACGACGCGAGATGAGGAACTGGTGTATGGCGGTTTTGAAAGATAAGACCCATGTCAAAATGATCGAAGACAGAGATGTAAGGCAGATAGTAAATGATATCTGTGACGAGATTGCCACCCTATTTCAGCCAGATGGGGAATATAAAGAGCTTGCGGAATTCGTGCGATGCGTTGTCCTGCCACATAGTGAAGAAGGAGTCTTTGATACATCAGAGGAAGTTGAAGAATGGATTGAGCGTCAAGATAGCAATATGCGCATAAGCGAGAAAAAGCATGCCTGCCCATTGGGGCTTAAAAGAGTGTGATTGCAGTATGTGTTACGGCGATATTGCCCGCTCTCCCGATGCAATCGGGATCGCGGCTCTGATGGGTCAAAAAAGCCGTATTCGGATTGAATACGGCTTTGTAAGTGGTTTCCTTATAAGCGAGCGTTTTAATGGCCTGATTCCCATAGGATGAGGCCGGACTCGTAGGGTTCTACGAGGTCCTGGTGGCGCGGGAGAATTCGTAAGGCGTAACCGTGGCGGCCGGAAATCCGGCAGGGAATCGTTCCGGTGAACGTCGCTACCCGCATGGGATCCAGACTGTCCTGATCGTAGGTCATTTCGGCGATCTGGCCGTCCTTGATGCGGCCGGAGGAATCCACCTGGCCGAAATAGATCTGAACCGACACATCCGACGGCTCAAGCCGGCCCAGATGGACATGTGCCGTCACCTGGACCTGTGAGCCGACCGCTAATTCCTGCTGCTGGTCAGCAAGTTCGGCGGATGTCTCTCCGGATATAATGCTGGTTTGGACGTCCCGAATTTCCAGGTCGGGCCAATCCTGACGCAGTTTTGCTTTCCACTGAGACAGAAGCTTGACACGTTCCATATCATTGGAGGTCAGTTCTTCCCACTTCATGTCGGCGGGATGATAAAACTTGCGGGTGTACTCGGCCACCATGCGGCTGGTATTGAACCGGGGGGCACACCATTTGATGGTGTTTTTCATGCGGCGAATCCATCGCCGCGGCAGACGGTCCTTGCCCCGGTTAAAGAACAAAGGCACCACTTCCTGCTCCAGGAGGTTGAATATCGCCTGTCCCTCGACCTGATCCTGATACGACAGGTCATCGTATTCCTCGCCGGCGCCGATAATCCAGCCGCCGTCGGGGATATACCCTTCACACCACCACCCGTCAAGCGTACTCATGTTCAGTACGCCATTGATGGCGGCTTTCATGCCGCTGGTTCCGCTGGCTTCCATCGGCCGCCGCGGGTTGTTCAGCCAGACATCCACACCCTGTACCATATAGCGTGCGATATCCATATCATAGTCTTCGAGGAAGATCAGCCGTCGGCGTATTTCCGGATGCTCCGACGCGAAATGCACAAGCTGGCGAATCAGTTCCTTGCCCGCTGTGTCGCGGGGATGGGCCTTGCCTGCAAAGATGAACTGGACCGGCATATCCGTTTGGGTCAGCAGTTTAATCAGACGCTGCGGGTCCTGAAGCAGCAGGTTGCCCCGCTTGTAGGTCGCAAACCGCCGCGCAAACCCAATCGTCAGCGCTTCGGGGTCCAGAACCTCTTCGGCCCAGCTAAATTCGGTATGAAACGCGCCTCGACGCTGGAGCTGGCGTTTGAGCCGTGTGCGGGCGAACCCGACCAGCCGCTCTTTGCCGCGCTGATGGATGCGCCACAATTCCTCGTCCGGAACCTGATCCAGATTGTGCCAGATGGATTTATCCACGGCCTCGTCTGACCAGCGTGCCCCCAGATAACGTTCATACAGCGAATTCAATTCCGGGCTGAGCCATGTTCTGGCGTGAACGCCATTGGTAATCGCGTTAATCGGGACCTCCGAAACCGGCAGTTCCGGCCATAACGCCGACCATATCTTTCGGGATACCTCGCCGTGAAGCTGGCTGACGCCATTGCGGTGCGAGCTCATTTTTAACGCCAGCACGGGCATCTTAAAGCACTCATGCTCATCGGCTGGATGCACACGGCCCAAACCGAGGAACTGATCACGGTTGATGCCGAGCGATCCATAATAATGGCTGAAATACTTATCGATCATTTCAATTGGAAATTCATCGTTGCCTGCGGCGACCGGCGTATGAACGGTAAAGATATTACTGGCCTTGGCCGTTTCGAACGCCTCCTCGAAGGTCATATTATATTTGCTTCTGAGTTTGCGGACGCGCTCAATGGCCATAAACGCGGCGTGTCCTTCGTTCATGTGGCAGACCGTTGGTTCCAGATCCAACGCCAACAGGGCTTTAAGCCCGCCAATGCCCAGGACAATCTCCTGACAGATCCGCATCTCGGAATCGCCGCCGTAAAGGGTTTGCGTAATGGTACGGTCATGATGTGAATTCGACGGCAGATTGGTGTCCAGCAGATACAACGGAACCCGCCCAATCGACGCTTTCCATATCTGGACCTGTACCGTGCGGTCCGGAAACTGAGTGTTGATCGTCAAAGGACTTCCGCTTTTTTTCTGAACCCGTTCAAGCGGCATATTGTGGAAGTCATTTTCGATATAATGTTCCTGCTGCCAGCCGTCGGTGTTGAGGTATTGACGGAAATATCCTTTCTGGTACATCAGGCCGATCGCTACCAGGGGAATGCCCAAATCTGAGGCGCTCTTGAGATGGTCGCCTGCCAGCATCCCTAATCCGCCTGAATAGATCGGGACGGACTCATGAAGACCGAATTCCGCGCTGAAATAAGCGATGACCGGGGTATGGCCTTCACGGGCATAAATCTTATTGAACCAGGACGGTGAATTCACCGTCTGCTCAAGTTTGCGGCGGGCTTCCTTAACCTGAAAAAGAAACCCTTCATTCCTTGCCAAATCCTCCAAACGAGCCTGCGAAACCAGCCCCAGCATTTTGACAGGATTATGGGCGCACTGTTTCCACAGGTCGTAATCGATTCTCCGGAATATCTCGGTGATATCGTAATGCCATGACCAGTAGAGGTTGTGGGCAATTATCTGCAGGTCCTCTAAGGGGGCCGGCAGGGAGGGTTTTACGGTAAATGTGCGCACCGTCTGAATCTGTACCTTGTCTTTACCAGGTGCTCTGAGCGTTGATTCCATGTCGTTTTCCTTATGCATGCTCTGTCTCTGTTTATAGCGCCATTTTATGCTTTTGTTCGGCTTATAACAGGCCTGCCTTAATAAAAAAACGTCCGATTTGAGAGGAAAAAAGGCAAAAATGCATGTTATCAGACCAAACGCTTAACAGAGATTTCCGGGTCCCATAATAGTTATAACAATCACTTGAATATCCCGCCCAAAATTGTAAGTTACGATTTCAGTTCGGATTTGAAAGTATTCTTATGATTTATTGACTTCTTTCAAAATGACCGTAAATTCACTGATTAATCTACGGGTTCGCTCGCCGCATTGTCCGCTGCCGATCCGAACGCCGTCAAACTGCGTAATCGGCACAATGTCTTTGGTTGTAACCGCCATGAACAATTCGTCACATGCAGAGGCCTGAGCCGGTGTCAGGGCTTTTTCAATTACAGCCAAACCCGCGTTCTTACAAATGCGGATCACCATCGCACGGGTGATGGAAGGCAGTATTTCAGGACCCAATGGATGAGTGATAACGGCATTTTCCTTTCCGTCCACGGCAAAGAACGCCGAACCGGCACCTTCGGTAATCATCCCGTCATCGCCGACAAGAATCGCCTCGCTGGCGCCGCTTTTGTGGGCCTCGATACGAGCCAGAACATTGGGCAGCAGATTGAGGGACTTAATATCGCAGCGTTTCCATCGCCAATCGGGATGGGTGCTGACTGCGATGCCCTTTTCCTTGGTTTCGGGCCTGTCTTTTAACTCGCTGACGGTCATCAGGAAATTAGGGATTATTCCCGACCCGGGAAGATGGTCCCGGCTTTCGGAACCCCGTGTGATGTGGAAATAGATTTTCGCGTTTGGGTAGCCGCCGGCACTGAAGCCCGACAGAACTTTCTGCCTGATCGTTTCAATATCCACGTTAAAAATCTGAATCTCGCGTAAGCTTCGTTCGAAACGAGTCAGATGTTCATCCAGGGCAAACAGGCGCCCGTCATAGCTGCGAAGCACCTCATAAACCCCGTCACCAAAATATAAACCACGGTCCAAATACGGCCTGTCCAGCTCACTGATCGGCAGCATTTGGTCATCTATCATTGCAACATCCATATCGCCATCTCCGTTTAATCGAGTAATTGACGCAATCATAGCGAGCATTCCTGATGCTTGCAAGAGGGTATATCCCGGATTTTACAATTGGCCAAATCCCCTCGAAATCTCCGTAAGTCTTTTTTCGGAAAATAGTTAGAAAATATTTCAACAATCCATAAAAAAATCTTTACAAAACCACCCCCGGTCCGTAGAATGCTCTATTCTAAATTCTAAAGAAATCGACATTCAAAACCTTAAATAAACTCTCAGGAGTCATTAAATGTACGCAATTATTGAACAGGGTGGTAAACAGTATAAAGTATCACAGGGCGATGTCATTAACATCGAATTGACCGAAGTCGCCGCGGATGCCAAGACGATTGATCTGGACAAAGTTTTATTTGTTTCAGACGGCAAAAAAGTACAGGTGGGAAACCCCTATCTGGACGGCGCGAAAGTTGTCGCCAGCTTCAAGGTCAGCAGCGAGGACGCTGTCGTCAGCGGTCCCAAACTGATTGGAGCCCACTTACGCCGCCGCAAGAACAGCAGTAAACGTATCGGACACCGCCAGAAATACCTGCAGGTGATCGTTGACAGCATCGAGGCGTAAAACACGGACGCAGAAAAGGCAAATCCCAAACCCCGATGAGTTTCTCTTCGGGGTTTTTTATTTTTAAAAGCGGGATTCCATCTTTACAGTTGAGACCAGCCGCAAGCTGAATCCGGCCAAAGTGTGTCCTGGGACTCCGGCCCCCCGCTGCCGGCCGGATAAGAAGCAATCTTCTTTTCCTGATTCCACGATTCCAGAACAGGCATGAGGATTTCCCACGAAGCCAATATGCTGTCATGACGTGTAAACAGTGTTTGGTCACCGAGCATACAGTCCAGCAACAGCCGCTGATAGGCCTCCGGCATCTTCACGCCAAAGACTTCCTGATAATCGACATCCATTTCGAGTGTACTCATGCAGATTTTGGAACCGGGGCGTTTGGCCTGCAAGCTCAGATACATTCCCTCCTGCGGCTGGATCTGGAAGCGCAGCACATTGGCAGGCAGGTCATCCATGCCTTCCATTTGGAACATGGAATGCGGCACATCTTTAAATGTAATGACGATCTCGGTCAATTTTCGTTTGAGCCGCTTTCCGGTTCGCAGATAGAACGGCACATCCTTCCACCGCCAGTTATCGATAAACAGCTTGGCGGCAACAAATGTTTCGGTGATTGAATCCGCCGGCACGTTCGCTTCTTCGAGGTAGCCGGGGACGGGTTTGTCACGGACCACACCAGGGGTGTATTGTGCCCGAATAAAATACTTATCAAGGTCCGCCGCAGACAGTTGCCGGACAGAGCGAAGAAGTTTGGCTTTTTCGTCACGGATACGGTCAGCCGCGAAGGAGACAGGGGCTTCCATGGCAACCAGCGAGAGCATTTGCAGCAGATGATTCTGGAACATATCGCGAAGAGCACCGCTTTTGTCATAATAGCCGGCCCGATGTTCGACACCCACCTGTTCGGCCACGGTAATCTGGACGTGGTCAATGTAATTTCGGTTCCAAAGCGGTTCAAAGATACTGTTCGCAAATCGGAAAATGAGCAGATTCTGTACCGTTTCCTTGCCGAGATAGTGGTCGATGCGGTATATCTGAGATTCGTCAAAATACCGATGGAGCACGTCATCCAGTCGGCGGGCGCTTGCCAGGTCCCTGCCGAACGGTTTTTCGACCACCAGACGCACCTGCTGAAGGCATCCGGAAATCGCCGGACACTGGAGTTTCATCTGCCCGATCTTTTCAACGACCGGCTCATACAGAAATGGTGGGACAGATAGATAGAATACCCGCGATCCGCTGACATGAAATCGTTCATCCAGCGCAAGCAGGTTTTCGGAGATGTTTTGATAAAACGCCTCGTCCTCATAATCGCCGCTGACATAGGAAAAACGGCCGACAAACTCACGCAGTTTCTGTTGGTCGGACGGTTCAATCTCCTGACGCAGGGCTTGTTCGACGCGGTCACGAAAGGCCTCGTCGCTGTATTGGGTCCGGCCGCAACCGAGGACATAAAAGTGATCGCTCATCAGGCCGCGGCGGTATAATTCATAAAGAGACGGATAGAGTTTTCGATACGCCAGGTCCCCTGACGCGCCGAAAACCGTAAACCCGGTCGGCCCGGCCGCCGTTTCGATGCAAAGCATTTCCTGCGTTTGAAGGGTCGCTTCGATTTTTTTCATCATGCCAACTCACTAATATTCATAAGCCCTGTCATCGACACGGAGGCGAAGTAAAGCTGCATTGCCAAAGCGGTCCACCTTGATATCCACCAATGCCTGACGCTGATTCTGCCGCAAATCACGCTCAATATCCTGACGATGTTCTTCCGGAATGAAAAACTTTTCGATCCCGTATTGGATCCGACGCCATCCCTGCCATTTGCCTTTCATAACAACCGCATCGGCCGGAACATCCTCCGGGTACGATGTATGAATGGAATGGCTGTGCCAGATGTCATCTTCACCTTTCACCAAGACATTGTAGAGTATCTGATTTTCATGTGGTTGAAGCCCCGCAGACAGATCAGAACTCGATATCTCATAATTCAGAATCACATGATACCCACTTAGGAAATCGTAAGGATCGACCGGGGCCGTTTTGATCGTAATTTCCCGGCCGGTTAACCGAGCAAACAGCTTGGGTGCCGGAACCGCCGCGATGATCGCACATTGCAAAATGACCGCCAGAATAAGATAGTATTTTTTACGCATACAGCACCTTCCGTTTCTTCATGAATTTTTCAAACAATACACCGCCGACAATAACCCCGATACCGCTGCCGGTGAATGCAATCGCCTTGATCAACAGTCCCGTTTCAAATTCCAGTGTACGGCCGATGATAACAGCCCCCAGAACAACCGCCCCGCACCAGAACTTTCGCCGATCCTCCTCGGAAAAACTGGCCCGAATCATACTGGCGGCAATCACGATTAAAAGGACATTGGTAAGCACCCACCCGGACAGAGGACTTATCAACCCTATGACACCCATGACAAGTCCACCCGCTCCCAGGAGGAGCACCGTAAGCGGATCGCTGATCGTTTTGAAATTCAGCCCCACGGACACCCCAAAGACCGCAACATAAAAAACAACATAAACACATCCTGCAATTGCAGCAACAAGGGCATCTTGGCTAAATAAGCGTCCGGCTTCCTGTATTTCCTCTGCCAAGTCTCCAAAACTTATTAAATAAACAAAGAACAGGATCAATGCCGCACCGGCATTCATATAGTGCCGGGAGAAATGCTGAAAAGATCGGCTGCTTTGGCTGAATACCCCAACCCCTAAAAACGAAGCCGCCAATCCAACCGTCATCATATAGGCCCCGAGAAATTCCCCGTACTCTCCAAAAGAAAAACAACTGGAAATGGCCAGATTGATCATCACCAGCCAGAGCAGCCAGCGGGAGTTGCATAAATATACCAGTGGAAGCAATACCACCGCGGCAACGACGGGATACCACCAAGTCATATTCTCCGGCCCCCACCACCAGATACGACCGAAAAAGATAAAGTAAACAAACGACATAACAATCGCAACGGTGGCGTTGGGGATGCTGCGTACCGCATAGGCCACCGCCGCTGCACCAATCGCCCATATGCCGAACATTCGTCCCGCCCCGCCGGAGATGTGAAAGATTTGCGCCATCAGGCCGATGTTCGCACCGAACATCAGCGTCCCAAGTAATATCAATGCGTGGCCGAGTTTGGGATAATTACCGTTGACGAACCAGAAGTAGAATCCCAGCCCGTGGGCCGACAGCATTGCGGCAAAAAGCATCGCGACTTTCACCGGTCTGCCAATCTCGTTCCAGTGAGCAGCGACAAAACTGATCACGCCTACGCCGATCAGGACCGAGCCGATGGTATAGATGATGCTGAGCAGCAACTGGGTGTTTTCGGTTTTGATCTGGTGGAGTTGGTAAAACTCGCTGAGCCGGGTGCCCTGCTCGGGGCTTACGAATCCCTGCTCCTGCCAGAGCGGAAGCAGCAGTTTCAAACGCTTGCGAAACGATGCAGGTGCTTTGTTCGGGTCCATTTTGCCTCCTGAGATTTAACCTGTCATATCCATTGGTCTCTTAGAGCAAGCGACGTGCCGGCTTCACCTTGCGAAATGTAACGCCTTCAAAATAAGGATTTATAAAAAAACGCCCTTAAAACAAACAAAACAACATATCCCATCTTCGTTCAATTAATGTACGTGCCATATACATCTAATGCACAAAATGTACAGCCCTGTGTTTTCTCGAATCACAGGACTGCTTGAAGGCAAACTTAGTCTTCTACCGGTTCAAAATCGTCCTTGCCGGCGCCGCATTCGGGGCAGACCCAGTCGTCCGGCAGATCATCAAACGAGGTGCCGGGGTCAATGCCGCTATCCGGATCGCCCGCTTCGGGATCATAAATATAGCCGCACAAGAGACATTTGTACTTTGTCATTGCTGTTCCTTTCGATTCAATAGGGTTACAATTGCATTATTATTTCACTGCGACTTAGGATAGGTTCTTATTATGACACGTATCACTATTGGGTCAAGTCTTCAAATAGAATACTGACAATTTCTTTGGGTTCGATGCGGAAAAACGCGCCTTTGCCCTCGAAAAATCCGTGTTCTTCGATCATGTGGATATTCAGGTCCGTCCAAATGATTTGCTGATGGGTTTGCAGATGCTCGACGGTCGTGATCCGCTTTTCATAAAAACCCGGATGCGGCCAGGGACAGACCAGTGTTCCTTTAAAGTCTTCGCTTTTCATGCGTATTTTCCCAAAGGCGTCGTCGATCCATGTTCCCAGGCGGGGTTTGGCCAACTCCGTCAATTCTCGCATACGCTGAGCCAATTGGCCGGTTGTCACGCCGAGATTTTCAAGAGCCGCGGCATCCTGCTCAATAATCTCGATGGGATGCCGCGGATCGGTTCCCATAAAACCCCCGGCCACCAACCGGGTGGAACGCAGCACTTCGTCGAGTTTTTTGTCACGAGGCGACTGTTTCATACGATTTCCTCCTGACGTTTAAGAGAATTTGTCATAATAAACATTTTCTTCGGGCATCCCCAATTCCTTGAAAACTTTAATCGACGCATCGATCATTCCGGGAGAACCGCATAAATAGCCTTCGTGCCCGCTGAGGTCTTTGAAATTCCGCTGAACCGCTTCGGTCACCAGCCCGGTTTCGCCAGCCCAGTTAGCGTTTTCTTCCGGATTGGCCACGACGGGGATAAATTTAAAGCCATTCAATGCTTCTTCAAACACGTTCATCTCATCGGCCATGCACTGGTCCTTGGTGGTGTTGCCGCCATAATAATACTTCGCCTGCCGCTTACTGCCGGTGTTCCGCATATCCGACAGAATTGACACGAACGGGGCCATGCCGCTGCCGCCGGCAACAAAAATCATCGGAGCCTCGGTCTGGCTCATACGGAAATCGCCATAGGGGCCGTTGAGTTTGACCGGATCCCCCTCTTTTAAGTGCTTAAAGCACCAGGTGGTGCAGATGCCGTTCGGGACCAGGCGAATAATCAGATCGACCAGATTGTTTTGCTGGGGGTCTGAAGCGATGGAATAGGCCCGGTAAACCTCCTCGCTATTGCCTTTATACTTTGGGCATCGCAACTGAATATATTGACCGGCGACGAATTTGATGGACGGTGGTTCCTTCAGCTCAAACCGAAACCGTTTCATATCATAGGTCAGGTCTTCGATTTCTGAGCAGACACACTCATATTCGCGAACATTGAACAGTTCCTCAGGGATTTGTATCTTGATATCGTTTCGGATTTTGACCTGGCAGGACAGTCGGACATTATCGGCCTGCTCTTCTTTAGTCAGGAATGGCGTCTCCGTCGGCAGCAGCGGCCCGCCACCGTCGAGGACTTTGCATTTGCAGACACCGCAGGTTCCACGCCCGCCGCAGGCGCTGGGGATAAAGATTTTCTGCTCGGTCAGCCCGGCCAGCAGTGATTTGCCACCCATCGTATCCAACTCCCGCTCGTCATTGATGGTGATTTTGCACGGACCGTAGTTGACGACGTACTTTTCGCACAGTACCAGCAACAGCGCTAAACCGGCGCCAATGGAACTGATGATCAAAACTGTTACAAAAAAGTCTATCATATATTGTATTAGTTTATTCTACTCTGTCCAATCCGGGTATTTCAATTTTAGCAGTTGTTTGTAAGCTTCTCTTCCTTTATCGCCCATTTCATCTCCATTAAGCATGGCCTGTTGAAACCGCATAAGCGCCATCTCCTCTCCTATCGTTGGCTGCTTATTAAATCCCATCCGCAGCTCTGGGAGCAGACACTCTCTGGCCGCGGCTTCTTGAAAATGTAAAATCGCGGACTCTGTATACAGGCCTTTTTCAGATAGTTCTTTTGCTTTTTCAGAATTATTTTGTAATTGCTCATGAACTCGTTTATAAAATTGAATCTTAAAAGCAACTTCGGCTAGTTCTGCATCCTGTTTTGTTTTCTTAGGGGGTTTAAGGGCAATATAAAGAAAAGCTATAATTACAAGCTGTAAAATTATGACAATCGAGATTTCAAGCTTATTATGAGGATTTTCAAATACCTTCCATTTCATAATTATATCTCTTTCATATTTTCATGCTTCCAAACTTTGACTCGTCTGCATTTATTGACTCAGGCAGGATGCCTGAGCTACCTTATCCCAACACTCCTGTGAATCCGATAAATGCCAGGGCCATCATTCCCGCGATAATCAGCGTGATGCCGGGGCCGCGGAGGCCTTCGGGCACGCGGCTTTCATTGAGCCGGGTGCGGATACCCGCCATGGCGATGATGGCCAGAAACCAGCCCACACCGCTGCCGAATCCGTAACCGATGGTGACAATGAACGTATATTGGCGAATCACCATAAACAGACATGCACCGAGAATCGCGCAATTCACCGTGATCAGCGGCAGAAAGATGCCGAGGTTCTGGTACAGTTTCGGGGAATAGTGATCAATCACCATTTCTACGAACTGAACGAAGGCGGCGATGATGATAATGAACAGGATAAACCGGAAAAATTCCAATTCCAGATATACCAACAGTTTGTAAGCCAACCAGTTTAAGACTGCGGTACACGTCATCACGAAAATCACCGCCCCGCCGAGTCCGGCGGCGGTTTTAACCTCGCGCGAGACGCTGGTAAACGGGCACATGCCGAGGAACGTCGTCAGCAGAATATTCTGCGTAAACACCGCCGCAAAACACGTCAACATCGCCAGCCAGATTTCAGAGCCGATGCTGTTCATTTTTTGACCTCCTTCGGCTTTATGGACCGGAACAGCCAGATGATCGACGCCAGCACGAAGAATGCCCCCGGCGGCATGACCATGATGATCCATTTGTCCCAGTACGGGCTTGAAAAGTACGGTATCGCAAAACCGAGGATCGTTCCCATGCCCAGCAGTTCACGCACAACAGAAATTGCTAACAAAACAAAAGAATACCCCAAGCCGTTGAAGAAACCATCAACAAATGAAGATATGGGTGGATTGGAACCGGCATACGCCTCACAGCGGCCCATGACGATGCAGTTGGTGATGATCAACCCAACAAAGGGGCCTAATTGGGTGCTCATTTCGGGCCAGTAGGCCTTGAGAATCAAATCCACAATGATGACGTAAAAGGCGATAATCAGCGTCTGGACCATCATGCGGATGTTTCGCGGCGTCCAGTTCCGCAGCAGCGACACGGTCAAACAACTCAACGCCGTTACCAGTGTCAGGGAAATACACATCACCGCAGTATTCAAAACCACATTGGTCACCGCCAGCGTGCTGCATATCCCCAGTATCTGACGAAAAATCGGGTTGTCGCGCCAGAGGCCGTCGAGCACAATCTGTTTTGTGGGTTTGGCCGGGCTCATGGCGTCGCCTCCCTGTTCTGCATGGCATCCAGCCAGGCACGGATATCCTGATTCATCAGTGTTTCCAACCGCACGCTGGTTTGTGTGGCCCCCGTAACAGCGTGAACCTCATTGTCCGCGGGTGTTTGTGCCTCCGGGACAATCCCGATCGGTTCGGCGCTGTCTTCGATTTTTTTGCCGACAAACTGCTTTCGGAACTCGTCCTCGTCAATCCGTGCCCCAAGACCGGGCGTTTCTTTTTGTTGATAAAACGCCACGCCCCGGATGGTTCTTTGGTCCGGGGCAATGCCGATCACGCCCTCAATTTTATCCCAAAAGCCCTGGCCGGAAAACGGAACAGCATAGCCGGCAAGCTGCCCGTTCTGTTCATACAAAAACGAGCCGGTCCGGTCATCCTTTTTGAACTGTTCGGTAAAAATCTGGTGGATTTCGAGGTTGTTTTTATACTGAATTTCCGGGAATGCCTGCACGATAGCCCGTTCAAAACTAAGCTGCTCATTGGCCCGAACCCGGCCCTGCGTCAAACGTGCAAATCCAATCAGAACAGAACCGAAAAACGCTGTCACGACAAACATATACACAATTGCAAAGTAGGGCTTATCTCTCATGCCGCGGCCTCCTTTGCTTTGAGTTTGTTCTTTTGTTTATCCTGAAATGCTTTCACGGCAACATCGAGAATCGGAGCAAACATGTTACCCAGCAAAATCGAGAACATCAATCCCCCGTTAAAGATCGAGAAGTTGCGGATCACCAGTGTGCTGGTGCCAATGATGATGCCGTAGATTATTTTCGCCGGTTCCGTGCGCGGGGCACTGACCGGATCGGTCGCCATAAAGAACGCCCCGAACAGAAAACCGCCGCCTAATACAGCCGGCCAGGCCCCCGGTACCGGTTCGACACCGCACCAATACAAAACTTCATTTAATACAACGTATGTAACAATAACAGACAGAATAATCGTGCGGCTGGCGGTCTTGGTCCAGAATAAATAAAGCCCGCCGATCAGGATCAGCAAGGCGCTGGTAACCCCCATCGTTCCGCTCATACGGCCTAATACCTGCGCCTTCAGTAGGGTCCAGGGGCTGATTTTTACCTCAGTGTTTTCCGGAATTTCAAAAGGAATCTCGTTTTGGACATTCTCTGATTCGGATTCGGAAGTCAACTCCAGTTTTCCCGCTTTTAAATGTCCCATCGGGCTGGCACCCGTGACGGCCTCCGTCCCGTCATCGCGGGTGTAAGTACTCCACTGGGTCAGTGCCCCAAGCGGTCCTTTAGCCGCGGGTATCCACATCCCCGTCAATGCAACCGGAAAACACACGTACACGAAACATCGCCCCGCCAGTGCGGGATTAAAGAAATTCCGTCCGAAGCCGCCGAAGACTTCCTTGGAAAAGATGATCGCGACCGCCATCCCTACGGCCAGCACATGCCAGACGACGCTTGGCGGCATCACCAAAGCAAACAGCACCGCCGTTACAAACACCGCCTCCGAAACCGGTTCCTTGCGATTGCGGCAGAACAGCCACTCCAGAAAAAAACCCCACGCACAGCAAAAGAGAACCATCGCCAGCGACCGCCAGCCAAAATAATACACCGAACCGGCAATACAGGGCGCCGCCGCCAACACGACTTTCCGCATGGGCGGCTGTTTTCGCAACAACGTCGTTTTACCCTTCGGCTGTGCCATCGTGAGCGTGTGCGTCCTTACAAACTTTTGTGCTCTGTCCAAAATTGCACACAGAGAGCCAGCGCGTGAGAGCCGGCCCTATGTGAAAGATTGGGTTATTTCAATGTCTGGAGTTTGCCGCCGATTGTTGAAACGTGAGCCATTTCTTCGATGATAATGGCCTGCATCTTGTCTTTGCCGGACTTCGAGGAAACCATATCCTTAATGCCGACATAAAAAGCGATCGAATTTTTTTCGGCCTGCAGGGCGATTTTCAAAATATCTGCCATGCTTTCCTTACCTGTCAGCTTTTCCGTAGGGCTGACCTTGCCTTCGGTGCCGTGAAAATCGGCCATGGTTTGCAGATACTGAGCGACCTCATTGTCGGGGTCAAAGGTGTTTGACTCTTTTTCCTCGGCAGACAGCTCCTTACGCATCTGGGCAAAGGTTTTCTCATGCCCGTCTTCCATGGCCGCCAGCGAAAGCAACATGTCTTTTGCATCCGCCTCAGGGGCTATCCCGGCCGCTTCACGGTAAAATTTCGCCCCGTTACGCTCAATCTGCTCGGCCATTTCAAAGATTTCATCCGCGTTAAACGTAATACTCATCGTGTTGTGTCTCCTGTTACTCTTCGGCGGCGGGTGGGGTAAACACACGACCGGCCATTTCCTTATCCAACATATATAAACCGCCTGCTGTTCCGCCGGCGATTTCCAGTTTACCAAGAACTTCGGTAGCAGTTGCTTCTTCTTCAACCTGCTCGGTTACAAACCATTGCAAAAACATACTTCCGGCATGGTCTTTTTCAGCCATCGTCAAATCCATCAGATCGTTAATCAATCCGGTTACTTTCTGCTCATGTGCCAGTCCGTTTTCAAAGACGGCCTTGACACTGTCCCACTGTGTCGGAGGCGCATCAATAGAAGTCAGTACAACCGCCCCGCCACGCTCAATGATGTGATTGTAGAACTTCATTGCATGAGCCATTTCTTCCTGGGCCTGAGCGCGCAACCAACTTGCAAAACCGGGCAGGTTCATCTCTTCCAGTGCCGCTGACATGGACCAATACAGATACGCTGAATAGGTTTCAGCATTAATTTGGCCGTTAAATGCATCTGTCACTTTTTTGCTAATCATAGTATATCACCTCCGTCTTATTATAAAACACGTTATTTCCATAAGCTTATTTTTTACGCTTTCCAGAGCCCGTGTTTGTTACAGTGTTCACGAGCACTGACACTGGATGCTTCTACGGCGAATGTCGCAATCGGTTCATCGCCGGGATTGAGAAACTGACGATACGCCTTTCCGTCAGCCAGCAGCTCAATCCATTCAATGTAATGGTCTTCAACCATCGGGTGCAATGTTGAGCCAACTGTTACCTTGTATCCGCCGTCAATCGTTTCGATTACGGGAACATGTTTTTCAGTCGACGCATCTGCGGTCTTTTCGGCCAGTTTGGCCATCGGTTCGCCGCAACAGACCAGTTCACCGTCACCGCCATGAAGCACCTCTACGATGTTTCCGCACAAATTGCATTTATAGATTTCTAATTTCACAGCCATGTGTCTCCCTTTCCAATAAAAAGACAGTTTTTATTTTCTTATACAATACCCAATTCTTTATGTTTGGCAAGAATATTATCCGCCAATTCATCCAGTGCCGTATAGGTGTCCTCTCTGGCCATGCCCTTGGCAAGAACGGGTTCCAGCGTCTCGGCCTTCATGTTGCCCAGCAGGCCCGTGATCTGATCGACCATCTTGCTGCCCCAGCCGTAAGAACCAATAATCCCGATAAATTTAGTTTTGGGCCGAAGGGCATTGACCAGCGCGGCACAATAGATGGCTGACGGATGCGCCCCGACCAGGACCGTCGGAGCTCCCAGAACCACTGTCGCCGCATCCACCAGTTCAATCACCATTTCGCCGATGTCGGCCACCGTTAAATTGAACTGGCGAACGGGAATGTCGCGGTCAATCAGCGCTTCGACAAAATACTCAACCATCTGTTGCGTACTGCCGTGCATGGACACAAAGGGCACAATCACTTTATGCTCGACCGCGTCTTCATCCACCCAATGTTTATATGCGTCAAGAATTAGCTTCGGCTTGTTATACACCGGCCCGTGACTGGGCGCGATCATCTGTATATCCAGCGGTTCCAACTTGTTCAGATTGCCGCGGATAGAACTGCGAAACGGCATCATAATTTCGCCGTAATACCGCTTGGCAGCTTCAAGCGTTTTGGCCTCATCGGTTACAAAAAGGTCGCCTGTCGCCTGATGCGATCCAAAAAAGTCACAGGAAAACAAAATGTTATCTTCGGCCAGCCAGGCACTCATGGTCTCGGGCCAGTGGACCCACGGTGTATAGATAAATTCCAGAGTCTTGCCGCCCAAATCGAGCTTTTGACCTTCTTCGACCTCGATAATCTGCTCCGGTTCAAGGTGCAGATGGTCGATCAGCATTTTAGCACACTTGGGATTGGTTACCACTTTGGCATCCGGATACATCAGCAGCATGTCCGGAATGCTGCCGGAGTGGTCCTGCTCGGCATGCTGGCAGACGATATAATCTATTTTATCAGCACCGGCTTTGACTAAATGGTCAATAAGCAGTTCAGTTTTTTCAGGATCTACCGTATCCAGCAAAGCTGTTTTTTCACTGCCTTTGACCAGATAGGCATTATAGCTGGTCCCATCCGGCAGCGGAATCAGTTCGTCGAACAACCGTCTGTCCCAGTCCTGCACACCGACGGGATATATATTTTCTACAAGCGTTCTCACGTTGTCACCTCGTTTCCTGAAATCTAAATTGTTATACGTACACTGATCACGATTGAAAATTCCCGTTTCGACGCGGCTATGTAGGCCTGCGACCGAAAGTTACGACGTTACTCGCGGGAATTTGCTACCCTGAAGGGTATAATTCAAATTAAAGCAGTTTTTTAACGGCCGCAATCGCCGCATCATAATCCGGTTCCTCGGTCACCTCGGGAACCAGTTGATAGTACTGAACCGTTCCCTGTTGGTCAACAACCAAAACGGCCCTCGCCAGCAAATGCAGTTCTTTAATCAGCAGACCGTATTTGTTTCCGAAATCGGCGTTTTTGTAATCGGATACCGTCTTGACCCGTTCGACGCCGGCGGCCCCGCACCACCGTGCCTGGGCAAACGGCAGATCCATGCTGACCGTCACGATTACCACATCGTCACCGAGCGAACCGGCCGTCTCGTTAAACTTCCGTGTCTGGGTATCGCACACCGGCGTATCCAATGACGGAACCGCCGATATCACAACCACCTTACCCTTGTCATCCGACAATGTATAGGGAGACAGGTCATTGGCTGCGGCTGTAAAGTCCGGAGCTGGCTGACCAACGGTCGGTTCAGGGCCTACCAGTGTCAGCGGCCCGCCTTTAAAGGTTATCGCGTTTTGCCTTTCCATGGGTGTACTCCTTTCACATCCAGTTATCAGGATACATAAAATTAGTTCAAAAATCAAAAACAGTTTTCTCGTTTTTACAACTCCCTTCCATATCCCCTAAAGAGGACATGTCACGAGTGGACAGCCGAAGCAACGTTAATGATCCGGCTGTCCAGTTCCCCTCCTGGGACATTTTAGTAATTAACGGCCTCTATCTCAAAATGCGCCTGGGGATGTTCACACGCCGGACAGGTGCCGGGGGCTTCCAGTCCTTCATGAACATACCCGCAATTGCGGCAGACCCAGCGAACCTTTTCGCCGCGGCGGAATACTTCGCCTTTCTGGATATTTTTACGCAGTTTGATATAACGGTCACGATGGCGTGCCTCAGCATTGGCGATCTTACGGAACACAGCGGCGATTTCCTTAAATCCTTCGGCTTCTGCGGTTTTGGCAAAATCCGGGTACATTGTAGTGGTTTCGTAGTTCTCACCATCCGCCGCTTCTTTGAGATTTTCATCGGTCGAACTGATCACGCCGGCAGGAAATACAGCGCACACTTCCGCTTCGCCGCCTTCAAGAAACTTAAACAGCCGCTTGGCGTGTTCCTTCTCTTGATTGGCCGTTTCCTCAAAAATCGCCTGAATTTGAACAAAGCCCTCTTTCTTGGCCTGGCTGGCGAAATAGGTGTATTTATTGCGGGCCTGCGACTCGCCGCAAAATGCCGTTAAGATATTCTTCTCTGTCAGTGTTCCTTTCAAACTCATACTTTCTTCCCTTTCTTGTTTTTAATTATTAGTATGATCGCTTTTCCGGCAGGTTCCACAGATTCCTTCCAGATACACGGTTTTTCGCATGATCTCAAATTGCCCTTGCAGATGTTGCGGAACCGCTATATTGTCAAACGGTTCGTAGTGAAAGTCAACTATTTTACCACATTTTATACAGCGAAAATGCTGGTGGTTCTCCAACCCGCCGTCGTACCGGCGGGGTTGACCGGTTCCCTCAACCTGAAATGCCGCTCCGATCTCGGCCAAAGTCAACAAGGTGCGGTTAACGGTGTCCAGTGAGATATTGTGTATATCTTCCCGCACCATTCTGTGAACTTCCTCGGCGGTTGGATGCGTATCGGTATTGATCAGGGCTTGATATACAGCAACTCGCTGAGGTGTAATTTTCAGCCCGTTTTCTCGACACAGATTTTCAAAAGCCATCAATTTCGCATCCAAATTCATTTTTTCAGCCATTTCATGCATTTTTTTAATATCCCCGTCTAAATTAAATCAAAACGGCTACGAAATAATTACTGATACTAAATAAGATTAGTTCCTATTTGTCAATGTTTTTTTTGAATTTTTTGAAAATTTCTCAATCGTCTCCCCTGCAAGTGGAACTGTCACAATTTAAAAACATCCATCCGCAAAAGACAATTCTTGACGAACAAACAGACTGATGTATAATGCTCCCTTTGTTCACCGAAATCTGTACAAGAAGTGGACAGGATGACTAAGAATGTAAGGCCCGCTTTTGCGTTTAAATACGTAAGTCGGTTTTCATCAATCGCTTACCTCACCTGTGCCAACGTAGCTCAACGGTAGAGCACCGGTTTTGTAAACCGGCGGTTGTGGGTTCGATTCCCACCGTTGGCTTTCTTGTATTTTGGGAAAGACACCTAAAAAAAGATTTCGGAATGCCTCTTTTCAAGGGAACATATAATGGAACGGGCAATTGAAAAAGCCAACGCTCTGATCGAAGCCATGGAGTACATCCGCGGCTTTAAGGGCAAAACCGTTGTCGTCAAACTGGGCGGCAGCATTCTGGATGACATGGGTCTGCAAAAAAAACTGCTGGTTGATGTGGTTTTTATGTCCATCGTCGGGATTCGGCCGATTCTGGTTCACGGCGGCGGCAAGGCCATCACCGCGGCCATGAACGAGGCCGGATTGGAACCGGTTTGGGTCCAAGGCAGACGGTACACAGATGAACGCACCTTAGCCATCGCCGAACACACGCTGGTCAATAAAGTGAACCTGCCGATTTGCCAGGTTCTCAACGAAATGGGAATCAAGGCAATGGGACTGCATTCACTGAGCAGTTGCGTGGTTTTTGCTGAACCGCTGCGGTTGGAAGGCAAGGACGGACGCAAACTGGATTTAGGATTGGTCGGCAAAGCCACAGAGGTCAATGCTGATTTATTAAGAACACTGTGCGCCAACGGTGTGATTCCTGTCATTGCGCCGGTGGCACGCTCCAAAACCGGCGGCAAACTGAACGTTAACGCCGACAGCGTCGCCGGTCATGTTGCAGCCGCCGTAAAAGCCGAAAAGCTCGTCGTCCTCAGCGACACCCACGGCATCCGGATGGATATGGATGACCCGGAAAGCTGGATTTCGAGTGTCAGTGAGGCGGAAATCGAAGAAATGATCAAAAACGGCATTATTTCCTCCGGAATGATGCCTAAAGTCGAAGCGTGTATTACAGCCCTCAACGGCGGTACCGGAAAAGCCCACATCATTGACGGACGCATTCCGCACTCCTTATTGCTGGAAATATACACCGACAAAGGAATCGGAACACAGATTACAAAATAAATTAAAAATCAAAAACTAAAATGTAAAATTATGGAATCGCCTAACGGCGATGACTATTTTGATGGTTTTTCAACGTTGTTTAAAGCAATAAAATCTGACAGGTGAATGAATATGAATACACAGGAAGTGATAGTATTATTTGACAAATATGTGATTGGAAACTATGGCCGGCTGCCGAAAGTCATTACCAAGGGACTCAATAACACGCTGTGGGACCTGGATGGTAATGAAATACTGGACATGTTCCCCGGATGGGCGGTCAGCGGTATCGGGCATTGCCACCCAAAAGTGGTCCAGGCCGTCCAAAAACAGGCCGCCGAACTGCTCCACATGGATAATACGTTCTATACCCTTCAGCAGGGACAGTTGGCCAGGATGCTTTCCGAGCGTGGATTCTGCGGAAAAAGCTTCTTCTGCAACAGCGGCGCCGAGGCCAACGAAGCAGCCCTGAAACTGGCCCGCAAGCATACCCCGCGGGAGAAATACAAATTTATTACCGCCGAAAAAAGCTTTCACGGCCGAACTTTCGCAACGGTCACCGCGACCGGACAGCCGAAATACCATGAAGGTTTTCTGCCGTTGCCGCCGGGGTTTGTCTATGTCCCATATAATGACATCGACGCTTTGCACGAGGCCTTCGATGACGAGGTCGCCGCAGTCATGGTCGAACCCATCCAGGGCGAAGGCGGTGTGCACGAAGCAACCGCCGAATACATGCAGACGATTCGCGACTTATGTGACGAACACGGTGCATTGATGATCCTTGATGAGGTGCAGACGGGCATGGGACGAACGGGCCGATGGTTCGGCTATCAGCATTATGAAGTTACGCCGGATATCATCACGCTGGCCAAGTCGCTCGGCGGCGGTCTGGCGATCGGGGCCATGATGGCCCGGCCGGAAATTGCCGCTTCGCTTGCGCCCGGCACGCACGCTTCCACCTTCGGCGGTAATCCGCTGGCATGTGCGGCCGGCATTGCTGTCATCGAGGCGATTGAAGAAGATGGCCTGATTGACAACACGAAAAAGATGGGACAGTATGCTCGCGAAAAACTTGAACAACTGAAGCAAAAATACCCTGTCATCGATCACATTCGGGGCAAGGGGTTGATGATCGGTATTCAACTGACGCTTCCCGGGGCCGCAATTGTCAGCGAATGCCTCAAAAAAGACCTGCGCATCAACTGCACACAGGAATCCGTACTCCGGTTTATGCCTTCGATGACGGTGACAAAAGAAGAAATTGACAAAGCAGTCGGCATTCTCGACGACGTCCTTAACAAGGAAGAATGACCATGAAAAGTTTTCTGTCAATTCTGGACTGTACAACCGACCAATTAAATGAATTGCTGGTTTTGAGCAGTGAGCTGAAATCGCTTTATAAAAGCGGCGGACGGGATCTGTGCCTGCCGGGAAAAGTACTTGCTATGCTGTTCGAGAAAACCAGTCTGCGGACGCGCATCAGCTTTCAGGTTGCCATGCACGATCTGGGCGGAATGGCCATTTATATGAAACCCGAAGACATCGGCGTCATCGGCCGGCGGGAACCGGCCAAGGACATGGCCAGAGTCATTGCCCGCTATGTTGACGGTATTATGGCACGAACCTTTGCGCATGAAACGCTCGTCGAACTGGACACATGGGCCCATGTGCCGGTCATCAATGCGCTCAGCGACTGGTCACATCCGTGCCAGGCGATGGCCGACATGTTAACGATCTCGGAACACTGCGGCGATCTGAGCGGGCTGAAGCTTGCCTATATTGGTGACGGCAACAATGTCGCCCGCTCGCTGGCATTCGCCTGCGCCAAGTTTAACATGAAATATATATGCGCTTCGCCCAAGGGGTATGAATTGGACGCAGACTCATTGAATCTTGCCAATTCCATCACAGCCGGTTGCGCCGCACAGACCAGCAACCCCTGTGAGGCGGTTAAAGACGCACATGTTGTTTACACAGATACCTGGGTCAGCATGGGTCAGGAAGATGAGAAAGCCGAACGCATTGCTGCGTTTGAGGGTTTTTCCGTGAATGAAAAGCTGATGGAAAATGCCCCCGACGATGCAAAAGTTATGCATTGTCTGCCGGCGTATCGGGGCTATGAGATATCCGACGGGATTGCAGAATCTGAAAACTCGGTGATCTTCGACCAAGCCGAAAACCGACTGCATTTTCAACGGGCCTTACTGAAATACCTGATGTCACACTAATACCCTTTAGGGTAATAAATTTCCGTGAGGACAACTTGTAAGTACTTCGAAAAAGACATCACCACGCAGTAAAGGCAGTTATTAAGGGAAATTTGGTATAATTATTTCATGAGAGACGGCATGACCCGCACGATCCTTGTTGCCACGACGAATCCGAGGAAACTCGAAGAATTGACCGCCCTGCTGGGACAGGTTGGCCGGGATATTGAATGGTTGAATTTAAACGAGTTCCCCGACATTCCCGAAGTTTTCGAAGACGGCGAAACATTTGCGGACAACGCCCGCAGGAAAGCGCTTGGGTATGCACAGGCAACCGGGTTGTGGACCGTCGCAGACGATTCTGGTCTTGTTACTGATGCGCTAAACGGTGCACCGGGCGTTTACAGTGCCCGCTACGCCGCAGATGAATACAGCGGTTCAAACCGGAAATCAATGGATGCAGCCAACTGGAAAAAGGTGCTGCGGCAGTTAAAAGATGTCCCGGATGAAAAACGAACGGCCCGCTTCGTGTGCCATTTATGCCTTGCCTCGCCCCAAAAAATACTGCTCGAAGCAACCGGCACCGTCGAAGGGGTTATCAATCATTGCCCCGCGGGCGAAAACGGATTCGGCTACGACCCGATTTTTTTTATCTCTTCCGTGAATAAAACTGCCGCACAACTCGAAAATCACCAAAAGAACGAAATTTCCCATCGCAGCAATGCCATCCGACATTTCAAGCTCCTGCTGGAAAATCTTCTGAAACGATGAGCAGAAATGATTATTTACCCCTCTCATAAAATGTCAACGGTCTTTTTGCCGATGAAAAGTTCTTGACATTTACAAACAGAGGTTGTTAAGTATCCTCTCGGTTCCGATGAATGAAGACAAAAAAAACGGGGTTATGCGTTAAATACAGGAATTGGTAAACAATCAGATAAGGCATTATGGCAAAAACAACAAAAGAAAAATCCCTGGTGATTGTAGAGTCACCCGC
>Ga0272442_10002992_pt1 | contig 23979 bp, 25 predicted proteins | sample SSMForm2O_FD_200262 | JGI IMG/M metagenome (GOLD analysis project Ga0272442, IMG submission 200262) | Marine sediment archaeal communities from Little Sippewissett salt marsh, Falmouth, MA, United States - SSM-Form-2O | ecosystem: Environmental > Aquatic > Marine > Wetlands > Sediment ...
AATTTGCATTATGCGATTATAGATGAAGTTGATTCCATATTGATTGACGAAGCGCGGACGCCGCTTATTATTTCCGGTCCGACTGATGATTCGGTGGATTTATATTTAAAAATAGATAAGTTAGTCAGGCGCCTTAGAAAAGGCGCCGATTATGAAGTGGATGAAAAAGCGCACACCGTCACTTTAACGGAAGACGGGATAGAAAAAGCTCAAGAAATATTGGGAATAGATTCGCTTTATGATACTGCGAGTATGGGTTTTGCGGGATGCATTCAGCAATCATTGAGGGCGCATGAACTTTTTCATGAGGATAAAGACTATTTGATAAAAGACGGACAAGTGCTTATTGTCGATGAATTTACGGGGAGAGTGCTGCCGGGAAGAAGGTATTCCGAAGGGCTGCATCAGGCGCTTGAGGCAAAGTCAATTAATGAAGGCAAGCAGGTAAAAATCGAGAGAGAAAACCAAACACTGGCAACAATTACTTTCCAGAATTATTTCCGCCTTTATTATGAAAAATATGCGGGAATGACGGGCACCGCCAAAACGGAAGAGGATGAATTTAAACGGGTATACGACCTTGAAGTTGTTCAGATTCCTACGAATAAACCCTTAAGAAGAACGGAAATGCCCGACGTTATATATAAAACAAGGAAGGAGATGTTAAATTCAATTACAAACGAAATAAAGGGATTACACGAAGAAGGGAGGCCCGTTTTAGTCGGAACGATTTCCATACAAAGTTCCGAAGAAGTTTCCAGGCATCTCAGGGAGCAGGGCATAGAGCATGAAGTGTTAAACGCAAAATATCACGAAAAAGAAGCGAAGATAGTGGCAGATGCCGGACAAAAGGGCACGGTGACGATTGCGACACAAATGGCAGGCAGGGGAACCGATATAAAGTTGGGAGAGGGTGTTGCCGAAGTAGGCGGGCTTCATATTTTAGGTGTGGAAAGGCATGAGGACAGGCGTATAGATAACCAACTACGCGGCAGGTCGGGCAGGCAGGGTGACCCGGGCTCTTCGCAGTTTTTCCTTTCTTTGGAAGATGACCTTTTGAGGATATTCGGCGGAGACAGGATAAAAAATCTTATGGGCCGTTTCGGATTGCCCGATAACGAGCCGATTGTTCATCCGTGGCTTACAAGAACTATAGAAGGAGCACAGAAACGGGTTGAGGAACAGAATTTTGAAATAAGAAGAAACCTGTTGAGTTTTGACGATGTTATGGACAGGCAGCGCGAAGTCATATACAAGGAAAGAAGGAGGGCATTGGAAGAAGAAAATTTAAAAGAAATTATTTTGCAGATGATGGACGACGTGATAGATAGCGAAATATCTTTTTATGCTCCTGAAAATATACATTCCGAAGATTGGGATTGGGAGAGTTTGAAAAAGTTTGTTTCTTCTCATTTTTCCGTTTCCTTCCCGAATATAGATGCGGGTCGGACAAATACTAAAGAACTTAAAAGCGTGCTGAAAGAAAAAATACAGGAAACGCATGCAGCGAAAGAACGGGAGATAGGCGCGGAAATAATGCGCCATTTGGAAAAAATAATTTTGCTCCAAACCATAGACAGATGCTGGAAAGAACATTTGCGTGATATGGACGAACTACGGCAGGGCATAGGTTTAAGGGGTTACGGGGGAACGAATCCGTTAGTCGAATATAAAAAGGAAGCATACGGGATGTTTGGGGCGCTTAATTACAGAATCGAAAAAGAAGTAACCGGTTATCTTTTCAAAGTTAAGATATCCGAAGAGAGTAAGCCTGAAAATGTTTTGGCTTCGGACAGAATGAGATTTTTGCATCCTGACGCGACAGTTCCCAGGAGAGATAATGTGGTATCTAACCGGGCGCCCGATGCGCAAATTAACCGTCCGCAGACGGACGAAAAAATTACCCCTTATCGAAGGACCCAGCCGAAAGTCGGAAGAAACGACCCGTGTCCCTGCGGAAGCGGGAAAAAGTACAAAAAATGCTGCGGCAGGAACATATAGCCGGATGAGGCTTCACATAAATTATACGGGTCGCTGCATGTCGGTTTTGACAATCGTGGTAAAATATACTTTGAAACCGGTGAATATTGGGAGTAAGAGGTAATATGAAGACAATATCTTCTAAATTTTTCGGTAATATAGGGAAAAACGGCAATAAAGGAAACCATTTTTTATCCAAGATGCCCGAAGGGGAAATAAAAAATAGTTTCGTGCGTCCGGCCGTTATTATCTGCGAAAAAATACGCGGCGAGTCCCCCGTTTATAATTTACCCAATAACAAAGAATTTTTTATCGGGAAAGATTCTAAAAATGACTTATGCTTGGCGGGAGATGATGTTTCGGAGGTCCACTCAAAAATAAGGCCCGAAGGAGACAATTACGTAATCTACGATTTAAATTCACCAAGCGGGCTTACAGTGAATTGGGGGAAAACTTTGAAATGCAAATTGGAGCATAGAGACAGGATAAAAATAGGCTCTCATATTTTGACTTTCGAATTCTTAAAAGAGGAAAATATTTTCGAAGGTTCGGAAAAAAGCAAAGCAAAACATACCCCATCCCTTATGGTTTTGAAGTTTTTGGCTAAAGTAGACAACAAACTTGAGGAAGTCAGCGCAGTAGTGAAGGAAATAAACCTTATAGGCGCCAGGGTAGAAATGCAAAAAGAGATTCTACATAAAGGTAATATAATAGAAGCGGGCATTTCTTCCGAAAAACTTCCTCTTGTCGAGGTTATTGCCCAAGTAATATGGGAAAGAGTTCAGGATAAAGACGGAAAACTGCTATATGATATAGGACTCCAATTTTTGGAAATGGACGAAAAGTCAAAAAAACGCTTAAAAGATTATTTCGGCAGCATTTCTTAAACCAAGCGGCAAGCCGCAAAATGATTTTCTCCTTTCTTTTCAAGTCGAGGCGTGTCGGTTGTACATTTTTGTACAGCAATGGGACATCTCGGATTGAATCTACATCCTGATGGGGGATTTGAAGGAGAGGGAACATCTCCCTTTAAAATAGTCCTTTGGCCTTTATTTTCTCCGGCATGAGGTATAGCAGAAATAAGAGCTTTAGTGTAAGGGTGAAGAGGCTCGTTTATTATATTAGCGGTAGGAGCATATTCCACAATTTGCCCGGAATACATTACTGCGGTTCTATCGGCAATATTGCTGACGGCCCCCAAATCATGTGAAATAAATAGATATGACAGGCCATGTTCATTTTTTAAGTCTGCCAGTAAATTTATTATCTGTGCCTGAATGGATACGTCTAATGCGCTTACGGCTTCGTCGCATATAATTAGTTTAGGCTTCATGGAAATTGCCCGCGCAATGCTTATTCTTTGTCTCTGCCCTCCTGAGAATTCGTGCGGATAGCGGTGCAAGGCGTCTGCATCCATAGCCACGTCATTTAATAGCGCTAGCGCCTTCTCTTTTTTCTGCCTGAGATGAATTATCCCGTGCTCTATCAGCCCCTCGGTCAGGATGTCTATTACGGTCATTCTGGGGTTAAGAGAAGAAAATGGGTCTTGGAATATTATCTGTATTTTCTCTCTCAATGAACGGAGCGTATTTTCATCTATTTTTAGAATATCGTTTTCCTCAAATAATATGGAGCCCGATTTTGCCGGGTCTAATTTTACGATTGTTCTGGCAAGAGTGGTTTTGCCGCAACCCGATTCACCTACCAAACCCAGTGTCTCTCCCTGATTGATGCTAAGGCTTACTCCGTCCACAGCGCGTATATAACCTACCGTTTTGGAGAGAATCCCCCGTTTAATCGGGAAATAAGTCTTAAGGTTATTAATATTAAGTATCGGTTTGTTCGAAGTTTCCATTTTTATTTATTTCTTTTGCCCCGCACCATTTCGGTGCGGGATTTCGCCTTGTTGCTCAACCAAAAAACATCTCGATTGTCTATTATTAACTTTTTCAAGTTTGGGATGTTCTTTGCGGCATTTATCAAATGTGTACTTGCATCTGTCCTGAAATCTGCAGCCTTTCGGGTAATTAAGCGGCGAGGGAACCTGCCCGGGAATTGACTCTAGTTTCCTGTATTTTCCCTCGGTATTAAGCAAGGGTATCGAATTTATTAAAGCTTGCGTGTACGGATGCAGGGGTTTTTCAAAAATTCTTTTAACCGTTCCGACTTCGACTATTTCCGAAGCGTACATGACTGCTACCCTGTCACACATTTCGCGGATAATCCCCATATTATGTGTTATGAGCAGTAAGGATGTATCTTTCTTTTTCATTTCGCGCATGAGGTCAAATATTTGAGCCTGTATCGTTACATCAAGCGCCGTAGTGGGTTCGTCCGCGATTATAAGTTTCGGGTCAAGCATTAACGCCATAGCAATCATGACCCGCTGGCACATGCCTCCGGATAACTGAAACGGATAGGCATACATATTTTTGCTTGGGTCGGGAATTCCTGTTTTATAGAGCCACTCTTCGCCTATTTGCCATGCTTGTTTGTGATTGATGTCCCTGTGGAATTTGAGTGTTTCTACCAACTGATTACCCACGCAGTGTAAAGGCGATAATGCGTTCATCGGTTCCTGGAAAATCATACTGATGGAGTTTCCTCTTATTTTTCTTAAGTTTTCTATCGGGATAGATAACAAATCTTTATTGTCAAAGAGTATCTCTCCCGAGTCTATGCTTCCCGGCGGCGATGCTATCAGCCGTAAAATGCTCATCGAAGTCACGGATTTGCCGCAGCCGGATTCACCGACCAGTCCCAATACTTCTCCCTTATTGACTTCAAGCGACACGCTGTCAACCGCGCGCACGATTCCCTCATCTGTTTTAAAAGAAACCGAAAGGTTTTTAATATCCAACAATTTTTCCATATTTCTAACTTGGTTCATTGCATTCTACTGTAGGGGTGTGGATCGAAAGCGTCACGTGCGCCTTCACCCACAAAAATTCCCAAAAGCATGACTATAAACAAAGTCAGAGAAGGATACAGTATCAGCCACCAAGCCCAGCGGAATTGCTGCGCCTGATGTAAAAGTTCCCCCCAACTGGGAGTAGGCGGCGGCAAACCGAATCCTAAAAAATCCAAAGCCGCCAATGCGCCTATTGCTCCCACCAGATAAAAAGGGAAAAACGTGATAATAGGAGTTAACGCATTCGGGAGGATATGTCTTACAATAATTTTGCCGGAAGAAAGTCCGATACATTTTGCCGAGTCCACAAACGGTTGTTTTCTAAGGCGCAGGAATTCCCCTCTCATATAATAAGAAATCCCTATCCAGTTGAAAATACCGTAACAGAAAAGCAGAAGAGCAAAACTTCTGCCATAAATCGAACCAAGTAATATCATTACATATAAAAACGGCAGAGCGCTCCAGATTTCAATTAAACGCTGGCCGGTTATATCCAATTTGCCCCCGAAATAACCCTGAATTGCGCCTATAAAAGTTCCTATGACTATTGATACCGCAACCAAAAGTAAACCGAATGTCATGGAAATGCGCAATCCGTAAACGATACGGACTAATACATCCCGTCCCGTAGTATCAATGCCGAGCCAATGTCCGCGGACAGGCGGATACGGCCAGCTAATATCGTTTTTGTCTATATTTACTTTATACATTCTGTTATTGATTGAAAGAGTAAAGGGTTCTATATATTCACTGAAGCGTTTAATTGCCAAATCAGATAGATATTTAGATTCTTCTTTTCTTGTTCTTCTTAATTCCTCTAACATAGACGAAACATTGGATGAAAAGATGCCCTCTTCTCTTCTAAAGATAATAGGTTCAGGTTTTGAACTCCTGATAGCTTCTCTGAAGATTATACGTACTGTTTCGGGACTCTCGACTCTTTGCATGAATTTTGAAAGTGAAAGTTTTGCCCGTATTTCAGGATAAATCTTATTAGTAAGTATAACCGACACAGAAGGAGAGGTTTTGTTAAGAAATCTTTCGTTTATTGCATTTTCCAGTTCAGGAGTTATATTCCAATTTTCACTTAGTGTTAACCCCTTTACTGAACTATCTTCTGCATTGAAAAAGAAACCGCAGGTTCTTGAGCGTTCTATAGTAAAATCAGGGCGGATATTGATATTTCCGACTCTTGGAATGGGCGCCAGTTTTAATGTGACTTTTTCTTCATTGCGTAATGATTCCGCGTCTATATTTTCATAAGGGCCGTAAGGTATAAGCGGAAATACCATGAAATTTTTCGTATCCGCCGTAAACTCGGCAGTTTTATTTACCTGCTTATAATTCGGACGAGTTTGTTTGCCGTTATGTAAAAAAATGTCCTCGGGATAATATTTTAAAATAGGGAAGTAGGATTTTCCGTTATAGCGGACATATAACGGTTTATCATTGCAGATTAATTCGGAACCCAAGCTTAACACATAAAGTGCGATGAGCAACAATAATGACCAGTATGCCCTTTTTTTCTCTTTGAATTTGCGAATCCGTTTTTGAGTTATGGTATTCACCCCGCACCTTTTCCGATATTCAAACTATTTTTATCCTAGGTTCTAAAAGACAAACAGAATGCATTATTGAATCTCCAACATTTAAAAATGAATATAAATAAGGTGCGGGGTCACCCCGCACCTTTTCCGATATTCAAACTATTTTTAATTCTAGATTTTAATTGACCATATGCTTTACCAAAATATTTAAGGCTTTTCTCGCGCTTTTTGGCATCTTCTAACGAAAGAAAACTTTCGTAATATATTAACTCCCAAGGTTTATATTTACTTGTATATTCGACAAGTCTGTTATTGTGACTTTTTAACCTTTCTTCAATATTTTTTGTATACCCAATATATAGGGAGCCATTCTTCTTACTTTTCAAAAGATAAACATAATACATTTTCGAATTCTACATCTTCGAAAAGGTGCGGGGTTCATCCCGCACCTTCTCTCATATCTAAACTATTTATCAAAATATAAACATAATATATTTTTTAATCCCGCATCTTTAAAAAGGCGCGGGGCTCATTTGTTAAAAGTTATCCTCGGGTCGATTAATACATAACTGAAATCCGAGAGAATATTGCCTAAAAGCGTAAGTATAGAAGTTAGGGCAAGTATTGCCATAAATACCGCGTAATCCCTTCCCATAATTACTTCCAAACTCAATCGCCCCATTCCCGGAATTTCGAAAATATTTTCTATTATCACGGAACCCGCAAACATGACCGTGAGAATCCCGCCGAAACCCGTTGCGATAGGTATTAAAGAATTTCTCAAAGCATGGCCCCATATTGCTCTTTTGGAACTGCCGCCTTTTGCAAGAACCGTTCGTATATAATCTTTTCCTATCTGTTCCAGAAGAGAATTTTTCATAAGCAGAGTCAAAACAGCGAAATTGCCGATTACATAACAAAGCACCGGCAGAAACATATGCATAAAAATATCTTTAATCTTCGCTGAAAACGAGAGTAACGCAAAATCATATGACTGGAATCCTCCCACCGGGAAAATATCCCAGAGGCCTTCCACCGTTCCGCAAAAAAGCATTTTCAAAACCATTCCGAAAGCAAATGCAGGAATAGCATACCCTATAAATATTATTACACTTGAAGCGAAGTCAAACTTGCTTCCGTTGCGTAACGCTTTGGCAATTCCCAGAGGAATACAGATTAAATAACTAAGCAGGAAGCCCGTAATTCCGAAAATTAAAGATACGGGTAGTCTCTCGCGTATTAGTTGCCATGCGGTTTTGTTCGGAAACTTGTAAGATTCCATTCTCAAACCGATTCTGTCGCTGATAAGCCATTTCAGATAGCGTTTATAAAATGGCTTGTCAAAACCGAAATGTGCTTCCAGTTGTTTACGGTATTCTGCCGTTATGGCCGTTGTTGCGGATGCTCCTCTTTCTCCTTCGGCGCCCATCATGCCTCTCATCTGCATTATCTTCTGTTCTATAGGGCCGCCCGGTACAAATTGTATAAGTCCGAAACAAATGATAGTTATTCCGATAAATGTGGGAATTATCAATAAAAGGCGCCGTATAAAATATTCCGTTCTTTCCATGGAGCTATATCAATTTATTACTGTTAATAATATAAATAGCGACATCTCGCCAAATTTTTTTATCCGCCTAATCTTTCTTTGCCCGCCAAATCTTTAGTGGCGGGATTGGCGGATGAAACTATTCCTCCCCCCATTGTTTTGCTTCCCTCCAGATTTGCTATCGTAAATCTAAACGGAGGGACAAGCCGCAAAACAGAACATGGGGGCTCAATTATTCCCCTCATTTTTTCTTGGTTGTTCTAATCTCGTAAATTCCTCGTCAAAATAAATTGACAGTTTAGGTGCGGGTAAATATTTGCCTTTTTCCATAGCATCTGTTAAATCTTCCGCCGAATCCTCGTCATACCACCAGTACGAACAAGCAGAATCTTCGTTATCGTATTTAGATAGTACTGTAGCAGGCGTGCCGAATTTATTCCAATAAAGCAGGCGCGTATGGTTGCTCCGCCAGAGTAAAACATACGGGCACTGCGATGTGACGATATAATCGATTTCACGGCAGATTTTATTCCTTTCGCTTACGTCAAAAATAGTTTTCTGTTTTTCTATAAGAGCGTCAACTCTTTCGTCTTTGAATCCGGTGATATTATTTCCCCCTCTTCTTTCTGCTTCCTTGGAAGCCCACATTCCTTCGGGGTCTTTGAATATTATCGAACCCCACGCCGCCCAGGTCATATCAAAATTGAATTCATCCATATCTTTAAGCCAAGCCGTCAAATCTTTCTTGTCTACTTTTAATTCAATCCCTACATCTCTCAAGTCTTCAGTATAGATGTTAATAAACTTGTCTTTAGAAGCTTCACGGGAGAGAAATTTAAAAGAGAACCTTTGCCCGTTTTTTTCAAGGAATCCGGTCTGGGGATTGACCTGCCAGCCGGCTTCTTTTAATAATGCCCTTGCTTTTTCCTTATCAAAATTAAAAACTTGATTTTTACAGGGTTCTTCCGGCGAATAAAGGTCTTCGAAATATGAACAGTGCATAGTATATTGGTTATACATAAGCGTGCGGTTCATCTTTTCCCTGTTCAAAAGATAAGCCATTGCTTTTCTGACCCGCACATCATCAAAAGGCGGACGCCTCATGTTCATGGCAAATCCCTGGAAAGGTGCAGGTTGATAGTTATATATCTTTTGTTTGATAATCCAGTTCTTATCGAATTTTTCGCCTTTTGTTTCGTTTATCCAAAGGTGGGCGGTATTAACAGGGAAAATATCTATTGAACCTTTCTTAAACGCTTCAAATGCGTTTTCCTGTTCCTCGAAAAATTTAAAAGTAATTGTTTGAAAATTATCTTTATTCTGAAACCGTTTTGCATCGTTAAGCCACCAATCATTCCGCCGTTCTAATTTTATGAAAAACCCTTCCTTAATTTCGCCGACCTTATATAGACTGGATACAACTGGAAATCCAAAATTTATTTTATTGAAATCTTCTTTTTCAAAAATATGTTTGGGCAGTATGTTAAATTCGCCCAATGCCAACAAATTTTTCCAATGCATGTCTTTTGCTTTGAACTGGATTGTTCGCTTGTCTATTATTTCAGGCTGGGAAAATTTTTCCATCGATACTTTATGTACACCTGTCAGATTTTTAGGGTCCATAATGGCATCAAAAGTCCACTGCACGTCATATGCGGTGATTGGCTTACCGTCACTCCATTTTGCGCGTTCGTCAATCCAGAAAGTAAAAGTTGTTTTATCGTCCGATATGCTCCATTTTTTTGCTATCATCGGTTCATATTCAGCCGTAATAGGATTTAAATTAAGAAGGGTATCATACATAGATGAAAACACTTTAAATGTAAAATCAGTGTTATCGAGATAATAATTTAAACTCTTCGGATATTGGCCTACGTAAGTTGACATTTCTCCGCCGATTTTGGCGTCGGGGCTTGCTAAAGGATTGGGCTCGTCTTTCCAGTTTTCTTTTGGGAAAAATTCATCGGCGCTAGAATAACTTGTAGCAAATAATAAAGTTGTAATAATTGTGAGAAATAAAGTTTTTGTTCGCATCTAATAATATTATTAGGCTATGGTTACGATGCCCGCCACAGTGGGATACCCCACGTGGTGTCCCATTTCGTCATTCGGTTACGTCAGTCGTCATTATTTTTTAAACGTAACCCATTATCGTAACCGATACAGGCTTCGTTACCCCTTACCGTTACCATTTTTATTTAGATATTCAAATTTTACTATGATAAGATATTATAAACAATATGCTGCGTAAAACCTTTATCCTAATATTTCTTTTTGTTTTTTCTTTTACCTGCTGTTTTGTCCCCCTACTTTCTGGCGAAAGTAACAGGGGGACCATGGCCGAGGACAGGCGTTTTAAAGCGGGTCTGATGGTGGCGTCAAAGGTAGAAGAAGAATATCCCGTTTCCAAAGAAGAAAAAGACTTCCTGAAGGTCAACAGCATAGGACTGCGTCTTGTAAGCCAGATTAAAGACCTAAAATACCCTTACACTTTCACCGTCGTAAAAATGGAAGATGCGAATGCCTTTGCCCTTCCCGGCGGGTTTGTATATGTAACAACGGGGCTTCTAGATTTGGGGCTGGAAGACTCGGAACTTGCTTTTGTCCTTGCCCATGAAATCGCGCATAACGAATGCGACCATATATTCAAATTGAAAAGTACGGTAAACTGGCTTTCTGCTTTAATGATAGCGGTTGAAATATTTGCGATAACTCATACCCCGCCTTCCAAAGACGCAAGAGAAGTCCAGGCCGAATCCGCCGCCCGCTCGCTGGCATATTCGCTTTCGGGCGCAATGGTCACAAGCGGCTACTCGCGCCAGTTCGAAAAAGAAGCGGATTTCTGGGGCAGAGTATATCTTGCAAAGGCAGGTTTTGATATTGCGGGCTCAAGAACTGCCCTGGAAAAAATAGACATTTTGAAACGCCGGCGTCCCGACCTTTTCTCAAGTTTACTTATGACACACCCGTATATCCTTGACAGATTATACGAAGCCGAAGAAACTCCGCTCACTTTTTCCAAAGACCCGTTCATAAAAGAAAACACCGAACAAGCAGGCAACTTTATTCAGGGCTATCTTCTCAAAGAAGCGGAGAATTACGCAAATAAAAAAGATAAAAAAGTTCTCTCTCTGCTTCTATACAGAAACGCATATTTTATATATCCCGAAGGCAGGCAAGCGGACATGGCTTTATACGAAATGGTAAAAAACAGAGAAGAACAAGAAAGGAAGAAAAAGAAATTCCTGGTTGATTGGAATTTTCTCATCAAGAATTACGAAAAGATTTTGGAAGAGTATCCTGCCTCATCTTTACAAAAAGATGTTGCGAAGAGATTGCAGACATTAAAACACGAAAGAGACGAAGTCTATAAATGGTATGAAGGACATGTGGGAGAAGATATGTCGCTTGATTATTACTCCAATTTCGTCAATTTTTTCCCCGAAAGCCCTTTAGTCCCGAAAGCCCGGTATTTCCTTGGCAAGCAATATGTTTCATCACAGGATTACGATAAGGGTTTGAACGAATTTGTGATTTTAGTCGAAAATCCTGTGGATGACCTGCCCGCTTCGCAGCAGGCGGGGTGGGGTAGGAAGGCAAAAGAAGAAATTGTTCCCATAATAGGCAAATCAACCGATATAGTTCTGTTGGGCGAATTACTTAATTTGGATTTCTCTCAAGAAGTTAAAAACAAGATAAATGCGCGGCTTAAAGAAACAATACCCGAGGTAAAAGACTTTGTTCCGGTAAAAGTCCTCAAAAAGGATGCAAAGAAAGATGCAAAACCGATTGTTGGCGAAGCGCTTCCCACGGGTTTGGAACAGTTAAATAAATTCTCGGTTAAATTTCCCGCAAGCGAACATAAAGCGCTTATTGCTGAAAGAAAAAATGAATTAGCCGCAGAATTATACATCGAAGCGCGGGCGCAGAGTTTGTCGGGCAACTGGTATAAAACAGTCACAATCTACCGCCAAATCCTAAAATACGCCCCAGATTCGCCATCAGCCGAACAGATAAGGCAGGAATTTTCAAGACTGGAACAATTAAGAAGAGAAGAAACAGGTTAATAATGGTTAATATTGGTTAACAAGGGTTAATAGGGGGTTGCAGGTGGATTGGATTTACTGGTTTGATCTGGTCCCCATTTTTTCTCTGGAAAGTCTTTCAAATAAGATTTTATTGCCTTTTTAAGTGAATCACGGTCTGCCCAATGTATCCTGATGAAGGAATCCCTTATTCCAAGATGTGTTGGTTTAGTAGCTAAGATTGCATTTTCTTCGTATGGTAAAAGTAATGTAATTTTTTCACCAACCTCCAATTTTTTGGGTAATTGAGCACTTAATGGATTAGTGTAGTCTGGGACAATAAAAGCAAGAGGTGGTTGAAGCCATCTAAAAAGAGCTCTTTTTCTTGCAAAAATTGCTTCACAAGTTATAACGCCTGGTCCCATATTAGTCACAGTGATATCTATAAAGGAATCTTTTTTAATAGAATTATCTCGGATTATTATGCTAATTTGCACTCTTACTTTTAACCGGGGTTTCAATAATATGTCTCTATAAATATTCCAGAATATACTAAATGAAGCTACCAACAATGCTAAAACAGCAATGATATCTGAAACTTCCAGTTTTCCAATGAATTCTGATACTGTCATTTTATGATTTCATGCTTTCTATTTGGGTATCCAAAACCTGACGCATTAATATCAATGAAAACTTAATACCTTCTTTTTCAGTTAAGAAATCCTTTAAATATATTTTATAATTTTCTTTATAACGTTTAGGAAACCTTATACTTAAATAAGTCATTTTTTTCTTTTTTTCTTCCCAAAATCTATATTTTACAGTTTCCTTTCCCTTGTATTTTGTTAAAAACTTATCAATAAATTGACCTTTTTTATTCCAATTTACAATTGATTTATTAATCCACACCTTATCCCAACTATCAAAAAACGGAAAGTGTGTAATTATATTCCTAATAAATCGAAACAATTCACTTCCTATTTCTGCCTCCATTAGGGGTCGTGTTTTTTTGACATGTTCAATAACCCATTTTATGGGTTCGTAATTTAGTAATTCTGAATAGACTACAAAGACATCTTTTATTTTGGAAAATCTATACCATTTGGCTTTCTCCCAAAAAGATTCATCCATAACTTCTTTGAAAATATCATAAAATCTATTGTAAGAAAGTTTTAAGAATTCTATCTCTGCTTTATTAGGTCTTATATTTTTCATTCATATTTACTCCCATCACTAAATTGGTCTATAAACTCTGAGGGTGTTATTACAAACATATTAATTCCACATTGTTCAATTATTTGTTTTTTCCTGTTGTTAAATTGTCTCCAAAGCTTATAATCCATTGTAACAAAATGACGTGCTTGCGATAAGCTTGCAATAAGAACAAGTTGTTGCGTGTCATATTGTTTTTTATCTTGTATTATTTTGTGTAAACATTTTGTTTTCTTATCTAAATCCTCTTTATTAGAACTAACCACTGGCCAAAATTTAATTATTGGTTTCAGTTCTTTTAAAAATTTCCCTCTCAATTCTCCAGACTTCATGGAATTTTCATGCATGAGAGTGGAAATATGGCCTCCTAATTCAATAACTTTTTCCTTAGCAAGTTCAATCATTTGACTAAAAGAAACAATATCTTTCTTTTCAGTCTCTGTATTAGGTTTATTCAATAAATAGTGGCTTATTACACAATTATCGATATCAATCATGTGAAATAAATTGTTATTGAGCCATAACTTTAAAGATATTTTCACCTGCAGGGAAGCCAAGAATAAAGCATAATATTATATTACCCCACTGAGCTATACCACTTGCAAAAAATCCCGTAAAAATTTCCATTCCGTCCCAATGTTCTTGATGGTTTACACTTTTCATTACTCTAACAAATGCAAAATATGAAAATACACTAAATAGATAACTTATTAAACCTGCTTCCAAAGGTGTTTGCCATCTTGTGAAAAAATAAACTATCATTGATCCTATTGTTGCAGAGATAAATCCTCCAATTGAATGATCCTTTAATATTTTATTTCCCATTTCATTTTTTAAGAGGATTTGAGTGTGGCTGTAAACTGCTCTTTGTATGCTGATTTGTAAACCACTTCAATATTAAGGCGCTGCAGTTTCTCAAGAGTGATTACGGGATCTTCTTGTGTGTGAAAACGGAGAATCAGTATTTTCTCATTGGGAGCGATAGTACCGCTAGGGTCTAGATACGTGGATTCAACACGTGGTGTTTCGATACCGAGGTCAGTTAGAATGCGATCCCAATCGGCTGGCGTTTTGCAGGGCGTTGATTTGTTGTCTAAAGTAACACGGAAATCTTTCAAAAAAGCAGGACCTATGCTTGCATTGCGTAAGACTATCTGAGCAGGTGGTTGTGCTTTGACAACAACTATGTCAAACATGAGGGACGGACGCACAGAGAGGCGGTTATGTGTTCTGGACACAGCCCCCTGCCAAAGCGAAATAATTAGTGCAGTTCCAGCGATGAGCATTGAACAGATGGCAGTAATGCCTTCAGCACTCATGTTTCCCTCCTTATATTATAGACTCTAGCTAGTAATTATACCGCAAAATTCAGTAAAACAACCTCATCTTTTCCCCAGTCCGCCACCCCTGCCTGCAACCGATAGGCAGGCGGGGATAGAATGGCGAAACTAAACAGCTAAGGTTATCTCACCGTGAGACGGATAAGCAAATATGTCAGGCTATATTAGCACCGAATCAATTAGAATTAAACTAATAGCTATTTGCGCGGCGACTAATACGGAGGGTATGATACCTTCCTGCTGTGATAGCTCGCTCCCTGCCACTAAGCCGTATTTCGTCAACTCTTTGAATGTGGAATTATTATAGTCTTCTCCGGTAAGGTTGGATAATGTTGCAAAACCTTCGCCCATTGTTTTGTTATGATATTTGTTGCTTAACTTAAATCCGAAAGATTTAAGACAGGTTCGTATTTGTTCGGCAGTGTCCGGTTTAGTCTCCTTTGTTGTAATTACATAAACCGGCATAGATTGGCCAGAATGGTACTCGTCATGTAAGGTAAGGGTTAATAGGGGAGAAATAGTTTTTGCGTAGTTAAGCAAAGCGGTTGTTTCCGAGCGTGGATTAGATACGCACCAATCCACCTCGCGAATGTTGGGGTCACGGAACACATTGCTTAAGGCTTTGCCTTCGTTCGGCTGGTCATCAAGATTTAAGCAGGGAATAAAATGCCATGTTATATCTAATGAAGACAAAAATTCATTACTTTTTGATAATGCGCGTAAAAGGGAGAGGATTGTTGTTCCTCCTATTGCTTCGCCCGGGTCGGGGAATCCGTAAAATAGAACGTGAGATTTACCGTTGCCGAATTCGTATGCTTTTATGGGATGGCCTTGTTCCGTATGCCCGATATTAATTTCGCGGATATTTTTGTTTTTTTGAGCAAGGAGAGCGCATTCACGGATGACATCAATCGGCGGAAGAATTTCTTTAACATCCGAAGATAAATCTTTGGCGATTTTTATTATTATTTGAAGGTCATTTTGCATAGCAAAAATTATCTTCTATATAAAAGTATTAGGAACGATATACTTCTTTTCTATGACCTATTTTGGTTATCCAGATAGATTTTTCACTATCTTGGATTGAATATATGATTCTATAATCACCCTGTCTAATACGATATTTTTCTTGACTGGATAATTTTTCGACACCGAAAGGGCGAGGGTTATTAGACAGTTTTTCAATCCGTTTTACGATTTTCTGAAGGTCTTTTTTAGGAATGTTTCCCAGCTCTTTTGTTGCTGACTTTCTAACTGAGATATTATATTTTTCCATCACGCTTTAATCCCTTAAGCACATTATGTAATGAAATCAGGGGTTCATTTTTTCTTTCGTCAAATGCCTCAAGGTCTATTCTATCTTCTTCAAGCATGATCTTTAAAGCATCATTGACTATGTCAGAAAGGGATTTTTCTGTTTCTGCAGATTTAATGCGTAGAGCACGGTGGATTTTTGAATCAAAATATATCGTTGACCTTTTTGTTAATACACTCATGTTATCTCCTTTGTTTACGACATTATAGCGTTATAAAGTCATAATGTCAAGAGCTTCACGTTATCTCTCTCCCCCCAAAATTTAGTGGCGGGACAAGCCCGCCTTTGCTAAAGCTACGGCGGACAAGCCCGCAAATATGTCAAATACTATATTTCTATTATTTTATGTCCTAATACTCCAATTATGCGGGTGTTTTCCAGTTGAGATTCTTTATTTATATGCTGATGCCCGTGAATTAAGATTTTAGGTTTATTCTTTAAGATATATGAATTCAGTCCATCAAAGCCGTAGTGTACTTCATCCTCTCTGTCGTGAATCTTTCTCGGAGAATTGTGAGATAGAAAAATATCAATCGGGGGAAAGGAACCCAAGAACTTTTGCACATCCTCCTGTTCGTATAAGAAATATCCTATCGGTTTGTATTTCCATGAGCCGTTTAATCCGCCGAATTTAAGCCCCATGTGTTCACGGACTTTAAGATGTAAATCGGTAATCGGTTCACGGAAAGGTGTACTGGTGTCGTGGTTGCCTTTGACGGCAAATATAGTTGAACAACCGTAGGCTTTTGCCGCTTCTATGATTACCTGGTCGGGAACATCGCCGCACGATAGCAATACATCTGCTTTACCTGCGCCATGTTGCCAATGGAAATCATCTATATCTGCTAACACCAAAATTTTCATTTTGCAGTAAATATGTCAAATAAGTTGGTTTAGTAGTTTCTCGTAATCAGGATGAGAACCAACCCAAAACCAAAATATTATATTATTTCTCTGTATCCCTACTGCTCTGTAATCTTTAGTAATGCGGATTGAATAAATAGGACGTGACGAATGAACGCGCTTAAAATCCAAAGACGGATAGTAGGGATTCTTTTGGAATTTTCCGTATGCTGATTTTGCTTGCTTTTTGATTTGTTGAGGTAGTTTTTTATAGAGTTTACGGAAGCGTTTCGTTGTACGGGAAATCATAATTTACTAACATTTAAGAGTTTTGTTTTCCCTTGTTGGTATTCTTTAATTGCTTCCTCTCCGAGTTTGCTTAAAATATCTTCGGAATTTGCGAATAACCTTTCCCATTTCTTTTCTGCTATCAATTCATCCAATAACCTTTTAGCAAATACATTCTGCTCGAGTTCCGGTAATTTTGAAACTTCTTTAAACGCTTTTTCCAAAAGTTTTGTCATATTTTAACCTCCAGTAACTTCTAATTATACTCTAATATCATATTTTAGGAAAATCCCCCACATCAAACTTTTTGGTGATGGGACAAACCCGCAAATATGTCAATTACTTATCGGTTAATCGGTTATGGGTTAGGGTTACGATGCCCGCCACAGTGGGATACCCCACGTGGTGTCCCATTTCGTCATTCGGTTACGTTAGTTGTCCTTTTTTCGTGACGTAACCTTTTATCGTAGCCGATACGGGCTTCGTTACCGTTACCCTTTTACTTTATTTTCCTCAAACAGTCCCTTTACCGTATCTTTTTGCAGGATGATGATTGTAAATACTCCAAGAACTGTTCCGAAGGGCATAAATATACATTCGATTGCCGCAATTACCATGCAGAAAATATATTTTCTGCGGCGGGCAAGAAATCTTCCCGCAAAAATCATGCAGATAGCCAGCGCCCAGCCGCCCAGAATAAATAGGCCGCCCATAAAAACAAAGAACCATCCCATAAATGCGGGCGGTTGATTATTTGCGTTTGGCCCGAATATTTCTGGTCGCAGTACCATCATTAGTCCCATCACAAGGTGTATTGCGGGAAAACATGCGAAAAATGCGGTTATTCCTCCGAGTATGTAATGGAATACGGAAAGCAACTGTAAATGATTTCTGTCTTCATCCATTTTTATCTCCTTTTTTGATATTTCTATTTCATGTAATACCCTGATACCCGCCATGTTCCGTCTTCGTCCAGCATAGGAGTAATGGTTTCGACAACAGATTTCTTATTTTCGAATGAAGATTGGAATTGGATTACGACATATTCATTGTCCTTCGGCGCGCCGGGTAGAGAAGTCCGGTAACTCTTTGCCTTGAGTTCTCTGGATATGTTTTTCCCGAAAGAGCTTCTCATAGATTGCATTGTTTGTATCCATTGCGTTTCCGGAATAGCATTTTTGAAGTATTGAGCCGCTTCATCCCAACTTTCCGCATATTTTCCGCTATCAACCAATGCAAGCCACATTTTTGCGGATGTCACAGCGGCTGTTTCCGCCTCGGGCTTGCTTAATGAAGAACACCCCATAAAACTAACAATTCCAATTGCAAATAGAAGACCAACTATCTTTTTCACTTTCGTCCTCCTTTCCTCCCTTTGATATTTAAAATACTAATTACGAGTTACTTTATTGGTTCAATTGTTTTTCCAGATCCTGTCTGAGTTTGTAAATTTCCATATTACGGACACTTTGGGCTTCGCGGGGTGATTGTCTGGTAGATACTGTCCGCTGGGCTTCCATAGTGTAAATGTGCTCTATAGCATCACTTGCTGTTTGTGCGGCCCGTGTCATTACTTTTACAAATACGGTAAATTCGCGCCAGTAGATTTTATTATTTTCTAATTTGTAGATTAACTCTAACAGAAGTTTAGCCGCTGCTTTATCGGTCATAGTTTCCCCATAGGGTGATAGTTCCTTAGCCAACATAGGTATGTCCCTGCAGGACTTTTTACAAGAATTTTTTGTGAGGGCCCAAGTGATTAAAACAGACAGAACAACTGCAAGTATTATGTTAATCATGTTTAACCTCCAGTGTTCAGATATATTAAACTGCTTAGCGAATTATGTTCCTCACCAGCGAATATGTCAAACGAATTACTTTTTTATCGCCGCCACATTTAGATAACCGGTTGGTTCTTTCGGGTCGTTCTTGTCGTATTTTGTATATTGGGTAATCATCGGGGAAAAGCCTGCTTTTTTTAATTCGGACAAAAGAACTTTCCAATGCGCGACATATCGCGTGGGGATATATTGCTTTCCTTTTATCATTCTCAACCCCTGAAATTTGCCGTATTTCCCAGCCTCCAAATAAATTACATCGCCTAATATTTTTTGGTTTGTATATGCCTTTGCAAAATTTTTATGGTTAATGGGAGAACACATGCTCATTACTGCAAAAATACCGCCGGGATTCAATATTTGTCGAATTTTTTCCAGAACGGTTTTTCTATCTTTTTTATCGGTAATGCAGTGGAGAAATTGACCGTCAACACAGAGGTCATGTTTTCCCAAATGTTTTGTGTCAATCAGGCAGAAATCGGCGTTTATGTATTTTATCTTGAGCCCTTTAGACTGGGCTTTTGCCATTCGGATTGCGGTTTTGCTGATGTCTATGCCCGTAACTTTAAAACCTTTTTTTGTAAGCCATCTGCTGATAGTTCCCGTGCCGCAGCCCAGTTCAATCGCGCGGGATTTTTTCGGTGCCCAGGATTGTGTCAGGACATCTTCCAAAAAATGTTTATCGGGAGCGGATATTGACCATGAACAAGTTCTTTGGGCCCAGGATTTAATCCCTTTCTTTTCCATCCCCCGATACACATTTTCATGCGCTTCGTAAGATTTCCGTATAGGCACGATATATTTAAATTCTTATGGTTGTTGCGGCGGTTGTTGCGCTTTATTTTGTTTCAGCGCGGGCCACTCGGCAAATGCGATGTATAGAACCAAAATGAAATTTGCGATTGGCACTAATGTAAGCAAAGCCAATGGTCCCGGAAAACCTGCTTTCTCGCAAATCTTCCAGTAGGCGACTATCATCAGTATCGTAATGAGAAGAGAAAATATCACCACAAACGCGACAACTCCCGCTGCTAATCCTGCTGCTGCCATTGCTTCGTTTTCCATATCTCCTCCTTTAACTGGAACATAGTTCCGGTTATCCTGCAAAGTATCCCGAAAACCTTCGGGACGTTTTACGTCGCAGGATTCATTTTATCCTTTTTACTTTCTTTTTGTATTTAGCGTCATGCGCTTCGTAAGATTTCCGCATCATGTATTAAAAAGTATTGGTATTCGGTTAGGGTTACGATGCCCGTTTCGTCATTCGGTTACGTTAGTCGTCCTTTTTTTCGTGACGTAACCTTTTATCGTGGCCGATACGGGCTTCGTTACCGTTACCCTTTCACGTTCCGATTTACATGTAAAATCCTTGCGCCGTCGAAGCCGTTGAATTTCGTAGAAGAAGCAATGCTGTATGCTCCGATATTTTTCGTATAAAGATAATCGCCGATTTCAAGATTACCCGGCAGATGTTCGGAGACTGAGACTTTATCGAAACTGTCACAGGTGGGCCCGACTACCGCGCAGACTTCGTTTTTACCGTGCTTGAACGCTTCGAAATTGGCAGTCCAGTGGTCATAAACGATTCCCGAAAACGTATGATAAACGCCGTCGTTTATGTGATAGAAAATCTTGCCGTCTCTTCGCGCTTTGCCTATTATTTCTGATAGAAGCATTGCGGCCGTTGCTACCATAAATCTTCCCGGTTCAGCAATAAGTTCTATGTCTTTGGGAAATAATCTTTTGCATTCGCTGTCTATAACTTGTGCAAGTTGTTCGAATTTCGGGACTTGATCATCGTAGGGGACGGGGAACCCGCCGCCTATATCTACTATTTTCAACCCGTGCCCTTTTTTTCTGGAATCGTTAAAAATATCGGACGTTATATGGAGCGCCGATGTATAATTGTCGAAATTCGTGCATTGGCTTCCCACGTGAAAACTTAAGCCCTCCACATTCAGGCCCAAATCGAATGCCTGTTGTATCAAATCTGCGGCTTCGCCCGGTTCGGCGCCGAACTTAGAACTCATTTCTACCTGCGAGCCGGTGTCGGGGACTTTTAGTCTTAATACCAGTCCCGCTGTAGAACAATGCTTTTTTATTTTTTTTAACTCATCGACATTGTCATAGGTGACAAGCGGTTTATATTTTTTTATCTTTTTTAAAGTCGGAATATCTTTTATGGTATTGGAAAAGATTATCTTGTCCCAGATGAAAAAGTCCTTTTGCTTTCTGCGGAAACTCTTTATCTGCTCGTAAATTTGTATGAATTCATTGTAAGAAGCCACGTCAAAACTTGCCCCCTCTTTGAACAGCGTCTTGATTATTTTCTGGTTGGAGTTTGCTTTTACTGCGTAATACACCTGAACGTTGGGAAGGTTTTTCCTAAAAATACGGAAGTTTTCCCTGATTTTGTCGTGGTCTATTATGAATAGGGGAGTCCCGTATCTTTTCGCTAAATTAATAAGTTTCTGTTTCATGATTATGATTCAAGATTTAAGGATATACATGGAAATACAATAGATATACATGGAAATACATGGTTGACAGGCAATATATTTCGACACATTTCAATTTATTTCTACTTATTTCAATGTAATTTTTTTATCAGTCCTTTTAATTGCTCAACTTCCTTGTTGTTTTCAAGATATGACTTTATCAGTTTTTTGCGAAGTTCTTTGCCCCTGTCATATAATCTTTTCAGTTTCTTCTGTTTAGTAGTTTGTATGACATAAGCAACCATGATAGGAAGCGCCACAGTTACGTCAAGATACGCGGTCACTGTTTCTTCCAGTTGTTTGGGGTCTATTTTTCCCCAACTTGCGGCTTCACTCGGCGGGGCGCCTGATAATCCGCCCGTGTCGGGACGGGCATCCGTTATATTGATGTCATAATCCTGTCCCATTTCCGGTATCATTAGGACTTCCTGAATCTGCGGCTCGGTTTGCAGCATAAAATTTTTGGGACTTCCGCCGCCGATTAAGATAACACCGGTTTTTCCTTTTTCATATCTTTTGGCGTTTAAGATTATCGCGGTTGAATCATTGACATCTATGCTCGGGTTTATTTTTAATTTGAATTTGTTTAGTAGTTGCGAAGCTTCAGCCAGAAGTTCTATTCCCGCCACGTTCATTCCGATTGTCGAGTCGCCGGGCGAAGATGTGAAAACGGGAATTCCGTTTCTGTAAGCGGCCGCTACAATGCTTACTTGTCCCGTATTGTTTTTGTGCTCGAGTTCGTCTAATAATTTGCCTAAATGATAATAAAACTCGCGCGTTCCCATTTCTTTCTGGAACTCGGGCCTTATAAGCATCTTTCTTAAATTTCTGTCTGTTTCCATCAGGACGTCTTCATAATCGAATAAAATGTCATAGATTCTCGTTACGCCTTTTGCCCTTAAATCGGCATCGTCCACGTTATGGCTTCCGCGGAACATCGGAAGGTTCAGCGCATAATGCATGTCGTGATACATGTTTGCGCCTGTTGCCACTATCCAGTCGACAAAGCCGTGATTCATGAGCGGAATTATTGCCGAGGGGCCGAGCCCCGCAGGTGTCAACGCGCCGGCTAAACTCAATCCTACGGTCACATTTTCTTTTGAATATCTTTCTTTCAAAAGGTTGCATGCAACGCGCAATCTTCCTCCGTTATAAGCATCCATATTGTCTACGAGTTTTGCGATGTCAGTATTCTTATCGATTACCCTGGGAAGTATTCTTTTCCCCGATAAATATTTTGCCTTGCCCTTCCTACCAATATATTGGTAGGAGGGTTTGCCCGGACAGTTGGATTTGTTATGTTTCATTTCGTCTCCCTTTTTCAGTTTTTTTGCAACACGATACCGTATTTTAGTAAAATTGCTTTCACTAAACAAGAAGGAATAATGATATGAAAGTTTTGGTTGTCGGCGGCGGAGGAAGAGAACACGCTCTCGTTTGGAAAATTTCCCAAAGCCCTTTGGTAGAGAAAATATATTGCGCGCCGGGAAACGGCGGAATAGCAAAACAAGCGCAGTGCGTTTCTATTAAAGCAGATGATATAGATGCTCTTAAGGACTTTGCTTTAAAGGCAAAAATAGATTTAACCGTTGTCGGTCCGGAAATCCCGCTGGTAAAAGGGATAGTAGATGAATTCCAGAGAGCGGGACTGAAAGTATTCGGGCCGAATAAAAAAGCGTCTCAACTTGAAGGAAGCAAGGTTTTTGCAAAGAACTTAATGAAAAAATACGGCATTCCCACCGCCGAATTCGGGGTTTTTGATGATTCAAAAGAGGCTATTTCTTACATAAAATCAAAAGCAATGCCTATAGTTGTAAAAGCCGACGGTTTAGCCGCAGGCAAGGGTGTTATCGTGTGCAAAACACAGGATGAAGCAATTGGCGCCGTAAAAACTATTTTAGAACAAAAGATTTTCGGCGATGCCGGCAGGAAAATTATTATTGAAGAATGTTTGCAGGGCGAAGAAGCGTCGATTCTTGCATTTACGGACGGAGAAAATATTAAACTCTTACCCGGTTCCCAAGACCATAAACGCATATATGATAACGACGAAGGCCCAAATACCGGCGGAATGGGAGCATATTCGCCTGCGTCGATTGTTGACGATAAGATTTTTCCAATAATAGAAAACGATATTATAAAAAAAACCGTAGACGCTTTAAGAAGCGAAAGCATTGTTTATAAAGGAATACTATATGCAGGCCTTATGCTCAAAGACGGCAAACCCAAAGTGCTTGAGTTTAATGTTCGTTTCGGCGACCCCGAAACACAGGCGATTTTGCCGAGAATCGAGACGGATATCGTTCCCGTAATTTTGGCGGCAATCGACGGAACATTGGATAATGCCGAATATAAGATAAAAAATGAATCCTGTGTTTGTGTCGTTTTGGCTTCGGGCGGTTATCCGGGAAATTATGAGAAAGGAAAAATAATTAACGGGTTGGATGAAGCTGAAAAATCAAATAATGCAGTTGTCTTTCACGCAGGCACAAAAAAGGGAGAAAATGGCGAAATAGTTACGGATGGCGGAAGAGTTCTTGGGGTAAGCGCGCTCGGTGAAGACATAAAAAGCGCTATTGACAACGCCTATGAAGCCGTGAAATTAATTGAGTTTGAAAATATGTATTATAGGA
>Ga0272442_10002993_pt1 | contig 23978 bp, 19 predicted proteins | sample SSMForm2O_FD_200262 | JGI IMG/M metagenome (GOLD analysis project Ga0272442, IMG submission 200262) | Marine sediment archaeal communities from Little Sippewissett salt marsh, Falmouth, MA, United States - SSM-Form-2O | ecosystem: Environmental > Aquatic > Marine > Wetlands > Sediment ...
TGTCGGTTTCGGAGCCGTTTTGGCAGACAGAAGAACAGACGTCAGAGGCAGAAGAGTTGGAAGGAGAATTCGAGGAGCCGGACTTAGCTGCGATTATAGAATTTATTGATATTGTGTGGCTCAGCGGCGATTTGAAGGAGAGTATGACCGAAGAACAATACGTAGAATTAAGGAAAGCTATCGAAGAATGGGGGCTCTAATACCCAAAGAAAGAATCTGATCTAAAGGGCCAGTTTTAATAGCCGGCCCTTTTCTGTTAGTGTTTTACTGCTGAAATTTAGGAATGAATTTTGTAAGATAGCCTGAAATAGGAGGCCTTAAGCTCGCAGAGTTTATAATAAAGCTGATCCGCCTTGCGGGCGTTAAGGTGGTCAATGCCGATATTTTGCATGTCCCGTGCAATAGTTTTACCCACGCCGGGAATTTGTTGTAATTGGTGTAAGCTGGATGATTCCATAGAAAGGTACCTCAGATATTATCCACCAAATACAATTCACTAATCACTATTTACCAATCACGAATTCATTGGCAGCCGCAGATGCAATTCTCCGCAGATCGCCTAATTTGTAATTATATGAATTTGTGATAAACCTGTAAAGTTTTTTAAACGGCAACTCTCTGAAACAACATCAGGACGCAGACACCGGAAACGACACCGGGGTTGCTCGCACTAACCTACGGCCAAGTTAGCAAACCTAAAGCGTGTACTTAGGGCCATTGATTCTCAGGTTTATGTAATTAACAAGCCCCTTCACGGTCGTATTATTCGGCGTGGGTGGGGTGATGCTGAGACGAAAGAGCTAAGGTCTGTTCCTTATTCAATGAAACTCCCTGCTTATCTTCCTCGTTGCCAATGATATAGCCGCCACCACCACCAATACATGCACCAACTACCGCTCCAGAAGCGCCACCGGTTACTGCTCCTATAAGTGCACCTCCAACCCCACCTACAAGGCCGTAAGTCTGAGCACTGTTGGCACAACCGCTAACAAGCATCCCACTAAAGACGAGAAGAGATACTACCAACATTATTATCAAGCGTCTGGTCATTTTAAGTCTCCATTCCCAATATACCTGACCGGCATCAGTTTTTTTCAAGAACCCTTATCATTTGATAGCCATATTTTTTATTATTGTCAATTTAATTTTGGTTTTTCTATGTTATTTTTCTCGGTGCGGTGATGGTGAGAAGAAAGGGTAAAAACAAGTTTTTCGCCTTGCAATGAAAGCTGTAAGTCAATATAGCTCAGGCGGGGGTTTAATGTTATAGGGGTTGAGGGATTTTGAGTTAAATTGAGAAAAAAGATTGCAATATCGGCGAGGGGAGGTTAGTATTCGGCAAAAGATGAGGTTTTCAGTAAATGGCTGAAACGACCGGAAACAGGAATAAGGGCGGTAAAACGGCGGTTAGCAAGGCTGTGAGCGATTTCGTTAATGGCCTTAGCGAAGAGCACCGTATGCTGATAGCCCTTAAGTCACAATTGTACGGCGGGACGTGGGAGCCGATGCTTGACGACCTTCGCAACCGTCTGGCCGGCAAGCCTTATATATTCAAGCTTGTCAACCGGATAAAAGACGATATCGAACATATCGAGCAGATGCAGCAGTTCGAGACGGAACATAATGTAGATTTGGCGGATTATGTAGAAACGCCGTAGTGGGTGAGTATGGGGCAGAGAATAATTAAAGCGGTGATGAAAAGTTGAAGATTTTTTTCCATAATTTTGCGAGGAGTTATCAAGATGCTTAAATCAGGGTGGCGGCTGTTTTTATCAGCGTGGGTTTTTGTTTTATACTGCGGGGCAGGAGGATTCGGAGGAGAAAAGGGACTGGAGCATCTTGTTTCGAAAGAGCTGCTTGCCCACAGCAAGATGGAAATGGTGTGGGAGGTCAAGGTTCCTATAAAGAAAAAGGAGAGCCTGAAGGAACTGGTTGTTGTTGACAATCGCATATACGCGATTTCAGATTTGAACTATGTTGTTTCGCTGAACAGGAATACGGGTTCTGTAATATTCAGCAGGGAGATTGCACCGGCAGGCTTTCCGGTGCTCGGCCTTGGTCATTACGAGGATGAGCTATTTTCTATAATCGGCAATGAAATTACGGAGATTAATCCTGACAGCGGAGCGGAGATTAGTTCGGAGCGTCTTGCGGTGCGGGCGACATGTCCTGCTGCCCGAAACAGGTCGAATTTTTATGTAGCCGGCGTCGACAGGCGGGTGCATTGCCTGCGTTCGGAAGATAAGGTTCAGCTTTTCGAGGCTGGGGCGAAAAACGACTCGTTAATAACGTCGATTGTTGCGGAAGAATCTTTCGTTATTTTTTCGACGGACGCGGGTAACCTGATACGAATCAGTCCGGATGAGCCGCTCCTTCGGTGGGAGTTCGAGGCGTCGGGGGGCATTGTAGGGCCGATAATTAAGGACGGAGAATCGCTGTTTATTGCCAGTGAGGATACGAACGTTTACAAGGTCAATATAATTCGCGGCAAGGTTGACTGGAAATACCAGACGAACGCGGTGCTTGACGAGGCTCCCCGAGTAACCGAAGAAGCGGTATATCAGTATGCACACCAGAGGGGTCTTGCGGCGATAGATATTGAAAGCGGCGAGGGTATGTGGGAGCTGGTGGAGGGAGTGGATTTGTTAGCGGAGCGTGCCGGTAAGGCATACGTGATAACAAAGGAGCCGAAGCTGATAGTGATGGATAATAAAACAGGGAAGCAACTGTATTCGGTAAATCTTGATGGCATCACGAAATATGTAAGCAATGTTGTCGATTCGAAGATTTATATCGGAGACGATTCGGGAAGGATTGCCTGTATAAGGCCGGTGGAATGACAAGCGGGTAACGGGACGGTTAAGGAGAAATAGAGAAACGAAATTTGTGCGAGGAAGAGCAAAACAGAACGTATTAACGGAATTTAGAAATCAACGTATTAAAAGGAAAGAGATTAACAATGGATGTGAAAATTAAAACAGCACTTGTAAGTGTTTCGGACAAGGAAGGCGTAGTTGATTTTGCGAAGAAACTGAGCGAGATGGATGTAAAAATCATAAGCACCGGCGGTACGGCGAAGAAGCTTAGTGAAGCGGGTATAAGCGTTGTCGGTATCGAGTCAGTTACCGGTTTTCCGGAAATGATGGACGGGAGGGTCAAGACACTTCACCCGAAGATACACGGGGGACTGCTGGGACTTCGGGACAAGGCCGAACACAAGGCGGCGATGGAGAAGCACAGTATAGAGGCGATAGATTTGGTTTGTGTGAATCTTTATCCTTTCGAGCAGACAATAGCCAAAGCGGACTGCAGTCTTGAAGAAGCGATAGAGAATATAGATATAGGCGGGCCGAGTATGCTTCGCTCGGCGGCCAAGAACAACAAGTTCGTGACGGTTGTGACGAATCCGAACCAGTATAATAAAGTCATCGAGGAGATGGAGAAGAACAACGGGGCGTTGAGCGAAGATCTACGAAGCGATTTTGCTCGTGTGGCATTCGGTCTGACGGCTTCTTATGATGCGGCTATTTCAAAATACCTTAACGGTAAGAAGGGGGAAGAATATCCGGAGCGTGTTTCAGTTGCCCTTAAGAAAGAGGCAGTGCTTCGTTACGGTGAAAATCCTCATCAAAATGCGGCATTTTATAAGCTGGCGGCGAGCGGAGAGATGTCGGTTAGCAGTGCGAGACTGCTGGAGGGCGGTAAAGAGATAAGCTTTAATAATCTTCTGGATACCAATGCGGCGTTCGAACTGGTGAAGGAATTCGAAGAGCCGGCGGCGGTAGTAGTTAAGCATCTTAATCCGTGCGGGTGTGCGGTGGATGACGATATTTGCGTGGCATACGAAAAAGCTTATGTAGGCGATGTTGTCAGCGCATTCGGCAGTATCGTGGCCCTGAACAGGAAAGTGGACTTGAAACTTGCGCAGGTAATAATGGAATCTTACAGCCGGTTCGGCAAGGCCAGAGGGGCAAGCGGATTTTTCGCCGAAGTGATAATCGCGCCGGAATTCGATGCGGGGGCAATTGAAATTATAAGGACGCTGAAGGCGTGGGGCGGCAGAGTACGGCTGATGGAGACAGGGCCGATTGACAGGGCGAAGATTGACAGCGGTGAGTTCGATGCCCGCTGTATCATCGGGGGGATGCTTTTGCAACAGAGAGATTTGGTAGGCTGGGAGGCGGACAAACTGACTTATCCTACGAAGGCCAAAGCGACGAAAGAGCAGATTGAGGATTTGAAGGTGGCCTGGCTTGTGGCCAAGCACACCAAGAGCAATACCATAGTTCTGGTTAAAGACAGAAAGGTGCTTGGTGTAGGGGCCGGGCAAATGAACCGAGTGGAATCGGGTTTGATAGCTTTCAAACATGCGGGCGATGAGGCTAAGGGCTGTGTGATGGCATCGGACGCATTTTTCCCATTCCCTGATAACATAGAGAATGCAGCGAAGGCCGGCGTAGCGGCAATAGTTCAGCCGGGCGGCTCGAACAAGGACGATGAGGTAATAGCTGCAGCGGATAAACACGGCATTGCGATGGTATTTACGGGCAAGCGACACTTTAAGCATTAATCTGGTTTTGGGTATTGCACAATCAGTTGTTTTATTTCTCGGAAATGGAGAGTCTGATGAAGCATTTTAAAGATTACTTTATTATGCCGGTTCTGCTCAGTATTTTGGTGAGCGTTAGCGGTTTTTGCGGTGAAAACGGGAAATATGTTGTCAGAAATGATTTCATTACGATGGCTGACGGGGTTCAATTAGCGACGGATATTTATATGCCTGCCAGAGAAGGTAAATATCCATGTATCCTTATGCGGACACCGTATAATAAGGATGGTGGTGAAAGTGGGGGCAAGAGGTTTGCAGAGGAAGGCTTCGTTTTTGTGGCGCAGGACTGCCGTGGGAAATATCTCTCGGAAGGTGAGTTTTATCCCTTTGCCAATGAGCGACGTGACGGGCTGGCAACATTAAAATGGATTCGTAAACAACCGTGGTCGAATGGTAAGGTCGGCGGCTGGGGGGGCAGCTATGTCGGATATACTCAGTGGGCCATATCGGATGAACTGAATGCTATGACACCGGGTCTTAGCGGCGCGGATTTCTACGACTTGTTTTATCCGGGGGGATTATTTTCTCTGCATTTGGCGGTTAACTGGGGTTTTTTAGTGGATTCTCAAACAAGAAATGAAGTTGGGGCGAAAGAGCTTTCGGCGGGTTGTGAGATATTGCCGCTGTCAGTTGCCGATGATTTGACGGTTAAGGACAGCCGGTTCTTTGATGACTGGATTAGTCATCCTTTGAATGACGCATACTGGCAAAAGCTGGCTCATCGGGGCAGGGCGAGATGCCCTGTTCTTCTTGTGGGGGGGTGGTATGACATATTGCTAATAGCACAGTTGAAAGATTTTGAGGCTTTGGAGAAGGAAGTACGTTCGAAGAGCCGAATGGTGATTGGGCCGTGGTGTCACGGCAAACAGGCGTTTAAGAAAGAGTACGGAGGAATAGAAAAGACCGGTGATGCCAGAGGTGGTTTGATGCGGCGTTTTTTAGCTAAGTATATGAGAGGCGAAGATGTTGAGTTGATGGAGGCGCCATTCAAGGATAAACGGTGTAACCTGTTTATTATGGAGCGTAACGAGTATTACGGCTGTGACGAATGGCCGCCCAAAGCCGTATCATATACGGATTATTATGTCGGAGCGGATAAATATTTTTGCCCGGAAGTGCCGCAGGAAGAAGGGAGGCTTGAATATACCTATGACCCAGCAAATCCGTATCCGAGCAAGGGGGGGACTATATTGCGGGATAATGTCGGGCCGGCTTTGCAGAATGAGAATTTGTCTCGTGAGGACCAGGTTGCATTTGAGACGGAAGTTTTGGAGTCGCCGCTTACCCTGCTTGGACCTATTGGCGCTACACTGTATGTTAGCAGTGATGCGGTAAGTACGGATTTTATTGTCTGCCTGCAGGACGTTTTTCCCAATGGCAATATTATAAATATTCAGGATGGCGGTACGACGGTTAAAATTAAAAAAGAAGGTGTTAAAAAGACCGAGGTTGAAGTCTGGGCAACGGGTTACCAGATTAATCCGGGGCACAGGCTGCGGGCGGTTATTACGTCCAGCCTGTTTCCAAGATTTAATCGGAATTTGAATTCAGGAGAACCGATTTTTTCAGCAAATACGATAAAAGAAGCACATCAAAAGATATACTTTGGGCCGGCATATCCATCGGCTATTACGCTGCCGGTTTTAGAATTGGATTAGTAGAATATGCTAAGATAAAAAAAGCCCGACATTTGTCGGGCTTTTTTTGTTCTTGCTTGTGTTAATTTATTCCGAGGACAGTTACGGTTGGTGGTTGCAGATTAGCAGTGAGAATTTCCAATTGATTTACACGGCGGTCCGCAATTTCGAAAGCTTCTCTTGCGGTGTGCATCCGGGAGAGTCGCGGGTCAAAAGTGGTGGCGGCTGTTAGCTGCTGCTCTGTTTGTCGGAATTGGTCGGTAACAATATCGAGCGTAGCCTTTTTTTCGGCGAGTTCAACCATTGAATTGGCGTACTCTTTGTTGAACTGTGCCAAGTGGTCAACACCAAAAGATTTGCTTAGTTCCTCACGTCGTTTTGCAAGTTCAACTCTGGCCCTGGCAAGTTTTTGCCTCATTTCTTCAAGTTCAGCAGAAGTACTTCGTCCCTCCATTAAGAGATTTTCTTTGTCAACATACTGCCTGATGAGCCCGTCGACTATTTCCTGCAGCTCAACGGTGATAGGGTCTTCTTTGACTTTGTCAGTTCCTTCTTTGCTTATTTTTGCGATTTGTTGTTCGATAGCGGAGCGACGTGCATTCAAACCGGCGACTTCCATTTCAAGTTCCTGCTTATCCCGGAGTAAATCCTGTTTTTTATCAAGGAGGATATCCACAGAGATATCTATGGGGATATCTGCAGGGATATCTATCTTGATACTTTGCAGAAACAGTGGGATTTTTTGATGAATTTCACGGCTTTGGCGAACGACCAGCTTTCTATCCTGATAAAATTGAAATGTTCCTTCACCACCAGCACCGTACCAGCTGTCCGGTTCAATGGTTTGCTGAATGAGTGAGGAGAGGTCGTCGGCGCCGGCGGCTATATGAATAAGGCCAGAGATATCATAAACCCGAGTTTCCAGATTCCTGGGCGGCAGCGAATCTTTCGTTGCTATGGTAATCACCCCATTTTCGACGGTGTAGCCAAGTTCTGCAAGTCCCCCCGAAACGGATTTTAGCAGGTTTTCCAACACCCTCTTTAGCGGAACTGCCGATATTGCGTCCACCTGGATTGGAGTAGTCTGGTCGATATCAGCATTGTCTATTAAATCCCGCCAGAGTACTGTCACCTGTAGCGGCGGTTCAACAGCATTCCTTAATTCTTCTATCGCCTCACTGAAAGGCATCTCCGGGCTTAATTGTGAAAGGTCGACAATTTCATCTAATTGTCTATAAACGCCCGTATCGGCTGGGTCCTGCTCTATTAGTATTACCGAGTCTTGCCCAATTGCCGGAGTTTGCTCTGTTGCCTCTGAGAGTTGTGCCTGGGCATCCTCTCGTTGAGAGTGGGCAAGTTCCAAGTCATTTATTAGTTGTGCGAGGTAGGTTCTGTGAGCATTTTTCAAGGTTTGTTGGATGTTGTCGGTCAGAGCGGTCAGGAATTCTTCTGCAAGAGGTTGGACCTCGTCAGGGAGTTCAACTATTAGCTGGAACAAAAATGGCTGGCTGCCAGTTGAGGTGGGTGATTTCGCGGGTGTTGTGGCACGGCTGGTCCTGCGGCGGCCTCCTCCGGTGCGACCACCTCCGCCTCCACGGTTAGTTCTGCTACTTTCACGGCTGTCTCTGGCTTCCCGTCTTCTTGTGCGACTGGAGGAACTACCCATCATCATCTCCTGCATCATCATCATTTCATCTTGGTACTCCTCATCTGTTGGTAGCACGGTTGGAGAGCCTGTTGACAGGTTGGTCGATTGAGCCAGAGGGATTATCTCTAAGAGTTCGGCAGCTTCGGCAAGTGAGATGTTTAATACTTCACGGCCAGCTTTTCCAGCAATGGCGGAACTCTGCAGTAGATATTCGATATTGTCATAGTTAAGCGGTAATATGGCCGGGTCGATGGTTACCTTGACCAAACAGCTTGCGGTGCGTGTATTTGAGGGAAGTTCAGTTTTTTCTTCTGCGTGGAGGTTTGTGACAGTCAGCAGTATGAGGATTGCTACAAGGATTGTGAGTTTTTTTGTTTTCATATTGAATCTCCTTCTAAATTTTTAACTCTTTTATATTAGGCGGATTATTTTGGATTTGTGACAATCTTTGCTCTGCTACTTTTGCCGACTGGGTTTGAGGGAAAAGCTCCATAACGCGGTTGTAAGCCCGGATGGCGGAGTCTTTTTGGTTAAGCTCGCGGTACATACGGTCGGCCTGGTAAACGAGAATAAAAGCTGTTTTGTCAACCTGTTTCCGGATTTCTTCGAGCGGGTCAGGGATGGCTGCGAGCTGGGTCTGGAGTTCATCGAGACGTCGCTGTTGTCGCTGGTTTTCAAGAACCTCCTGAATGAGTTTTAATGCGGCATCGGTTCTTGCGTGGAGTTCTTTGATTTCAGCCTGAAGCGAGGCGATTTTGTTTTGGTGCTGCTTTGTCTGTGTGGTTCTGGCTGCAAGGCGCCATGCGCCGAAAATGATTAGCAAGGCAGCGGCAGTTGCGACTGGAGCAGCGATATTTACAAAACGTCTGCGGCCAGCGCGGCGGCGTACGGCGGCAGTAAGGCTGCTGCAAACGGGTGTTTGTGCGGGCGCTGCCTTGTCGGCTTTTTGAAGCAGGTTTTTAATTTTTTCTTCAGTCATAATTTAATCTTCTATTAGTTCAGCCAGGTCCTTTTTCAGGCGCTGTCTGGCGCGATTTAGCCGGACCTGCAAGGCGTTTTTGGAAATGCCGAGGATTTTAACGATTTTGTCAGCAGGAAGCTCCTGGAGATACTTTAGTACTACCGGCTCTCGATATTTTGGCGGCAGGGCTTTTACGGCGCGCCGAACCCGGTTGAAAGTTTCCTTGTCTGTCATTGTTTTATCGGCAGCGCGATTTGAAGCGAGAGGGATTTGGCCGGCGGTTTTTAACAAGAGCTTAAGGCGTAACATTTGCTTATGTCGATAAGTGCGGCATTTGTTTATTGTTATGGTAAAGAGCCATGTTTTTATGCTGCAATCGCAGCGGAATTTCTTCAGGCCCAAAAAAGCGGCGAAGAAGATGTCCTGGATGATATCGTCGACGTCACCGGGCCAGCCGAGGAGTTGATTCGCAAAGGCGGCAATTTCGGCAGAGTTTTCCTCAACGATTCTGTCAAAGGCAGAATCATCGCCCCGGTTAAATTGTTTGACCAAGAGTTTATCATTAATAATATTGATATTCGCCGGATTATCCGGCGTTTTTTCAGAGGTTTCGGCCATAACCGCTATATTAGACTACTGAGCCGAAGGAAACTTACAGAAAAATTCGGGGAAATTCGAAAAATAATAAATTAAGCAGACAGGACAAAAAAAGCGATTGAAATCGAGCTATTTGTTTTGTCCTGCGATTTCCCATTAAGGGATTTATAACCGATGACAACACAAACAGAGACAGGGTGATAAAAAAATTGTTGCTATTTTTTCTTAGGTTTTAAGCCGGCGGCCCTGCGGAGTTTGTTTACCATATCAGTTTTTTCCCAGGTGAAGTTTGGGAGATTTCTTCCGAAATGCCCGCCGTGTGAGGTTTCGGCGTAAATGGGTCGGGCAAGCTTTAAGTGGGTAATCATTTTCCTGGGGGTGAGAGGGAAAATCTGTCTTACAATTTTGCTTATTTCCTGCTCACTGATTTTCGCGGTGCCTTCGGTGTCTATGAGTATGGAAATAGGCTCGGCTACGCCGATGGCGTAGGACAACTGGATTTCGCAGGCGTCGGCGAGACCGGCAGCAACGATGTTCTTTGCAATGTACCTTGCCATATAGCTTGCAGTCCTGTCCACTTTCGTCGGGTCTTTTCCGCTGAAGGCCCCCCCACCGTGACAACCTCTGCCGCCGTAGGTATCGACGATGATTTTTCTTCCAGTAAGGCCGCAATCGCCATGTGGTCCACCGACAACGAATCGTCCGGTCGGATTGACGTGGAATATGGTGTTCTTGTCAACGAGCCGTTTTGGGATAACAGGGAGAATGACCTTTTCGATAATCTGTTTTCGCAAAATTCTATATTTTACCGATGGTGCGTGCTGTGTTGATACGACGACGGTGTGAATGCGTTTTGGTTTGCTGTTTTCATATTCGACGGTTACCTGACTTTTGCCGTCGGGGCGCAGCCAGGTTAGGGATTTATTTTGCCTTGTCCTTTCAAGTCGAGTTGTTAATGCGTGTGCAAGCTGAATTGGCATTGGCATTAGGGCGGAGGTTTCTTTGCAGGCAAAGCCGAACATCAGTCCCTGGTCGCCGGCCCCCTGCTCCTTGTGTAGGCCGGAGCCTTCGGTTACTCCCTGCGAGATATCTGGGCTCTGCTTGTCGAGGTTTACCATCACGGCACAGTTTTCAAAGTCAAAACCCATAGCGGGGTCGGTGTAGCCGATTTTCCTGATTGTATCCCTGACAACGACAGGAATATCGACGACGGCTTTTGATGTTATTTCTCCGGCAATTATTGCAACGCCTGTTGTAACCATTGTTTCACAGGCCACCCTGCTTTTGGGGTCCTGTGTTAGCATAGCGTCAAGGATTGCGTCCGATATGTGGTCAGCAATTTTATCGGGGTGTCCCATTGTTACCGATTCGCTGGTGAAGAGATATTCATTAGTAGTGCAGTGGGGGTTGCTGTGAATGTATCTTTTTGGCATTTGCAGTTTTTCCTTTTAATAATAAGCCGTTTTCATTTTCCAAAATTTAGCAAGACATTATGTTATAAAGTTAGATATTTGTAGTCAAATTAAAATTAGTTAGTTTTAGTGGAGGAAGTCGTTATTTTTGAGGTTTCATCTTTTTGCAGAAGATAGAAGATACTTAGGCCGGCAGTGAGCCATTATTTTTGCCGAAGCTTTGCAGGCTATTCGTTGATGTTCCAATTGTAATTTATGTATCTGACGGAGTAGTATTGTGTCTGCAGAAAAGATACGTCTCGCTCCGGTATATAGTTTGTGATGAAATTTAAGACGGCTCGTACGGAGGGCGGGTGTTCTTTGAATTTTTTGTCCGTGCCATATTTATCGATAAAATATTTACCATACCAAGACGGATCAAATATTGCAGAAATATAAACTCTTTTCTTTTCTCTATCTATTACCAATCCACGCGAAGAGGACAAGAAACTCTTTGCCTGTTCGTCCAGTTGTTTGTCAAGTTTCGGTCCGGTGTACGGTTCTTTGCGCAATTTGGGGCTTGAAAGACTGGCCTGGGACAAGGCAAGAAATATACGCGGTTCATTAAACTCTTTATAAAAAAATCGTCGCTCTATATCGGCAAGAGTGAATTCCTCATCCATAACGATAAGTTTTTGTTCCTTAATGCCGTCGATATCCCTGTCGATGTGCCTGATATTGTTTGGTCCCCAAAGAAGAAGAAGCCACTTGGAGCCTTTAATTGGATAATTATCAGTAATGATTTTGAGCATTTTTAAGTTATAGGTGTTGAGCCAGAAGGCGATTTTATCCTCTTTTGTCCATTTTTTATATTCGGCAGGTTTTAGTCTTGCAAAGTCGCGCAGAAGGGAATTCAATGTACGCCTTTTTAGTTTTAGCTCTCTATATTTGACCATTCCTTTATCGTCGACAAAGTTACTTAAGATATCGGCGCATTTGTTGCGAAAGGCAACAGTTAGTATTTTTGGCTGCTGTGTTTGCGGTTCGTTTGGTTCGCTTTTGTCAGATTCGTTTTTATTTGATTTGAATTCTTCAAGTTTTGCTTCATTTGGTTCAGCTTGCTGTAACTCGACATTATTGGTTTCAGATTTTGCGGGCTCTTTATTCTCAGATTTGTTTTTGTCAAGTTTGGTTTTTTCAAGTATGGTTTCATTTGGTTCTGCTTTAGGCGGCTCAGCTTTTGGAGTATGGACAGTCTCAGCCTGAACACTCTTGGAGCGGTCGATAATAAAGAACAACACAATCGTTGAAATTATAAGAACAGTAATGCTTTTAGCCATTTTATCGCCTAACCGAAGAATACCAACAGCTTTTCAGTAATTGCCTGTGCATATCCAGCCACCTAGAATAACTATACTAATAGTTTTATCGTATTTTTAAAGCTAAAAGTTCATTTCAGCAACAAAAGTTTTTTAGCTAAAAATGTATAAATGGCGTATTTTATCCCTTCAGGACGGCTAAAGGGAGCATTTTTGCAACTGGTTTTGCCCAGCCGCATTGAGTAACAATTCGTATGACTTCCTCAATGTCCTTATAAGCGTCGGGCGCTTCTTCTTTAATTCTGCGTTTATCTGAAGTGATAAGTTTTATGCCCTCCATACTGCGTTTGAACTGTTGGTCGGTAATCAAAGCAGGAGTGACAACCTTTCCCCTGCGATTTTTTCCCCGTGCGGCGGTGCGACTCATAACTCTGCCAGCACCGTGATTTACGGAACATAAAGATTCATCGGAATTGCCGGTACCGACGAGCAAAAAGCTTGAGGTACCCATTGAGCCGGGTGTTATTATCGGCTGGCCGGTTTTGGCGAAAATTGTCTCTGTCATACGGGCGGGACCAAAGGCACGAGTGGCGCCTTTTCGATGTACCCAGAGTTTTCCATCTTTGTGCGTTTCAAACTTAGCCATATTGTGAGCTACGTCGTAAACAAGCTTGAGAGGTGTAGGGCCAAACATTCTATTGAAACAACGTCTTACGAGCATGGCCATAATGTGACGGTTGGTGAAAGCGAAGTTTGCGGCGGCAGCCATCGCTGTGATATATTTTTTGCCCTCGCGACTGTCGGCTGGGAGGAAACTGAGCATTTTTCTTCTTTCGGCCATATCCGGCCTTTGTGCGGCAATTTCCATATATTTATCGGCGACTTCATATCCGAAACGACGTGAGCCTGAATGTATCATAACAACGATTTGGTTTTCGAAAAGTCCGAAAGTTTTTGCTAATGATTGGTCGAAGATTTGCCGGACATACTGAATTTCGACGAAATGATTTCCGCCGCCGAGAGTGCCAAGCTGGTTTGCGCCTTTTTGTATTGCGGCGTTTGGCACCGGAGCCATATCGGCGGGCAGGCAGCCGTTATCTTCTATTCTTTTAAGGTCTTCTTCGAATTCATCAGGGTCGAATGCTTCCCATGCCCGATGGTTGATTCTTCGGGCGAGTATCGGTATGGAAGATGGGCCCTGGTTGACGACAGCTTCAAGGGAGGTTTTGTCGAGGTGCAAATTTTCTTTGCCTTCACCGAGGGGAATGTCACGGGCAATGGAGTCAGCGATTTTGTCGGTGTTGATTTCACCTTTTGAAAAGGGAGTTCGCAAGAGGCGCATTCCGCAATTTATGTCGTAACCGACAGCGGCGGGCATTATGGCTCTGTCAAGCCCCAGTACAGCCCCTATTGGCACTCCAAAACCTACGTGTATATCGGCGGTGGCGAGGACTTTTCTGGCGGGTGGCAAAGAGGCAGCGTCACAAAGCTGGCGAACAGCATCAGGTTCAAGGTTTATGTTTTCTGAGGCAAATATGGCAGCGTCGACAGCCATCTGGTCTTTGCGCTTCATATATAACCGAAACGGGTCGGTGCGAACAAATTTTGGTGGAGGACCGGTCATATTATTCTTTAATATACTTAACAGTTTAACAAAGAGTTTACAAGAATTTTCAAAGCTCCATACGTTAGAAATTCAAAGAGAGCTTTATTATTGGCTGAAGAGCAGGGCTTTTATATAGCTCTTTGCAAACATGAAGTTCCGGGATATTGGGGAGGGAGATATTATTGGTGTCTTTGATTATTTTATATATCCCAAACTCTCGAGTGCTTTTTTTGTGTCTTCGTCAATCTCCTGTTCGGCAGAATCATGTGAGGTTTTAGGCAGGTCTGCCAAATAGCGTTCCATATTCGATAACATACGAGCCGCCACCTGCGGTTTCTTCTCAATTAAGTTCAATTGTTCGGCAGGGTCGTTACGGAGATTAAAAAGCTTATGATTATCCTCGCTGTTCCATAAGAATTTATAGTCTCTATCAAAGATTGCACGCCAATAGCCATCCTTGCTTAATTCTTTTAGAGGATAGGTTTCTGCAATAATTGGATGGTTGATTTGAGGCGGGGCATTTCCCTGTATGTTTTCCGGTATATTTAATCCAAGACGTTTACAAACCAATGGTAGAATGTCCGTAAGTTGTATTGTTAAATTCGACTGTCGTGGTGATATTTCACCGGCTGGGTGTTTAATAAATAATGGGACATGAATTTCTTCCTGCCAAAGATAATCACCGTGTCCAAATTTGCCATGCTCACCAAACAAGTCACCATGGTCGGCGGTAACAATAATCATCGAGTTATCGTAGAGGTTATTAGCTTTTAGGTTTTCAATAAGTTTACCGATATGATAATCCATATAGAGGATTTCACCATCGTAAGAAGCGATAATTTGCTCAAGCTGTGACAGTTGATAAAATATTTGTGGGTTTTTCTGAAAAAAAGGGGCGATAAAATCATCGGGCGGATCGTAAGGGTAATGAGGGTCAAAATAATTTAAGAAAAGAAAAATATTTTTATTTTTTGCTTCTTCAACCCACCTGACAGCAGCGTCGGTGACCTGGTCGGCCAATCTACCGTTTAGAGTTCCGATGTCGTAATCATTGTAATATTCAAAACCTTTATTTAGGCCGAAAACTTTTTTCAACCAAGGCCCCCCCACCACCCCAGCGGTTAAATATCCTGTTTGCTTAAGAATCCCTGCCAGTGTTACTTCGTTTTTTGATAAGCCACGAGCTCGAACTTTATTCCAGTCTTCCGGTCCCTTTATAACATTGACTAAACGTAAGGGCCCATTGCTGTCATACCGGGCGCCATGACTTGAGGTAAATTTTCCTGTAAACAGTGACGCATGCGAAGGAAGGGTCCAGCTTGATGGAGCAATGGCCTGTGTATAAAGAACCGATTCGGCGGCAAGCCTGTCAAGATTCGGACTTGTATTTCTCTCATAACCATAACAGCTCAAATGGTCAAGACGTGTAGTATCAAGGACTATGAGTATAATGTTAGGTCGTTCCATTTTCGCAGGTTTTGCACAGCCAGTCACAAATAAACCGCTCGACAAGCCTGCCAGACCATAACACCCACACTTCAATACATCCCGACGATTGATATTTTTACCCAAGTTTTTTTCTTTGTTTATATTCTTACTCAATCCCATAGAAGCTTTCTTTCTCTGTAATCGTTTATTACGAAAAACTGACACGATAGTACCGTTCGCCAAAGGGCGCTTATAGTTTTTGTTTTTTCGGTCGGCTGTAACCCTGTTGTTTATATTTGTCCAACAGATTTGTCAACCGTTCTACAATTTGGGGGTTTTGAGCCCACAGGTTATTTGACTCAGCCGGGTCTGCCTGCAGGTCGTAGAGCTGTCCCTGCGGCTGGTGCGGCTTTGGTTCAATATGCGGTGGTATGCTGAAACCGCCGGAACCACGACCCAAGACCAGTTTCCAACGTCCCTGACGAATCGAAAACATTCCTTCACCGGAATGATGTACCAGGGCTTCGCGAATCGGAAAATGATTTTTTTTATCCAACAGTGCCGGCAAGATATTGTAACTGTCTTCTGCGGCGTTATCGGGAAGTTTAGCCCCTACAATTGCTGCACAGGTCGCCATTAAATCAATTAGACAGATAAGTTCATCACTGGTTGAGGCAGGTTTTATTTTTCCCGGCCATCGAGCGATAAAAGGTTCACGGTGGCCGCCATCATAGATGTCGGCCTTTTGCCCTCGCAATGCGCCGTTAGGTCTGTGGCCGAAGTGTTCTATGTCGTACTTAGCAGGTGGGTCTTTTGCCCAGTCCGGCAGACCAACGGTTAGAGCGCCGTTATCGCTGGTAACGATGATTAGCGTGTTTTCGCTTATGTTAAGTCTATCCAAGGTGTCGAGGATTTGTCCAGTTGTCCAGTCAACCTCTGTAACCATATCGCCCCTAACACCGGCGGAGCTTCTGCCTTTTATAAAATCCGGTGGAGTGCAGGGAGTGTGTGGAGCGGAAATGGGAAGATATAAAAAGAATGGTTTGTTCGGGCGAGTTTTGACGTTGTTTTCGATGAAGTTAACTGCTTTTCGTGTAAATGTCGGGCCGACCCGTTCATCCTTCCAGCCCGGAGGCATAAGCCCTTTCTTCTGCAAAGTATTGTATGGATATTTCTCCAAAGTTGGTATGCCTACTGTATGATTGTTCTCTATAAAGCAGTATGGGGGCATATCCAAAGAAGCGGCTATTCCGAAGAAATAATCGAAACCAAATTCCAAAGGGCCATTCTTGACAGTTTTGGTATAATCTACGTTCATTCCATCTTCCTGAGGCTCTTTTGTCTCGCCCTTTACAGCCCAGTCAAAGCCGAGATGCCATTTTCCGATGCATGCAGTTTTGTAGCCGTGCTGCCTCAGAAGCGAAGGTACGGTCAAACGGTCCGGTTTAATTAACGGTTTTGAATGGCCGTAAATGACGCCTTTTTTCAGGCGAGTTCGCCAGCAGTATCGGCCGGTCAATACGCCATAACGGGTAGGTGTGCACAATGCGGAGGGTGCGTGGGCATCGGTGAATCGAATGCCCTGGCTGGCCAGTCGGTCGATATTGGGTGTGGGAATCTGTGTGGCCCCGTAGCAACCGAGGTCGCCGTAGCCCATATCGTCAGCCATAAGGAATATGATATTAGGCTTGTCCTTAAACTCATCTCGGGTAGATAACTTTGCAACATTTGAACATCCCGGTACGACCAGTGAAGCGGCTCCCAGTCCCATAAATCTTAGAAAATCACGTCTTGAGTATTTATTCATTTTTATTTCCTTCTGTTGATTATAATAACGGTATTCATTTTTTTACGATTGTACTGCTTACATTAATTACGCCCGAAATTCCACGACATCAGAAACCACTTTCTTCCATTCAGCCAGTTCAGCTTGCGATGTTTTAACAGACTGCCGCGATTAATCTGATAAGTTCTCTTCGATTCAACCCTGGTTTCATAAAACCGAATATTAACAGGTTTTTCAAAACATTTCAAAGAAAAGAAAGTCTGTTGGACGAGTATAATTGATAGTGTATAGCGGATAAAAGAATAGAGCAAATTAACTTGACAAAAAGCGATTATTAAGCTACTCTTGTACTAAATGGCTGCTAATAGTATTCTTATGGTTTTTGAGAGTGCCTGTAAATGAGTGAAAAATCCGGTATTTTGGCCGTTCTGGTGGTATTTCTGGTATTGTTGATGGGTTCGATTTGCGAAGCTGTCAGTACTCGGACGATTGACAGGGTTCGCGACAAAAGTGTGCTTGATGAAGGAGATTTTCGGGTCATTGAAGATTTTGTCTCCACGGGAGTACAGGAACTAGTTAGAACAACAGATTTTGCATCTATAGCTAAGATTCGCACGACTATTTCAGGCCGTGCAAGTTCCAAGACTCAAAGCGCTCAGACCCAGTACGCGGAGAAGTTTTCCGAGTTCGCCCAACAATATATTTCTGAGGCTTTCAACGAAGCTGAGCAATTGACACCCCCGGACCGTAAATTCAAGATAAGCCTTAATCTTTTGATTCTGGTGGATGTACTTGAGGACCTTCGCCTGTTGGATTTGGCAATGAACAAGCTCAATGACGAGAACAGGATTATTCGCTACTGGGCGGTTCATAGTCTGACCAATACCGGTATTTTGAGGCAGCTAAATTCGACTGAAGCGTCCGATTTGCAACTGGCACGTGACATCGTAGAACGGCTTAAAGGATTGATAGATAAGGAAGGCCCTGAGATAACGGGACTGGCGGCTGAATTTGCAGGAAGTATTAATATCAGAGAAGGAGAGGATTTGCTGGTTCTGGCGGCGGATAGGCGAATAAAGGAATATGCCGACTGGACGGTGGATTACGAACTTCTGGATATGACGATTTTAAAGTTGCTCTACGATAAGATTTCTTCGGGAAGTCAGAATAAATCGGCTATTGCCAATCGGTTCGTACAACTGTTGTCCTACGTGATGCAAAGGTATTGCAAAGGTCAGGACGTTTTAAATGATACTCAGAAAGCGTATCTTGCATCTGTGCTGGTGGAGATTGAGAAATCGTGCATCAGCAAACTTTTGATGGCCCAGTCAGTTGTAAAAAATGCTATCGAGCGAGAGAATTATATTGAATTGCTTTCAGAGCACAGCAGATTATTGGGCGATGAGACAAAAGCCGGCGAGCTGACGACGAAACTGAATATCGATTACGGTAAAAATCCGGACGGCAGTAAACGAACAGCACCCCCTGTTCTGCCGGAACCACCCAATTAGAGAGAATAAGACCGAAAGAGTAAAATTAATTCGCAGTAACTTTTTGACCCGGAACAGACAGTGGAGGTTTGTTTTTATGAATGGTCACGGATGCATCGCTATTTTTTTTCTCTTTCTGTTTTTGTCAGCTATAATCCTGCTGCAAATCCTTTCCGCAGCACACGGTGACAGTTCACACGGGCATCTTAAATCATCGTCTTGGAAATACAGCAAGTGCAGCTTCCGCATTCTTGAAGTTATTTCAATAAAAGGTAAATACCAAAAATAGAACTTTTAACTTTTTTAAGAGAAATGAAATGAAGACAAATATTTTGATTTTAACGATGACGTTGATAATAGCGGCCTTTATTTGTGGTTGTGGAGGTAGTTTAGAAGAGAAACAGGCAGAGAAGTTTATTACTACACATGTGCAGCAAGTCAGACCGTTGATGATAGACAGTGGACTTGCAAACTGGAAGGCCGCAAATACAGGCAAATCAGAGGATTATGACAGAGTCAGCGAGTTGCAGCTTAAGATTCGTCAAATCTACAATAGTCCGGAAGAGTTTGCCCTGGTTAAAAAGCTGAAAGATTCCGGCCAGATTAGAGATATCGAACTTTCCCGGCAGGTGGACTGTTTATACAACTGCTATTTAGAGAGCCAGATAGAGCCGGAACTATTAAAGAAGATAGTCGAGTTGGGCACAAACATTGAAAAGAATTTCAGTACTTTTCGCGGCACGATAGGCGGGGAAAAAGTAACCAATAACCTAATCAGGGAGATTCTAAAAACAGAAACAGATTCCCGTAAAAGAAAAGATGCCTGGCTGGCCGGCAAACAAGTTGGACAGGTGGTATCGGCGGACCTTATCGAACTTGTCAGGCTGCGAAACAGGGCAGCCCGGGAGGTTGGATTTAATGATTATCATACTCTCTCATTAACCGTATCTGAATTGGATGTGGCAGAACTTGATGAGATTTTTGATGAACTGGAGGAGTTGACCAGGGAACCTTTTGCTAAATTGAAGGCTGATTTGGATGGGATTTTAGCGGCCAATTATGGTATCGATGTTACAGAAATTATGCCCTGGCACTATCATGACCCGTTTTTTCAGGAACCACCTTTGGTATATGAACTGAATTTAGATGCCTACTACGCCCTCAAGGATGTCAAGGAATTGGCGGTTAGATTTTATGCCGGTATAGGACTTGATGTGGAATCGATAATTGCACGGAGCGATTTGTATGAGCGCGAAGGCAAAAATCCACATGCTTTTTGCACTGATATAGACAGGGAAGGTGATGTGCGGATTCTGTGTAATCTTAAAAATGACGAGCAATGGATGGGAACGATACTGCACGAATTAGGTCATGGTGTTTACGATAAATACCACGACCGAAAAGTGCCGTACCTTCTCAGAGAACCGACCCATATTTTCACAACAGAAGCTATAGCGATGTTCTTCGGCCGTTTGAGCAAAAACCCCGCCTGGATGCAGAAGATGCTGGGATTGTCGGATGAAGAAAGAATCGAAATCGAAAAAGTCAGCAGCAAATACGCACGGCTCCAGCAACTCATATTTGCGCGCTGGGTTCTGGTTATGTATAATTTTGAAAAGGAACTTTATGCCGACCCCGACCAGGATTTGAACAGGCTCTGGTGGGAAATGGTTGAAAGATATCAGTTTGTGAAAAAGCCCGAGGGGCGCAGTGAACCGGACTGGGCTTCCAAAATTCATTTTACCATTGCGCCGTGTTACTATCACAATTATATGCTGGGTGAATTGTTAGCGTCTCAACTGCATCACTATATCATTAGGAATGTCTTGAATCTTGAATCCGACAAAGGCGTCAGTTACGTTGACCAGAAGCAAGTCGGTAAATTCCTGCGGAAAAAAGTCTTTGAACCAGGAGCGGTCTATCCCTGGAACGAGATGATTGAACGAGCGACTGGTGAGCCGTTGACGCCCAGATATTTCGTTGCCGAATTTGTGAAATGATTGGTAATTATTCTGTGATATTCAAAAAGTTAAAGGTTGGCCGGATATGAATTCAAAAGACGAGTCATTACTTGAAATTACAGTTAAAGCAGTAATTTTGGGGGTTGTGCTGTCTATTGTGCTGGCAGGAGCAAATGCTTACCTCGGCCTTTTCGCCGGTATGACTGTTTCGGCATCTATACCGGCGGCAGTGGTTTCTATGGGAGTGCTGAGATTTTTTCGTCGAAGCAATATCCTGGAGAACAACATCGTACAAACAGCGGCATCGGCAGGTGAATCACTGGCGGCAGGAGTGATATTTACACTGCCGGCTTTGGTTATTCTTAATTTCTGGACGGAATTCAATTATCTGTGGGTGACGGTCATAGCAGGCTTTGGTGGAGTTTTGGGAGTCTTGTTTACCATACCGCTTCGGCGTGCACTTATTGTCGAAGGTAAATTAAAGTTTCCTGAAGGAATAGCGACGGCGGAGGTTTTAAAATCTGGGGAGCAAAAGAAGAATTCCGGCGTTAAATATATTGCACAGGCCGGCATTGCGGCAGGTATGTTTAAGTTTGGAGAGGCAGGTCTTAGGCTTTGGCCCGGAGTAATAGAAACAGCCCATCGAGTTGGAGGGTCGATTGCATATTTCGGTTCTAACCTAAGCCCTGCGCTGCTTTCGGTCGGATATATTGTGGGACTGAATATAGCGGTGCTGATTTTTCTCGGCGGGCTTATAAACTGGCTGATTGCGATACCGATTTGTGCAGGAATTGAGACCTGGCCGATAGTGGAAGGTGAGCCGCTGGGAGCTTTGGAATGGGCTGGTCAGATATGGTCGACGAAGACGCGTTATCTTGGCGTCGGGGGAATGCTCGTCGGCGGCTTGTGGACAGTTCTGAAACTGAGGACGTCTGTTTTTAGCGGTATAAAAAGCGGACTTGCGGCTTACCGGAGTATGGACTCGGGCCGGAGTGTGGAAATTGCCCGAACCGAAAAAGATATGCCAATGAAATGGATATTGATTTTGATTGTTGCATCGGCCATACCCTTGTTCTTGGTATATCAGGTGTTCGTACGTCAGGTATCTGTCTCATTGCCAATGGCGTTGTTAATGCTTGTTCTGGGTTTTTTGTTTTCAGCGGTTGCAGGATATATGGCAGGTCTGGTGGGCTCATCAAATAATCCTATATCGGGAGTAACGATAGCAACGGTTTTAGTTTCAGCCCTTCTGCTTTTCTTATTGATGGGCAAGGGTGCAGCAAATGGACCGGCTGCTGCGATTATCATAGGCAGTGTGATTTGTTGTGCGGCGGCTATCGCCGGTGATAATATGCAGGATTTGAAGGCAGGATATATTGTTGGAGCGACGCCGTGGAAGCAGCAGGTGATGCAGTTAGTGGGAACTGTTTCTGCGGCATTGGTAATGGCGCCTGTACTGATGCTGCTGCTTAAAGCTTACGGCTTTAAGGGACACTCGTCGGCGACGGCAAATGCTTTGAGCGCTCCACAAGCCCACCTGATGGCTTCGGTGGCAAAAGGGGTTTTCGAAGGCGGACTGCCCTGGAATTATGTTTTGATTGGGATGGTTTTGGCTGTTGGGGTGATAATATTGGACGAGTATCTCGTGCGAAGGGGCAGTTCGTTCAGGACCCCGGTATTAGCAGTGGCCATCGGGATATATCTTCCATTTGAATTGGAAGTGCCTATATTTATTGGCGGGATTATTCATTTTGCTCTTAACAGGTACTACCAAAGAAAAGGCTTGGCCGATGATGTAAAGCAAAAGTGGAGCAGAAGCGGACTGCTTTTCGCATCGGGATTGATTACCGGAGAAGCATTGGTGGGAATATTGTTGGCGATACCAATTGTGCTCAGCGGCAATCCGGATGTTCTGGCGGTAGTCGATAAGCCATTGGGGGCGTGGCCGGGAATAGTTCTGTTGATTGGAATCGGCTTCTGGCTTTGCCGTACAGCGTTGGGGAGAAATGAAGCTTAGCTATAAGTAGGAGTTGCATAAACGAATATGTCTGAGAAAAAGTACCTGACCACGCCCGCAGTGTCGGATAAGATGCCTGGTTCTGTTCCGTACATTTTGACTAATGAGGCGTTTGAGCGTTTTAGTTTCTACGGGATGAGGTGCATCCTTGTTGTTTTTATGACGGAGTATCTGCTGGGAGCGAGCGGCGAGCTTGCGTTAATGAGCGAGGAGACAGCCAAGAAATATTTTCATTTCTTTGTGGCTGCCGTGTATTTTACCCCGTTTATCGGTGCTTTGTTGTGCGATATATTCTTTGGCAAGTTCAAGACAATTATCTTCTTTGCTGTGATAAATTGTGTTGGTCTTATGTTTTTGGTATTTGACCAAACTCGACTTGGCCTGTCAACGGGACTTATATTAGTTGCCTTAGGTTCAGGAGCAATGAAGCCCTGTGTATCAGCAAATGTGGGCGACCAGTTTGGCAGGAATAATCAGGACAAAATGCAGAAGTTTTTTGGCTGGTTCTATTTCTCCATTAATTTTGGTTCAACCTTTTCGACATTATTAGTTCCGGAATTGCTTAATAAATATGGTCCACGGATAGCATTTGGCACACCCTGCGCTGCAATGATATTAGCGACTATTGCTTATTGGCTTGGTCGATGGAAATTTATTCATATTCGGCCGGGAGGTTTCGGATTTGTCAAAGAATGCTTTAGCGGTGAAGGACTCAGGGCCATTGGTAAGCTGTGTATAATTTATGTATTCATAGCGCCGTTTTGGGCAATATTTGACCAGATGGATTCCTCCTGGGTTTTGCAGGCGAATGACATGAACAGAAACTGGTTCGGGCATGAATGGCTTCCTGCACAGATTGTAACATTGAATCCGTTTTTTATTATGGCTTTGATACCAGCATTTGAATATGTTGTTTATCCGCTGATTAACAAAGTATTTCGTTTGAGAGCGCTTCATAAAATTTCAGCCGGTCTTTTTATGACGGCATTGGTTTTTACCGTGTCGGCTTTAATACAGAAACGTATTGACGTCGGCGAGAGGCCAAGTATCGGATGGCAGGCTCTGGCGCATTTTATTTTGGCGTCGTCTGAAGTTTTGGTTTCAATAACGTGTCTTAAATTTTCATATACGCAGGCTCCTAAAAAAATGAAGTCGTTTATAATGGCGGTTTTTTTCCTGTCGATTACACTTGGCAATATATTTACCGGAGCAGTCAATAATTTCATACAAAATGAAGATGGCACAAGCAAACTGCCGGGCGCTTCTTATTACTGGTTTTTTGTAAAAATCATGCTTGTAACAGCGGTATTGTTTATTCCTGTTGTGGTATTATATAAAGAAAAGACCTATATTCAGGATGAGGCCTAAAAAGTATCTGTGACTTATTTGCGCTAAAGCAACAGTTGAAGTCAGGATGTGAGTATCTAAAGTGCTCAAGATTGAGTCGACCGGGATTGTCAAATAAGTTATTTTTGGTAAATTAGTTTTGATAAATTTTAAGAAATAAGCAAAAATGCTTAAAAGAAAG
>Ga0272442_10002994_pt1 | contig 23975 bp, 5 predicted proteins | sample SSMForm2O_FD_200262 | JGI IMG/M metagenome (GOLD analysis project Ga0272442, IMG submission 200262) | Marine sediment archaeal communities from Little Sippewissett salt marsh, Falmouth, MA, United States - SSM-Form-2O | ecosystem: Environmental > Aquatic > Marine > Wetlands > Sediment ...
AGTTGTACGATCCCAGCGCATCGCCCGGCAGACTGCCGGAGCCAGTGACACTCGTCGGGCCTGAGAATGGGGCCGTCGTTGATGACCAGGGGGCGGTGTTGAGCTGCGAGGCCAGTCAGAATGCCGTGGGCTATCAGCTTCTCTTCGGCCAAGACCGCTACCACCTTACCTATCTGTATTCCGACACAGCTATACCCCCGAGCGGGCATGTGACCACATTCCCATGCGAGCACACATGGTGGACTGTGCGTGTCTATGACCAGCACGGCTCCACGATCCACGCCGATCCACTACTGATCCATGCCGAAAATGTCGCCGCCCAGGCCGTCGAGAATGCAAGCACGGGACAGCGTTACGCCTCCGTACAACAAGCGATCAACGATGCCCTTGAGGATGATGAGATCGTGGTTGGCGCCGGCGTCTGCCAGTACCTAGGGAACCTTGATTTCAAAGGCAAGTCGCTCACGCTTCGCTCGACCGACCCGAATGATCCCAACATCGTGGCCGCCACGACTATCGTTGGCGCTGGCTGGGCCCCTGTGGTGACTCTGTCCTCAGGCGCTGGAGGACCCACAGTACTCGCTGGTCTGACCATTGTTGGTGGCACAACAGGCATCTCTTGCCGCGACGCGTCCGCGACGATCATACATTGCGTCGTCGAGGGCAACACTCGCGATGCAATCGAATTCTGGGAGGGATACGAGCCGCTCATCGTAGATTGCAACATCCTCGGAGATGTTATGCCGGTGGACGACCCAAGGATTGTCGCCCATTGGAGACTTGACGAGAGCGAGGGGACAGTAGCGCCCGACAGTGCGGGCGAGAACGATGGGACTGTCGTCGGCACTGTTACCTGGCTTCCAGAGGGTGGAATGGTGGATGGTGCTTTGGAACTCGACGGTGTCAGTGCCTTTGTTGTCACCGATTTCGCGGTCAGGTCTGCGGAAGGTCCCTTCAGCATCCTCGCCTGGGTGAAAGGGGGCCAGCCGGGACAGGTCCTGGTCTCCCAGCAAGGCGGAGGTGACTGGCTGTCGATCAATCCGGCCGATGGCACCCTGGCGACGGAGTGTGCTGGGCGCATCAATCGGCCGCTCTTCTCGGATGCGGTCATTACCGACGGCCAGTGGCACCGTATCGGCATGATCTGGGACGGAGCCGATCGCAGACTCTATGTGGACGGCGAAGAGGTCGCCACCGATGCCCAGGACGGCCTGGCCAGTTCGGACGGAGGCCTCATATTCGGTGCGGGCAAGCATCTCGCCCCGGGCAGCTTCTTCTGGGGCCTCATCGATGATGTGCGTGTCTACAACCGGGCGGTAAGGCCGTAGTGCAGTGCTCGGCTCGCGACAGTGACCTGGCGGGTGACCGTAGTGACAGACGACAGGTAAGGGAAAATACGTATTTGTCCCAATTGAAGTGGGTCACCAGAAAAAGGCATAATAGGATTTCCGGTGGCCCTTCTTCGGAGGATGAAAAATGCAGAGAAGTTGCGTCTCACTATCGATTGTCACGCTGATCGGCCTGTCGACCTTTCTCTCTGTTGGTCGCAACCCTGTCCATGCCGAGGACCAGTTCCCCGGTATCGGTGCCATGGGAGACAGTCTGACCGATGAGTACTCGCAAAGAGCGTCAAGCTACGGGGATGCATCGGCCCGCAACTGGGTGGATCTGCTCGCTCAGCTTCGAGGTCCCACGGGCTTGACACCGGAGTTGACCTTCGGCGACTACCAGACAAGCTCCAACGTGTGGGGGCCACCTCGCTACAAAGGGTACGACCATAATTTCGCTCTCTGGGGCGCCAACACAGCCACTTTGTTGTCGCAGGGCCAGCACAACGGCGTGGTCACGCTCGTGCGTTCCGGCCAAGTCAAGTATGTCGCGGTATTTGTCGGCACGAACGATTTCCAGCCCGCGTCGCCGTACGGGACGTATGCGGATATCTATAACCAGGTGACTCCTTTCACCGGCTGCGACGGACAGGTCTATGTCAGCGTGGAGAACTACGTCGATTCGATCGCTGATCAATATGCGGTCGCACTGGAGGCTGTGCTTGATGCTGGAGGCCGGCCAGTCATGGCCACTATCGCCGATTTCGGCATGGCCCCCCGAACGGCAAGCGACCAGGGTTTCTCCGACCCAGAGAAGCGACAGCACGTGACGGATGCCGTCACGGCCGTGAACGGCCGCTTGAAGGCCCTGGCAACGACAGAACAAGTGCCCATCGTGGATCTGTTCGCATTGATGCGCTTCTTCTATATGGGCCCCGAGCCGGCGTTAGTTGGCGGAGTGCCGATCATCAAAGAGGCACCTCTGAGCCCTGATGCCAGGTACGCTATCCTGCCCGACGGCGCCCACCCGGGAACCGTCGTGCAAGGACTCATGGCCAATGCCTTTGTGGAAGCGTGCAACCGCTCCTACGGTGCCAAGTTCACGCCCTTGAGCGATCAGGAAATACTGGTCGCGGCGGGGGTAGAGTATACTGCTGAAGAAGAGACATTCTTCGACATTGCACCCTTTGTCACCATTCCAAGTGTACAACCAGGTGCTGGCAGCATTCTCTATGTGGATGACGACGGCCCGGCCGACTTTGACAACATCCAGGAGGCGATCGACGCCGCGAACGACGGCGACACCGTCTTGGTGGCACCGGGGGAGTATGTCAGCGACGTACCCCTTACGTTTCGGGGCAAGTCGATTTCTGTGAGATCCGAGGCTGGATTTGAAGCCACAACAATACAAATGGCCGATTCTCCCCGGAATCCCAATCGTGCGAGTACGGTTGTCTTTGAGAACGGCGAAAGGCAGGCCAGCGTTTTGGAGGGCTTCACGATAAGCGGAGGTCAAGGCTGTTGGTCGGAACCGATATCCGGCTACGGCCTTCTTACGGCCGGCGGCGGAATACTCTGCGCAGATTCCTCACCCACGATAGCTCACTGTGTGATAGCCGGGAACCGTGCTCTGTTGCGGAACGAGGGGACGACTCTCGGAGGTGGAGTGCTCTTAGCAAATAGTTCAGCAGTGTTGACCGATTGCAGGATTGTCGATAACACGACGACCTACTGGGCTGCCGGCATGTATGTAGTGGAGGGCGCACCAGAAATCGTCGACTGTGTCATTGCACGGAACTCCGTTCTGCACGAAGACGGCCAAGCGGGCGGTTTGTACATAGACGGGGGCTTTTCTTCATCCTGTCAGGCAATCCTCCTGCGCTGCACAATCGCAGAAAACTCTGCCCCTCATTCTGCCGGCGGGATTCAGGTTGCCGCGGGCGCACAGCCGACACTCAATGACTGCGTGATCTCAGACAACCGAAGTCAAGGCGGCAACGGGGGCATGCTCTGCTCGTACTGGTCGGCGACGAATCTGATGAGCTGTACGATAGCGGGCAACTCCTGCGTGCGCATTGGCGGAGGCGTAGGATGCGGCCATAGCGCTGAGGCCATACTGACCAACTGCACGATCACGGGAAACAGAGCCGGCCGCCACAGTGGCGGCGTAGTCTCATACGACAAATCCGCCATCACCCTCAGGAATTGTATCGTTTCCGACAATACCGCTCCCAGCGGTCCTGAAATCGGGCTTGATCATTACTACTATCACACCCCGACGAGCATGACAATCTCCCACTGTGATATACGAGGCGGGCTATCAGCAGCGCATATCGGACAGGGCACTACACTGAATTGGGAAGAAGGCAATATCGACAGCGATCCGCTGTTCGCCGATCCCAACGAGGGCGACTTCCATTTGAAATCCGAGGCGGGCCGATGGGACCCCAATAGTGAGACCTGGGGGCCTGATGACGTGACAAGCCCATGTGTCGATGCGGGGGACCCCAACAGCCCCGTTGCCTTTGAACCATTCCCCAATGGCGCGCGGGTCAACATGGGAGCCTATGGTGGCACGCCGGAGGCCAGCAAGTCGCCTTCTGGTCTCCACGCCAAATACGGCGGCGGGACGGGCGAACCCAATGATCCGTACCTGATCCACACGGCCGAGCATCTGAACGCCCTCGGGGCCGAGCCGAACGACTACGACAAACACTTCAAGCTCATGGCGGACATTGATCTGTCAGGATATATGTACGATAGGGCTGTGATTGCTCCGGATGTGAATGACGGGGAACACTGGTATCAGGGAACTGCCTTTACGGGTGTCTTTGATGGTACCGAGCATGTGGTCTCTCATCTCACAATTAGGGGTGGGAGCTTTCTGGGTTTGTTCGCGAGGTTAGGTTCAGGATCCAAAGTTTCAAACATCGTCTTAGAGGGAACAGATGTCAATGGGATTGGCGACCAAGTTGGTGGTCTTGTGGGCCAAAATTGGGGCGGCTACATAGTTAACTGTCACAACGCTGGCAGGATCATTGGGGGTGAGTGTGTCGGTGGCTTGGTTGGTAGAAATGGCGAACTGTTTTCGACCGGAGATTCCCTCATCACCAACTGCTACAGCATCGGCGAGGTTAGAGGAGGTGTTGAGGTCGGTGGGCTCGTAGGCAGGAACTACGACACTGTTGTCATGAGCCACAGTGCTGCTGAGGTTATCGGGTATGGTATTGCTACTGGTATGGGTGGTCAGTGGGTTGTTGGGCACAGTGTCGGTGGTTTGATAGGACACAATCATGGCCATGCAATAAACTCCTATTCGGTCTGCTCAGTGTCTGGACTAGGCGATGTTGGTGGTCTGATTGGACGTAATGGCTATCTCAGTGACGCTGGAATAATCCCTAGCTCGTTCGGTAGTATTGTCAATTGCTACTCTGCTGGCTCAGTGCACAGCATGGGGGATAAAGGTGGTTTGGTCGGAACGAATCTCTGGGGGCAGGCCGTGAAGTCTTTTTGGGATATTGAGACCAGCGGTCAGACCAATATGTGTGGGTGTTTGTCAGGTAGTGTTGCATGCTGTGATAATAGCCTTGGCAAGACAACTGCCCAAATGCAGACCGCGAGCACCTTCCTCGAAGCTGGCTGGGACTTCATTGACGAGACCGAGAACGGCACCAACGACATTTGGTGGATTCTCGAAGGCAAGGACTATCCGCGCCTTTGGTGGGAACTGATTTCTGAGAACTGATACGTGGGCAGATTTGGGTGATACTTGCACAAGGTGTAAGGAGGTAAGAACGATGGTGACTGTGAAGAACACGCGTCTTGCGGCAGCAATCCTTTTCGCATTGATCGCGGCATTGCAGTGCCCCATGGCCAGCGGCAAGGTCATCTACGTGGACGACGATGCCGGCGGGGCCGGGGACGGCACGAGTTGGGCAAATGCGTATGTCTATGTCCAGGATGCGCTGGCCGATGCGAACGAGGCGGCCAAGCCGGTCGAAGTCCGTGTGGCCGAGGGCACCTACAAGCCTGATCACGGCGACGGATACGTCGTCGGCGACCAGGAGGCTACGTTCGTGCTCAAGAGCGGCATGACGCTCAAGGGTGGCTTCGCCGGCGCGGGCGCCGATGAACCCGATGCTTGCGATCCTGCACTCTATACGACCGTGTTGAGCGGCGATCTCAGCGATAATGACAACAGGCTGCTTTCCAACTTCACCGAAAACAGTCACCACGTGGTCTACTGTATTTCTGCTGATGCCAACACGGTGCTGGAGGGATTCACGGTCACCGGCGGCTATGCCGGAGAGAGCCGGGGCGGGGGTATGTACAACATTGATGCGCGTCCGACGGTGCGCAACTGTGTGTTCTTCAGCAACTACGGATCATCCGGCGGGGGGATGGCCAACTTAGGCAGTAGCCCCTGGGTGGTGGATTGTCGCTTCGAGGGCAACCTGGCCAACATGGGCGGCGGGATGTTCAGCTATGAGAGCGCGCCGGTAGTGGAATCCTGTGTGTTCTACGATAACGCGACCAATATGCTCGGCGGAGGAGGAATGCATAACTATGTTGATAGCAATTCCACGGTGACCAACTGCCTGTTCGTGGACAATCGCGCTTCCTTCGGCGGCGGGATGTACAACTACTACGCCAATGTACTGATCACCAATTGCACCTTCTGCAACAACCGGACCCCTAACGGCTGGGGGGCCGGGATTCACAGTGAGGTCGTCGGTCATACGATCGTCAACAACTGCATTGTCTGGGACAACGATCCGGACCAGATCCGCGCGATGGGCGGCGGTTGGGGACGCAGCTTCCAGATGGATGTCATGTACAGCGCCGTCCAGGGCGGCTATACCGGGCAGGGCAACACAGACCTCGATCCGCTCTTCGCCGACCCCGAGGCAGGCGACTACCACGTGAAGTCTCAGGCCGGACGCTGGGACCCAATGGCCGGGAGCTGGGTGATCGACCTGGTGACCAGCCCGTGCGTCGATGGCGGCGATCCGAATACTCCTGTGGGACTTGAACCATTTCCCAGTGGCGACCTTATCAACATGGGCTACTACGGCGGCACCGTCGAGGCCAGCAAGTCACCGTACGTGGATGTCGGTAAGTACACCGCCGGCACGGGTGAGCCGAACAATCCGTATCAGGTTGGCACCCCAGAGGACCTGATTCTGCTTAGCGAAAGTCCCGAGGATTACGACAAGCACTTCATCCTAACCGCCGACATTGACATGGACCCCAACCTGCCCGGACGCAAGGTCTTCGACCGGGCCGTCATCGCACCGGACATAGATGACACAGAGGACGGTTTCCAGGGAACGCCTTTTCATGGCAAGTTCGACGGCAATGGCCACAGGATTACGCATCTCACGATTGCCGGCGCGGACTTTCTCGGTCTGTTCGGACAACTGTCCTCCCCAGCCGATATTTCAAATCTGAGCTTAGAGGCCGTCGACGTCAATGGAGTCAGTCGAGTTGGCGGTTTGGTCGGCCTCAACGATTCAGATGGTATCTACCACTGCTACAGCACTGGAAAAGTCAGGGGACATAGATCCGTTGGGGGAGTCGCGGGAATCAACTGGGGTACTATTGTCACGAGCTACAGCACCGCGACGGTCAGTGGAGGTTCTGACGTAGGCGGCCTTGTGGGTGCGAACTCGACGTTTATGTTCACGGGAGAGTTGCCCGCCAGGGTGGAAGATTGCTACAGCACCGGCACAGTGAGTGGAACGGAAAGTGTCGGTGGACTGGTTGGCTTCAATCTTACGAGCGTCACAACGAGTTACAGCACGAGCACGGTCAGGGGAGATTCACGTGTTGGTGGTCTTGTGGGCAGCAACGACGGACTTGTCGCCGCAAGCTACAGCGGCGGCTCAGTGACAGGAAATGCGGATGTTGGTGGGCTCGTGGGAGGCGGATCATCAAGTGGTGTGACCGCCTGTTTCTGGGATATCGAGACCTCGGGCCAGGCCACCAGTGCCGGTGGCACGGGACTCACGACAGTCGAGATGCATACGGCCAGTACATTCCTCGCGGCCGGCTGGGATTTTGTCGATGAGACGGAGAACGGGACCGAGGACGTCTGGCGGATTCTGGAAGAGTATTACTATCCGCGGCTCGACTGGGAGCTTCGCACGTATGGCGGCGGTGCGGGCACGCTCGACGATCCTTTCCAGATCGCCACGGTTGGCGATCTGATGTTGCTCAGCGAGACTCCTGAAGACAACGACAAGCATTTCATTCTGACAGCTGACCTTGACCTGAACCCCAGCCTGCCCGGGCGCAAGGTCTTCGACCGGGCCGTCATCGACGCCAACTGGATCACTGGCGAAGACACCTTCACGGGGAGCTTCGACGGTAACGGCCACACCATTTCGAATCTGACGATCGAGGGCGAGCGTAATCTGGGCTTATTTGCCCGAATAGGATCCGAGGCGGAAGTCAGGAACCTCGGTGTCATCAACGTCAGTATTGTGGGCACAGACAGCCCTGTGGGCGCCCTGGCCGGGCACAACAGCGGCGAACTCAGTGGTTGTTATAGCACGGGTACGGTGACCGGAGAACAACAAGTCGGTGGCCTGGTCGGCTACAACTCCGGCGACATGTTCGCATGCAACAGCGAGGGTACGGTCAACGGAATCGGAAACACCGGCGGGCTGGTCGGACTAAACTTTGGCGACATTACCTCGTGCTCCAGTTCGAGTAGGGTGAGCGATATCTATACTGATGGATTCAGGCACCAATACTCAATGGGCGGCCTCGTGGGAGAGAACCACGGCAGAGTCAACCGGTGTTACAGCACCGGAACAGTTACGGGACATCAGGATGTGGCTGGCTTGGTGGGCTACAACTTCTCGGATGGCAGGATTTCCTCGAGTTACAGTACCGCCACGGTTATCGGAACCGGCAATTTCTGCGGCGGTATTGCCGGGCGCCACGACGGCTGGCGCACCAGTATGGACAGGTGCTACAGCACCGGCAATGTCACCGGACGTTCCCGTGTAGGTGGTCTGGTGGGCTACGCCAATAGCAGTATCACCTCCAGCTACAGCACCGGCGCGGTCCATGGAAACGACCACGTCGGAGGCCTGCTGGGTAAGAGCGAATCCTGCACCATCACTACGTGCTACAGCACGGGGCGGGTAACCGGGACCGGCAGTGCCATCGGCGGTCTGCTCGGCGCCAACTACTGGGGTGGAGAGGTGATCCGGAGTTTCTGGGACATGCAGACCTCAGGCCAGACGACCAGTGCGGGCGGCACGGGCAAGAAGACGGCTGACATGCAGAGGGCGGCCACCTACGAAGAAGCAGGCTGGGGGTGCAATGCCGTCTGGACGATTGACCAGGGCAAGGACTACCCGAGACTGTCGTGGGAGAACGCACCGGGAGAGCCCATCGACGCGCTGCTTGCGGAGTTCCTGTCGGGCGAAGGCACGGAGGCGAATCCATACCTCATCCACACGTTGGCAGATGCCACGCTGGCGGCGAGTTTTCCATGTGAATCCAACAAGTACTTCAACATGGCGTTCCTCGAAGGCGAGGGGACGCAAGAGAATCCCTATCTCATCCATACCACCGACGACATCGAGATTCTCAATGTTGCTCCGCAGCAACGGAATAGGTTCTTCAGGCTTACGTTTGTCGAGGGAGAAGGGACTGCAGAGAATCCCTATCTGATCCATGACACGGACGAGATTGAATTGCTCAAGACGTGCCCCTATGAGCAGGACGCGCGGTACCGGCTGGAGTTCTTGGCCGGCACCGGCTTGCCGGAATATCCGTACTTGATCAACAGCATCGACGAGATCGAGCTGCTGAAGACCTGTCCCTATGAGCAGAATGCCCATTACCGGTTGACGTTTGTTAGCGGCGCAGGCACAGCGGAGGGCCCGTACCTGGTCTACACGTACGATGAGCTTGCCCTGATAGGGATGAGTCCGTACGAGCGGGATAAGTACTTCAAGCTCATGGCTCGCATCGACTTGTCAGGGATGATTCTGTCGGAGCCGGTCATCCCCAACTTTGCCGGGACGTTCGATGGAAGTGAAGGGACGATCGCCAACCTGACCATCGAAGGCTCTGGCACGCTGGGACTATTCGGGCAACTGGAATCCGGAGCCGAGGTCAAAAACCTTGCTGTGGTCGATGTCAATGTCGTCGGCTCGGGTTACTACGTTGGCGCCCTTGCCGGCAGGAATAGCGGTACAATCACGGCCAGCTACAGTACCGGCACCGTGAGCGGAATCGGTTCTAACGTCGGTGGTCTGGTGGGCCGAAACATGGGCCATGTTACAACCTCCTACAGCCATGTTGCTGTCGGAGGCAGGAATTGGGTAGGTGGCCTGGTCGGCGTGAACGACGACGGAGTCATCAGCAGTAGCTACAGCACTGGTTCGGTCAGCGGGACGGGCTCGGATATCGGTGGTCTGGCCGGCAGAAACGAGGGGAACAGTCGCATCACCACCAGCTACAGCACCGGGGCTGTCAGCGGCAATTCGTCGGTGGGCGGCCTCTTGGGCGAAAACTACCAAGGCGAGGTGACCGAGTGCTACAGCAGTGGCGCCGTCAGTGGAGGCGACTCCGTAGGCGGTCTCGTAGGCGAGGGCCGAAATGGCAATATCACGATGAGCTATAGCACGGGCGCGGTCAGCGCATCGGGCAGTGACATCGGAGGCCTCCTGGGTCGCATTCGTGGAGGCATAACAGTCGCCGCGTGCTTCTGGGACACAGAGACCTCGGGCCAGCCGACCAGTGCCGGCGGCACCGGAAAGACGACCGCTGAAATGCAAACAGTCGCCACATATCTGGACGCCGGCTGGGACTTTGTCGACGAGACCGAGAACGGCAGCGACGACATCTGGTGGATTCTCGAGGGCCAGGGGTATCCCGGATTCTGGTGGGACAAATATCGCACGCTGATCGTATCGTCAAGTGAGCATGGTTATGTAGCCGAGCCCGGCGAAGGCTCTTTCACGTGTGACCGTGGCACAGCGGTCTCGATACGGGCCGCGGCGGACGAGGGTTACCTGTTCGTGCACTGGACCGGGACCGCCCTCGGGGCCGGGATGGTGGAGGACCCATATGCCGCTCACACCACCGTGACCCTGGCCGCAGACTACACGCTCAACGCGGTTTTCGGACCACCCAGAACAGTGACCTTGTCCGCCGATCCTCATGGTTCGATCACGGTGCCGGGTGAAGGATCGTTCGTGTACGGCCAGGGCCGCGTGCTGGCGCTGAAGGCGGTGCCGGACCCTGACTACCGCTTCCTGCGCTGGGCTGGTACGGCCGTCGAGGCGGGCCGGGTGACCGATCCCCTGAAGGCCGAGACGGAAGTGAGGATCAATGCCGACCATACGCTTCAGGCGGTCTTCGCGCCGTTTAGCCCCCTCTACGTAGACAAGCGGGCCGCCGGGACAAACGACGGTTCGTCGTGGGCCAACGCCTACGAGACCCTCCAGGATGCCTTGGCGGCGGCCCTGCCGGGCTGTGAGATCTGGGTCGCGCAAGGGGCGTACCGCCCCGATCGGGGGGCAGGTCAGGTCCGCGGCGACCGCACGGCTGCCTTCCATGTGCGCGACGGCGTCACCATCCGCGGTGGCTATGCGGGCCTGGGAACGCCGGACCCTGATGCGTGGAACATTGAAACCTTTGCAACGATCCTCAGTGGTGACCTGGGCCAAGACGATGACGCCGGCCAAGTGAAGGCGCGGCTGCGAATGGCCGCCCCCCTGCACGCCGAGAACAGCTACCATGTTATTGTAGGCGATGCCGGCGGCAACGATGCTGTCCTCGAAGGCCTGACCATTACCGGTGGCAATGCCGATGGAAACGACCTGGACTGCAAGGGCGGCGGGATGTATTTGTACCGTTCCAGCCCGACGCTGCTTAACTGCACGTTCACAGGAAATTCGGGCGGATACACCGTCATCACGGGCCCCCACACCCGTCACATCTATGGCGGTGGAGGCGGCTTGTGCAACGAGCACAGCAGCCCCACTCTCGTGGACTGCATGTTCTATCAGAATAGCACCGGCGCCTGGGGCGGCGGTGTGCGCAACGAAGAGCAGAGCAATCCCAAGCTGACGAACTGTAGCTTCGTCGAGAACTTCTCGGAAGACGCGGGCGCCGGGATGTGCAATCTCAAGAGCAGCCCGACACTGACCGATTGCACCTTCAGCGACAACCATGCGGGTGATGGTGCCGGGGTATTCAACCAGGACAGCAGTCCCAAGCTGGTGGGATGCACGTTCAACGCCAACGCAGCGGATAAGAACGCCGCTGCGATGCACAACCAGGGTGGCAATCCCCTGCTGATAAGCTGTCAGTTCTCACACAATCAGGGCCAATACAATGGTGGAGCCATGTTCAACAGTTCCAGCAACCCGACGATGGTCAACTGCGTATTTCATCACAACACGACGCCGGCCTTTGGTGGGGCTATGAGTAACGAGAAAAGCAGCCCTGAGATCATCAACTGCACCTTCTCTGGTAACGAATCCTCGCACGGCGGGGCTATCTACACCAACAGTCCCATGAAGATTCTCAACAGTATTCTCTGGCATGACACGCCCGATGAGATCGCTTCAAAAGGCACGGCCGTTACCGTAGAGTATTCCAACGTACAGGGCGGGTGGAAAGGACAGAACATTAGTGCAGATCCTCTCTTCATCAGTATGGCGCAAGGCGACTGCCATCTGCAGGCAGGCTCGCCGTGCACGAACCGGGGCAGTAACGCCGCGCTGCCCAGTGACGCCACCGATCTGGACGGCGATTCGGACACCCGGGAACCCCTTCCCGGCGACCTCGACGGTAACCCTCGCATCTCCGGCGGCGTCGTGGACATGGGCGCCTATGAATTGTCATCTATACCGGGTCGCTAAAACACGAACAGACTGCGCGCCGGTTGAACCGCCGCCGAGATGCACACAGCCAAAATATGGCCCGACAAATTGGAGGACAGACAACTATGAGAGTCCAAATTCTCGCGTTAGCTACATGCCTCCTCGCACTTCCGGCCGAGGCCCAATACTCCGGCGGCAGCGGCACGGCCGACGACCCATACCAGATCGCCACGGCCGCCGACCTGATCGCCCTCGGCGAGACGCCCGACGACTACGACAAGCACTTCGTCCTGACCGCCGATATCGACCTCGATCCGAATCTGCCGGGGCGGAAGGTCTTTGACAGGGCTATTGTTGCTACAATTTCGGTTACTGACTTCTCCGGTGTCTTTGACGGCAACGGCCACAAAATATCACATATGACGATTGTTGGTGAGGGTCGATTAGGATTATTTGGCCGGTTAAAGTCTCAAGCTCGGGTAATGGACCTGGGTGTAGAAGACGTCAACATCGTCGGTTCAGGTTATGATGTCGGTGGACTCGTTGGGAGAAACTGCGGTACAGTCAACACATGTTATAGCACCGGTGTGGTAGTAGGCGGCAGGTATGTCGGTGGTCTCACGGGTCGGAATGAGGATCGCATCAGCACAAGCTACAGCATCGTAGAGGTTATTGGAGAAAGCTCTGTTGGTGGCCTTGTTGGGTCTAACGACTATTATGATGGTAAAGTGGTTAACTGCTACAGCAGCGGTTCAGTCGATGGAGATCGCTATGTCGGTGGCCTCGTCGGATCGAATGGTTCTGGAGCGGGCATATCGCGGCTGGGCACCATATGTAGTTGCTACTCTGCCGCTCATGTAAGTGGCAATGGCCCCGTTGGTGGATTGGTGGCAAACGGCAGGGGAGAGGACGTAGTCCACTGCTTTTGGGATACGGAGACCTCAAGTCAAAACACTAGTGCTGGTGGTATGGGGCTGACCGCCGCTGAGATGCAGGATATGGACACGTACCTTGAGGCCGGCTGGGATTTCATCGATGAGATTCGCAACGGCACTTGTGACTACTGGGAAATGTCCCCAGGCGCTTATCCACGGTTGCGTTACCCTGACGGGGACAGCCCGGTCATGCCGGAAGGGCTAGGAACGATCGAGAAGCCGTATCGGATCCAAGACGCCCCGGACCTGGGTACCGTGTGGCTGGAGCCTCTGGCCCACTACCGCATGGAGGCATCAGTCGATCTTTCAGGGAGCAGATGGTCGATGGCCGTTATCCCCTCATTTGGCGGCACCTTCGACGGCAACGGCTACGTGATCAGCAATCTTAATATCCATGGACGCCACGAGCTTGGGCTATTCGGGGTATTAGCGACTGGAGCAAAGGTCTTCAATCTCGGTCTCGAAGCAGTAGATGTAGAGGGGACTGGCAATTCTGTCGGCGGTTTAGCGGGCAAAAACTCGGGTAGCGTTGGCAGCGGTTCAGCGGCCACTAATGCAGGTAGCGTTGCCAGATGTTACACCACCGGCACGATCACCGGAGGTGAGTGTGTCGGCGGCTTGGTCGGCTCAAATGAGGGCCGAATCATAACTAGCTACAGCACCGGCACGGTTACGGGAGAGAACAAGGTCGGTGGCCTCGTGGGCAGGAGCGGCTTTGTTGCGCGCATCGACATGAGTTACAGCAGCGGTGCGGTCACAGGTGATGAGGATGTCGGAGGCCTGGTGGGTGAGAACTATCATGGCAGCATCGACCAAAGCTTCTGGGATATGGAAACTTCGGGGCAGTCAAACAGCGACGGCGGCATGGGTCTGGTTACAGCGGACATGTACGACATCAAGACCTACCAAGATGTAGGCTGGGACTTTGCTGAAGAGATGGGTGATGGTCTACACGAGTTTTGGCAGATGCCCGAAGGAGGCGGCTATCCGGTTCTGGCTGTCTTCCACGGATATGCCCCGCCTCTACTGCAGGGGCAGGGAACTCCTGAAGAACCGTATCTAATATCCGACCCAAACGAATTGGGTGCAATCTACTACTACAGCGCGCGCGCTCACTATTGCTTGTCGAATTCAGTTGATCTTTCGGGCATCCGCTGGGGAATGGCAGTAATCCCGTGGTTTGAGGGTACCTTTGAGGGCAACGGTCACGCGATCAGCAACCTTCAGATCCAGGGTAGTGACTATCTAGGCCTGTTCGGTAAGCTCGGCGCCGGAGCGATGGTCTCCAATCTAAACCTCGAGGCGGCAGATGTCAACGGAACCGGCCACTGCGTCGGGGGCTTGGCAGGGTGGAACGGTAGCTTGAACGAAGCCGGGGGGGTACTTGCCAACTGCTATGGCAACGGCACGGTCGCTGGAAACGGATATGTCGGTGGCCTTGTAGGGTTAATGGGCGGCTCTGAAGACGCGCATGGAGTACTGACCAACTGCTCCAGCACATGCACGGTCAGCGGTGGCTCTTGTGTTGGCGGCCTTGTGGGATACTGTGATTGGGATGGCATCGTGACTGGATGTCACAGCGAGGGCGCGATCGCGGCAACTGGAGCAGTCGGGGGTCTTGTTGGTTCTAATCAGGGCAGCATTACTGCCAGTTACAGTGCCGGCATCGTCAATTGGAGCGGCTGGGGATGGGAGGCAGCCGGTGGCCTCGCGGGAGAGAACGCGGGAAGCATCACCAGGTGCGGCAGTAGCGCCGATGTCAACGGGTGGTGGAGCGTCGGCGGCCTCGTAGGTTCCGGTGGAAACTGCTACGCATGTTTCTGGGATATTGAAACGAGCGGGCAGATCACCAGTGGAGGTGGCACGGGCCTAACTACGGCCGAGATGCAAGACATCACCACGTATCTCAATGCTGGGTGGGACTTCGTCGGTGAGATTCGCAACGGTACTTGGGACGCCTGGGAAATATTGCCAGGTGATTATCCTAAGTTGCGTTACCTTGACGGGGACGGCCCGGTGATGCCGGAGGGATTGGGAACGATCGAAGAACCCTATCTGATTCGAGATGCCAGGGATCTCGGCACCGTATGGTTTGAGCCGTCGGCCCGTTACCGTTTGGAATCGTCCGTGGATCTAGCAGGGATCACATGGTCCATGGCTGTTGTTCCATGGTTTGAGGGGGTCTTTGACGGCAACGGGTATGTGATAAGCAATCTCCATATCCAAGGAGTCGAGTGCGCTGGTCTGTTCGGGCAATTAGTATCTGGAGCGAAGGTTTTTGATCTGGGCATGGAAGCGGTGGATGTCAGTGGAATCAGATATGAGGTCGGTGGCCTTGTGGGCTACATCGAGAAGGGCAGTGTATTCAACTGCTTCAGCACGGGCACGGTCAGTGGAGGACGGGAGGTCGGCGGACTCGTAGGCGGCAATGGTGGTAGCATCACCACAAGTTATAGCACTGTTGCGGTCTCCGGTGATGGGCGGATCGGCGGACTCGTAGGTAGCAATGGTGGTAGCATCACCAGGAGCTACAGTACCGGCGCCGTCAGTGGAACAGGTGACTACGTCGGAGGGTTCGTGGGCACAAACTGGGACTTTATCGACTCAAGTTTCTGGGATATTGAAAGCTCCGGATTTGCGGCCAGTGACGGAGCCATCGGCAGAACCACGGCTGAAATGCAGACCGCCAGCACCTTCCTCGAAGCCGGCTGGGACTTTGTGGGCGAAACGGGGAACGGCACGGACGACATCTGGTGGATTCTCGAAGGCCGGGACTATCCGCGTTTGTGGTGGGAGCGGTAGGAGCCTGGGCTGACTATGAGGAATTGACGATTCTTGTGGAGGACTGAAGATGAGTGCTCGACACTTCGTAACGGCGGCTGTTTGTCTGATTCTGTTGATGGTCTGTCGATCTCCGGCGGCGGATACGGTGAGCTTGACTCCCTTTTCTTGCTGCGACGGACTGTTCAAAGTCGTTCTGCTGCCGGGACGAGAGATGCTGTGGCAGAACACAAACGGCCATATCTACCTCTATTTCGATGTCCCAGGTAGCTTCACGTTTACGCAAGGGTCTCCTGTCTACCTGAAGGTGACCTTCCACGATCAAGGGCACGGTGTGGTCGGCGTGCACTATGATTCCACCAGGGGCGATTCTCTGGCCGACAAGTATCGAGAGGCCGAGGAAGACCAAGGGGCGTCTCGTGTCAACAGCGAGTCATTTGTCGAGGCGTACTACGAGCTGGCGCTTCCCCGGTTCGCCGGCCGTCAGAATGGCGGTGCCGATTTCCGCCTCTACTTAGCCGATGGCGGGAGTACTCCCTTGTCGGTCAAGAGCGTGACGATTCAGAATCACCCGTTCGAGATCGAACAGCCGGATCAGGTGAGCCTGATTCCATTCTCCTGCTGCGACGGTCAGTTCCAGACAACCACGGTTGACGGCCAGTCGGTTTGGCGGACCCTGGCGGGAAATTCCTACATGTACTTCACCATCCCTGATACCTGGGATTTCACGCCTGGATTGCCTGCCTACGTGGAGATCACGTACTATGATGAAGGCCACGGCACGATCCGGGTGCAATACGACTCGACGGCGGGCAACACAACGGCCGATAGGTACCGTCGGTCGGAGACACACACTCGATCCTCGAGGGTCAACACGCGAACGTTCGTGGATTCTTATCACGAACTCCTGCTGCCGAAACTGGCCGGCCGTCAGAACGGCGACGCCGACTTTCGCCTGGCCCTGGCGAACGGGGGTACTGTCCCTCTGTCCGTCCAGGGGGTGACTATTTCCAATACGCCGTTTGAGGATCCTCAGTTTCAGTACGTGCTGACGAAACCTTGGCTCGGCTCCTACGCCGGACCAACCCGGGATTACGTAGACAGGAGCACACTGAACCACAAGGTCATGGTGGGCTATCAAGGCTGGTTTCGCACCCCGAACGACCTGGCCGACAGAGGTTGGGTGCACTGGTGCAGAAACGGCGTCATGATCCCCGCCAATTTCACGGTCGATATGTGGCCGGATCTCACAGAGTTCGATCCGAATGAACTGTTCCGCGCCGGGGATGTCATGACCCGTAGCGGCCAGCCGGCTTATCTGTTTTCCTCCACGACCCGAGCGACGGTGCGGCGACATTTCCAGTGGATGCGCAAGTACAATATCGACGGGGCTTTTCTGCAACGATTTGTCCATTCCAGTAGCAGCGGTGCGTGGGGCCACGACGAGTGGGTCTTGCATCACGTTCGGGAGGCTGCCAATCTCGAAGGACGCATCTGGGCCATCGAATACGATGTGAGTTCGCTGAGCAACGAGCCCGATCCCTACGAGGTAATCACCACGGACTGGAAGTGGCTCGTGGATGTGGTGAAGATCTTAGAGGACCCCCGCTACGCTTATGAAGGTGACCAGCCGGTGGTGTTCGTATGGGGCCTGCCGTATCCCGATAGGCACATCGACAAGACCACTGCCGATGCGATCATCGACTTCTTCCAATTCGATGCGCAGTACGGCGGCAACTATGTGATCGGTGGGCTTCCCTGGTGGTGGCGGGATATGACCGACTGGCACGACCACATGCGCAAGTATGACGGGGCGCTGGCCTGGATGCCGCCCGATCAGCAAGCATACGTGAGTGACTACTACCGACTCAGCACTTGGGGAATCGACTATTTCCCCCATATCTGGCCTGGGTTCTCGTGGGCCAATCTCCAACAGCAAACCGGTTTCCAGGATTATGTGCCGCGAGAGGGTGGAGGGTTCTTCTGGAACAAGGTCGGGCAAGCCACCGGCAGCGGGGCCACCCGACTGTTCATCGGCATGTTCGACGAATACGACGAGGGCACGGCCATCATGCCGATGAGCGACGACCCCCCTAATCCCCCTGCCACATGGGGACGATTTGTTACGAACGAGGGCAAGCCCAGCGATTGGTGGATGGTTCTGGCAGGTGAAGCGCGGAAAGTCTTGCTTCGACAGCAGTGGTACAGCCACTGGATGCCGAACGAGCAGACCCTGGCCAATCGGTCCAATGTAGGCCCTGAGGCTTGGGTAGACCTTGGCGCGGTCGATGTGGAAAACCAGCTTCGGTGGCAGCCCGTCAGCAACGGTCAAACCGAGGCGGTCCTCTTTGCGGGTCGGGAGTGCCGCCGTAATGCGGAGCTTGGTGTCGATCAGTATATCGGCTTTGACGTCGATCCCGGCTTTGCCCACGCGGAGTCCAACGGACTCGATGTGACTATAGAGGTCGAGTATTACGATTCGGCAGAGGCAGCAGGGTTATCGCTCGAATACGACGGCATCTACAATCCCTATGCCGCTCATTCACTGACTCTGAACACACGGGGGTCCGGCGAATGGCGGACCGTGCGCTTCGAGATAGCGGATGCCTACTTCGGGAATCGACAAGATGGAGCGACAGACTTCCGCTTGGTCCTCGAAGGATCGTCTCACGTGCATATCGACCGCGTGTGGGTCCGGACGGAGCAACCACCGGCGCCATAGACAACTGGAGGATTGGAGACCATGAGAATGCTGCTGCTGACGTCAATCACGTGTTTGCTTGCTCTGCCCGCTCAAGCCCAGTACTCCGGCGGCAGCGGAACGGCCGACGACCCATACCAGATCGCCACGGCCGCTGACCTGATCGCTCTGGGCGAGACGCCCGACGACTACGACAAGCACTTCATCCTGACTGCCGACATAGACCTTGATCCGAATCGGCCCGGCCGAAAGGTCTTCGACGAGGCCGTTTTTGCCCCGGACGTGGACGCCCGGGCGAATGGCTATCAGGGCTCAAAATTCTCCGGCACGTTGGAAGCCCAAGGTCATCGGATTCTAAATTCGGAAAACTGAGCAGTGCCAATTCATCTTGGCGTAGCGATCATAATCATCAGGTTATCGCGAAGATACGGATTACATGAGCCAGTGAGGCGCACCAAAGCTTGCACCAAAGGGTTACGGTTGGCCTACGGTACGCTCTCGGTTGCCTCACGGCCAGCTTCATAAGTTCTTATTTGGCCTTCATTAGTTGTTTTCCCATAAGGGCTTACAAAACCCGTCACAGGCCTTGGGGTCCGTTGACGAGCCCTTTCAAGTGTATGAACGGCCTGAACTTACAGGTTCAGGCCGTTCCGCTTTGACGCATGCTTTGACAAACCACAGGGTGCTTAATGCGTTCTATTGCACATCCGGCGGGTGGTGCCTAGTCGACGACATCCTCCACAGGGGCGAACCGTCGCCCAGCGAGCCGAGAACCGCCAGTTGTTTCGGCCGGTCTGTTGCAAGGCGCTCCTAAGTAACAGATTCGTGGTTACAACTGACCAACGTGCACGTTTGGCCATGAGGAGGGCCGGCCGGAGGGAATCTTCAAAAAAACGGGCGAAGGCGGATTTTGGCATCAACATTTCCGGTGCGGCAAACGCCTTCTTTTCTGGCCGGGGGTGCGTTTGGGACGCCTACGGGGGTCCTGGGGCTTACCTCCTTCCCGCACCCTTTGGCCTTGCTTTGGCATAAGAGGCAGGATTTGGGCAATTTTCGCTGACCAGAGCCCCTGTTCTGGACGATATAGGCTGATAGGATGCAGTGGAATCCGAAGTGACTTGAAGTACCGAGAGACTGAAACGTGGCGGAAAAGTTGCCGGTCATCATTGCTGACCGGGGGGAGTGCAGAGTCCCTAACGCGCTGCGTCGACTTCTGGCCCATCTCCAAGACATGGACGTTACGACCGAGGGAGAAGCGTACTGATGGATACGCCTCGAGAATGCGTCATCCGACTACTGGAGGAAGATATTCGCCCCAAATTGCTGGATCTCACCAACCGCAACCGGCTCTTGAACTTCAGGTACACGAGCAGATGCATGAGGATCGTTGATGAGCAGCCCGGGCAGGTTTTCGACTATCTCGTTAAACAAGGCAAGCCCATGACATTTCTGGCACTTCCTGAGGAGCCACAAGAAGAAACAGCAGATGGGGACGGTGACACGACAAAACTTCTCCCAGACCCAGACGATTCTCCGGTCATCGATCTAAGTGAGGATCTGCCACTGCCGGAGTACCCGGAGGGGGAGATCCCAGAGAAACACCGAGACGACAAGCTGCAGACGAAGCTTGAGGCAGACCTCCTGGAAACTCGACTGCGGCGAATAAGCTCGGATGCCTCGTCCTTCATCCAGGAAACAGGCAATAACTACCTGTTCCTGGCGTTAGGGTTTCTTCATTGGAAGGAACGCACGGATACCGCGGAAAGTCATGAGGCGCCGCTGATTCTGATACCTGTGAAGATCCAGAGTACGCTGAATCGGAAGGTTCAACGATACATATACAAGATGCAATATACCGGTGCGGACCTGGTACCCAATCTCTCGTTACGTGAAAGACTGCGGAGAGATCACGCCTTGCGTCTCCCCATGTTCAACGAAATCGTTGCAGAGGGCGCAACAGGAGAGGAAGAGCTTGACCCAGAAGCGTACTTCGACATTATCGGCAAGGCTGTCGCAGAAATGCCAGGATGGGAAGTACGACGCAGAATGGTCGTCGGATTCTTCTCCTTTGCCAAGTTGCAGATGTATCTCGATCTTGACCCAAACGCTTGGCCGAATTCCTGCATCGCGGACCACGATCTCATTCAGCGTCTCCTCGGTTGTAGGGAATATTCCCCTGATTGCAGTGAAGATACGAGTGTAGACGAGACACGTGAGACTGATTCGCTACCATTGGTTCTAGATGCGGATAGTTCTCAAGCACAGGCCATACAGCAAGCCCTCGGCGGCGGCCGCCCGAGCATGGTAATACAGGGTCCACCAGGAACCGGCAAGTCTCAGACCATTACAAATCTCATCGCCTGCTTTCTTGCTGAGAGTAAGTCAGTCTTGTTTGTGGCAGAGAAGAAGGCAGCGCTAGAGGTTGTGTTCCGCAATATGCAAAATACTGGTCTCTCCAGTTTCTGTTTGGAATTGCACAGCCACAAGGCTGATAGGAAGACCGTCCTCAGAAGTCTGGAGGCAAGCTGCAAAGAGAGAGAACGTTTCCGAAGAATCCAAGTGGGCCAGCGCAACGAGTTGGAGCGTCTCAGAAGTGTGCGTGATTTCCTTGCAGAGTATATCGAACTGATCAAGAAGCCGGTCGGCCCAAATGCAGAGACGGTATTCGATGTTTTCGGCAAGGTGGAACTCCTGCGACAGAAGCTCTCTGGAGACCCAGCAATACAGATCGAGAACGTAGAAACAGTTACTTCTGAGCAGATGGAGAATGCACGAGATCTAATTGACAATCTGTCACGTCTGATTCACGAAATCGGCTTGCCGGTCGAGTCTCCCTGGTACGGCTACGAGCCCGTGCAGTTGTTCGGTGGTCAAGAGCACAGGGTCTCCGAGAATCTTGAAATCATATTGGCGAGAAATGCGAAGATTCTGGATGATGCGCGTGGCCTCTTTGAACAGATTGAAATAGAAATGTGCACGCCGGAACTCACATACGCGCAGTTGCAGGCCATGTGCGAACTCGATCCCGCACTCGTGCCCAAAGGACTACTGACGGACCTCGCAAAGATTGTCCTGACAGGAAGTGGCGAGAGCTTGTTGGAAGAGGCGAAGTCTTGGAAGTCGTCTATTTGCGACTACCATAAGAAGCGAGGAGAAGCGGCAACGTTTCTCGTTGATCCTGATCAACTGCTACCTGAAGATCTCCACGGTCTGTACCAGAGTGCAGATGAAGCCAGTGCTTTGGGACTAGCTTCTTTGGATCTTGGCACTGCTCTGGAGTTTCGTGACACAAGTAAACGACTTGCCGCACTGCTCGACGATTTCCGGGGTTCAATGAGAGTCCCCGTGGCAGCGGGTCTGCGCGAACCGCGCACGCTCACTGATATCAAGCCATTTGCGCGGCTCGTATCATTGACCAAAACGAGACCCCAAGGAATCTGCCGAGAAGTATGTGAAGGATTCCTCGCTCCATCGTCGCGTATCGTATTCACAAGAATGATGGAAGAAGGCCTACGTCTCGCTCGGACGCGACAGGAGCTTGGTGTGATTTTCGCTCTGAGCGACGTTTGTCCGCCCGAGGAGCTGACTTCCGCTCGCCGCATCTTTAGACGTACACAAGGACAAATGTCAAAGGTGTTGTCTTCGGAGTACAGGCACGCCATGCGCGTCGTGCGGGGCTTCATGCGGCAGCCTTCGCAGGCAAAATGGCCGGGGATGGCCGAACGGCTCGAAATACTGGAGACGTTTTTAGCTGAAGAATCAGAATTCTCGACAAGCGATCAATATTCTGAGATCTGTGGCGAGATGTTCAAAGGTTTGGAGACCAACTGGAAGCAGATCACGACCTTCGTGACCTGGTTGACAAACGTATGCGACGCTTGTGATTCCATAGACCTAGCCAAAGTTCTGGTTGAACTGAAAAGTGATGCTGAGGATGAATGGCCTGCAGAGGGAGCCCTTCTGCAGTTGGCGACCCAGATCGAGAAGGAATCATGTAGGTACAGAGATACTGTGTCTGCGATGCTCGATACAGATGCCTTGGCTTCCACGGAACACACATCGATCGAGACACTATCCGATCGATTGCATAAGTTGGCACGCGCGCTGACGAATATCGAGGGTTTTCTCGCTGCCGACGCTTTCAACAAGGGCGCTTCGCTGGCTGATATTCTCAAGGCGGTCGAACTCCAATCAGAGGCTCAAGCTTTGCGGGCTGAGATTGAAGCAGATGAGTCCCTCAAGTCTTTGGCCGGCTCCCACTTCGAAGGTGTTGACACAGACATTGACGGGATTATCGAGACGATTGAGTGGGCCCTAAGCATCAGAAAGATGGGACTCCCGTTGGAACTCATAAAGAAGATGAAGGAGGTGGGCCCACAGGATTTGTTGCGCTCCGTGAAGCCACATACGGTTGTCTGGAAAGAAGACTTGGCAGTCATCAGGGCGAATATTGAGGCCCTTGCTGAGTTCGGCCCCCTCGATGCGCCCCAGTTCCTGGGCAATAGGTTTGACGCTGTTTCTCTCGAAGAGCTTGAGTCGCGTATTGGCAGCGCGGTTTCCGCCATCGGGTATTTGACGCGGTGGGCGGATTACTGTCGAGTGGCGAGACTTGCCCACGATGCAGGCTTGGAAGTCATCCTCCGGCTGATGGAGTCGGGAAGACTGGATCCAGCGAAGGCGGCTGACGCATATTCGTATGCTGTCTACGATAGTACAGCACGCAGGGTATTGCGGGAACACCCACGGCTCGCGACCTTCACGACCGTAGAATACGAGTCAAAGAGAAAGGCATTCGCTGAACTTGACGCACAACTCTTGGAACGACATCGACAGGAGATCGCACACACGGTCAGTCTCAAGAAGGTACCCTCAGGCACGAGCGGTACAAGGGTCAGAGAGTTAACCGACATGCGTTTGCTTAAGCACCAGTTTCCGTTGAAGCGACATCCCGCTATTCGTCAATTGATGGACCGTGCCGGAGCTGCCATTAGATCACTCACGCCAGTTTTCATGATGAGCCCGATGTCTGTAGCACAGTTCCTCGAACCGGGTAAGCATACTTTTGACGTTGTTATCATGGATGAAGCTTCGCAAATCCAGCCTCCTGATGCTCTTGGGGCCATTGCGAGAGCAAGACAGATGATTGTAGTCGGGGATTCAAAGCAGTTGCCCCCAACGAATTTCTTCGACAAGGCTATGAACAATCCTGACGATGATCAGCAGGAAGAGACGATCTTCAACAGTTTCGATGCGGATCAGTCAATATTGGACAAATGTACACAGCCTGAATTCCCGCTCAAGCCACTGCTCTGGCATTACCGCAGCGAACATGAAAGTTTGATAGCGTTCTCAAATACGCACTGGTATGACAACG
>Ga0272442_10002995_pt1 | contig 23971 bp, 17 predicted proteins | sample SSMForm2O_FD_200262 | JGI IMG/M metagenome (GOLD analysis project Ga0272442, IMG submission 200262) | Marine sediment archaeal communities from Little Sippewissett salt marsh, Falmouth, MA, United States - SSM-Form-2O | ecosystem: Environmental > Aquatic > Marine > Wetlands > Sediment ...
AGTTGGTGGTTGAATTTCTTTAATCTCATTGATGCCGTGATTATCTAATACTCCTATAGGTGATACCTTCCATCCTTTATTCAATGCTCTGATATAGGCTTCCCATCTTATTTCATTATATTTGGTATGGATTTCGAATGTGCTAATCAGATTTTCAATTTCATCATCGATATGATCCCAGTCGTTATATTGAGCAGGTTGGGGATGGTTGAAACCGGTCACGACATATCCGTTGTTGTGATAGGGCTTTGCCGATTTTACCCAGTTATAAAACTGCGGAATACTCCAGTTGGCCTCGGGCCAAGGTGGAGCAGGCCCTCGCTGACCATGATCGGCATTCACATATTCGGTAGAATTTATCATATTGATATGTCCTCTGCCACCATTGGCAGTCGTATTGCGGCTGTACTCGAAACCGGCCAAAGCCACAAAGTCAGGATATTTGTTAAATTCATCAGCCGTCCTGAGCATAACCTGCCAAACCGGATTGTCTTTTAAAACCGGTTGCAGAGTGGGTTCCTGCGTGTGATCTGTGACTACATATCCGTTTTCTATAGCCAGTTCATAATGATTAGCAGGCAGACCCTGCCGATTCGTATATTCCTCCGGATTCAGGCTGATCGTGTGAAAATCTCTCCAATCCATACCCTGGGGCACATTCCAGTCGGGATGAAATTCAGTGGGGGAAGAAAGATCCGTCATCCCTTTTTCACGATGTGCACCATGTGTCCAGGTAAATATTGTATGAGAATGGGTATTCCCCCGGTAAATCTTAAAATAGGGCAGCGGTTGCTGCTGCTCCTCTAAATTACAGGAGTTGAAATTCTCTCCTTTTTGAGCAAATCTCACAAAATTAAAAGAAGTGAGTCCAACAAGGAGAACAACCACACATAACAAAACTTTAGAGCCGATTTTCATAATTACAATCACTACTGTCCGGTTAAGTTATGATCAAACTTGGTAACTTGTTGATTGCCATAGCGCTTTGATATTTTTTTCGATCTGAATTCAGCAAGAGGGTGTTGGATGATACCTTCCTGTCAATATGCCCTGCCCCCTAAAACGGTACCTCTAATTATTAGAAAAATCAAGTATCAGAGTATACTGCTGAAAATTGCTCCTCATAGAGAATCAGAGCAGTACCGCTCCCTACTTAAATACCAAGCCTTAGCCATGGCTTGATATAGCCAAAACGGAGATCGCTTGGTACAGCGCGGATATGAAGTTGATAACGGAAGGTTATGCGGAGAGGGTCAGGCTAATGCAGCAGATTTGGCTAAATCCACTAGCTATTGTAAAAAACGTTTATTATAATGGCGGGCCATACGAGACGATTTTAAAACTTCTGTAAGAAGTTATGTGCAGGAAATAATTGGGCAGATAGATGGGATTTTAGCATTAGATGCTATTCCTAACGTCATCTGACAATAACTGGTATTGTTTACGTGGGAGTTAGGCCAATGTCGTAAAAAAAAATTTGTCAAGTCGTTTTTCTACTGTCGGGTTTTCAGCTTGAAGGTTTCAAGCAGTCTTCTGTGGTCCGAGGTCTCTCGCATACTTATCAACGTGTATTCAGATCGTCTTGCGGAGCACAGAAAACAATAGCCAGAAAGGCACAGGCTAAAATCCGGCCATTGATATTAATCCCCGGGAATTGCGAGAGAATACTAAAAAACGATACTTTCTTATATTTTCAGAACATGTCAAACCCTGTACTCAAAAGCCCTTGAAATCTCATGGCGCTATTCTTTCCCGTTATAATCCGGATTCGGACTGGCCAACTGAGCACCCGTATCCACCAGCCAGGACGCGAGTTTCCGGTTCAGCTCAGCAGCCATATCAGGCATCCCTGCACTCAGGTCGTTTTTTTCACCCGGGTCATCTGCCAAGTTGTACAGTTCCAGCCGGTTATCTTGGAAAAACCGGATTAGCTTCCATTCTCCATATCTTAAAACGCTTATCGGAGTGGTTGATACAGGAGGATAGTAATGCGGGAAATGCCAGCAGAGAAAATCCCGCCCCAGTCCATAAGAACGGTTTTTGAGCAACTGCAAGAGGCTTACCCCGTCGAGTTGTCTGCCGACAGATGGCTCAGGAGACGCTCCTGCGATTTCGAGTATCGTCGGATAAAGATCCATTGAAATAACCGGTGTATCGAGAGTCGAACCGGTTTCTGTATGACCCGGCCATTTCACGATCAGGGGAACCCGTATCCCACCCTTGTAAAGTGAACCTTTACCAGATCGCAATGGCTCATTCGAGCATACCTGCACTTCATTGTCTTCACCCGTAAAACCACCGTTATCCGAGAAAAAAAAGACCGCCGTATTTTGCTCCAAGTTTAGTTCTCGAAGTTTATCGATCAACCGCCCGACATTTTGATCGATACTCTGGACCATTGCGGCATATTCCGGGTTGCAGTAACATCCTTCCGGTTTATCCTTGTTCCTGTAATATTCCACCAGCCCGGGCTTACCCTCTATCGGCGTATGTACAGAATGGTAGTTGAGATTGATAAAAAAAAGGCCTGTCCCGGCTTGCCTCGATCAACCGCAGCGCCTCATCAGTCAGACGGTCCGTAAGGTACTCACCCTCCCGGCCCAATTCCAGGTGCGGCACGTATCTATATTCTCCTTGCTCCCACATACCCTGGCCTGCATAGGGATAAAAGAATGTCTGAGGTGCACCCCAGAAAGTCCCGCCGATATTAGCGTCGAATCCCTGGGTCTCAGGGTAATGAGCCGCATCGCCGAGGTGCCATTTCCCGATGTGAGCCGTGAAATAACTCCATTCCCGCAGGGCCTCGGCCAGGGTCTTTTCACTCAGAGGCAAGTTGCCTTCTGCGGCAGCGGGCAGTAACGGTAAGTCTTGAGGAATGTCGGTTGTCCTTTCATGCCAGGTAGTCATGTGAAGCCTTGCCGGCGATTTTCCGGTCATTATCGACGCCCGTGTAGGGGTGCAAACCGGGCTAGCGGCGTAGGCGTCGGAGAAGCGGACTCCCCCGGCGGACAACCGGTCTATATTAGGTGTCTCGTGCCATCGATTTCCATAACAACCCAGATCGGCCCAACCCATGTCATCAGCCACTATCAAGAGCACGTTGGGAGACCTGCCGCTGACTGTTTCGGCAAACCCCGAAGAGTTGATTCCCGTTAAACATGCTGCTGCAAAACCCATCTTTTGCAGAAAATCACGCCGGTTAAGACGATCGTAATTCATGTCAGCCCTCCAAAAAATACTTGTTATCCAGGTCACGATTAGATGCCCTGCGTCTGTGTCAAACTCAAGGTTTATTGAGCATATCCAGAATCAGATCAATCACACGGTTGCGAGTTTCCTGCGGGATATAGTATTTTTCGTTCCCCGCCACCGTCTCATTGCCATCACCATTCGTCTAGAGAAAACGAAACCTGCCGGGCTCGAGACTGTTCCTGACCTCCTCCAATCTGACCTTCATTTTCTCCTTTTTTCCCGTTAGTGCGCTTGCGAGCAGCTTTTCGGCCGTAGCTAGATACCGTAGATCTTTGTACCTCGTCAGAACATATTGAACAGTTAATATTCAAAATTAAGAGACAATTCTCAGTAAATGCAACTGATTTTTACGTTCTCCTTTCCCGAGGTTAAAAGCCCTCCTCGCTCTCAGAGTTTCCACTTCAATCATAATCCTTGAGCATCATTGCATGTTATCCTCAATTGTCATCAATTTTCTTTGTTGAATTAATACCAAGATATATGCACAGCAGAGATCGCTAAGGAGACTTAAGGATACGCTGTTCTACGCATATTTCTATTTGGCGGAATGCGTTGAATTGCGGGAAAAGAGCGGTCTAAACACTTTTCAAAGCATTGCTATCCCTGGCTCTAATCCTATTCCTTTCAAATTTGACTAGAATAAGCTCGGGCGGGCCCGACGAGACTTGAAATAATGAAACGTGGCAGAAAGGAAGGCTCAAATTCGATAAACAGCCATCATGTAAGACCGTATTTCAGCATTATTCTTTCCCCTGTTTTTACGTCAAAGTCCATAAAATCTGTTGGGGATAGTGTTGGGGAAATGATTTAACAGAATAGAAAAAGGGCTTGCCGTTTCCAGCAAACCCTTGGTATTAATGGCGGGGCCGACGAGACTTGAACTCGCGACCTCCGGCTTGACAGGCCGGCGTTCTAACCAGCTGAACTACGACCCCGCATAACCTTTTTTTCCAAAATCGAACGCTTCCAATCTAATATCAAACCAAAATTTGTCAATCTTTATCGCCAGCCGTGATAATCTTTTCCAAGCTTATCATTTTATTTTGTGAACAGCCAGTCCGGTCTCAAACGAGGCTCGTTTCGCCCATGAGATATTTATCTATACCTCTTGCCGCCTGCCTGCCCTGATAAATCGCCCTGACCACCAGCGAAGCGCCCAAGACCATATCGCCCGCGCTGAAAACATTATCTATGTTGGTTAAATTATCCTCATCCACCTTCAGGTTTCCTCTCCTGTCGAGGATCAAACCCAGCTCTTCTACCATTCCTTCGCGAACGGGATGGACAAAGCCCATGGCCAGAAGGACCAGGTCCACATCCAGATCGAATTCAGTACCGGGTCTTTCGACAAATTTTCCGCCCGCCGGATCGAAATCCACTTCGATTGCATGTAGTTTCCCCACCTGGCCGTTTTTTCCGCTAAAGGCTTTGGTCATCACTGACCAGAGGCGTGTACAACCCTCATCGTGGGAGGAGCTGCCGCGCAGGATTTCCGGCCAGAGAGGCCAGGGAGTCTTCGGATTGCCGGTTTCCGGCGGCCTGGGAAGTATTTCAAGCTGGTAGACCTGGCTGGCTCCCTGGCGGTTGGCTGTTCCCACACAGTCTGCACCTGTATCTCCGCCCCCGATAACCACTACACGTTTACCACCTGCAAGAATGGCACGGTCATCTGGAACAAAGTCTCCGGCAACCCGCCGATTCTGCTGCTCCAGATAATCCATTGCCTGGTGGACACCTTTCAGTTCCCTGCCTTTGACATTCAGATCACGCGGCTGCATGGCGCCACCAGCCAGACAGAGAGCATCATACTGCCGCGCCAGGTACTTGGCTGAAACATCAAACCCTACTTGAACCCGGACGCGAAATTCGATACCCTCGGCCTCGAGCTGTTGAAGACGGCGGTCGAGCATGCGCTTGTCCAGCTTGAAATCAGGAATGCCATAACGCAAAAGCCCGCCCGGACGGTGTTTCTGTTCGTAAATTACCACCCGATGTCCTGCCCTGGCCAACTGCTGTGCGCAAGCCAGCCCTGCCGGACCGCTTCCCACCACAGCCACGCTCTTCCCGGTGCTTTTCTTTGCCGGAAGCGGCGTTACCCAACCCTCTGCAAAACCCTTCTCGATGATCTGAAGCTCGATCTGCTTGATCGAGACCGGCTCATCATGGATCGCCACCACGCAGGCCGGTTCGCAGGGAGCGGGACACACCTTGCCGGTGAACTCCGGGAAATTGTTCGTGCTGTGTAATACATTCAGGGCATCCCGCCACTGGCCGCGGTAAACCAGCTCGTTGAACTCGGGGATAATATTTTCCACAGGGCAGCCGATGCCGTGGCAAAACGGTATGCCGCAGTCCATGCAGCGCGCGGCCTGAGTCCTCAGCTCCTGCTCGGTTAGAAGAGGATAGATTTCCTGATAATCCTTTATTCTTTCTTCGACCGGGCGCGCCCTGGGATCGAGCCGTTTGAATTCCATGAAACCAGCCGGGTTACCCATTCCAGACCTCCACCCTCTTTGTTTCCGCGTCTTCCTTGATCATCCGGCCAAGGGCGCGGCGATACTCCATCGGCATTACCTTGACAAACTGATGAATCTTATTGTGCCAGTTATCCAGAATTCCCCTGGCCAGCGGACTGCCGGTAAAACGAAGGTGCTGTTCGATCATCCTGCGCAGCAGGGCGATATCCTCGTTTTCGATTACTGATTCCAGGTCCACCATGTCAAGGTTGCAGCGCTGGTCGAAAAGGCGCTGTTCATCGAAAACATAAGCGATTCCACCGCTCATCCCGGCAGCGAAATTGACTCCGGCAGGTCCGAGAACCACCACGACGCCGCCGGTCATATACTCGCAGCCGTGGTCACCGACGCCCTCCACTACGGCATAGGCCCCGCTGTTTCGGATCGCGAACCGTTCGCCGGCGCAACCGCTGAAATATGCCTGGCCGCCGGTTGCCCCGTAAAGAACTACATTGCCGACAATGATATTCTCCCCGGGATCGAATATCGATCCTTCAGGCGGGTGAACCACAATCTTTCCGCCGCTCATGCCCTTGCCTACATAATCGTTGGCGTCCCCGGCCAGGTGCAGGGCTATCCCATTGGTCAGGAACGCTCCGAAACTCTGGCCTGCTGAACCGGTCAACTCGATATTGATCGTATCCGCAGGCAGGCCGGCCAAACCGTAGCGGGCTGCAATCTCACCGCTCAACATCGTGCCGACGGTCCGATTGACATTGCGTATATGCCGCCTGATAGTGACTTTTTCCTTGCGCTGAAGGGCGGGTCCGGCCTCTGAGATCAGTTCGCGGTCAAGGACTCCGTGGAGAATATCGGGCTGGGAGTCCACACAGCGCAGCGATCCGCCCGGCGGGACATCCGGTTTCGCCAGCAGGGCGCTCAGGTCTACGCCCCCGGCTTTCCAGTGCTCAATCGCTTTGACCCTGTCCAGCATGTCAACCCTGCCGACCATTTCATCGAAGCTGCGAAAACCAAGCTCGGCCATTATTTCGCGCACCTCTTCGGCCAGGAACTTGAAAAAGTTGACCAGGTGGTCCGCCCTGCCCATGAATCGCTTGCGAAGCTCAGGGTCCTGGGTGGCCACTCCAGTGGGGCAGGTGTTCAGGTGGCATTTTCGCATCATTACGCAGCCGAGCACGATCAGGCAGGCGGTTGCGAACCCGAACTCCTCCGCCCCGAGCAGGGCGGCCAGGACCACATCGCGTCCTGTTTTGAGCTGACCGTCGGTCTGGATCCTGATCCTGCTGCGCAGGTTATTCATCACCAGCACCTGCTGAGTCTCGGCAACACCGATTTCCCAGGGAATCCCGGCATGCTTGATCGAGCTAAGAGGCGAGGCCCCGGTGCCGCCTGCATCACCGGCAATCACCACCACATCGGCACGAGCTTTCGCCACTCCTGCGGCAACAGTACCGACACCGATTTCGGAAACCAGTTTCACCGAGACCCTGGCCTTGTTGTTGACATTTTTCAGGTCAAAAATCAGTTGAGCCAGATCCTCGATCGAATAGATATCGTGGTGCGGCGGAGGCGAAATGAGCGAGACTCCGGGCACCGAATGGCGCACCCGTGCGATATCCGTGCTGACCTTGTGGCCGGGCAACTGTCCGCCCTCGCCGGGCTTCGAGCCCTGGGAGATCTTGATCTGCAGGTCTCTGGCATTGATCAGGTAATTCGTGGTAACGCCGAAACGCCCGGAGGCGACCTGTTTGATAGCGCTGCAAGGGTTGTCTCCGTTCGGGTAAGGCTTAAACCGCGCTTCGTCCTCGCCGCCCTCGCCGCTGTTGCTCATCCCACCGATCCGGTTCATGGCAATGGCAATGGTTTCATGGGCCTCGCGGCTGATCGAGCCGAAACTCATCGCTCCTGAGACAAAGCGCTTCATGATCGATTCGGCCGGCTCCACATCTTCCAGAGCGACCTTGCGGCCCTGCCTGAACTCGAGCAGCCCGCGCAGAGACTGGAGCCTCTTGCTGTTGTCGTTGACTATTCCGCTGTATTTGCGGTAAAGCTCGCGGTCACCCTTGCTGGTTGCCTGCTGAAGGTAGAAGATGGCCTGCGGACTCCACATGTGGTGCTCGCCCTGGTTGCGGAAATGATACTCCCCTGCCCGCGGAAGCAGGAGGTTTTCGTTACCGCGCCCGGGGAAAGCCATCCGGTGGCGGGCCAGGGTCTCATTTATAACGACATCCAGGCCCACACCGCCGATCCGGGAAACCGTGCCGGGGAAATAAGTTTCGACAAAATCGCGATCGAGGCCGACCGCTTCGAAAATCTGCGCTCCCCGGTAGCTGCGTACTGTGGAAATTCCCATCTTGGAGAAAATTTTGAGCAGGCCCTTTTCAACCGCTTTCATATAATTATCGACCGCATCCTGGACAGTAATACCGGGTGTAAGCGTATCCGAGATCACCATGTCCGCCACTGTTTCGAACGCCAGGTAGGGAATAATGGCGCTTGCACCGTAACCCAGAAGCTGTGCGAAATGGGTCACCTCGCGGGCCTCTCCGGTTTCTATCACCAACCCGATCCTGGTGCGCAAACCGGTGCGAATGAGGTAGTGATGCACTGCCGAGACAGCAAGCAGACTCGGGAGGGCGGCCTGTTCTGCGTTAATCCCCCGGTCGCTGAGGACAATCAGGGTGTAATCTTCGCCGGCAGCTTTTTCCGCCTCCTTGAAACATTTCTCCAGCGCGCGCCGGACCCCTTCCTCCCCCTCACTGATCGGGAACGTGATCGGCACTGTTACGGTGCGGAATTCCTCTTTTGCGGAAGCCTTGAGCTTGTCCAGGTCGTCATTGGTGAGGATCGGCCGGCTCAGCTTAAGCAGGTGCGCGTTCCTGGGAGTTTCTTTCAGCAAATTCGCTTCCTTTCCGATATAGCTCATCAGCGACATCACAAGATGCTCTCTGATCGGATCGATGGCCGGATTGGTGACCTGGGCGAAAAGCTGTTTGAAATAATTGAAAAGCAGCTTCGGCCTGTCACTCAGCACTGCAAGGGGAGTGTCATTACCCATCGAGCCTACCGGTTCGCTGGCGTTTTCGGCCATCGGCCGGATCAGCAGGCTGAGATCCTCTTCAGCATAGCCGAAAGCGATCTGGCGCTGAAGGATGGTTTCGTGCACGGGCCGCACTGGCATCGCGCAATCGAAAAGCCCTCTCAGCTCGATCTTGTTTTCGTTCACCCAGCGGCGGTAGGGCTGAAGTCGGCTGACTACTGCTTTGAGTTCGGGATCGTAAATGATACGTCTCTGTTCAGTGTCCACCAGAACCATCTGTCCCGGCCCCACGCGTCCCTTGCTCTTGATATCTTCCGGCGGTAATTCGATCACGCCGACCTCACTGGCCAGAACGAACAGATTATCTTTGGTTACGATGTAGCGGGCGGGCCGAAGGCCGTTGCGGTCGAGGCAGCATCCGATAACCCGGCCATCGGTGAAAGAGATGGCCGCCGGACCGTCCCAGGGTTCCATCAGGATGCTGTGGTATTCGAAGAATCCCCGCTGATCCTCGCTCATCTGATATTTCTGCCCCCAGGCCTGGGGAATGAGCATCATCATCGAGTGCGGCAGTGAGCGCCCACAGGCAGTGAGCATCTCCGCAACGTTATCCAGCGCCATCGAGTCGCTTCCACCGGGGGTGATAACCGGCAGGAGCTTGCCCAGATCGTCGCCGAACAGGTCGCTCTCCAGGGTGGCTTCCCGCGCCCCGGTCCAGTTGAGATTACCGCGAAGGGTATTGATTTCCCCGTTGTGGGCGAGGGTCCTGAACGGCTGAGCCAGCTCCCAGGAGGGAAAGGTGTTAGTGCTGTAACGCTGATGGACAAGCGCCAGCGAACTGGTAAGCTGCGGATCTTCGAGATCCCGGTAAAAAAACGGCACCTGATGGGCCAGCATCAGACCTTTGTAGACAACCGTATTCGATGAAAGGCTGGGTATGTGAAAAACGGAGTTGTCCGCCTTATCGCTTGCCCGCACCTGATGCTCTGCGATCTTGCGCACCAGCAGCAGTTTGCGTTCGAATGCTTCAGGCTCCCCGGTTGTATCCCCGATAAAAACCTGCCGGATCACCGGCTGGCTTTCGCGCGCTGATTCACCGAGAGCATCGGGATTGACAGGCACATCCCGCCAGCCCAGCAAACGCTGCCCCCCGGCTTCGACTGCATCAGCGAGCACTTTTTCGCAGAATTCACGCCTGTCCTGTTGCCTGGGGAGAAACACCATGCCCACGCCGTATCGGCCCAGATCAGGCAAACTAATGCCGATTTCACAGCATTGCTTGCGAAAAAAACGGTCACAGAGCTGAATCAATATGCCTGCCCCGTCACCGGTTTCCGGGTCATCGGCCACAGCGCCCCGGTGTGTCAGGTTGACCAGCACTTCGATGCCCTTCCGGATTATCTCGTGGCTCGCCTTGCCCTCAACATTAGCCACAAAACCAACACCGCAGTTTCCATGTTCATATTCCGGCCGATAGAGCGGGCTTTTCGCAACGAGCGATTCCTTGTCGATCCTCTGCAAATTTTCTCCACATCCGTTTCAGGTTGCGGTCCGGTCATTTATCCAGCGATAACAGAACAAATTATGCAATGCCGAGTGAGAAACCGGCTATATAAAACTGCATCCTGCTTAAATCGAAAGAAGTTACAATCAGACAGCCCTGCCTGCTGATACTGCAATCTGAAAAAAGAAAAAATAAACCGGTCTCGTTAAGAGGCAAATATTTTGCCGGAAACTTACTTATTCAGACCAGCGGATGATTGTAGCCGCAAGCCTCTCTGAAAATCGATCCTTATTAACAATAAAAAGGCCTGTCCATTTTCTGCAGGTTACTGGACAGGCCTTGAAGATTTCATTTTCCAAGCAGTAAAAAACCTCCAGGACTCGGCTCTCCTTTTCTCCTCTATGCAGAAACAGGAACTTACCTGCCTGCGAGAACTTTGAGCAATTCGAGCAGGTCGAAAATATTTGTCTTCCCGTCGCTGTTGACATCCGCCAACCCTGCGGCCGTGCCCTTACCGCTGAGAACTTTAAGAAGATCCAGAAGGTCGAAGATGTTCACTTTGCCGTCCCCGCTCACGTCACCTTTGGCAAACTCGGCCACGGTCACTTTCCCGTCCTGCATGCTGACTTCCACATCAACAGGAACATCATCCACAACCGAGGCAAAGGACACATTCGTCAATGTTATCGGAATATCACCGACCTCAGCGCTCTCATCCACCACGAACCTGACCTTGAGCAGCTCGTTGTCCGCACCGGCTGTCAACGGCTCTGCAAGGGTCGTATCAATCATCGCCACCACCAGCTTACCCGCGCTGTTGGCCGCTGCAACAGCATCCTCGTCCAGTACAAGCTCGAGAAGGCCGCCGGCATCAGCACCGCGCGTGATCCCGTTCTCAGCCAGCGTGGCGACCTGCAGCTTGCTCTGGTCGAATATCAATTCGAGCCAGGCGCCGTAAAGGTCCTGATCAACTGTCAGCAGCACTGTGACCGTGGTCACACTGCCGGCAGCCCCTGTGGCATCCTGTACCCAGATCAGGTTTTCCTCACCATCCTGGGCCGGACCCACCAAAGCAGCCTCAAGTGCTGCCTGCGGCTCCAGCGCGCTGCCGGCAGACACTACTGCGGAGGCATCCTCCTGGGCGAACAAAGCAGCACAGAGGAGAAAGAGTGCGCTCAAGATTGCAGGAACGATTTTTTTCATATTCATCCTGTTAGCTCCGGTTAGGAAATAGATAAAACAATTCTCTCAGATATTTTGCTGAATAAAAGGACCGTTTCAATAACTCATAATAATTCTAATTCAATACCGGTGCAAGCACAAGCAAATTATGTTTACTCAAACCATAAATCAGTAGCGAATGTTACACATATTTTTTCCGGAAGCATTTTCAGGAGAATGTGAATCAGGTTGGCTCAGGCCGGTCAGGCCTCTCAGCCCGGCAGTTGAATCAATCCCAGCGCACCACTCTAAGCTCATCGTTTTCATTAACCGCAAGACAATGTTTCAGCACCCTGCCGGCTTCAAGACGCACGTGGTCCCCGACAATCGAATCTTCCACAACTGCGCCCGGCTCCAGCAGGACATCATCTGCCAGGATCGACCGGCGAAGGCTGCATCCAGGGCCGATCTCACAGCGCCTGCCGATTTCGAGCGGCCCCTCAAGAAGGCTCTGGTCACTGACACTGCTCTGAGTTCCAACCAGTATCGCGGACTTTCTTTCGCCTCCAGTGACCTCGGGTAGCAATTCTGAACAAGCATGAAGGAAAGCTGCAGGGGTTCCGAGATCGAACCAGCGAAACTCTGTGTGGTAGCCGTAAACCGGCGCGCCTTCTGCGATAAGTCGCGGGTACACGCTGCTGTTTATATCACAAAAGCCCGGATCGATCCAGGAAAGGAACTCAGGCTCGAGGATATGGATTCCGGGAAAATGAAGGCTGGCCGCGGTTTGCAGCACAGAGGCCTCGGGCCGTCCGGCAATGCGCACCAGCCGTGCGTCTTCATCGATCTCCACGGCCTTGTATTGACTGCCCGGGGGCTGATCGATAAGTATCATGGTCGCTGCCGAGCCCTTTTTCCGGTGGAAATCAAGCGCGGCGGAAAGATCCAAACCCGCGTAGTAGCAATCGCCGTTAACCAGAAGAAAGCTTTGGTCTCCGAGATGTTTCTCTGCACCAAGCAGCGCACCGGCTGTGCCGAGTATTTCCGGCTCGAACGAAAAGGCCGCCCGTTCCTCTGCCTCGGCCAGGCACTGACGCACAGAGAGCGGGGCATGGTGAAGGTTGACCACAAAATCATCTACGCCGGATGCGCGGAGAAATCGCAGCACGCGCACCAGCACGGGTATTCCGGCAAGGGGAAAAGTGACTTTCGATTTAGCCGCTGTAAGTGGAAGAAGGCGGGTTCCGAGACCAGCCGCAAGGACCAAGGCTTTCATATTTTCGCAGATAAAGGGAAAATTAGCCGGATTCCGCCGGGGGACTACTCTCCGGGCGTTGAATCTTACTTAGAGTGTCTTTCAGGGTTTCATTCTCTCGTTTGAGCTTATTCAAGGAATCATTCAGTTCGGTGAGCCGGGCCTGAAGTTTTTCATCCCGGCCCTTTATTTTCTCCAGCTCGATCAGGGCATTGCAGTAGGCCTCATTCACGCGGTCGAGCTTGCCGGACATCGAATCCATCAGCATAAACAACTCGACCGGGCTCTGCCGCGCCATGCTGAGCATATCCCGCTTGCCGAAAGCCATCAGCTCGCCGTCGGTCAGGGCAGTCACTGTAGCCGAGCGCGTAACATCGTCGAATAATGCGTTCTCACCCAGGATGTCGTGCTCGTTGAGAACGCTCAGCACGACCTTGCCCTGCTCGGTGTTACGCGAAACCTGCAGGCTTCCTTTTTTGACAATGAATCCGCACTGGCCGCTTTCACCCTGGCGCAGAATGATCTGGCCCTTGCGGAATTTCTTGTTGATGAAATTGATATCGACCGAGTGCTCACGGGCCTTTTCCAGTTCATCGAGAGTCATCGTATAGTCGAAAGTGGGCGAGCCGGGGCTGTCAGTGTCGGTTTCCTGCCTCTCGACCTGCTCTGTGGTTTTTTTCAGACGGGAAGCCAGCTTGTTCAGCAGGTTTTTGACCCCTGGAGAGAGACCGCCCAGATACTGTTCGAAATCCTCCTTGGTCATGATCGCCACCCTGGTATCTTCCAGTGCCCGGACAGTTGCGCTTCTTTTGATCTGGTGCGGATCGATCATGCTCATCTCGCCGAAAAATTCGCCCGGGCCGAGCGCGTTTACCACAACGTCCCTGTCCCTCCGGTGTTTGAGCACCTCCACCATCCCCTCCAGGATTACATAGAAAGTGTCGCCGGAATGGCCCTCCTTGATAATCACCTCTCCCTTGCAGAACGATTTTTCGATATGTTTGTCCATCTTTCCTCCTGCTGCTTTAACCGGCCGGCTGAATTTGGGCATTCGGACCGGAATGGCTGCTCTTTCTCTAAGTTAAACTACCCCTCTTTCCCAGGCAAGCGACTTCACACTCCCGGGCCGTCAAGCAGAACGCCGATCCGACAAAGCTCTCAGCATGGCAAGCGCGACCCGGCCTGCTTCCCGGGCCGCTATCCGGGCATGGCGAGAAAAGCTCGCATCGGGTTTCGAATCCGCCAGATCACTGACCGCCTTGACCACGGTAAGCGAAATTTTCTTTCGCCGGCACCAGGAGGCTACCTCCCAGGCTTCCATGTCCACGCAATCGGCGCCGAAACGGCGGTGGAGGTCATCCCGCAGGCGGGCGGAAAAAACAGGCTCGTGATGAGTAAGAATTTTCCCCTTCAGGGGAACTTGTGCGCCTTCGAGGCCTGCCAGCAGCCTTTCATCCGGATCGCCCAGCCGGACGGGGGCGTGCTCCGGCTCGTAAGTAGCCGCCACCGTCTCCGCGATCAATGTTTTGTACCGGGAAAGGCCCGGGTGAAGCGCTCCGCAGACTCCCAGGTGAAAAACATGTTCGGCTTGCTGAAGCAAGCCGCAGCTTTCCAGGCTCTGCCTGGCCTTATCCGGCCCCACCCCGCAGATCAGGAATGTCACCTCGTGCTCCCCAAGCCGGCCGGACCAGATACGCCTTCGGTCAATTTCGATCCTCCGGGTATCCGCCAGCCTGGACAAAAGCCATGCGGATTCCATTTTAAGCGCTGAAATACAGGTTATTTGCATTTATTTGACTTCCGTGGATTCTCATTCTAAATTCTATGTGGTTCGGTTCTTTCACCTGACAAGCTAAAACGGAACTTGCGCCCAGGCAATTAAATGTACGCGTTCTGGTACTATATCAAAAATCTCTGGTTCAAGTTCATCAAGGATGATGCCCTTTTTCTCGCCTCGGGGATAGCTTTCAACGTCGCAATCACCACCATTCCGCTGATCCTGATAATTTTTTCTATAGCGGGTTTCGCGTTCAGCAGCTCGGCCGAGCTCTGGGATAAGACCGTGGTTTATATCCAGAGCCTGATTCCGGTTTCGAGCGAAAGTATTATTAACAATACTCAGAGATGGATCGAGGACCGTACCTGGATCGGAATTATCGGACTGGCGGGTATCGCTTTCACGGCGACAAGGCTGTTCGCAAGCCTGAGAACAGTGCTGGACAGCGTTTTCGAGGCCAGACATACGCGCGGGATAATTCACGGCAAGCTGTTCGATTTCATGATGCTGCTTCTGCTGGGAATCATGATGATCGTGGCCAACCTGTTCATCATTTTTCTGCCCAGATTTTTCAGGGAGAACGTTTTTTTCAACAACAGCGCGTTTTCTCTTCTGCAGATATTCGAAAGCCCTCTTGTCGGAACTCTGCTCGCCTTTCTGCTCACCGTGGCCCTGCTGTTTATCAGCTACAAATTCTTTCCATCGAAAAGCATGAAAAACGGAACCTGCCTGATCGCCACCTTGATCATGGCAGTGGTTTTCGAAATCACCAAGCAGCTCTACATCTATTTCCTTCGCATGTATCCTGATATCAACCGGATTTACGGTACTCTGGGCGCTATCGTGGCGATGATTTTCTGGTTTTACATCTGCTCCCTGGTCTATGTGGTAGCAGCGGAGATCGCCTTTATCCACGAAAAGCGCGAATACGAAACAATCCGCAGGTAATTTATCCAGCCGCTCACCTGCCTGCTGACAAGTCCGCTTTCGATACTGCTGCGAGCGAAATTCCCTGGTCGGTGTCCCCGGGTTGCGCCGGGAGCGCCGCCCGGTGTGGAAGCAGCTCGATCTTCTCGCAAATCACCGTAAAGACCCCGTACTCGCCGGCCACCCTGCCGGTAATGATAAAAGGGCCTTCACCAAGGGCCAGCGCGCCGCATCGCCGGTAGCATTCAGGAAAGATCACCACCTCGAACGGGCCGGTAAGATCGTCGAGGGAGAGAAACATCATGCCCCCCCTTTTCCCGGTGTCGATCCGCTTGCGGGAGATCGGCCTGCCGGCGATCCGCACGCGGCGGCCCTGGCGGGAGGGGATATCCCCGGCCGAAACGAGTCCCGGTGTGGCTGCGAGATCTGCCTGGTAAAGGGCGAGCGGATGTTCGCTCACGGTGAAACCGAAAAGCTCGCGTTCAATGCGCAGGCGCTCTGTGCGCGGGTACTCGGGCAGGCGGGGAACGACATGCCGCGCAGGGCCCGGATCGTGGGCGGATGGAAACAGGGAGCCCCTGTCGGCGCCTTTATCGCAGACCCTCCGGTGGCCGCTTTTGAAAAGGAACTCGAGGCGCCAGAGGAGTTCGGGCCGGGTAAGCTCGAAACTGTCGAAAGCTCCGCAGCGGATGAGGTTCTGCATCTCCGCATAGGAGGCATCCACCTGCGAGCAGAAATCGGCCAGGGAGGTGAAGAATCCTTCCTGTGTGCGCGCGCGGAGGATCGCCTCTGTGGTTTTTCGGCTGATCCCGGCGACCACACCGAGCCCCACCCGGATAGTGCGGCCTTTGCCCCGGTACTCGATACCGCTGCGGTTGATATCCGGAGGGAAAATGTTCAGGCCCATCCTGCGGGCCTCTTCGATATAGGCCGAGGGGCCGTAGAACCCTCCGCCGTTGGCGAGCACGGCTGCCATGAACTCGGCCGGGTAATGGGCCTTGAGCCAGGCCACCTGGAAAGAGATCCTGGCGTACGAGGCGCTGTGCGCCTTGCAGAAAGCGTAACCGGCAAAGCTCCGGATCTGGCGCCAGATTTCGCCTGCCACCTCCCGGCCCACTCCCCGTGTCACTGCAGCACTGACAAAGCGCTGTTCGAGCCGGGCCATTGCCTCACGCGATCTCAGCTTGCCGCTCATCGCCCGGCGCAGGAGGTCCGCCTCGCCGAGGCTCATTCCGGCAATAGCGTGCGCTACGCGGATCACATCCTCCTGATAAACCATCACCCCGTAAGTTTCCCCCAGCAGCTCCTCCAGCCCGGGATGGAGGTAACTCACCGGCCGGCGGCCGTTGTGGCGGTCGATAAACTCCGCCATCATACCGCTTTCCGCCACCCCGGGCCGGATCACCGAGCTTGCGGCGGTGAGCATCTCGAAGCTGCGCACCCTGAGCTTGGCCAGAAGCGAGCGCATGGCCGGGCTTTCGATATAAAAGCAGCCCATGGTGCGGCCCTTCTCGATAAGCCGCACTGTGGCCGGATCGCGCACCAGACGGTCGGTATCCCCGATCTCGAGCCTGCTTCCCTTTCGGCTCTCCACCTCCCGGACCACCTCCTCCACCACGGAGAGCGAGCGCTGGGAGAGAAGGTCGATTTTAACCAGACCCAACTCTTCCACACCGAACATGTCGTACTGGGTGACGACCAGTCCCTTGGTCGAGCGCTCCAGCGGCACGAGGTCAGTGAGCGGGAACGGGCTGACCACGATGCCCCCGGCATGTATCGAGAGATGGCGCGGAAAGCCGGCGATACGGCGCGCAAGGCGCAGGATCGAGCGGTAGGGCTGCTCCCCCAGCGGCAGGGCGCGGCACTCCGGCCAGCGGTTTTCGAGAGACTCGATATAGGCCAGCGCCCGGTGAGGCAGCAGGCGGGTGAAACGGGTGATCTCCGCCGGGGTGAGCCCCATGGCCTTGGCTATTTCGCGAAAAGCGAGCCGCGCGCTGAAAGTCACGTAGGTGCAGATCATCGCCACCCGGTCCTCGCCGTAGGTGCGGTAAACATAGTCGAGCACCTCGTCTCTTCTACGCCAGGAGAAATCCAGATCGATATCCGGCGGACTTTTGCGCTCCGGGTTGAGGAAACGCTCGAAAAACAGGTTGTAGCGGATCGGGTCCACATCCGTGATCCCGAGCGCATAGGACACCAGGCTGTTGGCAGCCGAGCCCCGGCCGACCATGGGAATCCGCCTGCGCCTGGCGAAACGGGCGATATCGGCGACCAGCAGGAAATAGGGGGCGAAACCCAGCCGGTCGATCACCTCGAGTTCGGCTTTGAGCCGTTCGAGCACTTTCGAGTTCATGGGCCGGTAGCGCCGGCAGGCTCCCCGGAAGGACGCCTTGAGCAGGGCCGAGTAGGCGCTCTCACCCCGGGGCAGACTGAACTCCGGGAAAACCACCTGTCCGGTGGGCAACTCGCAGTTGCACAGCTCTGCTATGCGGACCGTATTGGCGAGCGCCTCGGGGTATTCCACCAGGCGGCGGGCCATCTCGTCTGCCTCTGCAAGCCGGCACCAGTCGGACACCAGCTCGGTCTCTTTCAGAGAGTGCACAGTGCGGCCCAGCTCGATTGCCCTCAGCAGCTCGTGCACCCGGCGGTCTTCGGGCTCGATAAAATGGACGTTGGCGGTACCCGCAACCGGAATGCCCAGTTTTTCAGCCAGTTCGGCAAGACGGCGCAGGCGGGTTGTTTCCCCGCTCTTTCCGTCCGGGCAGAGCTCGGCATAGAGCACACCTTGCGGCAGGCGTCCCGCTAGGCGGCGCAGGAGGTCTTCCTGGCCTGTAAGTACGAAAAGGCGGCTGCCGGCGGCCTCCCGGATGAGCGCCCCGGCCAGGTCGAAATCCTCCTCCAGGTGTCGCGAGGTGACCAGGCGGCAGGCGGCGGCGAAACCATCGCGGTCGCGAGCCAGCACCACTGCGCGAGCGCCGCGGTCGCGGCGCTCGAGGGAGGAGGTCAGCTCTGCGCCGAAAATCGGCTTGACTCCCAGCTTACGGGCTTTTGCGGCGAAAGTGACCGCTGCGTACATCCCGTTGGTGTCTGTGAGCGCCAGGGCGCGGAAGCCGCGCGCCTTTGCAGCCTCGACAAGCTGCTGCACGGTGGCTGCGCCCTCAAGCAGCGAGAAATTGCTGTGGCATCTGAGATGAACGAACTGCAATGATTATTTTCCTCGGTGAAACCAGCGGGCGAGGCATGACTCGCCCCTGCGGAGCCAGAACAGGCAAAAGGAGACAAAAAGAGCGGGAGCTTCCCCTTAACTGGCAGAGATGTCCCGCCTCTAACGGTTCAATGTCCGTGTTCAAGCTTTATGTGACCGGCCGTCCCCTCTTCAGCCAGCCCTGCGCCGGGCGTACCCGGGCGGGCGGCGGAAATTCTCCAGCCAGAGAGCGCGGCCCTTGCGCACGGAGTGGAAACCGTACTTTTCGCGAAGCTCGTCCACTGTGTGGTAAAAGCTCATATCTTTTATCTGGAGGTCCGGGGTAAAAAGGTCGAGCTGGCCGTCTGCGGGCCGCAAGTTCGACAGGGTGACTCCCAGCAGGCGCACCCTGACCCTGCGCTCCAGCAGCGGGATCATCAGCCGGCGCGCCCGCTCGAATATCTCCGTATCGCAGTTCGTGCCCGCTCCGGCTGAGACCGAGCGGGTGAGTGTCTTGAAATCCGAATATCTCAGGCGCAGGGTAACCGTGCGCCCGACAAATCCCTTGCGGCGCGTCCTGGCGCCCACTTTTTCCGCCAGGTGGTAGAGCACTCCCTCCAGGAAGCGGCGGTTCACAGTATCCTCGCTGAAAGTGACCGAGTTGCCCACGGACTTGGCCGGCGGCCTTTCGGACTCCACTCTCAGGCTTCCCTGCCCCCGGGCCATGTTGTAGAGCCACCGGCCTGCAGCGCCGAAAACCCGGACCAGAAGCCCGGGTTCGAGCCTTCTCAGCTCGCCCACCGTAGTCAGGCCCAGGCGGCAGAGGCGTTCGCTCAAAACCTCGCCCACCCCGGGCACCTCCACCAGGCGCAGGGGCGCCATGAACTGTTCCTCGCGCCCGGGCAGCACCTGCAAAAGCCCTGAAGGCTTGGCGGTTTTCGAGGCGATCTTGGCCACCAGCTTGTTGGTGGCAACCCCGGCTGAAAGCTCCAGGCCGAAAGTGTCGCGGACCTGGTGCAGAATACGATCCACCGTGCCGAGAACGGGTCCGTAGCAGCGGTCGAAGCCGGTGAGATCGAGATAAGCCTCGTCTATCGAGCTCATCTGGACCAGCGGGGTCCATGATTGCAGAATACCGTGGATGGCGCGGGAGAGTTTGACATACAGCCCCATGCTCCCGGGAATGAACACCGCATGCGGGCAGAGTTTGCGCGCCCGGGCCGCAGGCATTGCCGAGCGTATCCCGTAGCGCCGGGCCTCGTAGGAGGCCGAGGCCACCACGCCCCGGCTGCCCTCCACGGCCCCGACCACCACCGGGCGGCCGATCAGCGAGGGGTCGCGGGAGCGCTCCGCAGAAACGAAAAAGGCATCCATGTCGATATGTACGATATTCCGGTCCATCTATAATGCTCTCTTTCAGCGCTTGATCAGGCTCACCCGGGGGCGGAAAGCCTTGCGCCATCTCTGCAGCAGAGCGGCTGGCGCGCCGCTGCCCTCCGGGCAGAGCCGCTCGTCGAGCAACACCAGTTGACATCTGTCCGGGCGGCCTTTCTGAATCCTGCCGTAGGCGACCAGTCTGCTTTTCATCTCTGTTTCCTCCTAACCTCAAGTGTAAGAGCTGTAATATCTAGTACTTGCGCAGAACGCTGATAACCACGCCCTGGATCTGAAACTCGCCGTCTCTCAGGATGAGCGGCGACATGTTGACATTGGCCGGCTGAAGGCGCACACCGTCGTTCTCACGGTAAAAGCGCTTGAGCGTAACCTCCTCGCCGCCGATCAGGGCCACCACGATCTGGCCGTCATCCGCTGTGGCGCTCTGCTCCACAATCACGTAGTCCCCGTCGCGGATCTGCTCATCGATCATCGAGTCCCCCTCGACCTTGAGCACGAAAGTGGGCCGCCTGCCCACCATGCTCTGCGGCAGCTCGATATTCTCGGGCACCTCAAGCGCCTCAATCGGCCTGCCCGCGGCTATCCGGCCCAGCAGAGGCACAGAGACCACAGCGCCATGCGGAGCTCTCTCCATGCGGCAGAGTTCAATCGCGCGGCTGCGGTTGGAACAGCGGCGGATCAGCCCCTTCTGTTCCAGGTTCGACAGATGCTTGTGCACCGTGGCGGTCGAGCTCAGGCCGAACCGCGAGCAGATCTCCTCGATGCTGGGCGCGTAGCCGACATTCCCGATGTGGTTTTCGATGAATTCGAGAATCTCTTTCTGACGCCGGGTCAGGTACATGGTCCTTCCTCCAGCAAAAGGTTCTTGCAGCACAATGAACAGAATTTTTCAGAACCCTGGGGGCAGATCACTCACAAAAGTTGCTGTCCCGATAAAGCCGCTCTCCATCCCGGAAGCCCAAATACGAAAATTTAGCGAAAATCTGCTTTATTATAAGCGAAAGAAAAGCGAAAGTCAAGAAATAGCAGCGGCTTTTTTGCAACAAAACCCCTGCTCATTGAAAATTTCGCTTGATAAAACCACTCATCCGGATGTACATTCCAGACACATGATTCACTGTGTATGGATAGACCCTTAAGGAGGTGGACTTGGTAACCAGGAAAACTTTGGAAAAAAAGATTGCCAAATACAAGGAAGAAACCGTGCAGCTTGCTCAGGAGAAGGAAGTTGACGGGGCGAAATTGCGCATGTTCCACAAGCTTTTGAAAAGAGCGCAACGCAAACTGACTTCCTTGGTAAGGAACGAGGAACGTCTTGCCGCCGCGTCCGGCAAGGGCAAGAAAAAAGCCCGGGCTGTGGAAGAGATAAAAGCTCCGGCAGCCGAGGAAAAAACCCCGGCTGAGGAAAAAGCTCCGGTGGCTGTGGAAGAAGCGGTAGCCGAGGAGAAAACCCCGGCCGAGGAAGAAACTCCGGCCGAGGAAGAAACTCCGGCCGAGGAAAAAGCGGCAGCCGAGGAAAAAACCCCGGCTGAGGAAAAAGCTCCGGTGGCTGTGGAAGAAGCGGTAGCCGAGGAGAAAACCCCGGCCGAGGAAGAAACTCCGGCCGAGGAAGAAACTCCGGCCGAGGAAAAAGCGGCAGCCGAGGAGAAAGCCCCGGCTGAGGGAAAAGCCCCGGCTGAGGAAAAAGCGGCCGCAGAGGAACAAGCCCCGGCTGAGGAAGAAGCTCCGGCGGCCGAGCAGGAAGCAGCAGCCGAGGAGCAAGCTCCGGCTGAGGAAAAAACTCCGGCGGCCGAGCAGGAAACGCCAGCCGAGGAGAAAACTTCGGCGGCTGTGGAAGAAACGGCAGCCGGAGAGCAAGCTCCGGCTGAGGAAGAAGCTCCGGCGGCCGAGCAGGAAGCAGCAGCCGAGGAGCAAACTCCGGCTGAGGAAGAAACAGCAACCGAAGCGGAAGCTCCACTTGAGGAAAAGGGTAAAAGCAAGAAAAAAGAGTCCGGTAAGAAAGAAGACTCTGAAGATAAGGCTTGAGCCCTGTAATTCTCTGGAGGGAATTTCTCCATGACCGAAAAAAACAAGGATTTTTCAGATCAAAAAACCTCTGCCAAGATCCGGCATTTCGGGGAATTCCTGGTCGAGAAGGGTTTGATAAGCGAGGAAGAGCGCGACGACGCGCTTGCGATTCAGAACGCTATCAACCTCCGGCTGGGTATACTGGCAAACGTTCAGGAAATCATCACTGTCGGCCAGATTTTTGATGTTCTGGAACATCAGAAGGGCTCCGGGGAAAAGTTTGGCGAGGTCGCCAGGCATTTGAGCCTGATGAATGAGGATCAACTCCGCAAGCTCCTTCAGAGCCAGGAGCAACTGAGGATGAAAGTGGGAGAGATTCTGGTGGGTTTAACCTATCTGAAAAAGGAAGAAATGGAAACCGCACTGGAACATTTCATCCGGGAAGCCGATGGGAAATAGAGCAAACTCCGCATCTGAATAAAAAAGCCCGTCTGAATTTTCAGGCGGGCTTTTTTATTCAGCAAGATTTATCGCTAAACCAGGCTTCTGGTTTTCATCGCCTGGTAGATACGCTCCACTGCGATATCGCACGCGGCGTGGGTGAAACTCCCTGCCGAGGCCTTCCTTTCGTTCATTTCGGCAAACATCTCATCAAATCTGTTTCTCAGGTGGTCGAATACCTGCTCCCGGCTATACCGGATTCCGCCCACACCCTGTTTAAATTCCAGGTCAGAGGCGATAACTCCACCGGAGTTGACATAGTTATCGGGCAGCAGCTCGATTCCTTTTTTCCTGGTCCATTCGAAAGCCTCGTAGGATACGGGCATATTGGCAGCCTCGACCAGCACCAGCCTGACCCCCAGCGTATCGCAGTTCTTATGGTTGATCACGTGGCCGCTTGCTGCGGGGATCAATATGTCCACCGGCAGTTTGAACAACTCTTCGCTGTCAATAACTCTCTTTTCGTCAAAGCCTTTCACAGTGCGGTTTTTTTCCGTATACTCTTTCAAAGCAGCTATATCGATACCGGATGGTTGGTGCACTCCGCCGTAGAGGTCGGTCACGGCGACTATTTTACAGCCTGCCTCATAAAGGTAATGAGCGGCATAACTTCCCACATTACCGAATCCCTGGATGGCTACAGTGACTTTTGAGGGTTTCTTTCCGATCTGATCCAGATATTTCAGTGTTGCATAGGCGGTGCCATAGCCTGTGGCTTCTTTCCTTCCCGGAAGCCAGCCCTCGATCCCGTCCGGCTTAGCAGTAACCGAGGCCGGGTCGTGAGTACGATTGTATAACAACATCATCTCGCGGCCTGAACTGCCCATATCCGGCGCCGGGATATAAATACGCACCAGCCCACGCTCCACGAAATGATCGACGAACTCTTTCATGATACTGATCTTGAGCATATCGCAGAACTGGTAAAAATCCAGCTCGAAGTTCTTTTTTCCTTTAAGCCCCTTATAGATCTTTTCAAAATCGACCTTGATCCCTGTCTTGCCTCCACCGAGTTCCAGGTTTGCCAGTGCGGTTTTGATAGTCATCAGGCGGGCCAGCTCTGTGGTTTCCCAGATATCCACATCCGGGGCAATCCGGATTCCGCCTTTGTAAGGGCCCCGCGCCCTGTTGTGCAGTATTATGCCCGAGCTGATATTGAGAATCTCTCCCTCTACCTCAACCGGGAGTCTCTGATAAATAAAGGTGTAGGGCTTTTTAATCTGACGCAGGTCAGAGACCGGTATGCCGAGCCTTTCGGCACTATCGCCCAACAGTCGGCTCGACCGATTCGCGGGTTCCCTGCTGCGGATAAACTGCTCGATGCTTTTTATATATTTATCTTCATTCTCCATTCCTTCAGCCTCCGATCACTGAATAAACCTGACACCGTTTCAAGCCGACATTCTCTATTCAATAACAGTTCTCTGTGATTTTCCCGCTCCGGACACCTGCCTTCAGCCCCGGATAAAATACGCGAGCCCGGAAAGATCG
>Ga0272442_10002996_pt1 | contig 23965 bp, 21 predicted proteins | sample SSMForm2O_FD_200262 | JGI IMG/M metagenome (GOLD analysis project Ga0272442, IMG submission 200262) | Marine sediment archaeal communities from Little Sippewissett salt marsh, Falmouth, MA, United States - SSM-Form-2O | ecosystem: Environmental > Aquatic > Marine > Wetlands > Sediment ...
CTTCTGAGAAGCTGCTCTGCTGGAGCCCTAGCTTTTTTGCTATCTGGCTTTTTTTCATTCCCGGGTTCCTTCTCAAGCCAACAAGCACTTTCTTCTCGGTTTGGGTGAGGTTCTTCATTTCAGAGCGCTTTGCAGGCAGCCCGCATTCCTTGCTTCCGAGTGAGCATACCGTGCTCTTTATCTTGTGGTTTATTGTGTAGTCCATGAGCCGCGTTTCCAGCACTCCTGAAACCAAGTGGCTTATTGGCATCATCTTCCACACGTATTCCGACAAGTACTTTGACATGTTCTTGTTCAGGTACGCGTTCAGCGCGAGCCTCGCGTTCTCTGCTTCCTCAAAGCTCCCGAAGTAGTCCACGTTCAGCGACCAGTCCTGTGACCCAAAAGTACAGGCCACGGGGAAGTTTCTTCTTATCGTGTCCAGCTCCTCCTTGTACTCCGGCCGTATGGGTGCATTGTACTTTAGCCAAACAAACGCTACTACCTGGACTTCTTTTATCTTAGTCATGTTGATTGAGATAATGTTCTGCAGGACCCCTTTCTCCTCCAGATGGCGCTTCACCACCGCAAAGTTCGATGCAGCCATCCCATGGGCCTCCGCGATTTTCTTGTCCGGCTGGTTCTGGTGGCGTATGAGGTCGATGAGCACTTTTGCTTCTGTAGGGGTCATTAGCTTCTTTACTTTTGCCATATTCATCACATAATTATTTTTCTTCCTGACCATTATTCTAATAATTTTTCTATTTAAAAAGCATTGCTGCCCTATATAAAAACCCCTTCCATTATTTCCCATCAAGCTTAAATACTCTATATAGTATAATTTTAACGATGGGAAACCAGCTTAATGCGAATAAATTAGCCGCTGTTGGCGGCGGGCCTAGTGAAAAGGCTAGCCTTGGCCAGGTGTTTTTCCAGGTTTCCAAGCTTTCTGCTGAAGAGATTTTTGAAAGGGCTTGCTCGAAGAAGGGCTTGTTTTTCGAGACGGAGAGCGGTGACAAGTTTGCTTTTTTCATAAACCGTAATGTTCGCTCTCCGAAGCTCGAGGAGATTGGGGGGAGCCAGATATCAAAAGTAGAGGAGCTGGCTTCAACAATATTTTACGTGAGCGAGGACGGAAGGCATTACCCCGCGGCGTACGTGGACTTGCGCTTGGACCACCGCCTTGGCTCCCAGCACCCTATTGCAGTGTCCAAGCGCGCGCTTTACTGCTTGGACGGAGAGAGGACTCCGGCACTGCGCGCGATGGTAAAGCTGCGTTTCCTTATACAACGGGATGGCGCTTCAGCCTTCAATGGCTATTACTTTAATTACGATTCAGAAGGCGAGCTCAAGTTCTCAAAGGATGAGGGAGAGGATGAGGTGGCAGACGAGAACCACGTTGCCCTGCCAACTGGCGTTTGGGTTAACCCGAAAATGGAAAAAAACTTTTCGGGGCTGCCGTTTTTTGCATTGTCCGTGCTCGAGGGCCACATCATGTCTGAGGGCCCTTCCAAGCTAATCCTTCTCGTGCCTAACGAGGCGAACTTGGGCGCGTACGTGCGGCATTATGAGAGCCGGGTGGCATCGCCTTCAACGATTAGGTACAGCGAAGAGTCCAGGCTCCTTGAAGTCGCTCTTTCATCTTTCACTCCCAGGGTTTCCCCAATCGACAGGGTGCAGCACACGCTTAACCAGTTTCTCTTGGAGCCAAGGGCGGATTAGTGGGTTTTCGGTGAATGCGTTCCGATAGGGTTTAATGCTCTAGGATGCATTTTCTTATGGGTAGTAAAATTGGCGAGGAAGGTTGTGAAGCAGTCTAATGCCCAGCATGCGCCTGAGAAATCACGGTCTTGGGACTTTGAGGCTCTTTTTCCTAGTGTTTCTTCGCCTAAGGATGACAGCACTGTCCAGAAAGAGCTTTCAAAAAGGGCTTCTGAGCTACGCGGCCTTACAAAAGACCTTGTTGACTCAAGCAAGGCGCCCCAAGCGTATAACGAGCTATTGTCCTTAGCAGTGAATGACCCCCGCTCGTTTGCCGAGTCCCTTGTGTTTTGGCTTCCTCAGAAAGAGCAGAGGAACAAAGTACTGACTTTTTACCGTGACCTTGCAGAGTCCGAGGTCCTTGCAGGAAGCGGGAAGGCAACAATAATCGCAAAGGAGTTTAAGGCTAGCTTGCCAGCCGTGGAAAACGCCATAACCGATGTTTACGTTGACAAGATTTATGATTACTTGACGGCCGGCTCTTTTGTTAAGGAGGACCCGCTCCACCCAAACGCGGTGAAGCAGTTAATCAAGGCCCGTGTTTTAGAAAACTCTAAAATCCGGCTCGTGTTGCCCTGGGGAGGGTACAAGGAGACGCCGAAAGAAATCCTTGACTATGCTGACGAGGAGGCGTTGGAGCGGTTGAGCTCAATATGCGCGAACGCGCCTTCTAAGACTGGCTCGGGCCTGAGGCTGGAAGTAGAGATTGTCTTCTGTGACGTGCACGCTAGAGAGTTCAATTCCAAGCCCCATGACAAGGTTTCCAGGTACTTGGATGACTTGAGCGTGAAGCTCTTTCTTTCCGGGGCCCTAAAGCACTTGCACATCACGCCGCTTTCAACCCTTTACTCTAAATGGCGGGAGACCCTTGGCAGCGAGCAGCTTGAGGAGTCCAGGAGGGACTGCGAGTCATGGGTGAGAAACTTTTTTACTGAGAACCCTGAGGTGGCAGAGTCTTTCAAGGAGAACAGCATAAAGCACTCTAACTTTTGCAGCCCACAGCTCTTTTCTTGCATGGCCCACGCCATTGAAAGCACAGCGTCAAAGAAAATCAAGTCTGAGGAGGCGAGCGCGCTTTTTGAGAAGCTTGGTTCGGGCGAGCTGAGCAAAAAGGAGTTTTCCACCCAGCTTTCTAACATGCTATTCCCGAACTTAGAGGAGGGCGTGAAGCGCTCCGTGCATTACATGAGCGCGCCCCCCGGCGTTTCTGAGGCCAGCCCGGTTTTTTACGGTTTGCTTGAGAAGGGGCCGCTTGAGTCCGGCAAGTCCGCTCTGCAGAACGCAGTTTCTAAAGCAGTTAATAGCGCGGGTGACGGGGATGTGCGCCGGGGCCTGGCTGCTAAACTACGCGAGAGCGTGACCAAGGCAATACGCGAGAGGCTCGTGTACGAGGTGGCAGTTCACTATGCCGCCACCCGTAGGATGGAGTCATTCCTTTTAGGCACTGTTCGCCCTGACTCGCTGTTCCTAAGTTTCGGGGACCCGAGGAAGGAGAAGGTTTTCTCTAGCTTGCCAACACTTTTCTATTACCCCTTACGGAAGTTTAGCGACACTCCTTGGTACACTAACGGGGACTTGCTTTTCTTCCGTGATTTGGAGGGCGACCTCACCTCGCCAAATGGCTTGGACGCGTACAAGAGCGCTTTGACTACTGCTAGGGTGCGCTTGCCTAAGGCATACGAGCTAGTGGGCAGGTGCATGCGCTCTTGGCTCGCCATAAACAACGCGATTTACCAAGTGGCCGGTGAAGGAGAGGATGTAGGGAGCGAAAAGAAAAAACAGGGGGAGCCGCTCAACTGGAGTTCAAAAAAGGATGACGAGGCGCTCACGCTGTTTTCCGCACTAATATTCTTTTCAAACCTCTCGCCTAGCGAGAAGGTGCCGATTGGCGTGGAGGACGACCGAGTTGTTTCCCAGTTCCTCGCGCTAAACCCGTTTTTCAAGTACGGCGGACGCATTGGCTTCCCTCCTTTGAGCAGGGTTTTGCCGCGCGCGTCTGAAAGCGGGTTTTTTGAGTTGGATGGGAAAGTTAAATTCTTTAGGGAGTCGTTAGGCGCCCTTAGCTTGTATGAAAGCAGGAAGGACGCGACTCGCGCTAAGGCAGTTGACGTGCTCACAGGAATAATAGAGGAAGAGGGCGCGGTAGGCTGCCTTGAAAAGCTTGAGGAGCGCCTCATGGAAGAAGTGCGTGATAGGTACGCGGGAAAGAGGATGCCCCCGGAGTTTTGGGCGGCGCTTAACTACGACTGCAAGGGAAAAAGCATGGTGTTTAGGGAGGAAATCGCGCGAGAGCATGTTTCAAGGCTGGTTGAGTCAATAGCAGAGTCGCTCCCTGAGGAAATAGTTGCATTTAGGGTGGTTATGGCGGATGACCGCAAGAAGCTAGCGCAGATTGAGGAAGAGCTTAACTTTAGCGTGCTGCCAAAGGAGATTGGCGAGCCCCCGGCGGCCAGTGCCCGCAGGCACGGCATCATCCCGGTAATGGACTTGCTTAGGCACGGGCAAGGGGTTGGGGAGGATAAGCTGCGTCTTGGCCGCGCCCGCAAAAACCAGGTGGGCGCATCAGGCCGGAAGCAAGTTCTAATCAGGGTTCCTGCAAGCTCTTATGGGGCAAAGTCATACCACGCAAAAAGCGCGAAACAAATAGTGTCCTCTGGGAGCAGTGATGCAGAGCTTTACTCCGAGTTTTCCGCGCGGATTAAGGAGATGTTCTTGGAAGAGCGCAAGCGCTGCTTTAACCTGCAGGAAAATGACTGCGCGCGCGTTGCCCAAGAGCGTGACATTGTAGCAGAGCAGGCGCTCTTATTCGGGGAAAACCTTGCTTCAGGGCGCCACTCTTTCTGGGGCATGGTCCCGCACTCGCTCGCGTGGCACTACGGGTTTTCAGATGAGCCAATCACTCCTGAGCAGAAGTCCATGGTTAAAAAAGCTTACTTTAAGTTTAGGCTGAAGTCGTCTGAGACCGCGTTCGCCCAAGCCCAGCTTTCAGCGTTCCTGCTTTCAAACGCGTTTGACTCGCTTGAATCCATTCTCTCTTCTTCACGTAAGAGAAGGGTTTCTAGAAAGCAGCTCGAGATGCTCGTGCCTGAAGTGAGCGCGGGAATGGCTGCCCAGCTTGACGCGCTGAGGCAAGACGAGTCAGACATGTTTTACAGTTCTGAAAGCTCGAAGGTCATGCTTTTCGATGACATCCGCGACCCGAGCTCGCTAACACAAGAGTTTTGTTATACTGCCTCGAAGAAAGCAGTTGAAGCGCTCTCCTCTAAAATCGAGCGGGAGTCAGGGAATTCCAGTGAATGGGCTTCAGGAAAAACAATTCCTGTAAAAGAAGTATTGGAAATGATACGCGCATCAAAGGAACCCGCTTTCCTCCTGCAGTTTTTTGTGCTTCCAATGCCTGTTGTCAAGTCCTCTTCCAGTGAAGCGCGGCCTTCAGGCGAAGCGGGGGAAGACGTGACTTTCGACCAGTTCTTCAAAGAGTGATTTTGGGCCACTTAGCCTAAGCCACGCCAAAAAAGTAGCTTACTACCGCGCACACCAGGCCCGCGAAAAGCATTTTCAAACCGTAAGAGAGCATGTTCCCTTTTGAGATTTTCCCGAGGAACACGCCGAGCATGAAAAAGCTCACGAAACTGAGTATTATCGCGTCCGCGTAAGCATCTGCCATTGAAACGAACCCCATGCCGGCTGCTGCGAACGGGATTAGTATAAAGAAAGCGGCTAGTGATGGGGAGAGCCCGTCAACGAGCGCTGCGATTATTGTTGCGGCACGGTTTGCTTCTGCTATCTCGGTTGACCTGAGCTTTTTCATCATTTTTTTCTCTAGCTCGCGCAGTTCCATCTCCCGCTCAGCGCTTTCAGTTAAGAACGCGCCCCAAAGCCCTGAGATGCCGACTGCCACTGCAGTGCTCGCGCCAACCACGAGCAAGAGCCGGGGTTCATGAAGGTCTGCGAGGTACGCGCCGATTATAACCCCAAAAATAGTTAAGGCGCCGTCAAAAGCGTTCATTACGAAATAGCGCCTTGCTATTTTGCTCATCTTGGTGATGTTATCGTATTCGCGCAGTTTTTTTGGGTCTAGCCCGAGTATTTTTGACACGCTCGCGCTCAACTCCTGTCAGGCATTCTTTTCCCGCAAGTGACCCGGTCAATGCTGTGTACGACCGCGCCGTTCTTTTCGAGTATGGCGTTTACCTTGTCGTAGCTTATCCCGCTTCCTTCTACGACTAGCTTCACGGTCTCTACTTTTCGGTCCATTTCCTTAACATCAATGTCTACGACGTCGATTTCTTTGAGCTGGTTTATTTTCTTTGCGAGCTCTATAACTGATGGCTCGCTTGGCTTTAAGACGTCTAATACCAGCCGCTTTACTTCTGACATTCCATGCACCCGAACCATTTTTCTGTTCAGTGGTTTAATAAGGTAATCCTGACGATGAGTAAAGGCAGAGCAAGTCAAACAAAACGTTAATGCCCCAGTGGAGCATTATGCTCGGCGCGATTGACTCCGACTCCCAGTCCAAGTACCCGAAAACGGTTCCTGCGAGGGCAGATGCGGGGAGCTCGAGCCAGGGCTTTCCCAAGTGGATTAGGATGTAGGGCGCTAGCTGCAAGCCAACTGACTTTTCTCTGCCAAGCGTTCTCACGCCACCCATGAGAAAGCCCCTGAAAAAGAACTCGGTGAACACGAGTAGCAGGAGGATTAGCAGCTCGTAAGCAGCAAGATTGGGGAGGGATTCCCGGGCCCAAGAGAACACGGGGTAGTATGACTGGAATTCTTGTAGCGTGGACCCCCACCAAAGCAGGGGGGCTGCCAAGGCAAGTAGCACAAAAACGCGGGGAAGCCACTCCGCGGGCTTGCCGAGAGACAAGTTAAGCTGTTTTCTCTTAAGCCCAAGCAACAGCGCTAGCCCCAGCGGGAGGCAAAACAAGAAAAAGAACTCGGAGGAAATGAAGCCAATCAAGCTTTTTCCAAAGTGGTTAAGCGCCATGAATGCAAGCGAAGACGCTAGTATTGCCGCCCATCTTGGGAAAAACCTTTTTTTCATGCCGTAAACCAAAAAAAGAAAAAAGCGAGGGGCGCTATCCCTCTTCTACTGTTATTGCTTGTGCCGGGCAGCTGTCCGCAGCGCTTTGTATCTCCTCGTCGCTTGCCTCAACAGGGTTTTTCACGTGTGATTTTCCATCAGGCCCCATTTCAAAGGCGCCTGGGGCGAGCGACACGCAAACGCCGCACCCGATACACTTTTCAGCATCAACTACTGGTTTCTTAGCCATTTTTAATCACCTTAGCATCTTGTCGCAGGTATTTACTTTGCGGGCTTTTTTATTCCTTCCGCAGGCTATTCAAAACCTATAAATACTCCTTTCAATAACACCTATGTAGAATGGCGACCGTTGGTACCAAGGCCAAGGCTTTGGAGAAAAAGGAGACTAGTGCAAGGACTCCGCCCTCCATTGAACTAATGCCAAAGTACGTTGATACCTCATCGAAGGAGGGCAAGGCGAAGGTTAGCGAGAGCGTTAATTCTTTTCTCAACGAGATTGAAGAGCGAAGCGAGCACGTGAAAGAGCTAGAAGGCTCTAGCGAGGACATTCCCTCGCTGAGGCAAGCCAGGGAGGTGACTAGCAGGATAAGCTCGCTTTTGGATTCTCCGGAGCAGGAGCTTGAGAGCAAGCACGGCGAGCTGCTTTCCTCTTTGGGCGAGCTTAGCAACCTGCTTGTTATAGCCCGCAGGCACGAGCTCACGTCACTCGAGCAGAGGAAGGCGGGAATAATGTCAGAGCTGGGCTCTAACGAGGGCAAGCTAGAGCTCATTGACGCTAAGATTGATGATGTGGAGCGCAAGCTCGGCATACCGCAGAAGAATGTTATCATGCTCAACAGGGCCATAGAGGACGTTGAGCAGTCGCTGAGCAAGCCCCATACTCTCGAGCAGGACGAGCTCGAGTTTCTTCCCACAGAGCTTGAGAAGCTTAAGGCCTCTTTGGCTACTGAGCGCGCCCGCTGCACAAGCGATTATGACCCGCGAAGCATTTCAAGGAACGAGCGCGAGGCGCTGGAGCTCGAGCTAGCGGGATTGCGTGAGGGCAGGGCCTTGGAAGAGGACAGGATTCGTGAGAGCCCTGCCAGGGTCCCGGGCACTGCGGACAAGGAGTTGCTTGAAAAAGAGTTGCAGGAGATTGATTCTAGAATCTCTCTTCTCGAGCCTTCTGCGAAAGAGCAGGCGGAGATGGACAGGGAGACGGATGCAGCGCAGGAGTTCTTCCGCAAGATTGAGGACGAGCACTTGGGTGGGCTGCGCTCTAGGCTAAGCGAGTTGGAAAAGCAGATTTCCGAGGGCTCTGAGTTGCTAAAGCAAGCTTACTGCGAGCATGAAGTGGTTTCAAGCGCGCTTAACCAGAGGGAGTCAGCTATTGACGATGAGATAAGGCAGGCTGAGAATGCGGGGGACAGTGACTTGCTTGAGGAGCTGCAGGCAGAAAAGAAGGAGGTCGCAGAAAAGCGGGCTGCTGCCTCAGCCAAGTTTGATGAGAACGCGGAAAAGATTTCTGTTCTGCAGCGTGAAGTTGAGAAAGTAAAGGAAGACATTTCGCTTGCTTCAATGGAGGTTTCCGAGAAGTTCACGCAGTACCTTGATGATATCGACAAGAAAAAGGCGGAGTCAGTTTACTTGTCGGATGAGTACGAGGAAGTGCTCCTGCCTGAAATGAAGGAGAGGTATGACGAGATAAAGGAACAGCGGAACGAGAGCAAGGTAGTGGAGTACATGGAGGGCGCACTGGTCCAGATGAATGCCTTAAAGGACCGGGCCAGGTACATAAACTCACAGGTTTCAAGCATCTCGCGCGCCTACCGTTCTTCAAAAGCGCGTTTTGAGGAGGACGTGGCGCGGTTAAAGCGCTCTAACAGCCAGGAAAAAACAATGGCTCCCGAAGAAGAGGAGCTGCTTGAGGGGATTCCCGTGGCTTCTGTTGAAAATGCGCTTAGCTCCTGGCTTGCTTGGCTGATGCCGCCTTCCTCCGAGCTGGTAGTAAGCGATGTTGTGTCTTCCCCGCTTAAGGAAGAGCTTATCGCCCTCGTGCCATTAGCGCTGGAGCCATCATCCCTGTACGCGGCAAGGGTTTCCGCTGAAGCGCTCACAGGAAAAGAAATCCCTTCCCCAAAGCTTGTTGAGGGAGTGCGCACGGAAAAAGGCTATGCGAAAGCGCTTGAAAAGCTATCGTCCAACAACCTTTTCATCCTGGGGCCGGAGAGCATTCGGGGAAAGACCCCGTTCCAAAAGATTCGTTTCACGCTTGCGAGAGGGGGGCTTGCAACACTTTACGCGCCCGCAAACCCAGAAAAACCCGGGTTTTTCCTAACCCAGCTCAAGGATGATTCTGTCGTCGTCCGCTCATTCCTTTCGCAGTCTCCTTCTAAAGAGAGGGCGGTTAAGAAAGAGAGCGAGTCCATTTACTTCAGGTTCAAGGGCCCGGAGCAAGCAGAAGAGTTCATCCGCTCAGCTAATGGGCCTGAGGGCATGAGGCTCGCTCCCGAGCTTGCCCCAGGCCAAGTCAAAGAAATGCTCGCTAAAACAGGGCGGGGCAGCGAGGTTCACATTGGCTCAAGCGGGCAAAGCGAGAAAATGGTTGCAGTGGCCGCGGTTGAAGAACGGCTCGCTGACGGAGAGATTTTAGAAAGCGTTTTAACTTACTCCCCTCACAAGAAAAAGGAAGAGAGGCTGAAGAGCATCCCGGTCGAAGTAATCTCCGCGGGCTCAATGCGCTTCTTTTTTAACGGGGATAATGTTCCAGAGGATTCGGAGAAAAGGTGATTTGCTTGATGAGGTTTATTGAAAGGTATTATGTGTTCTTTTGCCTTGCAATGGTAGGATGGATGCTAATCGGGTGCGTTTGCACTGAGATGCTTAACCCTCCTCCAGCCGAGCCCACTCCCACTCCCATCCCAGCAGCAACTAGCACTCCTCTACCAGTTGCAACGAACACGCCATCGCCCCAATGCCCCGCTGACTGCGATGATTCGAACCCGTGCACGCTGGACTATTGTGACGCGTCCACTAGCTACCAGTGCGCGCACACCGAGCTCGATGGCGACCAACCGGGCTGTTCAGGTGAAGCCGGGGAGTGCCAGGTTAACACTTGCGTTTCAGGGACCTGCCTTCCCCAAGACGTTGTCCCATGCTGCGGTAACGGCGTTTGCGAGACAGGAGAGGGTTGCACTTCCTGCAGCGACGACTGCGGCTGCTTAGGCGGCATGCTCTGCTGCACTGATGTTTGCATGTACCCTGAATGCAGTGAGGACGCGGACTGCGGTGCCTCTGGAGCGTGCATGAACTATTACTGCAGCGAGCCTGGCACGTGTGATGCAGAGTGTGTAGAGGAAGAGAAAGACTGCCTCCCCCATGATGGCTGCTGCCCATCCCAATGCGATTTCCTGACTGACTCGGACTGCCCCGCGTACAGCCTCAACCAGTGGATAAACGTTTCCGAAGGGCTTAGCGTCCAGTTAAGCTACTTCTCCAGAAAAACGTGCTACGGTATAGCAAACACTAGCATACAAGGCCAGGAAAAGGAGTACCTCAAGGTCAAGTTCATGGTAAAAGTGACGGGGCAGGCAGGCGGCTCACTCGCCCCATCAGAGGTCACGATACAGGATGATACTGCAAACCAGGTGTTCACTGCCAGCAGCCCTGTAGACACTGACTGCGAGCTCGTTGACAGCGAGTACATCCTAACCTCTTCGAAGTCCTTTACCTCGTCAGAGGCAGTGCCCGTGGTCCTTTACTTCCCAGTAGGCAGCATAAAAATCTCTAGCACCAGCAAGAAAATAATTGTTAACAAGGGAGAGGGCCAGAGGTACGTTTTCCTAGCAACCCCTTAAGCGTGCTTTCTTCAGCGCAGCCGTGAAGGCTGCGCACCCCTTTTAATCCTTTTCAGGCATAACAATACCAGGGGTGTTTTCAACATGTTTGACGAGAAGAAACTAGTTTTCACAGTGCTTTTTGCTGTGCTAGCGCTGGCAGCATACCAACTCAATTTCTCCAGCGTGCTCGGCACAGAAAACCAGTCCTTCACTCTCTTCCAGTTCATGGGCCCTATCACGGGAATGTTCCTCGGGCCCGTTCTCGGAGTCGCCGCGATTCTTGCCACTGAGGCCGCGAACTTCCTGTTAGTCGGGAAGCAATTGGCCCTCTTCAACCTCCTCAGGTTCGCGCCCATGCTATTCGCAGCATACTACTTCGGGGCTGGAAAGAAAGGCAGGTGGGTTGCCGCAGTGCCAATCGCGTGCATGCTCTTGTTCTGGCTTCACCCAGTGGGCCAGCAGGCATGGTTTTACGCGTTGTACTGGCTAATCCCGCTGGCAGCCAAGCTCGCGCCAAACAGGCTTTTCTCAAAGAGCCTTGGCGCCACGTTCACCGCGCACGCTGTAGGCTCCATTGCCTTCCTCTACTCTTTCCCAACCGAGCCAGCGCTTTGGCTAAGCCTAATCCCAGTAGTAGCTTACGAGCGCTTGTTGTTCGCGGGAGGAATAGCGTTCTCTTACATTGCAATGAACACCGTGCTCAACATGCTGTCAACAAGGGTTGACTTGAGAGCGCTTAACCTAGAGCCCAAGTACGCTTTGCTCAAAGCAAAAACAGAGTAAAGCCCATCCCAAGGGGATTTTCCCCTTACTTTTTTTTCAATATTTTTACCATCGAATTGTAATCCCGCTTGAAGCCTTCCCTACGGTAGATTTTCTCCGCCCACTTGTTCTCCGGGAAAATCGTAAGCAAGCAAACCCTAGCCCCTTTTTCTGCAGCCCACTCCTCCGCAGCCTCAAGCAGCTCAGGGCCAATGCCCCTTCCGCGGTACTTCTCGCGCACGATTATCTCGTAAATGTACGCTTCCTTGTCAAGAACATAAATAGGGGACCTCGAGTAAACCTCGACCAAAACATGCCCTGCAATCTTTCCCTCGTACTCTGCAACAAAAATAGTTGACTTCCGCGCCCGAATCACTTTCTTGACAAACCTGCGGTAAACCCCTTCTGACGTCTTCTTCCTCCTGTAAAGCAAGCGCCTGCCCTTTTTCTTGTGGTGCCTGAAGCTCTTCATCAGCTCTTCCCAAGAAGACGCTATTTCCCCTACGTCCCCCAAGGTGGCAGTCCGTATACTGAGTTTTTGCTCATTAAGCATAAGGCTCGAACCTAGTGCGGTTTCCTCGCACTACCCACTTACCTTTTGAAAAAGAATCAACCACTTTAGGCAGGCCAGCGTGCTCCCGCTCAAGAATCCTTGCAGAAACCTCGTCAGCGCTCTCGCAGTCGCTTATGTCAACCGCCTCCTGCCAAATAATCGCGCCCCCGTCAAGAGAGTCATCCACAAAGTGAATCGTGTACCCGCTTACCTTCACGCCCGCTTCAAAAGCATCCTTTTGCGCGGTAGCCCCAGCAAAGCTAGGGAGCAATGAAGGGTGGATGTTAATAATCTTCCCGCGATATGCCTTGAGGAATTCCTTGTTTTTTATCACGCGCATGTAGCCAGCCAGCACAACCAAGTCAATTTTTTCCTCGTCCAGCTTCTTCCAAACCGCTTCATCATGCTTCAGCCGGTCCTCAAACTCCCTGTGGTCTATTACCACGTGAGGTATCCCGTGCTTTTCAGCGCGCTCAATCGCTTTTGCTTCAGGCTTGTTAACAACCAGCAAGACAATCTCAGCGTTAACCCTGCCGCTTTCCACTCCATCGATTACTGACTGGAAGTCTGTTCCCCTCCCGCTAGCCAGCACTGCAACCCTTATTTTCGGCATTTCACCACTTCCTCTTCAGTAACAATCAAGTCCACTGCCACGTCATGCTCTTCCTCTTCAACGCATTCCACGAGCTGGAAGGAAAACGCGAGCGCTATGAAGGGTATCTCTGGCCTCACCGCGGCCAAGAGCTTGTCATAATAACCCATTCCATAGCCAATGCGGTTGCCCTCCCTGTCAAAAGCAATCCCGGGCACTATAACAATGTCAACGTCCTTCTCGTTCACTAGCTTAGTGTACTCCTTCTTAGGCTCCAGCACCCCGAAAGCACCGCGCTCAAGCTCATCTAAAGAAGTAAGCTTCCCCAGCGCTAGCTTCTTGTGCTCCTTAAGCGTTATCGGGACCACCACGTTCTTTCCTTCTGCCAGCGCGGCCTCAATCATCTCGTCAGTCCTGACCTCGCGCTTTGTTGAGACATAGAACGCAACTGTTTTCGCGTTCTTGAACTCCTTAAGGCTGAAAAGCCGCTCCATTATCCTGGAGCTCTTAGCCCTTCGTTCAGGGTCCGGGTGCGTGTCCCTCTTGTCAATCACCAGCTTTCTTATGGCGCACTTCAAAACAAAAACACCTGATAGAATATTATCTCGGAATTTAAATAATGCTCGTTCACTGGGCGACTGCCAGCTCGTTAGCCCCCCGCGCCTCGGAAACAACGTAAATGGACCCGGTTAAGAGAACCAAGTCTCCTTTTTTTGCTTCCCGAAGCGCTTTCTCCAATGCCTTCCCAGGGTTTTTTTCACGCAGCACGCGCGGGCAATGCTCTTCGGCAGCGCTCGCAACCCGTTCAGCCCCCGCGCTCCTCTCCAGCCTGGATTCTGTTGCAACAAAAACGCTTGCCAAAGGCGCGACCTGTGCCACGCTCTCTTCCACGTTCTTGTCTTCCATCATGCCCATCACGAGCAAAAGCCGATTAAAAGAAAAGCCCTTTAGCGAGCGAGCCAATGCCTTAAGCGCCGCAGGGTTGTGCGCGCCGTCCATTATAACAAGGGGCTCGCGTGAAATTACTTCCATCCTGGCAGGGAGCTTGGCCTTAGCAAGCCCCGCCTCAACAGCAGCAACGCTCGCTTTAACCCCCATTTCTTCTATGCACGCGGTTGCAAGGGCAGCGTTTTGGAACTGGTGCTCTCCCAAAAGGCTGAGTCTAACATTGTACTCCCCGTGCAAGCGCAGCTTGCACTCGTTCGCCCACTCATCGCTCCTCTTTTTCTCCCAGCTTTCCTTAACCTCAACAACCCGCGCGCCAGCTTCCTCGCACTTTCTCAGGATTTCTGTTAGCGCTTTACCATAGCACCCGGTAACACACAGCTTCCCAGTAACCAGCGCAGCCTTCTCCCTGGAAACCTCCTCAACTGTTTTCCCAAGCATTTCAGTGTGCTCCAAGGAAACATTGGTTATAACGCAGCACTCCTGCCCCCCAATGTTTGTCGCGTCAAGCCTGCCGCCCATTCCCGCTTCAAGCACAGCATAAGCTACCTTTTTTTCTGCGAAGAACAAGAGCGCAAGTGCAGTAACAACCTCAAAAAAGCTCGGTGTAACGCCCGCTTTCACGGCTGCTGCCTGGACTTTCTCAAGCAGCCTTGCAGCCCTTCCCTTAGGGATTTTTTCCCCGTTGAAAACAATCCTCTCCCTAAAGTCATCCACGTGCGGTGAAGTATACTGCCCCACTGGATGGCCTGCTTCCTTGAGAATGCTTGCTACCATTACTGTAACAGAGCCCTTTCCATTGGTCCCTGCCACGTTGATTACTTTCATTTTCTTTTGCGGGCTCCCAAGCTCAGCTAACAGCCTCTGGATTACTTCAAGGTCCCATTCCTTCTTAAGCTTCCCAATAGAGTAAAGTTGCTCGAGCGCTTCCGGGTAATTCATTTAATCTGCCTTCTCATCTTATGCGCTTTCACCACGTTCTTCATCAGCATTGCCACGGTCATCGGGCCAACTCCGCCTGGCACAGGCGTAATCTTAGATGCCTTTTCCTTTACTGCCTCGAAGTCAACATCCCCAAAGAGCTTGCCCTCAACCTTGTTAGTGCCCACATCAATCACTACAGCGCCCTGCTTCACCATGTTCCCTGTCACGAGCTTTGCTTTCCCTACTGCCGCAACCAAAATGTCAGCGTTTTTGGCTTGCTCTGCCAGGTTCTTTGTCTTGCTGTGGCACACGGTTACAGTAGCATTCCTGTTCAACAGCATTGCAGCAGCGGGCTTCCCAACGAGCGTGCTCCTCCCGATTACTACCGCGTTCTTCCCCGCAGCCTTCACACCACTCCTCTCCAACAATACCATAACGCCGTGCGGGGTGGCTGGCAGCAAGCCAGTTTCATCCCCTCGCAACAGCTTCCCGAGGTTTAATGGGTGCAACCCATCAGCATCCTTTTCAGGCGAGGTGGCGCACACTACCTTTTCCTGGCTGATGCCGTTAGGCAGCGGGAACTGCACTAGGATGGCGTCAACCTCTTCCTTGTTATTCAGCTCTTCAACCAGCTTCAATAGCTCTTCCTCGCTAGTGGTCTCAGGGAGCCTGTAGACATGGGATTCAATCCCTACTTTCTTGCACGCTTTTTCCTTGAAGGAAACATATAGTTCGGAAGCAGGGTCACTGCCCACTAGAACCGCGTCCAGCCTGGGCTTCAGGCCCTTGCCTGCAATCTCGTCCCTCACTTCCTCTAGAATCTCTTCCGAAACTTTTTTCCCGTTTATTAGCTCAGCCATTTTACCACTTTAGTTCAGGGTAAAGGGGGAACTCGTTGCACAGCTCAGTCACTTGTGCCTTAACCTCCTTCACCGCGTTCTCGCTTCCCTTTGAAGAAACAATTTTTTCTATCATGCCGCCAACGCGCTTCATCTCCTCTTCCTTCATCCCACGCGTTGTGAGCGCGGGCGTCCCAAGCCTAATCCCGCTCGTGACAAAAGGCGACTTGTCATCGTTTGGCACCATGTTCTTGTTAGCAGTAATCCCTGCTTCCTCAAGCCAGTTCTGCGCTTCTTTCCCGCTGCATTCCTTGTTCCTCAAGTCCACTAGCATAAGGTGGTTGTCTGTCCCGCCTGAAACAAGATTGTAGCCGTGGCCCATGAGCTCTTCCGCAAGAGCTTTCGCGTTCTTCACTACCTGCTGCGCCCACTCCTTGAACTCGGGCTTCGCGGCCTCGCCAAAGCACACTGCCTTGGCCGCAATAGCGTGCTCCAAGGGCCCTCCTTGCATTCCAGGGAAAACTGCCTTGTCCACCGCCTTAGCCCAGTCCTCCTTGCACATTATCATCGCGCCCCTCGGGCCGCGCAGCGTTTTGTGGGTGGTGGTCGTGACAATGTCTGCGTGCGGGAATGGCTGCGGGTGCGCTTCGCCAGCAATCAATCCAGCAATGTGCGCCACGTCAGCCATCATAACCGCGCCGACCTCGTCAGCTATCTCTTTGAACGCCTTGAAGTCAACTGTCCTCGGGTACGCGGAGTAGCCGCAGAGCACCATCTGCGGCTTCTCTTTTAGTGCTTGCTTCCTAATCTTGTCATAGTCCAACATGCCGGTTTCTGGGTCCAAGTGGTAGTGCGCTATCTTGTAGAATTGGCCTGAGAAGTTAACTTGCGCTCCGTGGCTCAAGTGCCCTCCCTCCGGCAGGAACAGGCTCAGTATCTTGTCACCCAGCTTTAGGGTCGCGAAGTATGCTTCCATGTTTGCTTGCGAGCCAGCGTGGGGCTGCACGTTCGCGTGGTCCGCGTTAAACAGTTTTTTAGCGCGCTCGCGCGCGAGCTCCTCGCTCAAGTCAATGAACTGGTTTCCCCCGTAATACCTTTTGAATGGGTAGCCTTCAGCGTACTTGTTGGTCATGACGCAGCCCTGTGCTTCCATTACCGCGAGGCTCGTGAAGTTTTCGGAGGCAATCATCTCAAGCGTTCCCTTCTGCCGCGAAATCTCCTTGTTTATTATCTCGTACATTTCCGGGTCTGTCTTGCTCAAGAAATAACCTTTGCCTTCCATACTTTCACCCCTATACCCTAACAGCTGTGTTCTACTGCCCCCAATCCCCTATTAGAAGCAAGTAAGCTTTGGGCTCTCAAGCTATTAAAAACTTCTTAAACAAAGAAGAGCCCCGCACCGCCTACGATGAGCACCAGCAAGAACGCTACCATGACCCTTTTTGAAACCGCTTTAGATGCAAAGTAATAGGTTATGCCTGCTTTCACTAGCATGTTCACGCAAGCAGCGATAGTGATTGCGGTTACTGCGATTGTCGCACTCATGCCGTCTGAGGATAGCTTGGCCATTGAGATTGTTAGTGCGTCCACGTCCGCCAACCCGGAGATGGCTGCAGCAGCATAAACTCCCCTTTCACCGAAGTAAATGCTCGCGGCGTTTGAGATGAACAAGATGAACAGGAAGAACGCGCCGAATTGCAGCGCGGGCCCTAAGGTGAACGGGCTCTTGAACACGGTCTTGCTCTTTAGCTTTATCTTGTCCTCGCTCTTCCACAAGTAGCCTGCAATGATTATTGCGGCGAGGGCCATGGCGAGCATGGGTATTACTAGCATGGGCAGCAGCTCGCTGTTCAACAAAAGAACCAGGAATATTATCCTAATGAACATTATCCCGGAGGCGATGATGATTCCCACTGCAAACGGGTTCACGAGCTTGCTTGTCTTGCTCTGGCTGGAGAGGCTCGTGGTAACAGCGGTGCTCGAAGCCAAGCCCCCTAGCAGGCCTGTGAAGAAGAGCCCTCTCTTTGCGCCAATGGTTTTCACGAGCACGTAGCCGCCAAAGCTTATGCCGCTAACCAGCACTACGACAAGCCATGTCTCATAGGGGTTGAAAACATCAAGCGCGCCTAGGCCCATTGAGTTGAAGAAGTCGCTGAAAACGATTTGGTTTGGGAGGAAAGGGAGGATTACGAAAGCGATTATCGCGAACTTGAGCGTGTTGTAAATGTCCTCCCTCGAAATCCTTCTCGCGAACTCGTGGAGCGTTGGCTTTAGCGAGAGGAACACCGCGATTATTATCGCGAGCACTAGTGCCATGTCCGTCATCCCGCTCACGCACATTACTCCCAGGACAAATGCAACGAGTGCGCTCACCTCTGTTGTCGCGCCCGCGGTCTTCTCTTTCTTGGAGGTCACGTAGTAAGCTACTGCGACTAGCGCGCTGAACCCAACGAACCCGAGCACTAGCAGCCAAGTGCCGTAAGAGTCGGCCAAGAAAGCGAGCAGTGCTCCTAGAAGCGTGATTAAGACAAAGGTCCTAATGCCCGCGAACTCCTGTTTTTTCTGGGAGAACTCTCGCTCAATCCCGATTAGCGCGCCTAAAAGTATTGCGACTATGAAATCCTGGAAAATTTGTATCGTGAGCTCCATGGTTATCGTGTTCTCCCCCGAGTATTTAAAGGCTTTCGTGCCCAATTTTGTTTAATGCGCCTTAAACTCGTGACCGCATTGCTATTGCTCTTGTGCGCTTCGCTTTTTTCATTTGCGCAGTCCCAGGACGAGCTCCTTGAGTACGCGCTAAAGTTCGAGAACGCGTCGGCTAACATGACTTTTGTCCTAGGAAGTGACATGAGCGGCGCGGAAGAAGCCCTGTTAGCCTTAATGAAAGCACGCTACCCGCTCCTGAACAACATGACGTACGTTGACGACTCGCCAAAAACAGAGGCGTGGCTCAACAATTCTAATGCTACAATAGTATTAATCGGTGGCCCGGCACAGAACAGGATTTCAAGAAAATACTTGCAAGCAGGGTGGTTTACTAATGAGTCACTCACCATATACCAAGAGTTCACTGTACGGAACGGGCGCACGCCAAAAGGCGCCACGCTACTGCTTTTCTCTGACGTGCGAGGTTTTGCCAACCTTTACCGGCAAGGTCTCCAGTACTCTCCCTTAAGCGCGATAATGCCTGAAGCTTACGTTCCAATTGCTGCCACTGGCATTTCAGCGCTTTTCCTTAGCTTGTGGGGCCTCGTGCGCACTTGGCTAGAGCGGCTCATACTAGGCGCTGGGAAGAAGGGTAAGAAGCCAAAGCCAGCCCCATTGCTTCTTGGGATTAATGTGCGTGAAGTGCTCTCAGCAATGGCTTCTTGCACTGTAATCGCCATAGCAATAACCTGGGTTTTCGCAGGCCCAACATGGGGATTCATCCCCTTGTTCTTTGTTAACCTCTTCGTCGCGTTATTCACAATAATCGGTCACGAGCTAATCCACTTGATGTTCTCTCGCATGATGGGCCTTAAGACAGAGTACACGCTATGGTATTCCGGAAGCGTTTTCACGCTGGTCTCCGCGTTCTTGGGCAACCCCTTCGGTGTTGCAGGCTTCCTTGTCGAGGAGAAGACGCCTGAGACAAGGAGGAGGTTTGGCGTGATGAAGCTATCCGCGCCAATCGCAAGCATTCTCATCGCGTCCTTTTTTGCCGTGGTAAACCTCTTTTTTCCCTGGGACGTGTTCCAAATGATTTACATGCTCTCCTCAATGCTCGCGATGGTGGAGATAATGCCTTTCGAGCCGCTGGACGGCCACGACATTTTTAACTGGAACGTGTTTGTCTGGTTCTTTTCTTTCTGCTTTATTTCCGCAGCTTACCTTACAATAAACTTTGTCATATAGGATTAGACGGGCTCCCAGTCACTTGCTTCGCCCAAAACGTTTTTCTTCATTCGCACGAAGTCACCTGCATCGCTCTTGAACTCTATCACGCCGTCCATCATTACTTCAAGGGCTGCCACGTTGGTCTTTGGGACCGAGTCCGTGTCCACCCCAAAAACCACTGTCACGCCCGCGTTCTTTGACTTCTTTGTGTTAAACGAGACGAACTTGGCCACTTCATCAAACTTGCTCTTGATTATTGCTTCAGAGAGGATTGGCGCGTAAATTATTTTTGCCCCCCAGCTTATGAGGCTAGAAAACGTCATCCCCAAATCGGTTAGCTCGTTATCCGCCTCAACCACTTTCACGAGCCCGCTGCCCCCAAGCTTTTTTTCCTGGAAAAACTTTTCGTGAACGCCCTTGTGAAAAGAGATTACTGCCACCTTCTCTCCCTTAAGCGCTTTTTCCACCAGGAACGCGTGGCTAGCCCTGGATTTTTTGCTGTCAACCGGGCCCTCCACCAGAACTATCGAGCCCGCGGGCATGTCCGGTATCCTGAACCCCTTCCTAAGCAATTTCACGTACGCAAAGTAAAGCGCTCCCAAAAACGCCATGAAGGCTATGCCCAGTATCGCTAGTACTGCAACATAGTTTTCTGCTGTAGGGTCCAAGCCCAAGGAAAGCAATGGCATTAGCGGCATAACACTTACTCATCCTCTTCACTGGTTTAAAATCCCTTCTCTCCCTGTAAACAGCGTTAATCTTTTTAACCCCCAAAACAAATCCATTTCCTGTGGGTGATTTTTTCATGAAGCGTCTATTTTCGGTTATTTCTTTTTGCCTAGTGGCACTTTTCCTGTTCGGATGCCCTGGCTTGCAGGACGGCGGCCCCGGTATCCCCGGGCTTCCTACTGAAGCCCCTCCCGCGACTGCAACACCAATCCCCCCGCAGACTGATGCGATTGCTGTTTGGCAGCACCAGGGCGTGGACTGGGACGTGTACTACTCGCTCTGGGACGACGCCGCGCAAGAGTGGTGGGTTCCCAGCGGGGGAAAGAGCGCTCCAGTAAAAATCTTTTCAGGGGACGACCACGACCCAGATGTTTCAACAAACCAAAAGGACAGGGCAGTAGCAGTGTGGTCCCATGACCCAGAGCAACAGGGCCTTACAACAGGCTATGACATTTATTACTCGATTTGGCAGGGGAACACTTGGTCCTCGCCAAAAGCCATAGAGGCAATGGAAGGAAAGGACACTGACCCCACAGTAGCAGTAAAAGACGGGAAGGCAATGGCGGTATGGGTGCACACAGAGGAATCCAGCTCGACCCTTTACTACTCTGTCTTGACCGGGACTTACTGGAGCTCTCCCAAAAAGCTCTGGGAATCTGGCAAGGAGGACTACAAGGAAATAGTTAACCCCTCGCTCCCAGAACTCGCTTATGCTCCGGAGCTCGATGCTTTCGTGGTTGCTTGGACGCAGCGCGAGTCACCCAACAGGGCTTATGCATCGTTCTTTGCCGGGAACGCTTGGACGCCCCCAGAAAAAATTGACGGCCAATCAAGCCCCGCAATCTATGATGTTAACACTCCAACTGACGAGCGAGTTGGGATTGACGCGGACTGGACGGGGAAGCTCGCGGTTGTTTGGCCAAGCGAAGAGGGCCAAGCGTGGGTCTCACAATACAACTCGCAATGGGTGAAAACCAACGCGTTCTCAGAAAAGAAAATGCCGGATGTAGCGTACGATTCCTCTTATGTTTCACACGCGGCATTCTCAAAGTCCACTGGCTCGAACTTCGGCCTCTACCACTCAAAGGACCCGATTTCAGCCAACGCAATCCAGCCAATAACCAGCACTAACTTCAATGATTACAGGCCATCAATCACTTTCATCTCCCAAAGGGCTGTTGGCCTTGTAGTATGGTGGGACTCTGGCGCTACAGACACGGAAATATACTATGGGAGGTACGATGGCAGTTCTTGGGCTACTGGCCTGGTTGACCCCATGAGGCTTGTTGGGCCTGACAGGAACCCTGCAGTAGCGCCACTAAGGGGCGCTATGCCAACAATCCAGCAAAGGACTTACTGCGGTGACGGCGTTGTGCAGTCGCCTAACAGCCTGGGCTGGTTTGAGGAGTGCGAGAAAGGCGTTGCCTGCCCCATGCCTAACGAGTGGTGTGATGAGAACTGGTGCCTCTGTTATGAGGAAGAGGACGAGCCCACTTGGTGCGGTGACGGGATTATTGACTGGCCTAATGACGCCGGCCAATTCGAGGAATGCGAGGTAGGCGTCGGGTGCCTGAAAGCTAACGAGTGGTGCGACCTTACTGACTGCACTTGCTGGCCTGATGAGGACGAGGTCACTCACCTTGCTTGCGTTAACGAATCATGCACGGCGGTTCTTGGCGCTGGTGTGGACGAGTGCTTCTTTGACAGGGACTGCTGGCACTATGGGTGCGTTGAGGAAACCTGCTCGAAAGTGCCGCAGCCGGGAATCGATGAGTGCCAGACTGATGCAGACTGTTTCCAGGGAAGGCACTTGGGATGCATGGGCCCCTACTGCACTAGCTTGATTGGGGAAGGCGAGGACGAGTGCCAGACTGATGATGACTGCACCCACCTTGCCTGCGAGGACCAGGCGTGCGTAAAGGTTTACGAGCCCGGCGAGGACGAGTGTGCAATTGACGCTGACTGCCAGGCCACTTGCGGGAACGGCCAAACCGAGTTCGGCGAGCAATGCGATACTGGCGGTGGCGAGAAAGCTGATGGCTCTTACTACCCTGCCGCAAGGGACACTTGCCCGGACGGCGGGAGCTGCGGAAGCGACTGCCAATGCACTGACAGGCCAGTAACCCCGCGCTGCGGTGACGGCTACATTTCTGACCTCGCCCACGGAGGGACTGAAGAGTGTGACTTAGGCGGAAAATACAATTCCCCTGTTTTGCCTGACTCTTGCCCATCACCAAAGACTTGTGCTAACTGCAAGTGCATACAAACAGTTTGCGGCAACGGTGTTTGCGAGGAAGGCGAGTCCTGGGAGGACTGCCCGCTTGACTGCTTCACTCACGGCGAGTGCGTTGAAGGGGCGTGCACGCAAGTCTCTGGACTGGGAACTTCAGAGTGCTCTACTGACTCTGAATGCAGGCACAGTGTCTGCAACTCTCAGTGGCAGTGCGTTGAAATGATGGTCCCAGGAATAGACGAGTGCCAGACGAGCGCGGACTGCGTTCCAGAAGAAACCCACAAGGTCTGCCAGGGAAGCAAGTGCGTTGAAGTCGCCGGCGCGGGAGTGGACATGTGCGTCTACGATTACGAGTGCCAAGAGTACGTGCCAACCCCCACAGAAGCCCCAACAGAGGGCTGGTGCGGTGACGGAATCCTGGATCCAATGTTTGAGGAGTGCGAGCAAAGCACGGACTGCCCAGAGGGGTACGCGTGCATCTCTTGTACCTGCCTAGAGTTCCAGCCAACCATAATTCCACCAACACCAACTCCAACGCCTTACTGTGGAGACGGTGTTTGTGAATACAATGAGCATCAAACAATGCGCACTTGCGGGGTTGAGTGTGAAATAACTGAATGCCCTGATGACTGCCCGCAGTACCCGAGTGACCCAATGGATTGTGCAGTTGACTGTTCAAGCGTTTGCGCTGGGAATGGCCTTTACGTGAACAGCATAGCAAGTGACGTGGGCCAGTCAGCTTGCAGCTCTGCAATTAGTGCTCTGAAGTCACAGAGTGCCATAAGCTGCTACACCGCATGCGTTTACGGGGAGTATTGTTATGTTGGGGGATGCTGCTGTGTGGCGCCAGTCGAATACTATGACTGCAATGACTGCCCGGGAGAGCCTTGCCCGTGCCAGGGAGAAGGCTGCGCAGCAAGAATCGTTTGCCCAACCTGCCCAGAATACCCTGGAACTGGCCAGTACGGTTGCTAGCCCTCCCAAAACCTTTTTTTCTTTTTTTATTCAGGAAAAGACAGCTCCAGCACTGCGCCCTCAACCGCGCCGTGTTCAGCCGAAGTGTTCGCATTCACTTCTAGAACATAAAGCGCGTTTTCTTTTGGGTGGTAGAACGGGCAGGCCGAATTGGGCTTGCATGGCTGTGCATTAGCATTAACACCCACTACCGTGAAGTTCTCGTCAAGAAATACCATGTCCAGCGGGAAATTCATTCCCGGCATCCAAAAGCCAGGCTTGCATGGTTCATCGTAAACAAAAAGCATTCCCTCGTCTTCTCCCAGCGCCTGTCTTCCGCTCAATCCATTCGCCTTGTCCCCAGCGCTTCTAGCAACCTCTGCAGTCACCTGAAACCCGTCAGGGAACTCGATAACAGCAGTGGTTTTTCCTGAGTTGGGTGCTCCTAAGCAGCCTATCAGAACCAGTGAAAGTATTACTGCTAACACCCAGGTTTTTTTCATGCAAGTTTTTTCCACGAGTTTAGTTATAATGGTTTACAAAAAGCAATATTAAGCTCGCGCGCCCCAAAACAGTACGGAGTGAATTAAGATGATGAAGGAAGTACTAATGTTTTTCTCAGTTGGCTTGTGTGACTCGGAAGAGATTGGAAGGCGCTTGAAAAAGAAGCCGGCAGAAGTAGAGACAACAATCCAAGAACTAGAGCAAAAGGGCTTCATTAAGAAAGAGGGATGTGACCCTAACGCGCCGAAGTGCGCTGGCTGCCCCATGGCACAGCTCGCTGCAGAGCTCGGCGCGTATTACACCTTGACAAAAGAAGGGTGGGAATACCTAAAAAAGGAAGAATAACGCAAACCCTTATTAATTTAGGCTTGCCTAATAATTACTATGCTGAGCAAGAGCATTGAAGACTATTTAGAGGCAATCTATTACCTTGAGGGCCTTAAGGGCCG
>Ga0272442_10002997_pt1 | contig 23958 bp, 23 predicted proteins | sample SSMForm2O_FD_200262 | JGI IMG/M metagenome (GOLD analysis project Ga0272442, IMG submission 200262) | Marine sediment archaeal communities from Little Sippewissett salt marsh, Falmouth, MA, United States - SSM-Form-2O | ecosystem: Environmental > Aquatic > Marine > Wetlands > Sediment ...
TCGTGGCGCCTGGATTCGTCGATTGTCACAGCCACGCCGATTTCGTGCTCGCTGACCCCAACCATCCGGATGTTCTGGAATGCCTTGTGCGCCAAGGGATTACAACGGTCATCACGGGGAACTGCGGCTACTCGCCGTTCCCGGTTCGTTCCAAGGAAGATGTCGACCTCTTGCGCGGTTACAGTGCGTTCTTCCAGTCCGACGGATTCGACTGGCACTGGTCCGATGCCAAAGGGTTCATGGAGTATGTTGAACAGAAGGGATCCGCGTACAACGTGATCCCGCTGACATCGCATGGAACCGCTCGGTTGTGCGTCATGGGGCTCTCCGCCGGGGTCGCGTCAGAGGCGCAGCGTACAGAAATGGCGCAGCTGGTACGCACCGATCTCTCTCAAGGTGCGTGGGGGCTTTCAAGCGGCCTGATCTACCCCCCCGGTATGTACTCCGATACGCAGGAACTAATAGCGGTTGCCGCACCGCTGCGTGAATTTGGTGGCGTCTATACATCCCACATCCGCGGATCGAGCGAAACGGTCGCTCAAGCCGCTCAGGAAGTCATCCGTGTTGCCGAGATCAACGGGATTACCGCGGTTCACTCCCACGTCGAGGCATTTGGCGAGCGGTTCTGGCCAGAGATCGATACGGTCCTCGCCATGCACGATGCAGCACGCGCACGCGGCGTCGATGTGGGCATGGACGTCATTCCGTATATCGCCGCCAACACAACATTGTTCGCGACGCTGCCCCCGTGGGCCCTTGAGGGCGGGATGGACGCTCTCGCGGAGCGTCTCGCCGATCCGGAGATCCGAGAGAAAATCCGCGTTTCGGTCGAAGAAGACATGCCGGGCTGGCCATCGTGGCTACCCGGAGCATGGCCGCATAATCTGGTCGGCGCAACGGGCTGGGACAACATCCGTTTGATCTCCGCTCTTCTCGAGGAGAACCAGCGGTTCGAAGGGATGTCGTTCACCGAAATCGGCGCGGAAACTGGCAAGACCCCGTTTGATGCCGCCGCGGACATGATCATGGCCGAGCGTGGCCCCACGATGGCACTGTATATCGGCAGTTCCGGCATCGACGATGCAGACGACCCCTGGCACCAGAAGCTTATCGCTCACCATCAGGTTTCGATTGAGACCGATGCGATCGTCACCGGCCGTGGTTTGCCTCATCCGGCGGCCTACGGCGCCTTCCCACGCTGTCTTGGGCACTACTGCCGCGAACTGAACCTTGTCCCGCTTGAGGAGATGGTGCGGAAGATGACGTCGCAATCGCTTATGCGGTTTGGGGTTCGAGACCGTGGCGTGATCCGCGAGGGTGCATGGGCCGATCTCACCCTGTTTGATCCGGAGACCGTCTCCGCCCGCGCGACTTACCAAAAACCGGAGCAGTTCCCAACGGGAATCGAATACGTCTTGATCAACGGCGACGTCGTTCTCGAACGGGGGGACTACACGCGTGCCCTGAGCGGACAAGTCCTTAGGAAGAGCTAAAGAAGCATGAGCAAATCTAGGGATCGCCTCTCCCTTTGCAGGACACGGGGTGTTCATAGGGGCGCCCCGGAAAGGAGGTACCTGCAAGAGCAAACGTACGACCGGGGAGTAGAAGGACCGAAGGCGTTGACACGCACGTAAGGAGGAAATGCATGCATAGCAAGGTTACCAAGATCATTGGCCTGCTGATTGTCGGGATCGCCCTTGTCGCAACAGTTGCCGCAGCGCAGGAGCCGATCCGCTTCGGCGCTCTGCTCGACTTCACCGGCCCCGTCGCTGACCTCGGGCCCAAGTATCAAGCGGGGATCGAACTCGCGCTGGAAGAAGTCGGATATGAAGTCGCTGGCCGCCCGATCGAACTGATCATCGAAGACAGCGCCACCAGTGTTGGTGTCGCTCTCGACAAGTTCAAGAAACTCGTCGACAGTGACGGCGTGAACATCTGCATCGGCCCCCTGATGGGCGATGCCCACCTCGCGATCGCACCGTACGCCTCTGAATCCAACGTTCTTTGTACATCGTTGGTCAATGGGATGGGCGTCATTGCACGCAACGAGATCGTGGACCGAAGCACCTACCTCATCTATCCCACCACGGTCTACGGCCAGACCTACTGGTTCGGTCAGTACTGCCATGACGTTCTCGGTTACGAGACGATGATCACCGTCGGTGCCAACTACGCCGGCAAGATCGGCTACACGAACGGTGTTTCCGAAGGATTCAAGGCCGCCGGTGGAATCGTGACGGCCCAGATGTGGACCCCCCTGGGGACGGCAGACTACAGTCCGTATATTTCCACGATGGTCGGCGTTGACGTGGATGTCGTCATGTACGCCCTCGAAGGACCTGGACCGGTCGCCCGCTTCCTGTATCAGGCAGCGCAAGCCGGACTGGAATCCCCGATGGTAACGATCACCCAGGACGCCGACTACACGCCGGAATCTCTCGCCGAACTGCAGGAACTCTCGCTCGGGATTCCCGGCGAAGCCACCTACTCCTGGCAGCTCGACAACCCGGAGAACGAGGCGTTTGTCGCTGGGATCATGGCCAATACCGGCCAGTTGCCGACCAGCAACGAGCAGAACGCGTACACCATCACGAAGATCATCCTCGCTGCCCTCGAAGCAACCTGCGGCGATGATTCGTTCGACGTGCTGTGGCCTGCGGTTCTTGCCGTTGAACTCGACACGCCCGCCGGCCCCGTGCACTTCACGCCGGAAGGCGTTGCCGTATGTCCGGCGTACGTCACGGAAGCTGAGCTGACGGACGGCGAATATGTTCTGTCGGCACCGCTCTACGTCGAAGAGAACGTGCTCGATCCGACGCTTCCCAGCAGTCAGCAGTAAAGGAGAGACGACCGCGCCAGCGCTTCTTGGCGTTGGCCGCGGCCGCCTTGGCGGGTGCAGGTGGGATAGGAGTTTCGCTCCTTGCCTGCCTGCACCCCAACCGAATCGGATGAGGCAATCCGCCTAGATCGGAGGTCTGCAGTAGTGAGTATGTTCCTCACCAACCTCATCAACGGCGTTTCCTACGGAATGGTCCTGTTCCTCATCGCATCCGGGATGTCCATTGTTATGGGTGTGATGGGAATCAGCAACCTCGCGCACGGTGCCTTGTACATGATCGGCGCTTACGTGGGATGGCAAGTGTTCAAGGGATTTCATCTTCCGTTCACGCTTGCCGTAATTCTCGGGGGTGTCGCCGCGGGGCTTTTCGGTCTGTTTGTTGAACGGGTTTTCCTGCGAAGACTCTACAAGCAGCCCGACGAACAAGTCCTGCTCACGTACGGCTTTGTCTACATCGTTACCAACCTCTGCATCTGGATCTGGCAGGGCTGGGCCCGCATGCCGTTCACGGCGCGAGCGCTGTTCCGTCCGATCAAGGCCGGCGCTCTCCGCCTCGCTCCTTCACGCCTTCTGATCATCGGTGTCGGCGGGGCGATGGCAATCCTCCTCTGGTATCTGCAGGATCGAACACGCATCGGTGCCATGGTTCGAGCCGGGATGGACGACAAGGAGATGGCGCAAGGCATGGGGATCAACATGGAGCTGGTCTCCACGATCGTCTTCTTCGTTGCAGCGTTCATCGCCGGGTTGTCGGGTGTACTGGGCGCTCAGCTCATGGGGGTCAACAGCCAGCTGGGAAGTGACATCCTGCTTCTGGCAATGGTTGTGGTCATCGTCGGAGGGGTGGGATCCATCCAAGGGGCGCTGCTCGGTGGGCTGCTGATCGGCCTCGTCGACACGTTCGGCAAGGTGTTGTTCCCGCAGATGGCAATGTTTTCAATCTATCTGGTGATGATCATCATCCTCGTCGCTCGCCCCAAGGGGCTTCTTGGGAAAGGATCCACACGATGAGCACGCACGGAATTCCAGGATCCCTTCCTGTTCGTCAACGCGTAGATTGGAGGAAGCACCTCATCCCGTGGCTCTTCCTGATCGGTGTGCTTGTCGTGATGCCGATCTTCCTCCCAACGTTCCTGCAACGAATGATGGGCAAGTTCCTGATCTTCGCGATCTTCTCGATCAGCTACAACATCGTTGCCGGATACGCCGGGCTCCTCTCGTTGGGGCAGGCCGCTTACTTCGGCGTCGGCGCCTACACCGTGGCAACGATGTCGTATCACTTCGGGATTTCCTCGATGTGGATCACAGGCCCGGCAGGGATCCTGATGGGAACGCTCGCCGCCGCCGTGTTCGGTCCGATCGTCCTTCGGGTGTCCGGGATGTACTTCCTGATCCTAACTTTTGCCATCGGCCAGCTGTTCTACAGCTTCGTGTGGAACATCCCGTGGTTCAATGTTCCTGGAATGCAGGGAATCGCCGGCCTGCCGCAACCTTCGATCGGGATCGCCGGATTCCGATGGACCGAGCTATCGTTCTACATTTTCGTGTTGATCGTGTTCGCCATTGCGATGTGGTTGCAGCGGCGTCTGTCGCGGTCTCCGTTCGGCCATTCGCTGGAGGGAATCCGTGAGGGCGAGAAGCGGATGCTGGCAATGGGCTACAACGTTTGGCTCCACAAGTACCTCGCGTTTGTCATCGGCGGCGCTTTCGCCGCGCTCGCCGGAGTGTTGTTCGTGTACCAGAACCGATTCGTCGAGCCGGCCCATCTCAACATCATGACCTCCTTCCTACCGATGGCGATGGTCATCATCGGAGGACCGGGAACGCTATGGGGACCTGTTGTTGGTGCGGCGACTATCGTGTTTGTCGAGTACTACTCAAGTCTGCTCATTCCCGAGCGATGGCCGTTGATTCTTGGCGCTCTGTTCGTTCTGGCAATCATGTTCGCTCGCAAGGGTCTAGCTGTGTATGCGGCGCGCGGATGGCGCCACGTGGAGGCAAGACTATGGAAGCACTGAGGCTTGAATCCCTTTGCAAAAGTTTCGGCGGAGTCGATGTCCTGACCGACGTTTCGCTCTGCGTGGACGAAGGAGAGCGCGTCGTCCTCATCGGCCCAAACGGTGCAGGGAAGACCACCACGTTCAATTTGATCAACGGGCAGTACTCCGTGACCTCGGGCTCCATCCATCTGTACGGACAGAACATCACTAGGCTTCCTGTCCATCGGCGAGCACAGCTCGGCATTGCGCGCTCGTTCCAGATCACCAGTGTCTATGCGGATTTGACCGTTCTCGACAACGCGATCCTCACCACACACGGATGCCGACGCTCGCGATACCAGCTTCTTCGTTGTGTCCATGGATACAAGCAGGAGATGGGGATCGCCCAGGAAGCGCTCGAATCCGTCGGGCTGTGGGACGCACGGGATGAACTCGTCGCCAATCTCGCCTACGGGCAGCAACGCCGTCTGGAGATCGCTCTTACGCTTGCTTCTCAGCCGAAACTTCTGCTCCTCGATGAGCCCAGTTGTGGCCTGACAAGCGGCGAGTGCGCCTCGATGATCGAGGTTATCAACAACCTCCCGTCACACATCACAACGATTGTTGTCGCTCATGACATGGATCTCATTTTCGGCGTGGCCGATCGGATCATCGTCCTCTACTACGGAACGCTCCTCGCAGACGGCTCTCCGGAGGAGATCCAGGCGAACCCACGCGTTAAAGAGATCTACATGGGGGTTGAGGAGGGTACCCATGCTGAACGTTGACGGCATCCACACCTACTACGGAGAGAGTTATGTGCTTCAGGGCGTATCTCTCAGCGTGTCCGAAGGCCAAGCGGTTGCCTTGCTCGGAAGAAACGGCATGGGGAAAACGACAACCATCCGCTCGATCATCGGGTTCACTCCACCGTCCCAGGGCGACATCACGTTCAAGGGAAAGAACATCACATCGTGGTCGTCATTTCGGAGGGCCAAATCCGGGATCGCCCTGTGTCCTCAGGGCCGCCGCATCTTCCCGTCACTGAGCGTCCAGGAGAACCTCACGATGGCGGCGCGATCCAACGGACGCAACAAAGAGCAGACGGTCACGCTCTCCGATATCTACGACCGCTACCCGGTTCTGAAAGAGCGAGCCAAATTGAAGGGAACGCTTCTGAGCGGCGGCGAACAGCAGATGCTGGCCATCGGCCGCGCGTTGATGACCAATCCCGATCTGTTCATGTTGGACGAACCGTCCGAGGGGTTGGCCCCGATGATCGTCCGCGATATCGGCGACATCATCGCCAATCTCAAGGAGACAGGACTCTCCATTCTGCTCGTGGAGCAGAACATCAACATGGCGCTCAGCGTCGCCGACTACACCTACATCATCAGCAAGGGACAGAACGTATTCGATGGTCCCGCTGCCGAACTCGCTGCAAACGAGCAAGTCAAGGAGCTTCATCTGGGCGTTGCTGCCTAGCTGAAACATCAATAACAGGAGGAGTACTGTGGACAACTTGATCTACAAGGATCCGAAGGAGATCGGAGACTTCTCGCCGGAGGCGGAAGCGGCGCTACGAATCGTTCAAGAAGAGCTCAAGTCATGGGAATCGCACGATCTTGACCGTCTTCTCACCGTGATGGACGAAAACATCATCTATCACGACGTGACACTGCCGCCAGCCAAGGGACACGCCGGACTGCGTGCGTTCGGCGAAGGGTGGCTTGCCGCCGCGCCCGACTTTGCTGTCCCGGTGGAGAAATTCATCGTCCAGGGCAACACCGTTGTCACGATGGGGCGGATCACCGGAACGATCACCGCTGAGTTCTTCGGGCAACCTGCTCCGAACAAGGCGTTCGATTGCATGTACGCCCAGGTGGCGGTCGTCCGCAACGGCAAGATCGTCTACGTCCGCGACCATTGGGATTCGGCAACGATGATGCGGCAGATGGGATGGCTGCAGGATCAGCCGGAGGACGCGTCGTGACGTACGAGCAGGCGATCAAGCTCGTCGAGGAAGACATCGCCGCCATCAATGCCGGCGATCTCGAACGCCTCTGCGCCTGCTACACCAGCGATGTCGTGTTCGTCGATGTCTCGGACACGGCTCATCCCGCATCCGGGATGGACGCGTTCCGCACTTCGATGCAGGGGTTGTTCGATACGTTTCCCGACATGCAGGTCCATCTCGAGCACACCATCGCCGAACCATCCGGCACTCGTGTCGTTGCGCAGTACGAACTCACGGGCACGATGCGCGGATCGATGGGTGACATCGATCCAACCGGGAAGGTGTTCCGCATCCTCGCCGCATCCATCTACGAGATCCGAGATGAGAAGTTCTGCAAGGAAACGTTGTATTGGGACACAGGTGCGATGTTCGGTCAGCTCTGCATCGCGTAGGACAACGTGAGACCAGGAGGTAACTCATGGGAGTCGAAAACATACTCTATAAATCGCTGGATGAACTCACCGTCGGACTGACCGATCAAGAGAAGATCGCTCTCCGCGTCGTTGTCGATGAACTTCGTGCGTGGGACCGCCACGACCTCGAGAAGCTTTACTCGATCTGTCATCCCGACATCATTTATCACGATGTCACCCTTTCTCCCGCCAAAGGAATGAGCGGCATGAAAGCGTTCGCCGAAGGATGGATGACGGCGTCTCCAGATTTCACCGTCTACATCGAGGAGTTCGTCGTTCAGGGAAACACGGTCGTCAATGTCGGTCGGATCTCCGGCAACATCACCGGCGAGTACTTCGGCGCTCCCGGCCCCAACAAGCCGTTCGACTGCATGTACTGCCAGGTAGCGGTCGTCGAAGACGGCAAGCTGAAGTACGTCCGCGACCACTGGGATGGATTCACGATGATGCAGCAGATGGGGTGGAAGGCAGACAAGTAAGCACGTTCAAGCTGTCGATCTCGCGCGGGAGGTCATTCCACCCGCGCCGGAAGGGAGAGAACCATGGCGGAAGCGACGAGGGGAGAACTGGTGTTGATTCATCAGGTCATCCTGTCACCCGAGGAACGAGCCGAGAACATCCCCGACTGCACCAAGTGCGTCCCGTACGAGGCGTGGATCAAGGGGTTCCTGCTCGACGAAGAAGCCTCCATCGGAGGCACCGTGAAGATCGAAACGTTCATCGGTCGAACGCTGTCCGGGACCTTGGTCAAGGTTCAACCGGGCTACGATCACGGATTCGGGAAACCGCCCTTACCCCTGATTACGGCAAGCCTTGAAGCACGGAAACGGATTGACAAGCAGGAGGCAACCCGATGACGCGTGACACAAGCTACACCGCCGTTATGGCACGCAAGGCGTCGATTCTGAAGGAATCCGTCGGCCTGGATTACGCGGAATTTGAGTTGTCTCCGATCGCCTTCGATTACGAGGCTCTCCTTGGCTCCTGCGGATACGAGATCGAAGATGTCGTGCGAATTCTGCAAGAGACAGGCGTCGGCAACACGCCCCTCGTCGAGGTTCGGAACATCACCGAACTGGTACGTTCCGTGTCTGCTCCTGGCAAGGGCGCAAGGATTTTCGTCAAAGACGAACGGGGTGAACCCAGCGGTAGCTTCAAGGACCGCCGCGCTGCTCTCTCGGTGTATCACGCCTCGAAGCTCGGCTATGCCGGAGCGGTTTGCGCAAGTTCGGGCAATTACGGCGCAGCGGTCGCTTCGCAATGCGCCAAGCGCGGATTGCGCACCATCGTCATGCAGGAGGTTTTCGACAGCCGGCAATCCGGTCAACCGGAGATTCTCGAGAAGACCCGCACGTGTGAAGCCTACGGAGCTGAGGTGTGGCAGCTTACAGTCGGGCCGGAGCTGTTCTACGTCATGCTCCGCGTTGTCGAGGAGACCGGCTACTTCAACGCTTCTTTGTATGTTCCCACCGGGATCGTCGGCATCGAAACGCTTGGGTTCGAGATCGCCAACGAGATGATGGAACGAGAAGGCAGGTTCCCGGATATGGTCGTTGCCACCACCGCCGGCGGGGGCAACATCACCGGAACGGCACGTGGACTTGCCAAGGCAGGCTGCACAACGGCCAAGGTGGTCGGATCCTCGGTCGACCTGCGAGGGCTTCACATGGCGAGTGATGAAGACTTCAACCGCAAGTCATTCACCACCGGCCACTCCGGGTTCAGTGTTCCGTTCATGGCGTGGCCCGATCGAACGGATGTCCCTCGCAACGCTGCACGATCCCTTCGCTATCTCGACCGATTCGTTCTCGTTTCGCAGGGCGAGGTGTTCTACGCGACGGAGCTGCTTGCCAAGCTGGAAGGACTCGACCGAGGTCCGGCAGGCAACACGTCTCTTGCCGCAGCGCTGGCGTTGGCCCGAGAAATGGATCGCGATCAGATCTTGGTCGTCCAGGAGACAGAGTACACCGGCGCCGGGAAACTGCCGTCCTCGCAGCTGAGCTTCGCAGAGAAGAACGGAATCCGCATTCTACGCGGCGATCCCACCGAAAACGTTCCCGGCGAGTCCATCATCATCCCCAACGATCCGGATCAGATTCACCTGGATGAGGTCGACCTAGACCGCATGCGGAAATCCTACATCCGCCGCGCTCTCAAACGGGCAGGGGCCTACACCGCGACAGGAACGGACATCGCCTTCCTTGCTCAGGATGCCCGCTGCACCGAGGCGTTTGTCCGGCAGGTGATCGCAGAGGAAGAAACCTAGGAGCAAGTTGGCTGCGGCAAACGACGGCGGAAGTGACAAGGAGGAGAGGAACAGATGATTTCTCAGCAAGAAAGGGACATCCAGCATCAGGTGTCCGGCGCACGGATCAAACGGAACGTTGAGGAGCTATGCAATGTTGCGCCCGATCGTTTTGTCGGAACGCCGGGAGACAAGCAAGCGATCGCCTACATGAAACAGCGCTTTGAGGAGCTCGGCCTCGAAATCCACGAGACGAAGATCTACGTCCCTTCGTGGCAAGAGCTGAAACCTCCGGTCATTCGGATCGAAGCGACTGGCGAATCCATCGAAGGGATCAGCGCATCATTCGCGGTGTCCACACCTGACGGTGGCGTGGATACCGATCTCGTGCTCGTCCGCGACGGGCAGGATGCCGACTACGAAGGAGTCGACGTCTCCGGGAAGATCGTCGTGCTCACCGAGGAGACGCTGGGCTTCTCCAAGTTCTGGATGGGAACCTACGTCGATCGGGCAGCCCGTCGCGGGGCTATCGGCGTCATTCTTATCCATCCGATGCCTTGGCCGTACAGGATTTCGATGGAAGCAGGCAATTCCGTGATCGCCAACCGTTTCTGCGAACGGCAGATCCCGACGGTCTGCATCTCGGGGATCGAAGGACTCAAGCTGATGCACGCCATCGGCCGTGGGGATAGCCGCGTGCACCTGGAAACGTGGAACAAGGTCGAACCCAGCGAATCCGTCGTCATCTCCGCCATCCATCGAGGAACGGAACTTCCCGAAGAGCGGATCGGCTTTGTCGGGCACCGTGACAATGCAAACACTCCGGGAGCCAATGACAATGGCACCGGAAGCGGCACACTGCTTGAGCTGGCTCGTGTTCTCTCCAAGCTCCAACCGAGAAGATCGTTCGAGTTTATCTCAAGCACAGCGGAAGAAGGTGTCACCGAGGGGATCTGGCAGTTCATCCAAGCCCACAAAGACGATCTGCAGAAGAACATGAAAGCCGTCCTCGACACGGACATGGTCGGCGTCGGCGGCGTCCCGATCCAGGTCGATATGGGCTATTGGCCGGATGCCAAGCCGCAACAGCATCCGCAATGGCTTCTAGAGATGGTCGAGCAAATCGCCGAAGAACTCGGCTACGGTTTCGACCGAATCAACTGCGAATGGGGCTATCCGGAAGAGGGGCGATTCAACGCCATCGGCGTTCCGTCCACCGTTCTTTGGCAGCCGGACGACCCCTACTACCACTCCATTCATGACACGCCGGACCACTTGAACCCCGGCTCGATCAAGGCCGTCGCCGACACGTACGCACTCGTCGCCTGGCGGCTTGCCAACAAGTAGAGAGCCCCAAAGGAAGGAGATCCGATGGAAGACAAAGCAATCGTTCTCAGCAATCCCCTGTTCGCAGACCTCAGCAAAATCGGTCACAAACCCGAAGAAGACATCTATGTCTGGTCAATGGGCCTGGGACTCCACAACTTCCACCTTCAAGACGCACTTCGGAAGAACATCACCGATTCCACCATGCGGAGGAGCATCTATCGGGATCTGTGGAAGCATTTCCACAGCATGGAGCTGGAAAGCATCAACAGCGTTCTCGGCGTCACCGCCGACCCCGACGTTGATGCCATCAACGCGACGCTCGACAAGCTGATGACCGACCAAGAGCACCCCGCCATCTTCGGCGCAGGCGATTACGTCGAGGAGGCGATCCTCAACTGGGTGAAGGGTTTTGCCGCCTACGACTGGTGCGCTTGGACCTATCTCGAGAAGTGGCTCGGCGCCAAGGACGCCCTCGGCATCTACATGGGGCTGTGGGAGGCGTTCTCACTCGGCGAACTCGAACACTGGAAGGAAGTCGTCGGGATCACCGACGAAGCGAACGTCACGATGGACCAGCTCGGCGAGCTGTCCCGCGTCTATTGGGAGTCGATCGGCTGTCCGTACAAGGTGACCGAACACTCCGAAACCATCCACGAAGCCGAACTCGAAGACTGCCCCTACTGGCAGAACATGAAACAGCTATTCGGGGAAGACAAGGCGCGTTCGATGACACTGAAGACCGAAGCTCACGTGTCGGTCAACTACTACGATGCCGTTCTCAAAGCGATGGGTGTGTTCGACAAGTACTCGTTCACGATGGATCGGTTCCTGTGTTGTGGTGACGGCTGCTGCCGCGTCCGCTTCGAACTTCGGAAGCCGCTGTAACGACCTGCAAGAGGAGAATGTACGATGCGCACACCGCTGGAGACTGCCACGCTGTGGATGAATGCGATGAACGATCATGACTTGTCTGCCATGACATCGCTGTACGCGGAGAACGTGGTTGGATTGGAAGTCGCCGATCCCCCGGAACACAACAAGGAAGCATTGATCGCCTCTTACAAGGACCTGTTCTCCGCCTACCCGGATTGCCGGGCGGAAACGCTCAACGCGTTCGAGGGCGCTGATCAGGCCGTGATCGAGATCCGCTGGACCGGAACAAACACCGGGCCGTTCCGCGGCGCTCCTCCGACGCAGGCCGTTTCGGATGTGCGTATCGCCTATATCTTCCGCGTTGCCGGTGACAAGATCGCCGGGATCACGGAGTACTACGACACCGCACAGGTGTAGGGACCCAGGGAGCAGGAATGTTCGACAGCCGTGCGATGCGAACCGCCTTCGATCTTCGTCGACCGACGCACGCCATCGTTGACCTTTCGGCCATCGCATCCAACGTTAGCGACATCCGCGATCGAATCGGCCCCGACCGCCGTCTGATGGCCGTTGTCAAGGCGGACGCCTATGGGCACGGATCGATACAGGTCGCCCGAACCGCACTTGAAAACGGGGCTGATTGTCTGGGCGTCGCGATCCCCGAGGAGGGCCTTGCTCTACGGCAAGCCGGGATTGACGCACCGATCCTTGTGTTCGGCTTCATCCAACCGGAGGAAGCCGACAAGATCGTTGCCGCGCGGTTGGAGCAGAGCGTTGGGTCGATCGAGTTGCTTGATGCCCTCAACGATGCCGGCAAGGCCGGCGGCGATCCCGTCCGCGTTCACTTGAAGATCGACACGGGGATGGGGCGTCTTGGAGTGCCACCCCATCAGGCACTCACATCAGCCCGCGAGATTGTGAAACGGAAGCATCTCAGGTTGGCCGGCGTGTTTAGCCACTTCTGCACCGCTGATTGTGCCGACAAGACCTACACCCGCCTGCAGATGGAACGGTTCGACTCGGCCCTTCACGATATCGAGACCGCCGGGATCGATCCGGGACTGCGGCACATCGCCAACAGCGCCGGCGTCCTCGCTCATCCCAACTCCTACTACGACATGGTACGCCCAGGGATCATGATCTACGGGCTGTATCCGTCAAGAGACGTGGAACGGACCGTGCGTCTTCAACCGGCGATGCATTTCGTGACAAGGATCTCCGCCCTAAAGACGGCACCCGCCGGTTCATCGATCAGCTACGGCAGAACCTACATCACACGAAACGGCGCCACGAAGATCGCTACGCTTCCCGTCGGCTACGCCGACGGGTTCTCCAGGCTGTTATCGAACAATGCGGTGGTCACCATCCGCGGGCAGAGCGCCCCGATTGTGGGAACCGTGTGCATGGACATGTGCATGGCAGACGTGTCGGCAATCGACGTCGCACGTGTGGGTGACGAAGTCGTGCTATTCGGAGATGGACCAAGCGCCGACGACATCGCTCGCCGTAGCGGCACGATCAACTACGAGGTCACATGTAGGGTCAGCAAGCGCGTTCCACGCATTTACGCGAACAGTCAGTCAACACGAGGTGAAGCAGTATGGCCAACATCCTTCTGATCTATCAATCCAACACGGGAAACACAAAAACGATGGCGGAGGCCGTCGCGAAGGGAGCACGAAGCGCCGGCGTTGATGTTGACATCAAGCCGTTGGCACAGGCAAGCGTGGATGATCTGCCGCAGTACGACGGCATCATCATCGGAACTCCGACCCACTTTGCATCCATGACCGCTGATGTCAAGCGGTTCATCGACGACAGCATCAAGTACTACAAGAAGCTTCAAGGCAAAGTAGGAGCAGCATTCTCGTCCTCGGGCGATCTCGGGGGCGGCGCTGAGACAGCAGTCTTGGACATCCTGCGAGCGTTTTGGGTGCACGGGATGATCGTCCCAGGATACGAGACCGGCGGGCACTACGGCCCGGTCTCCGTCGGCGCACCGGATGACGACCGCAAGGAAGTTTGTGAGCAAATGGGCGCACAAGTCGCGAAACTGGTTCTCCGCTTGAACGACTGAGCGGTCACCGAACGAGCGACGACGCGATCAACAACAAGCAAAGCACGACCGCAACACACGAAACCACAAATTCGTGCGGCCAAGAAGTTAAAGGAGGAAGTAAGATGGGTTGCAACAACTGCGCAAAGAACATGCGACACAACAGCTTCGTGGACAACGTCAAGGATCTGATGAAGATCCATCCCGAGTTCACGTGGGAACAGATGTACAACGATGCCATGGTGCTCTGGACTCGCCATGACTACTCTGCGTTCAAGACAATGGACGACGAGCTCGGGACCGAGAAGGCCGTAGAGCTCTACGCCAAGCTGTGGGCTCTCCGAACGCGCCTCGAATGGAATGACCTCCTCGCGATGATCGGCAAGAAGCCCGGAGACAAGCTAACCATCGATGAACTCGCTGATGCGATGGTCAAGAGCTTCGCTCTCTACGGCAACCCGGTCGAGATCATCGAGCAAACCGACGAAGTCGTGACGCTCCGCTGCTACGACTGCCCGTATACCACCCAGGTCATCTGGAAGACGCTCAGCGAGAAGGAAGCCGAAGTCTATAACCAGAAGATCCAGGTCGACTGCAACTACGCGATCTTCGAGGAGATGTTGAAGCTCTCCGGTCTGTTCGAGGAGTGGGTGTTCAACTTCCCATCCCAGCTTTGCCTGACCAACCGGTACTGCGAATTCAACTTCACCAAGATCGCCCGACCGCTCCAGTAGAAAGTCTCCGAGCAAATCCGTGGCAACCAATGCCCGGGACAACAGCGAAAACGCGGCTGTCCCGGGCTTCCTGCTAGGCACAGGAATCAATCAACAGGATTAGGGATAGGAATAGGAACAAGAAGGGGGAATCCGATGTCGCGAAGCTACGAAGAGATTCACCGTCGCTCGATCGAGGATCGGGAAAGGTTCTGGGCCGAGCAGGCGGGTCGGCTTCATTGGTTCAAGCCTTGGGATACCGTCCTCGATGATTCGAACGCTCCATTCTTCCGCTGGTTTCGCGGAGGGCAGACCAACCTCTGCTACAACGCCGTCGACCGACACGTGAAGGACGGACGAGGCGATGATCCAGCGATCATCTGGGAAAGCGTTGAGGTCAACCAACATCAAACGATGACGTTTCACGACCTTCAACAGGCGGTGAATCGATTCGCTGCTGTGCTGCGCCGGAACGATGTAAACAAGGGAGATCGCGTCCTCATCTACATGCCGATGGTTCCCGAGGCGCTTGTCGCCGTGCTTGCATGTGCCCGTTTGGGGGCTGTGCACTCGGTGGTGTTCGCGGGCTTCTCGTTTGAGGCGCTCGCCGACCGGATCGAAGACTGCACTCCGAAGGTTGTCGTCTGCGCCGACGGCAGCACCCGCAAGGGGAAGGTCATTCACCTGAAGCAGATCGTCGATCGCGCTCTGGATCACGCCGCAATCGATGTCCCGAAGGTGATCGTGCTCGACCGTGGCATTGATCCTTGGACACCGGTCGGCAGCCGCGACGTGTCGTGGGAAGCGGAGATCACAGCTGTGGGAGATGCCGTGATCGAGCCCGTCGCTCTCGATGCATCCGATCCGAGCTACATCCTGTACACCTCGGGGACCACAGGAAAGCCCAAAGGGGTCGTTCGGGACACCGGCGGCTATATGGTTGCTCTTCACACGTCGATGGATCAGATCTACGGCTGTACGAAGGATGACGTGTTCTGGTCGACATCCGATATCGGTTGGGTGGTCGGGCACAGTTACATCATCTATGGCCCTCTCCTCTACGGGATCCCGACCGTCGTCTTCGAGGGGACGCCGGACAACCCCAATCCGGGGATCTGGTGGGAAATCATCGCCAAGCACCACATCAGCGTCGTCTTCTCGGCTCCTACGGGAATGCGGATGCTTCGCAAGTTCCCCACCGAGTGGATCGAGAAGCACGATCTCTCTTCCCTCCGCCACATCTTCCTCGCCGGCGAGCCGCTCGATGAGCCAACGTACAAGTGGGTCAAGGAGATTCTCGGCGTCCCGGTCGTCGACCACTACTGGCAGACCGAGAGCGGTTGGCCGATGATCACTAATCACATGGGGATGGATCCCCTTGAGTTCAAGCCGGGGTCGCCCACGCGCGAGGCGATGGGCTGGCATCTCGACGTGGTCGACGATACCGGAGATCCGATCGCCGACGGGGAGCGCGGCTATCTTGTCGGCCACGCACCTCTTCCTCCTGGCACACTGCAAACGGTCTGGGGCGATGACGAGCGGTACCTCGACAGCTACTGGCGAATGTTCCAGCGGCAAGGCAAAACCCTCTACTTCTCCGGCGACTACGCCATCAAGGACAGCGACGGATACTTCTGGCTCCTTGGACGCGCCGACGAGGTGATCAATGTGGCCGGCCACCGTATGGGAACCCGTGAAGTCGAAGAAGTGATCTCCAGCCATCCGGACGTCGCGGAGGCGTCCGCGATCGGGATCGACGATGAGGTCAAAGGCCAAGCGATCGCGGCGTTTGTCGTGCTGAAGAAGGGCATCGTTCCCGCCGAGGCGGTTCACAAGGAGATCATCTCCTTGATCCGCGATCGGATCGGCCCCATCGCCACCCCGAAGATCCTGAATATCGTCGATAAGCTCCCCAAGACGCGTTCCGGCAAGACGATGCGACGGGTCCTTCGAGCGTTGTGCGAACAGAAGGACATCGGTGATCTCTCCACCATCGAAGACGGTGCGAGCGTGGATGAGGTCCGCAAGGTCCTCGACGAGATGCGTGCCACCCTCGATCCTTCATCGGACAAGAGCTCGCAAAAGGGTGGTCCCTCGTGATCGAACGAACCGATCCGGCAGCATCGCCGGAATCCTTGCGTGTCTTCGGAATGAGAGCGGCTCACGGACGATGGCTGTTTGTCGCGTTCGGACTGCTCATCAACGTCTGCCTTGGCGCCGTGTATGCGTTCAGTGTGTTCAAGCGGCCGCTGATCGACACGTGGGGGATCAGCACGACGGCAAGCGGGTTCCCCTTCATGATCTTCCTGGCGATGTTCGCCGTATTCATGGCCATCGCCGGGCCGATGATCGCCCGGTGGGGCCCGCGGCGCGTTAGTCTCGTCGGCGCGGGCGTAGTCGGGGTCGGCTGGCTGCTGTCTGGGCTCTCGCCCAACATCTGGGTTCTTACCGTGTTCTACGGCGGCATCGCCGGCGCCGGTGTCGGCATCCTCTACGGATGTCCGATCGCCACGGTCTCCAAGTGGTTCCCCGATCGCCGCGGGCTTGCCGTCGGCCTCACGGTGCTTGGATTCGGCGTTTCGGCACTGGTGACCGCCCCCATCATCACCCTGCTCATTGAGCGTGCCGGGGTCCTTCAGGCGTTTTCGATCCTCGGCGGCGCGTTCCTGGCACTGCTCCTGGTCCTGGCGGTCCCGTTCCGTTTTCCTCCCGACGGTTGGAAGCCGGAGGGTTGGACACCGTCTGCACGCCAGAAGAAGGCATCCATCGAGGTCGATCGGGGAACCATGGTCAAGACGCGGACGTTCTATGCGTTGTGGGCCACGTTCATCATCGGCTCGCTCGCCGGGCTGATGGCGATCGGCTTCTCCAAAGACTTCGGAATCGACGTGGCAAGACTCGAGGGATCTCTAGCGACAACCGCCGTCTCCATCTTCGCTCTGTTCAACGGCGCCGGCCGGCCACTCTTCGGCTGGCTGACCGACCGCCGCAGCCCGCGGTTCGCAGCCGCGACATCGTTTGTGCTGATCCTCGTCGCGTCGCTGCTCCTCTATCTGTGGGGAGAAGGCAACATGGCGCTGTACTTCGTTGCGTTCAGCATGCTGTGGATGACGCTTGGCGGCTGGATCGCCATCGCCCCGACCGCAACGGCAACGCTGTTTGGCCCCAAGAACTACGCGCGCAACTACGCGATCGTCTTCTCGGCCTACGGGATCGGCGCCATCCTCGGCTCGGTCCTATCCGGGATGATCAAGGACGCCACCGGCAGTTACCTACCGGTCTTCCTGCCGGTCATCGGACTGGCGGTTCTTGGATTCGTCATCAGCATCACATCGCTGAAACCCCTGCGAAGCTAGACCGAGTTCCTTCGCGCCGCGGCGGCGAGCCCTCCCGCCGCGGCCATCCACTCCCGGACGGTGGCAAACACCGGTACGCCTGCCGCCTCGATCGCCGCACTCATCCGGCCGGAGAACGCGCCGCCGGATGCACCGCAGAGGATCGGCTTGGACGCATCATGAGCGATCTCGGCGAGCCGATCGACGATCGATTCCTCAAGCCCTGCATCCTGAAACACGAACCACGGCATGACCACGTTAACGTGAGGATCGTCGAGCAGTGCTCGGATCCCAACGGAGTAGTCATGCGCCGTTGCCGAGCCGGTGACGTCCAGCGGATTGCCGACAATAAAGTGCGGAGGGTACAGCTCTCGCATCCCCGCAACCGTTTCCTCCACCAGGCGAGGAAGGGTCAGACCGCGTTCGGCAAGCTGATCAAGCCCCTGAACCATCGGCCCGGCTCCGTTGCCGATCATCGCGATTCCTGTTCCGGCGGCTTGAGGCTGCATCACACATGCCTTAGCCACGGCAAACAGCTCCTCGACGCTATCGACCAGGATCGCTCCCGCCTGAGCCAACGCCCCGCTCCAGGCGCGGTAAGTTCCTCCGAAGAAACCGGTGTGCGAAACGGCGCCCGCCGCCCCCTCCGGGGAGCGTCCCGCCTTGTAGACCACGACCGGGGTTGACAAACAGACCTTGCGGATCGCATCGAGCATCTTGCCGCCGTTGGACGAGCCTTCCAAGTAGCACGCGATGACGTCCGTATTCGGCTCTTCACCCAGGAACCGGATGAGGTCTCCTTCGTCAACGTCTGCGCGGTTTCCAAGACTGACGAAGCGGCTGATCCCGGTGGCAGCAGCAGATTCGATCATCGCCGCTCCGACGGTTCCCGATTGCGTCACCACCGCAAGCCGACCCGCCGGCGGCCTTGTCATGCGATCATGCGGCTGGAAGAACGTATCGACTCGTGTTTGTCCGTCGAACACGCCGATGCAGTTGGGTCCGATCATCCTCACACCAAGTGCATCGCCGAGTCTGCCGATCTCTTCCTCCAGAACGCGCCCTGCATCCCCGGTTTCCTTTCCTCCACCGGAGACGATGACCAGATTGTGGACCCCCGCATCCGAGCAGTCCCGGATCACCGCCGGGACAGCCGAGAGCGGTGTTGCCGCCACCACCAGATCCACCGGTCCAGGAATCTCGTTCAGCTCCGGGTAACACGTTCGACCGAGGATCTCAGCACGCTTCGGGTTCACCGGATAGACCTCGCCTTTGTACGCCCCGGCTAGCAGCGATGCCAGCACCGCGTTCCCGACCTTCCCGGGCGTCGCGGATGCCCCGACGACAGCAACCGATCTCGCTTCGAAGAACCGCTCGAGGTGCTCGGTGCGGACTCCTCCGGGCACACGCTGCAAGCTTTGCTTCGCGGATGCCCAGATGGCCTTTGCATCGAGAACCATATGTTCGGCACCGCGGACAAGGATCGGATTGAGGTCGATCGATTCGATCTGGTCGCCAATCTCCTCTGAAAGCGACGACGCAGCAAGGATTCGCTCCACAAGCATCGTTTCCGACACCGGGGGAAGACCGCGGAACCCCCGCAACAACCGGATACCTTTGAGAGACCGGATCATGTGCGTTGCATCCGCTTCGGAGAGCGGAACGGTCCGCACTTGCACATCGCCGATCCATTCCGCAAAGATCCCTCCGATCCCGAAGGTGATCGTCGGGCCCAATTGAGGGTTGCGCTCGATCCCGAGGAAGACTTCGATCCCGTCCGTACATTCCTTCTCAACGATCGTCTCTTCGACCGGCGTTCCGATCCGAGACGCCGTCTCGTCGGAGTGCATCTGCACGTACGCAGAGCGAAGCTCATCGGCGTTGGCCAGATGCAGCTGAACCGCACCGACTTCCGTCTTGTGCAGCAACCCCTCGACATGTGCCTTAAGAACGACCGGATACCCGATCCTTCCCGCGGCGGAGAGCGTCTCCTCCATCGAGCGTGTCACCGCACGCTCCGGAAGCCTGAATTCGTGTGCCTCAAGCCGTGCAATCAAGTTGGTCAACTGTGCCTCCCGTCCTTGCCTGGACGAGAGACTAGATGACTGGCACATCTCTAGCAAGGTTCGTAGGAATCGGACATTTCGCATTGTGCCAGCGGACGCAAGTCGGTAGGATCTGACCGACATGGCCGACCATCTGATCGGGGTCCTCTGCGGAGGCGATTCCCCGGAGCGTGAGATCTCTTTTCGATCGGGTCGCGCCGCTCACGCGGCGCTTGTTCGGCGTGGCCACAACGCTCATCTCATCGAACTTGCCACCCTCGATGACTTCGTGCGTGCCGTTCGCGGCATTGATGTCGCGTTCAACTGTCTCCACGGCGGCTCGGGAGAAAACGGAACGATCGCGCTCTCCCTGGAGGTCCTTAGGATTCCCTACATCGGGTCGGGCCCGATGGCAAGCTTTCTTGCCATGAACAAGGCTCGCTCCAGAAGGATGTTTGCCATGCACGGCATCAGGACACCAGCGGGGTTGGCCGTCCAAGCGGAGGCGGCAGACGGCGCGACGATCCGCAGGCGCATCGAGGAGGATCCGGCACTGACGCTTCCGCTCATCGTGAAGCCGATCAACGGAGGATCCAGTCTGAACGTGATCCTCTGCGAGAGCCTACACGATGTCGAGCTGCAGGCGCGCAACCTGCTTAAGAGAGAAGGTTCGGCGCTAATCGAGACGTTCATCCCCGGACACGAGATCACCGTGGGAATCCTTGACGATCATGGCGAACCCGAAGCACTTCCCGTGATTGAGATCCGCTTTCCCACGCCGATCTTCGATTACGATGCCAAGTATGTTCCTGGGCGGGGTGAGTTCATCGTTCCGGCACCGATCCCGGTCGAGGCTGCAAAAGCGTCTCAGCAAGCGGCGCTCCACGCACACGTAGCTCTTGGGTGTAGCGGCTTCTCCCGCGTTGATCTCCGGCTGGGAGAGGACGGATTGCCCTACGTGCTCGAGGTCAACGTGCTGCCGGGGCTGACATCGATCAGTGACCTGCCACGGGCGAGCGGCGCGGACGGAATTCCCTACGACGATCTGATCGAGCGGATGCTGGCGACCGCGTTCGCTGGAAAGGAAGAGAAGGAGCCATCGTGAAAATCACTTGGATTGGACACGCCTGTTTCTTGTTGGAGGGATCGAAGGCAACGGTTCTCACCGACCCGTTCGACAAGAGCGTTCCCTACCCGCATTTCCCGGGAGGACCGGTGGATGTTGTCACCATCAGCCACGGCCACTTCGATCACTCAGCGGTCGATCGGGTCGCAGGCACGCCTACGACCGTGGCCAAGCCGGGCAAAACGACGGCTCACGGTGTCGACTTCTTGGGGATCCCGTCGTACCACGATGATGTCCAAGGCGCAGCTCGCGGTGACAATCTGTTGTTCGCCTTTGATCTCGACGGGATTCGCGTTGCTCATCTCGGTGACCTCGGAGCCGGACTCTCGCCGGAGCAGATCGAATCGTTGAATGGAGTCGAAGTCCTACTAGCCCCTGTAGGTGGGCATTACACGATCGGTCCGGAGCAAGCGAAGGCCGTTGCCGCGTCTCTTCCCTCGGTACGTCTGCTGATCCCGATGCACTTCCGAACCGATGTCATCGCCGATTGGCCGATCGCCCCGGTGGAGGATTTCGTCCGAACCATGGATAATGTACACCAAATCGGCACTTCGGCCGTTTCGCTCAACCGTGAGACGCTGCCCGAACGTCTGGAGGTGTGGATCCTCAACTATGCCTAGGATCTCTGATCGAACCCGCAAACTCACCGGATCACCCATTCGCCGGCTGACCCCGTTCGCCGTCGAAGCTAAAAGCAAGGGAAAGACGGTCTACCACTTAAACATCGGCCAACCCGACATTCCGACGCCCACAAGCTTCATGGACGGTGTCCGAAACGTTCCGATCGATGTTCTCGCCTATAGCCCCTCTCTGGGCATCGCCGAGACGGTGGATGCTTTCCTCGCCTACTACCACGAGCGGGGAATCTCCCTTGAAGCGCGAGATCTGTGCATCACCGTAGGCGGCAGCGAGTCGTTTGAGTTCGCCCTACAGACGGTGGCCAATCCGGGCGATGAGATTCTCGTCCCCGAGCCGTTCTACCCGAACTATATGGGGAAGGCCGTGATGAGCAGTCTCACTGTCGTCCCGATTACGACCAAGGCGGAAGACGGGTTCCACCTGCCGCCGATTGCCGAAATCGAATCCAAGATCACACCTCGTACAAGGGCGATCCTGTTCTCGAACCCAGCGAACCCCACGGGCGTCAGTTACACGCGGGACGAACTCCAGCAACTGGCCGATCTGGCGGTCAAACATGACCTGTACGTTATCTCCGACGAGCCCTATCGTGAGTTGGTGTATGAAGGGGAAGCAACGAGCGTTCTCTCGTTCCCCGAGCTTGCCGACCATGCGATCCTCGTCGACAGCATCTCCAAACGGATCTCTGCATGTGGCGCCCGGATCGGCGTGCTTGCCAGCCGCAACCAAGACGTGATGGCTTCGGTGAACAAGCTGGCTCAGATCCGCCTTTCGCCGCCCTCGTTCAGCCAGTACGGCTTTGTGTCGTTCATGAACGACGCCGGCCATGGAGCCGCGATCCAGCAGATGGTCGAGAAATTCCACCGCCGGAGGGACACCTTGTTCGACGCCCTTCAGTCGCTGCCCAATGTGGTGTGCCGGAAGCCCGAAGGCGCCTTCTACATCTTTGTCAAGCTCCCGGAGCTCGATGACTCGGAGACGTTCGCCAAATGGCTGCTCACCGACTTCGAGCAGAACGGCGACACGGTCATGATCGCCCCCGGCGCCGGTTTCTACGCCACCCCCGGAGTCGGCAACGACGAGTTCCGGGTTGCCTACGTGTTGGAAGAAGAGAAGCTCGTCCGTGCCGTAGAGGTTCTGAAGGCCGGCTTCGAAGCCTACCTCGCGCGGTAGCGCGTAAGACACCGGAGGAACCCGGATGAAGGAACGGCTCGACAAGGTGATCAAGGCACGCAGGATCATCCGCAGCCGTTCCAAGGCGCAACGGATGATCACCGCGGGACGGGTGAAGGTCGATGGACGGATCCTCACCCGCCCCGGTCATCCGATCGATCCCGAAGCCGAGATCGAGATCCTCTCCTACGAGCGATACGTCAGCCGTGCCGGCGACAAGCTGGAAGCGGCGCTCGATGAGTTCCGCATCGACCCATCGGGCCTTGTGTGTCTCGACATCGGCGCTTCGACCGGTGGATTCACCGACTGCCTCCTGCAGCGCGGCGCCAAGCGCGTCCATGCCGTCGACGTCGGACACGGGCAGATCCACCCCCGCCTGCGCGGGAGTGAGCGTGTGGTCGTCCATGAAGGGCTTAACGCACGATTTCTTCAGCCCCAGGACATCGGTGAACCGGCCGAACTTGTCACCATCGACGTGTCGTTCATCTCGCTGGAACTCATCCTGCCCCCGCTCACGGAGATTCTCGAACCCAAGGGGCAGATCATCGCCCTGCTCAAGCCACAGTTCGAAGTCGGCCGTGAAAACCTGCCCGGCGACGGCGTGGTGAAAGACCCCGCCGCGCGCCAGAAGGCGTTCGAGCGCCTCGAATCGTTCGTGCGTGAGAAAACCCCGTGGGAAGTGAGAAGCAAGATCTACTCTCCCGTGATCGGCGAGAAAGGCAACCTCGAAATCCTCCTGCGGATTCAATAGCACAAGTTGCGGGATCAGGTCCTGCAATGCTTCATCCATTGCCGCGCCCTTGCCTGTTTCCAGGCCGACCACTCCACTTCCGGACGAACTCCGCGCCTGTTCTCATTCCGTCGATGTGGTATTGCAAGACCTGATCACGCTTTCGGATTGAACACAAGAAGTGCTGCATGTATGCTCGGCGTCGAGATGATCAGGGAGAAACACACCAAGGAGAATCGAGACTATGGGCACTCGTGGGTTGTTGCGGAGGCGCTTCTCAGCGGTCCGAAATCCACGGAAGAGATCGTCGAGTACTTCGGCAATTACCTGCGATTCGCCGGCTTGTTCGGCGCATCTACGCGGCTTCGTCGCGCTCGCCGTGGAAGCAGGACCCAAAGCATGGTCCGGGAGGCTCTCCGTGTCGCATCGGCCCGTGGGTGGATCGC
>Ga0272442_10002998_pt1 | contig 23954 bp, 29 predicted proteins | sample SSMForm2O_FD_200262 | JGI IMG/M metagenome (GOLD analysis project Ga0272442, IMG submission 200262) | Marine sediment archaeal communities from Little Sippewissett salt marsh, Falmouth, MA, United States - SSM-Form-2O | ecosystem: Environmental > Aquatic > Marine > Wetlands > Sediment ...
TGATAATAGTCGGGTGTGGAACAGCCGGTCTGATGAAGATTGATCCAGCTGCTGAAGAAGCTGTCAAAAAAGAAAAGATAAAACTGCTTTCAGGAAAGACTACTGACATGGTCCAGGAATTTAACAAGCACAATAAAAAGAAAAAAGTAGTAGCATTGTTTCATCTGACATGTTAGCAAAGTTATTTTAATATCAAATCTATTATTCTTTTATGCTCAGAACATTTTATGTTACAAAAGCTTCCGGAAAAAAAGAGAAATTTGACCCTAAAAAGCTGATAAGAACCTGCAAAAGAGCAGGTGCTACAAAAGAGATGACTGACAAAATTCTTGATACAATATATGAAAAAGCATATAATGGAATTCCAACAAGAAAGATTCTTGACATTACTCTAACCATGCTTCATAAAAAACATCCTCATGTAGCTGCAAGATATAATCTAAAAAAAGGAATAATGAATCTGGGGCCAGCAGGATTTTTATTTGAAAAATTTATGGCTGAGGTTTTGAAAGAGCACGGTTTTCAGACATCAGTTCACAACCTTCTGAAAGGAGCGTGTGTAAAACATGAAGTAGATATAGTCGCTTCAAGAAAAGTTAAGGTTATAGACGATTTTCATCATCCACATCTAAGATGGTTCATGATTGAATGTAAGTTTCATAATGCCCCTGGAATTTATTCAGGCGTAAAAGACGTTCTTTATACTTATGCTCGTTTTGAAGATCTGGTAGATGCCTGGAAAACCGGTTCATCTCAAAAATTTGATTATCCATGGCTGATAACCAATACAAAATTTTCAAGAGACGCTAAACAATATGCAAGCTGTAAAAATATGAGACTTTTGGGATGGAAATATCCAGCTGGAAAATCATTAGAAGTTATGATAGAAGAAAAAAAGCTTTACCCAATTACTATTTTAAGCAGTCTAACGCAAAATGAACTGGAAAAGCTTTCGCAGAAAAGAATGATGCTTTGCAAAGATTTATTCAAGAGACCAGTTAAAAGCTTAAGTAAAATAACAGGCATATCTTTAAAGAGATTGAATGAGCTTATAATAGAATCAGAAAAAGTTTTAGGTGATAACAATGGTAAAAGTGGATAGAGAAAAATGTATTGGATGTGGAGCATGCATATCACTATGCCCAGAAATGTTTGAAATGAAAAACGGTAAGTCTTCAGTAAAAGATTCAGACGCTGACTGTGATGTTAAGCAAGCTATAGCAGCATGCCCTGTTGATGCAATATCAGAGTAGATTTTATGCCGAGAAAAGTTATAATAGGTAAACTGCCGGTCGATGTTGAGATTTATACGTCTCCATTCTGCCCTTTCAGTGAAAATGCAGAAAAGCTAGTCAGAGAAGTTTCTAAAAAATTCGGGAAAAAAGTAAATATAAAAAAGATTGACATCACAAAAAAGACTGGGCAAAAGCTAGCAAGAAATCTTGGAATAATTTCAACACCAACAATTATGGTCGAGAGAGATGTCAGGTTTACAGGAATTCCCAGAAAAATGTTTTTAGAATCAGCTATAAAACATGTATTAAAAGAAGTTAAAAAAACAAAAATGTGATCTTATGCAGGAACTTCAAGAAAAAGCAAAAGTATTTGTAGAAAATAATGGAATGCACATGAGTATTGAAGCTTCAATGATAGATCTGTCTTCTGAAGTTGGGGATCTTTCAAAACAGATTCTTTTATTAAGCCAGATGGGTGCAACAGATCCACAGAATATTCAGATAACACGCGAACTTATACTGGAATTTGGCGATGTTTTATTTTCATTATCTAATTTAGCAAATATTATGGGAATAGATTTAGAAAAGGCATTTGAATTTGCAATGGAAAACTATGAAAAAAGAGTTTCAGAAGGTGAACTACAGTGAAAAGAGATGAAAAGAAGCAATATTTTGCAATGTTTATTTTAATCATGTTTTTAGGAAGTACATTAGCATATGCTCTAATGTCTGTATTTGTTCCAGAAACAGAAGAAAAAAAGCTTCTTTTTGAAGGACCGCTGCTTTCAGAAGATGAAGCAGTTTATTTCCGACAAAATATGATAGTCTTGCGATACTATTATCAGCCAGATGATGAAACTTCACAAAACATGTTTCCTGTTGTAAAGGGAATGATAGACGAGCTAGGTGGAAAAATAATAATAGAAAAGATTGATATTGACGAGTATAAAGAAGTTTATGAAAATGTTGAATCGAGAATCGACTTTGACGAAGAAAAATCACTGCCAACTATTTTATTGAGAGGATATACTGAAGAGTTGTTGCAGGGTGAAGTAGATTCTGATACATTGTTTGAAAAAGCATGTTCATTATATTTTGAAGAAATAGATGAATGTTTCTTGGCTGACTAAAGTTTTGCCATTTCTTCATTCATTTTTTTTATTTCGTCTTTGAATTTCTTTACAACAGTATACAACTGATCCATATCACAGTTTATATTCTTAGCTGAATCCCTGAGTATTTTTTTATAGTTTTTTTTCATTTTACAATCCTCTCTTTTAAAATTTCTATTACATTATCAAGATCTTTCAGATTACTTCCTACACCTTGAGCTAAATTATCACGACCGCCACCTTTCCCTCCGAGTTCTTTACAAACTTCAGAAACTATATTTCCAACAGCAACGCCTCTGCTGATAACTTCTTTACCAGCAGACCCGAATACAAATATTTTCTTACCTTCGACGCCAAATAAAATTATTAATGTATTGTTTTGGCTGAGAGATTTAGATATCTTCTGCAGCTTTGAAAGATTTGCATCAGGTATCTTTTGTACAAGAATTCTTATATCTTCTATTTCATTAAACGTAAGATCAGCAATTGTTTTTTCAGCAGCGTCCTTTAAATTTTCTTTAAGCTCTTTTCTAGTTTTTTTCCATTTGCCAAATAATTTTTTAACAGCTCTAGGTAAATCCTCTTCTTTTACACCAAGCAACTTAGAAGTTTTATTTACAGTTTCTTCTATCTGTTTTTCATATTCAGTAGCACTCTCCCCAGCTTTGTAGAATAATCTTACAGTGCCGTCCATAGGTCTTTCTGTTTTGTAAATAATTATATTTTTAATTTCTTTTGTATTATCAACATGAGTTCCACCACAAGCTTCTACATCAACTTTAGGAATTTCAACAATTCTCAATGTTTTGCACGGAACAGCAGCTCCCTGATAAATACCAAATCCAAACTTCTTTTCAGCTTTAATTCTTTCCATTTCACTTTTCTTGAATTTTATTTTTCTTTTGATAAAACTGTTAGCAATTTTTTCTATTTTATTTATTTGATCTTCTGTCAGTGCTTGATAATGTGTTAAATCTATATGTGCTTTATCTTCATCTTTTTTAGATCCAGCTTGCCATATCCATTCTCCTACAACATCTCTGGCAGCCTTTACTATTAGATGGGTCGCTGAGTGATGCTGCATTATTTTCCATCTTCTATCCCAATTAATATTTCCTTGAACAACATCTCCTTCTTTAAAATTATTACCACTTACAAAATGAATAATATAATTGTCAATAGACTCTACATCGTAGACCTTATTTCCACCAAGAGTTCCTAAGTCAGGTTCCTGACCACCACCTCTTGGATAGAAGCACGTTTTGTCAAGAACAACATATTCACCATAACTTTTCAAAACTTTAGCTTTAAACTTCTTTTTCTTTTCATCTTTTCTATAAAGTTTTTCAGTTTCTTTTATACCATCGAGATTGATGTCAATAAGAGTATCTTTAGTCTTTTCTTTGCTGTGTTTTTCAGCAACTTTTGAATAAAAGTCTGAAGAAACTTTTAGTTTAATATTATTTTCTTCTGCAACTTCATTGATTAGTTCGGGTGTAATTCCAAAAGAATCATAAAGTTCAACCATTTTTTTATCTGTGAATTTTGTTTCCTTTTCAATTAAAGATTCAATAGTTCTCTTTATTTTAACTTTTGATTCATTAAATCTTTTTTCTTCAACATTTATTATCTCCTTTATTTTTTTCAGGTTATTTACAAGTTCTGGGTGTGCAGGTTTGAAATATTTTGAAACTTGTTCACATGCCCAATACATGTCAAACGGCATTTCATATTTGTCTATAAAGCCAAGAGCTCTTCTTAAAATTACTCTTAAGTTATATCCACCGCCTACATTGCTCGGTATTCCATTGTCTGAAATTGCAAAAGATAATGTTCTGGCATGATCAACTATAGCGTAAATAGCTTGCATAGGTTCAGTTTTTTCTACCATTTCTTGTTTTGTTACACCAAGTTTCTTTGCTATTTCTCTTCTTGAATATTCAATATCATCTACTTCATCTAAGTTTAAAATTCCAGTAAGTTTTGCATATTTCTGAAAGAATTTTTTATCATAATTTATTCCAGCTTTTCTTTTCATTTTGTCAATAACTTTTCCAAGAACAGCATCATAGCTTGAAGAATTTCCTTGGGACATCCAGCAGAATCTTTCCAGACCAGCTCCCATATCAATTACTTTGTTGTTCATTAACTTGTAGTTTTCAGGAGTTCCGCTGTATTCAGTAAACACAGCATTTCCAAGTTCAAGTCCAGCTACAAACGATTCTAATGAATATCCAAAAGCACCAGGACCTAACCAAGCATCTTCTACAAAGTTTATTTTTTCAGGTTTTATACCAAAAACCTTTGTTAGTAAATCATAGTCAAGCTGAATACATTTATCTTTCCAATATCCTTTTTTCTTTCCGTCGTACATTGCAAATTGTTCAACATGAGTGTGGCATGTCCAGTGTCTTCCTGTAACACCAACCTGCGGAATGTCATTGAATCTTAATGATGGCTGAAATTGTATTACCTTATCATGGGGTGATTCAAATGTAAATTCATTTCCATCCATTCTGTAAAAGTTAACAACACCTGCTAAAACAAATGGTATTGGGAACCACCTTGCCATTACAGGATTTCTTTCTAAATAAACATGATCATTTTTCTCAAAGAATTTTTTTATTGCTTTCATTGCCTGAAAATAGTCGAATTTTTTCTTCATTAATTTTTTTCCAATAAAATCATATGATCTGCATGAAGAATCATTGCAAAGATCTTGTTCAACAAGACTCCAGAAATACTTGCCGCAGTTTCTGCAGCGATATCTTTTCCACCCATCATCAAATAATTTTACCTTCCAGTATTTGTATGGATTCTTCTGAAATTTTTCTAATAATTGCTTTTTCCCCATATTATTCACTTGTTTGTAAACATTCAACTGCTATTAGATTTATAGTCTGATTGACTGTTTGATTACCCAATTTATTAATTTGTAAAGGTACTGGCTCGCATGTTACTGCTTGACTAGCTAATTGATAAAGAGCCTGTTCATAACCATACTGTGCCCCTTGTTCATAAATTTCAAAATTTTTCTTATATTCAGATTCCTGCCAAAAATCAAATAATATGTAAGCGACAGCAACCAAAAGCATAATTCCTAAAATTATAGTTAAGTTATTATTAGATTTTTTCACCCAAACACCTCTCTTTAATTATAGAATCACTATTAAAAAAGCCTTTGTATAATATCGTCAAAACTAGAAATATCTTATTAAAATAAAATAAGGGAAGGATTGGCTATACTAATCACCCGAATAGTGCGCCTAATCCAGCTGCTGCTTCTTCAGCCTTTTTTGCAGTGTCTTCTTCCTTCTTTTCTTCTTTCTTCTCTTCCTTTGCTCCACCTTCAGTTGATGGTGCTGCAGCTGCTACTGGCATTGCTGCCTTTGCAATAGCTTCTTCAATATTTACTCCGTCTAAGCTAGCAACCAAAGCTTTAACTTTAGCATCGTCTGCTGGTGAGCCTGCTGCTTCCAAAACTTTCTTTACACTGTCTTCGTTAATTTCTTTTCCTAGGCTGTGTAACAACATTGCTGTGTATACCATTTCCATTTTCATAACCTCCTTTATAATCATCCTGTCTTAGCTTTCAGAGCCTCTCCTTGTATTTTTGCTTTAGCAAGCAAGTCTTCTATTATTCCTTTGTCAAGTATTGCTGCATCAAGAGCAAGTGATTTTGCTTCCATGAAAGCTTTGCTAATCATCATTGAAACCGTTTCTTTTGTCGGGTATCCCGAGTTTATTGATAAGTTGTAAGCATTATGAACAGCTTGTGTAAATCTGCTGAACATTTCTTCTTCGTCAATTGCCAACACGTCTTTGCTGTAAATTAATCCACCTTCCCAAACATATGGAAGATCTAATCCGATTTCCATCGGCATTATCTTAAGCATCTGGAATATTCCGGATATTTGTTGTGAAACTTCTTCACCAGCTTTTACAACAATTTTGTCTCTTATAATTGCAATCTTCCCACCTTCAACCTTTGCAGGAATACCAGCACCTGATAAAGTTGATATTGCAGGTCCTGGCATCAAGTCAGTTGGTCCAGCTTTTACTTCAATATCTTTTGGAGCAATATCACCGGGTTTTGCAGGTCCAGGACTCTTTTTCTTTTGTAGAAACATGTAAAGTTTGAAAGGATTCATTTTTGTTAACAATAAACCAGGCTGACCTTCTAATTTTCCTATCAATTCTTTTTTATCTTCTAACTTTTCCAAAGCATTAATCAGAACGCTTTTTTTACTAACTCTGATAAGAGCATCATCACCTAATTCTTTTCTTATTGCTTGCAAAGCTCTTGAAGGCATCTTATACAGATTTAAAATTCCAACAATAGGATAGCCTTTGATAAGTTCAGCAAGTTCTTCAGCTTGTTTTATTTTTTTAGGATTAGTAGGTCTATTCTTACTTTCTTTTCTTCTTGCTAATCTTTTAGCTTTTCCTACCATAAAAATCACAAATCAAATTTATGTGGCTTACCCATTGAAAGTTTAACATAAGCCAGCTTCAGTTGCTCTTTTCCTCTTGGTAAAGAATTTCTTAATCCTTTGATAACAGCTTCGATATTTTCAGCTATTTTTGTGTCGTCCATGTCTTCGTTTCCAACTAAACAATGTACAACAGGACTTGTTTTCAAAGCAATTTTTAATGAAGATGAACTTCTTTTAATAATGGGTTCAAAACTAGGCAAAGTTGGTGGCACAGGCTGTGGCATGAGTCCTCTTGGAGCTAAAATAGGTCCTAAGTTTTTACCAACCAAAGGCATCAGTGGTGCTTCAGCTACAAATGCTTTACACTTCTTTGCCATTTTCTTGGCTTGTTTTTTATCCTTTCCAAGTCTTTCGAGATCATCTTTCTTAATAAGAATTATTTTATCTCCTAGTTCTTTTGCTTTAGAAACTAGAATATCAGCGATTATACCAATTTTGAATTCTTTTCCAAAACCATGAGGCATTGCAATTTCAGTTTTAATTTTATTTTCTGCTTTTTTAAGATCAATATTTTTTAAAGATATAGCTAGATCAAAGCTTTGTTTAAAGTTTCTCTTCTTTGTATCTTCTCTAGCCTTTTTTACAGCTTCTACAATTTTCTCATCTACCATAATTAAATCACGCACTTTGCTCCTGCCTAAGCAGTACTATATACATACAAAAAAAGGTATTTAAAGGTTTCTAAAAACTTTCCAGTTCAGCTATCTGGTTATCATCTGTTTTTACTATGACATTTCTTTCGATTTCATTAATTCTGTCATCTAAAGCACCTATAGCTCCAGAAAACGTTCTTTTCATCCTGTTCACGTTGTTTTCAATTTCAATGGATTTTCTAGCCATTCTATCAAAAAGATAGTCTGTTTTATCTCTCTCAGATTTGTTATGTTCCTGAACTATAGTTTTGACATCATCATGATCAATTCTAGGCTGATGATCCATTATATTTTTACATATTCTTTCAATAGAAGCTAATCTTTCAGTAAGATCGTTTTTTATTGATTCAGTATGCTTCTTTTTATCAACCTGTCTAGAAACCTCAATTACAGCTATGTTAACTATAATTAAAGAAAAAATAACCTCCAACACTTCATAACCGGCTACATACAGCCCTAAAAATATTACAGTAAGAAATCCTAAAAACCAAAATAGCTTTGATAATGGCATACATTTAATTTGTGCAGAAAAGGATTTAAGTGTTTTAAAACCAGGTATCATATGTTCTAAATTCACTTACATTGACATTTTTTACAGATTCACTTTCTTCTAGGCTTTTTCTCAATTTGTCTTCTTCAGAATTTGATATTACAGCATATACATTTCCGCTGTTAAGATACCCTATTGATTCAGGCAACATTATGTGTTCTTCAAGAAAATTTCCTATAATTTCAGGGTCTTCATAATTTCCATTAGGCTCTACATTGAGGAATCTTGGGACCTGATTCAAACTTTTCAAATATATAATAGGATTATCTGCTTTTATGTTTTCAATTGACATGGACAATATTTAACAGAAAACTTTATAAACTTAACTACAGTATTCGAGTTAAAAGAAAAGGTTTAAATACGTTAATTGCCTTATAATTTCCATGAGTGACGGATTAAAAGACGCAACCCCAACATCACCAGAAGAAACTATTGATGGAGTCGTTTATAATATTAAAACAACTTATGAAGAAGAAAGACAGAGATACGACGGAAATTTTTTCATAAAACACAGCGACGGAAGAATGAGAAAATCATCTCCAAAAGATTCTTATATAACAGTAGCATGTCACAACTGTTATTTTGGTCGTAATGCTGTGGAACATTTTCAGTATTATTCAGAAGGCTTTGTTGGAGTAAAAGATAAAGACACATGTGAAATATGCGGAGAAGCTATAGATTTAAGACACGGGGAGCAATTAGCTGATCATATTTTTGAAAATGGTCCAGTAGCTAAAGAAGAAGCTCTGAAATGGAAAATGGAACAATTTTAATTCTTTTTATTTTAATTTTTCATCCCACTTACCCTCATCTATCTCTTTCTGGATATCTCTAGGATGCTTATCTTCTATTTTAACGCCCATGCTTACACAGCTTCCAGCTACCTGCTTTACAGCTGCTTTTAATTCAATAACTTGCATATTTCCTACTTTAGCCTTTGCTATCTTAACTAATTGATCAAATGTCAAGCTACCTTCAAACGGAGCTTCAGGCTGTGCTTGCTCACCTTCAGCACCTTCTTTAGGCTTAGGAATAGTCCAAGGTGTCTTAGCTAGCTTATCTAAACCTAATTCTTTCTTTACCATAGCTGAAACTGGCGGTGTCCCAACTTTAACATCAAACTCCTTAGTATCAGTATCAATTATAACTTCAACAGGTACCTGCATTCCCTTAAAATCTTTAGTCATTTCATTTATTTTTGCAACAACCTGACCAACATTAACTTTAGCTTCTGATAATGATGGACCTAAAGGCGGTGCTGGTGTAGCTTTTCCACCTTCTACTAATGCTTTAACTGATTTTTCTGCCATAATATCACTCTTCCTTTTTATCTTCAGATTCTACAACTCTGATTGAATCAATAGCAACTGTTATTGGTATTGGAATTGCAGCTTCCAACAGCTCAATTGTTACCTCTGATTTTGCTGTATCAACTCTTGTTACTTTACCTCTTTCGTTTTTAAAAGGTCCGCCAATAACTTCTATTATATCTCCGACATTGACATTTATTTCTACCTGCTTTTCTTCGAGAAACTTTTTAAGCTCTTCGATTTTGACTTCTTTTCTTATTAATCCTCTAACATGAGGCACCCCAGATATGATAGTATCAATTCCTTCAGAGTCACCTTCTATAAAAATATAACCTCTAAGTTCTTGCGGGTGAAAAATAGCTTTTACATCAGCTTGAACATTTTTTGCTCGGTTTGAAAGGGTATCTATTACAGATCTTTCTCTACCAACTGTTGTTCTTATTGTATATATCATGAAAACACTCCATGTCCTATGAAAATATAAACTAAATATATTACAAATCCTATCAGTCCAAGAACCCCCATTCCTAATGCAGTTATCTTGGCAGATGCTGTAAATTCTTCTTTATCAGGTTTTCTAGCAACTTCCAAAACTCTTCTATATCCTAAAATTTTTGATTTTAATTTATTTCCAAGGCTAGGTTTATCTACATTAGCTTGTGGCTTTTTCTTAAATAGCGAGAATTTCTTCTCTTCCTTTTTTTCCTCGTTGACCTCGTTCATTTAATCACCAAAGAATAATTCATATTATACAGAAGACTATTTAAATTTATCTATAGGCTGAAAATATAAAAGAAAAGGCCCCAAAAAATAATGGGGACTTTAAACAAAGTCAATTCCTAAAATCTTCTCAATTTCTTTGGCTTTCTCTTTTGAGAAGGTTCTTTCAGGACCGTAAATTTGCGAGCTTTTTACACCAGTCACAATTAACATTGTCCTTACTATATCTCCAAGCTCTTTGACAATCTGAGCACCCCAGATTATCTTAGCTTCCTGTGAAAGCTTTGATGTAACAGCTTCTACAATTTCCTGACATTCTCTTATTGTAATGTCTGCTCCACCGCATACATTTACAAGAGCTCCTTTAGCACCTTCAATTTCAACATCCAATAATGGATTATTCAATGCTTTTTCAACAGCTTCCAAAGCTCTGTTCTCAGAGTCAGACTCACCCATTCCGATCATTGCAATTCCACCAGATCCCATAACTGCTTTAATGTCTGCGAAATCTAGGTTGACCAGACCAGGTTTTGTTACTAATTCTGCAATTCCCTTGACAGCATTTACTAAGATTTCATCAGAAACCTTGAATGCAGTCATTATTGATACATCAGGAACAATTTCAAGAAGCTTGTCATTTGGTATTACAATTAATGTGTCTACCATTCCTTCTAAATTCTCAAGACCTGACTTAGCATTTTCGCTTCTATTTTTTCCTTCCATTGTAAATGGTACAGTTACAATTGCTACTGTCAAAGCACCCATTTTTTTTGCAACATCAGCTACAATAGGCGCAGCTCCTGTTCCTGTTCCACCACCCAATCCGCAAGTGATGAATACCATATCGCTTCCAGACAATGCATCTTTAATGTCATCCTTGCTTTCTTTGGCAGCTTCACCACCAATGTGAGGATCAGCTCCTGCTCCCAATCCTCTTGTCAGATCCTTTCCAATAAGGATCTTAGAATCAGCATCTGTATAAAGCAAATCCTGAGCATCTGTATTAATTGCTACTACCTCTGAACCTACTATACCTACCTGCATCATTCTGCTGATAGTATTGTTTCCAGCACCGCCGATTCCAACTACCTTTATCTCAGCTTTTCTTGTCTCTAAAATCTTTTTTAAATCTTCGTCAATAGCTGCAGACCTTTTGTTACTGTTCATCTCTCTTAAACCCATGTTTTTCCCTCCGAATAAAATTATTAAAGATAAAACTATTTTAGAAATTAGCCTTATAAAGATAATTCAGAAATTATAAACAGATTTATAATCACTTTTCTTCAGTCTTGCTAAACACTTCAACAAACTTAACTTTTTCCAGACCCACATATTTGATTGTGTCATCAGCTATCTTCTTTTTGTATACAGAATGAACAGCTGGTGGAAGTATTACTTCAGCTTCTTTACCATTCAAAGTTACAGAGATATTTTCAGGTTCGGTGTTTGAATAGAATTGTGCTATAGCTTTTATTTTATCTTCGTTTTTATCTTCCTGTTTGCTGACTTCAACATTATATATTAGAGTCTTCCCAGCTAATGGATGATTAAAATCAACTTTAACTCTTCCAGAAGAGACTGACATGACTCTTCCCCTTAAGTTGTCAGCTGTAATGAACATTCCAGGAGCAGGTCTCTGGCCGTGCTTCTTAAATTCAGTTTCAGGAATAACTTTAATCATTTGCAAGTTTCTTTTACCGAATCCTTTGTCAGGTGAAATTTCAATCTCTTTCTTGTCTCCAACATTCATTGTTTCAAGAGCTTCATCTACACCCTTAATCATATATCCAGCTCCAACAATTACAGGAGAATTTTTCATTTCAATTATCTTCTGGTCTCCTTCCTTCATCTTAGCTTCGTAGTTTAGCCTTACAATATCGTTCTTTTTCATGTCCATATCTTTGTAAATCCACCCTTAAATAGTTTTCTATTATATCCAGAAAAATAATGATAATAATATAAGCTTGTTAATTAAATATCTATTATGCGTAAGGTGGGGGACTTTGTAACACTTCTAAAGTATAGTGAATCTTTTGATGACCTAGAGGTACGTATTATTGAAGCTCTTATAAATCTGAAAAGAAAGCGCGTTCTCAAAGCTACAGCAGGTATAATAGCAACAGAAGCTGGCGTTTCTGTAACTAATGCATACAAGTATCTTTATTCTCTGCAGAAGAAAGGCGTTGTTGAATTCACAGAAAAGAACAAGATTAAAACATTCTGGCTGTCAGTATCTTGCAATCCTTTCCCAAGAATATTTTCAAAAGTAAGGGAAGATTATCTGAAAAAGGAAAAAGCTTTCAAAAGATTGGAGAGAATGTATGAAGATTTCGTGAACATCGGTGATGTCTGGAGCGGAGAAAAAGTTAAGGCAAAATATAATGGAGATTATACAGATCGTGTTGCATTTATGTTTGATATAGCTCGGCAGGAAGTTTTAATAACAACACCTGAGTTTTATACAAATGTTACTATACTCGATGCTATTAAGAGAGCTGTTCAGAGAGACGTATCTATAAAAGTTATATCTGAGCGCATACATCCCGAATTAGTTTCAAAATTAAAGCAGATTGGTATTGAAATGAGGCTTGGGAATTCAAAACCCAATGTGATTATAGTTGATGGCCGCCATGGTGTTTTAGAAGATGGTGTCTGGTTTTTGAATTATATGACAACTTATAGGGACAAATTCAAGCAAGCATGGACCAAAGCTTCAAGTTTGTGATTAGAAAAATATCTTATTGTAGATGCTATTGTCTTGGTCATGACCTTCGAATATACCGCCTACAATTCCAGTTAAATAAAAAGTATTTCCAACAAGATCCCCAGCTGCAGAATATTCCACTATTTCTCCCGGATTGCCACTTAGATACGATACTCCAGCTCCTATCAGGGCACCTGTTCCACCGAAGAGTATAAGTTTTCCCACATATCTCAGTTCTTCTCTGCTGGTGTTAAATGTTTCTTTGAAAAGTTCTTTTATCATATTATATTTTAGTTTAGAAAAATATTTAAATTACTCTAAAAGTATGCCAGGTTTCATAGGTTCGGCATTGTTTCTTTTCGGATTTTCGTCTTTTTCAGAAGCTATTATAATCTTGCAGTTAAACTGCTTTTCTAATTCCTTGGAATATTTTTTCATGGCATTTATTTCATCAGCAGGCTTCATTTCAAGTTTGTCTAACTGGTACATCTTCTTTAATTTCTGGAAATATATTGCAACAAACTTTCCTTCTTTCTTAAATTCAGGACTTTTCATTATATCTTTCATATCTTTGCCTTTCTTAACCAGATTATAAACTTTGTATTTCCAGATAGGCATTGAAAACAAAGTTATTTTTTTAGGTTTATTTATCTTAGATATTCTCTTTATATTTTCCACACCTTCTACAATATTTTCTATCAAATGTTCTTCAGATTCAGCTTTCTTATCAATTAATTTTTTGTCAGATTTAGGCCATTTTTGTACTGAAGCAAAGCCTTTTCCAATCTTTGACCAAATTTCTTCAGCAGTATATGGGGCAAACGGAACTAACAGTAAAACAAGTTTCTTCTTAGAGTCGTCAAAAACATTTTTAGATATATATTCTTTGTTTTTATTCATAAATCCCGTAAATTCCATTATATCCTTTATAGCATAATTCAGGTTATATTCTTCAATATAATCAGTGACATTGATTATTAGTCTGTTTATTTTACTCTTAGCTAAATTGTCTTTTGATCCTTTATTTTTATTTGATTTCATCTTTTCAATCCTTCTTAAAAGCTTAAAGACGGATTCGGCTGCAGAATCATTCCATTCAAAATCTTTGTCAGGCAGAGACATTGAAAGTACAGTCATTCTTATCGTATCAGCTGAATATTTTTTAGCAATTTCCAAAGGATCAATGACATTTCCTTTAGATTTTGACATCTTAGTCCCACCAAGAGTTACCATGCCCTGACAGAGTAGTCTTTTGAAAGGTTCATCAAATTTTACCAGACCAAAATCCTTAAGGACTTTGGTAAAGAATCTTGCATAAATTAAGTGACCAGTTGCATGTTCAATACCGCCGATGTAAAAATCAATAGGCATCCATTTGTTTGATTCTTTCTTGTTTACAGGAAGTTTATTGAACTTGGAATCACAATATCTCAAAAAATACCATGAACTGTCTACAAAAGTGTCCATAGTGTCTGTTTCTCTTTTAGCATCACCTTTACATTTTGGGCATTTTGTATTTACAAATTCTTTAACAGATTCTAGAGGATTGCCATGACCGCTGAATTTAACATTTTTAGGAAGCAACACAGGCAAATCCTTTTCAGGTACAGGAACAACACCACATTTATCACAGTATATGATTGGTATCGGAGTTCCCCAGTATCTTTGTCTAGATATCAGCCAGTCTCTTAGTTTATAATTGACAGCGTGTTTACCTATCTTATTTTTTACAATATAATCAGAAATTTCTTCAATAGCTTTGTTATTATTCAGCCCATCAAATTTTTCAGAGTTTAATAATTTACCTTCACCGGTCCATGCTTCTTTAGAAATGTCACCGCCGTCTATAACTCTTTTTATAGGAATATCATATTTTTTGGCAAATTCAAAGTCTCTTTGATCATGTGCAGGAACAGCCATTATCATCCCTGTTCCATACTGAGCAAGTACAAAATTAGCTATGTATATTGGTACTTCATCGCCATTCAAAGGATTAGTAGCATACTTTCCTATGAACATGCCTTCTTTTGTTTTGTCATCTGTTCTTTCTTCCATTGACTGAACTTTAACCTTTGCAATAAACTCTTTAATTTCTTTTTCATTACTATTTTCTTTAATTAATTCAAGAACTTTAGGATGTTCAGGTGACATAACAACAAATGTCACACCATAAATAGTATCGGGCCTTGTAGTGAAGACAGGAAATACTTCATCAGTATCAGATATTTTAAAGTTGATTTCAACACCTTTACTTTTACCTATCCAGTTTTTCTGCATTGTTTTTACTCTATCACTCCAGTCTAATTTATCAAGACCTTTCAGTAATTTGTCAGCATATTCAGTGATTTTAAAATACCACTGATTCAACACTTCAAATTTGACAGCTGATTTACATCTCCAGCATTTTCCAGATTCAACTTGTTCATTAGCCAGTACAGTATTGCATCCAGGACACCAGTTTACTTCACCTTCTTTTTTGTAGGCAAGTTCCTTTTCAAGCATTTTCAAAAAAATCCATTGATTCCATTTATAGTATTCAGGTAGGCATGTTATTACCAACCTGTCCCAGTCATAGCTGAATCCCAGAGTCTTCTGTTGCTCCATAAAATATTTTATATTTTTCAGGGTCCACTTTTCAGGATCAGCACCTTTCTGTATAGCCGCGTTTTCAGCTGGAAGTCCAAAAGAGTCATAACCCATCGGATAAAGAACATTGAATCCCTGCATTCTTTTAAATCTGGCTACACAGTCACCAATAGCATAATTCCTAGTATGTCCTATATGAAGACCATCACCAGAAGGATAAGGAAACATCTCTAAACAGTAAAATTTATTATTTCCAGATTTAGCTTTGAATATTTTTTTCTTTTCCCATTCTTTTCTGAATTTCTTCTCAGAAGCTTTAAAACCCATCACAGCACCTAAACTTATTTCTAGAGCATTACTTATAAATTTATAAAGTCTATGATTTATTATTCAATAGGCAAGCCCAGTTAACTCAGCTTGGATAGAGTGTCTGCCTTCTATGCTCTGCATAGAAAAAGCGATGGTTTCGACCATATGAGCGATGATAGCAGAAAGTCGGGGGTTCAAATCCCCTACTGGGCACCATTTCTAAGCAACATGTCTAAAATTATTAAAATTTTGAAGTGCAGATTTAGGTATTTTAAAATCTTTAAACACCCTTTTTCCATATTCCCAATCATCATTTTTTAGTCTCAATCTGACTATAGAACCAGATTTATATCCATTAGGTTCAAGCTGAGAAATATCATGAGCTATACCCATTCTTTCAGCATGTTTATTAAATTCTAAATCTTTATTTCCGTTTCTCAAATCCCGACTCAAAACAACTTCAAATTTATCAAAATATTTTTTAAGATATTCAATTTCTCTTTGTTTATAGCCCCATCCACGATTTTTTCTTTTCCAGCGTTCCTTATTTTTAGCTTTGATTTTATCACGGAAGTAATGAAGCTTGCCTTCTTCATCCATATGGATCCTGTCATTATGCACAGTTACATTTTTTATTCCCATATTCCTAGCAACAACTGTTCCTAAGTAAGTGGCATCCCATTCAACAATCAGTGAATTATCTTCATTTATTCTTCTCCACTGATAGAAAGCACCTTCCATATCATCATTTTCATTATAAACAACAGTACCGCATTTGCATAAATTAGTAGAATATTGTAGTGATCCGTCAGTGTAAATGTCGAAATGCATACAATCTATATTTTCTATATCACAAAAACTATTTATATGATAAAAACCCGAAGAAAACCTTTTTATTCCTTTAAAAGTAATATATTTTCAGCCATGACGAGAGTAATAACTGTAATTTCCGGAAAAGGCGGGGTAGGAAAAACCACAACTACTGCAAATCTAGGCACAGCTTTAGTCCATAAAGGTCATTCTGTTATAGTTCTTGATGCAAATATAACAACTCCTAATTTATCTTTACATTTAGGAATACCGCTTTATCCTATTACATTGCATGATGTTCTTAAGAAAAGAGCAGATATGCGAGAAGCTGTTTATACACATTCATCAGGACTTAAAGTAATACCAGCTTCACTTTCAATAAATTCAATGAAAGGTGTAAAAATGTCAAAGCTCCATACGGCAATAATAAATCTTCTGGGAGCTTCAGATTTTATTTTGATTGACGCAGCCGCAGGTCTGGGAAACGAAGCCCAGGCAGCTATAGATGTTGCTGATGAAGTGATAATTGTTACAAATCCTGAAATCACAGCTTTGACTGATGCTTTGAAAACTGTAAAGATAGCAGAAGGTGTGGGAACAAAAGTTCTGGGAGCTGTTGTGAATAGAAGACGCGGTCATAATCACGAATACACAGTGCCACAGATAGAAGACATGTTAGAAACAGAAGTTCTTTCAACAATACCAGAAGATCTCGCAGTTCCGAGATCAATTGCAAATAAGATGCCTGTTGTTCATTATTCACCAAGAAGCAAATCTTCAAGGCAGTTCAAAAACCTGGCTTCAATAATTACAGGAGAGCGCTGGGTAGAGCCTGCTAGATCTAAGAAATGGTATGAAAAATTATTCAGTTGGATGGCTTAATTTTTTTATAATGTCTAAGTTTAATTCAAATCCAGCTACAGCTCTATCTAATTGCCAATTAGTTAATGCTTCAGGATGAAATTCTCCAAATATACCTAATCTTTCTCCATTAGCTACAACAACACCACATCTAGTTTCAATAAACGAAGGATGTTTGTATGGCCTTATTTCATAATCACTAATTCCAATATTTCTTAATACAGATTCCATCAATGATTTTATTTCAGTTAGATTGACATCATCTTTTGATACAACAGCAGCTACCTTCTTGATGGTTCTTGTGCCAGATTCTGGTTCATCTTTATCAAGTACAACACAGTTTCCAGCTTCAAATATATTCTGAGGATATGGTTCATGCTTGTTGCTTGCTAAGAATCCCATTAAGCTTGGTAAAAGATGTTTTCTGCAAACATCATATTCACTTGAAACAAAATTCTCAAGTTCTACAACAGGTTCTTCAAAAGTATTCATTAAATAGAATTGCTTGTTTTTATTTGTCAGAATATAACCAACATATTCCTGAAATCCTAAACCAACCAATAAATCCCGTACCTTATTTGTAAAGACTGTTTCTTCTGTAAGATCACCCATTGTAGCTATCTTAGGTATTATAGGTTCTATATTGTTGTAACCATAGGCTATAGCAATATCTTCTATAATATCAACTTCATGAAGTATATCAAATCTATACGGCGGTATCAATATATGAAATTCCTGACCCTTAATATCCATTACATCATAACCCATTCTTCCTAACAATGTATGAAGATCTTTTTCATCAATACCAAGCCCGAGTAAATTATTAAGATTATTAGTTGAAACTTTGATTGTCTTTGGTGTTAAGTCAGGAAATTCTTTCTCATTTACAAATACAGATTCTATTTCACCACCTCTTTCTGTTATGTTGCATACTAATATATTCAAAACACTTGAAACAGCATCTTCATCAGTTCCTGTAACATCTATAAACAGATTTTTAGTTTTCTTAGTTACTTTTGTAAGTTCACCATTTATTATAGGTGGAAAACTAATAACATTTTTGTTTTTGTCAAATATGATTGGATATTTTGAATATTTCATTAAAAGATGAGCATAATCTTTTCCTTTAGGATGTTTATTTAGAATTTCACCAAGATTCATTTCTTTTGTCTCATCAAGAGGAACAAATTTAACTTTATTTGGATCAACTTCTTTGTATAAAAAAGGACCTTCTATTTTATCAAAATCATGAATACCTATTGCGACTTTCTTTCTTTGTCTTCCAAGAGTCAGATGAAGCTTTTCCTGTATCTGCATTAAACTAGCAACTAGTTCATCTGTAAGATTGACATTTTTTATTACACTGCATGCTATGGACGGTCGCGCTCTGACATCTTCAGCAGTTAGTTTATGATTCCCACTGGCAACACCGTACTTCTTCAAACCAGTTTCAATATTAAGATATGATTTTAAAGCTCTGGCAACACCTTCTACTGAAAGCATATCTGGTCTGTCAGGATTAAGTTCTATTTCAATATCATCGTTAGAAACAACAGTTTCACATTTAAGTAGGAATAAAGTATCTCCCAGTTCTTGGTCTGATAAATTCTTTCCAACTAAATTCAGCAAATCTTTTTTATTAACTTCTATTACAGTCATTCTATCACCGGATATTTTTTGTCCCAATTTTCAACATGCTTCCTAAATTCTGATTCAAGATTAACATTATTTCTTATTGCTAGCTGCAGTGAAAGTATAAAAACGTCAGTTACTTTATTGTCCAGGATGTCTTTGTCCGTTGTCCTTTTTATTATTCCTATTTCTTCACCTATTCTACTTAATAGTTCATTTGTTGTTGTATTATCCCATCCTCTTTTCTTTTCAGAATCCTTTATTCTTTCTGTTATATAATTTAGATCTATCATAACATCATTTCCTTTTCTCTTAACCATTTCAGATTATCTGAATAAAGATAACGTATATCATCAATTCCCATTTTTAACATAGCTAATCTACCTAAACCAAGCCCCCAAGCCAGCACTTGATTATTTTCTATACCAAGAGGTTTCAAAACTTCTGGCCTAAACAAACCAGCTCCTCCGACTTCAACCCACTTAAACTTAGGAAAATACATATACATTTCTGTAGAAGGTTCTGTGAACGGGAAATAACCCGGTTTGAATCTTACTTTTGTTGCGCCTATCATATCTGCAAATTCTTTTAAAAAGCCCAACAAATGCCTGAATGTTAATTTTTCACCGATAACAATTCCTTCCATCTGATCAAATTCTAAAAGATGCTTTGCATCTAATTCATCATATCTGAAAACTTTGTCAATTAAAAAATATTTTCCAGGTTTGTCTCCAATTTCATAAAGCATCCTAGCAGAGACAGCAGTTCCCTGAGATCTCATGACTAATCTAGAAGCATCAACTTCGCTCCAGTCACCGCCCCATCCTTTGCTGCCAGTAATCCAACCATTTTGATGAGTGTCTCTGACTTTCTTAATTAAATTTTTGTCATTAACACTTCCTATCTCAGGCTGTTTAAGCATAAAGACATCATGAACAGATCTTCCAGGATGATCTTGCGGCATAAATAATGCATCAGCATTCCAGAAAGCTTCTTCAACATAAGGTCCTTTCATTTCCTGAAAACCCATGCCAACTAATTTTGTTTTTATATTTTCAATAAATTCCATGTAAGGCTGTTTTTTTCCAGGATAAACTCTCGGAACCTTTGACTGAACATCATACTGCTTGAAAGGCACACCTTTCCAGCTTTGTGTTTTAATCATCTGGGTTGTTAATGTAGTAATTTCATCAGGCATATCAGGTTTCCCAGTTACTTTGTCTATTATTTTTTCAGCAATATTTTCTTTTACTTCTTTAACTAAACCCCTGTTAAATAAAATCTTAAAAGCATCATCAGTGCTAACATGACCTTGATTTATTTTTTCAAGACCTTCTTCAAGATGGTAAGCTTCTCCCATAGCTTTCTGTCCAGCGTCTGTAAGTTTAACAGAGCCATTTCTTACCTCAATCCAGCCATTTTTTCTAGCCCAGCCAATAGCTATGTTCGATCCAGGCAATTTGGCTATATCTTCTAAAGAACGATTAGCTTCGCTGACAAAACCAAGAAGCCTTTTTTCTGGAAGACCTTCTTTTAAATATTCTTTACCCTCTTTTGTCAGTTGAAACATATAATCACTTTATAAGATATTTATCTACATTTTTTTCAGCTTTTTTAACTTTAGCTTGGAAAGTTTTTAAGTATTTCTCTGTAAATTTTGCTAGGTCTTTTTTACATTCCCCACAAAGTAATTTACCTTTAGTGCATTTTTCAAATCTTTTCTTTATTTCTTTTTTATCTTCAAAGAATTTTTCTAAATATTCATAGACAACGCATTTTTCAGGTTGTCCCCCTTTCTTTCTTTGTTCTTCTACATTATCTCTTCCACCACTAAAAGCTTTCATAATAGCTTTTTTAGCTTTAGAAGGATCATCACTTAATGAGATTGCACTACCTTCTTTAGATTTAGACATCTTTCCCCCACCTTGTAAACTTGACAAGAATTTCATATGATATGTCGCAGGTTTTATCAAATCTAATTTATGTGCTAAATCTCTAGATAATCTAACATGTGGATCTTGATCTATTCCTATTGGAACCATAACATGTTTCTTACCACCAAATACATCTAATTGCGGACAAAGAATATCAGCCGATTGAATAATAGGATAGAAAAATTCACCAGCGTTTCTAGAATCATTAAAGCCATATATAGCTTTGATTGTAGAATTTGTGGTCTTCTTTGAAAGCTTAATCGCAAAATTGTAAATATCAGTATATTGTTGATGTATGAACATCTTTGTTAGTTTCATATCAAATCCTAACGCTATCATTTGTGCTGCAATTAATCTAGCGTTTTTCAATCCATCTTTCTGATTTTTTACTTTATCAAAAACATAAGATTCATCATCAGATATTGGAATATAAACAGGTATCTTATACTTTTTCTGCATTTCAATTACACTATCAAATGTTAGCTTATGACCAAAATGTAATGAACCAGAAGCATTAGCACCTGTTAAAATAGCAACTTTCTTGCCTTTCTTAACAGCGTCCATAAATTTGTCAAAGTCTCTGTGTGAAAATACTAAATCTTTTTCAAAAGCAGAAATACCTTTAGGAAGATTCTTCACTTTAGATATAGACTCTGTTCCAAAGTCTTTAATCAGCTTATTGTAGTCTATCTTTTCTTCCCCAACATCAAAAGGATCAACTCGTTTACCCATAATACCACATCTTAATTATAGAAGTCCTTCTTTTAAAATCTTCTCTAAATTTAAATAAATTTATTTTCAGGCTTTTCATAAAAAGCCTTTAATTTCTCAATAGCTTTTTCAGCGTCTGCAGGTTCTATTTTCCTAGAAGCCCTAGCTTCAGCTATTTCACCAGCTCTTTTCAAAAGAAATAGACCAGATCTTATATCATCTAATTCAGCTGTTTTCTTCAAGATCTCTTCAAAAGCATCATAGTCCCAGACATTAGGAACAAATGCATATTTTTCTCTTTCTCTCAGAATGCCGCGAGTCTCTTCAAAATTATATGGCTTGAACTCTTCCCTTTCAAGCATTAATCTAGACATCAGTCTCTGGTCAAGCTTGGAAGCCCACTCAGGAACATTTGTTATGAAAAATACAGTCTTGAACGGAATATCTTCTAATATTCTATAAAGAAATGCATAATCTTGCACTTTATCAATTTCATCAAAAGCAAAAACAATTCCCCTTTCCTTATTCAGGGCTTTGATAACCATATCAAAAACTTCATCATAGCTCTTTCTTTCAAGGAATTTTAGCCCCAATTGCTCCCCTATATTATATACAACTTTAGCTGATGTATCCTTCTTCCAGCAGTTAACATATATAGGAACAATACCGTCAGCTTCTTCCCTGAGCTTGCGGAGAATAAATTTAATGCAGGCTGTTTTACCAATACCAGACCCTCCAGATATCATTATGTTACGACCGTTTCTTTTGTCAAACAGTGGTTTGATACATTCTGCTAAATACTGTTGCTGTGACTCTCTGTAAGGCAGCAATCTAGGTAGATAATCCTGCTCTAAAATACCCGGACTTGTAAACAATGACTCGTCAGCACCCAACCTTTCCATAGTAATATTATTAAAAGCCAAACCTTTAATATTTTACTAAACACCATTAAGTAGTGTGATATTTCATGGTTAAGATTGATGACGTTGCAGAATTGGCAAAAAGAAGAGGATTTTTCTGGCCAGCTTCTGAAATATATGGCGGAGTGTCAGGATTCTATGATTATGGTCATTTAGGAACAAAGATGAAAAGAAAGATTGAAAACAAATGGAGAACGTTCTTTCTCGCTTTAGGTGATAATTTCTATGAAATTGATCCGGTCAATATAATGCCTGAGAAAGTATTTGTAGCATCAGGACATTTGGAAAATTTTGTTGATCCTGTTGCTAAATGTAAAAAATGCGGAACAGAGCACAGGGCAGATCATATAATGGAAGAATTCCTAAAAGAAAATTTCGAAGGAATGACTCCAAAAAAATTAACAGAAATAATAAATAAGCACAATGTTCGTTGCCCATTATGTAAGGGACCTTTAGGCGATGTAGAAGTCTTTAACATGACATTCCCTGTCAATCTGGGTGTAAAATCTGATACAACAGCTTATCTCAGACCAGAAACAGCTCAGGGTGTTTATGTTAATTTTATGCAGGAATTTAATGTTTCAAGAAACAGACTTCCTCTAGGTTTGGCAATTGTTGGAAAAGCATTCCGAAATGAAATATCACCAAGACAGCTTATAATCAGAATGAGAGAATTCACACAGGCAGAATTGCAGATATTCTTCGATCCAGATACAATAGATGAGCATCCAAAGTGGTCTGAAGTAAAAAATAAAAAATTAATTCTAGTTCCAGTTGGAAAGAAGAAAGTTGAAATGAAAGCTTCAGATGCTGCCAAGAAATTAAAGCTGCCTAAATTTTATATTTGGCATATGGTTAAGATGCAGGAATTCTTCTTAGATGTTCTGGGATTCCCAGAAAACAAATTCAGAATAAAAGAACTTTCTAAAGAAGAACGAGCATTTTACAATAAATATCATTGGGATTTTGAATTAGATATTGAAAGTCTTGGCGGTTTTAGAGAAATAGCTGGTCTTCATTATAGGACAGATCATGATTTATCAGGACATCAGAAAGTTTCAAAACAGTCTCAGCAAGTGTTTTACAATGAAAAGAGATTTATTCCGCATGTTTTAGAATTGTCAATGGGAATAGATCGTATTATTTATTCATCAATTGAATTGGGAATGACAGAAGACAAAAAAAGAAAATTCTTGAAATTTAATCCTACAATAGCTCCGTTCATTGCTGCAGTATTTCCATTAGTAAAGAAAGAAGGCATGGATAAGACAGCAAGAAAAATTTATGAAGACCTTAAAGAAACATTTGATGTTTTCTACGATGAGTCAGGTTCTATTGGTAGAAGATATGCCCGACAGGATGAAATAGGTACACCTTTTTGCATTACAGTTGATGGCGACACAAAGAAAGA
>Ga0272442_10002999_pt1 | contig 23954 bp, 36 predicted proteins | sample SSMForm2O_FD_200262 | JGI IMG/M metagenome (GOLD analysis project Ga0272442, IMG submission 200262) | Marine sediment archaeal communities from Little Sippewissett salt marsh, Falmouth, MA, United States - SSM-Form-2O | ecosystem: Environmental > Aquatic > Marine > Wetlands > Sediment ...
AAAAACTTATTATTTAATAATCAAGATGATAAATTGATTAGAATTACGGAGGTGCGTCACAATGACTAAAGAAGAATTAAGAGCGTTGCATGTAGCCATAGGATGCGTGGCTGGCGATAAAGAGTTAGATTATGTTACTAAAGCGCAAACATTAAGAATTTTAGAGAATGTAGAGCGCGAAGTAAGTAAATGGCATGAAGAACAGGAGGGAATTAAATGTTAAGAGGATGTGAAGATTTAGCAATTATTAAGACTGTTGTACACGTTATTGATGGTAACGGAGAAGAACCTATTTTAGGAACTAATTTACTTGAGCTTGATGAAGAAACTTATATGTATTTACATAACCACATTAAGAAAGCTCTTTGTAACGAAGGAAATTTTAGGGGTGAGTTTCTTATTGAGAACAGTTGTGTAAAAGTTAATACTGAAAGTAATTTTGAATTTGAAGAAGATTATTTCGTAGAATCATCAAAAGATATAGCGGACCACATGTTTAAAGTTGTAAAAAATACACTTGGAGCGCCGTCAGGTGATTTGGTGGTAGTTGAGATAATAGCAGATGGAAAGAAAGCTATTGGTATGATGTTTATGGACTACAAGACTTCTTTTGTCCATGATATTAAATTTGAGGATAAAGAGTTCAAAGTTGAACTTAAGCCTAATACAATCTCATTACCTCAAAAAGGTAGAAAATTAAGCAATTTTGCTTTTTATGGTAAATCAACCGATCCTGATTGTAATTATGAATTAATTATGGCTGAAAAACATTCGATTGACGAAAACGGAGAAAAAGTAGAATTTTTTATCAGCGACTTTCTTCAAGCAACAGTCGTTCTTGATTCTTCGGATATAACGAGATTGTTTAGAAATCAAACGGAAAAATGGCTGCGTAAGAATGTGAAAGAAGATATCGGTAAAGCGATTGATTGTAGAATGGAAATAGACGAGCGATATATTAACAATGCTCAAATTGACATTAAAGAAACTGTAAATGATTTTATTGATAGCATTGAGGAACGAGAAAAATTCTTAATGAACTTAGAAAAAGCTGGCGTTGACACGGACCAACCTTTTGAAGTTGATAAGAAATGGGTTGGCAGCAAGTTTAAATCTAAGCAAATTAAAACGGATACAGGGTTTTCAATTAAAGGTGACTTTGATGTTTTTGAAGATTCTTCTAGGTTTGAAATTCAATACAACGGCGATGGTACTATTAACTATATCATTAAGCAAGTAAGAAACATTTATCAGAGTTAGTTATGATTAAAATGAAATTAATAGACAAACAACCATCTTTAAACGAATTAATATCGAAAATAAACCACAATAGGCACACTGGAAACAAATTTAAAAAGGATACTGAATACTCGATAGGTTGGCAATTAAAAAGTCAGCACAGTGGAAGTTTTGAGCGAATAGGAATTATATTTATTTGGAAAGAACCAGACAACCGCCGTGATGATGATAATGTGGCAAGCGCCCATAAATACATTTTAGATTCAATGCAATCCTTAGGAATGATATCTGGCGATGGAAAAAAACAAATTGCTGGAATTGAAGATGTGTTTTTATTGGATAAAAAATCTCCAGGAGTCGAGCTGCATATATATGAGTATCCTAAAGTTAAGAATGAGAAAGACCGGCTTAACCAGCGTTTGGATTTAGCCAAAAAGAGCGTTGAAGTGTACGAAAGTTTAATTAACGTATAATTGCATACAATTATTATAGAGTCTATAAAAAGACTCTATTTTATTATAAAAAAGCCTTTTAAAAGTCTTAAAAAGTGATATAATATAATTAAGTTATAAAATGAAAGGGGATATAAAGATGAGTAAAATAACAAAAACAGGACCAAAAAATCACGAGTCTTACAAAATAGTAATACCTAAAGTACTAGCGGAAGATTTTGTTGAGGAACACGGCAACGATGTAAAAGTGAAGAAAAAAGGTAAAAAACTAATTATTGAGGCGGTGGAATAAATGACAAGCGAAAATGACAGAAAGCGCGTTAATAGATGGAAACAACAGCACAAAGAACTTGGTTTATGTGTAGATTGTAACGAAAAAGCCGTTGATGGATACATCAGATGCCAAAAGCATTTAGATGATAGAGAAGCAAGAAGAAAAAAAGAGGTGAGGTAATGTCTTGGGAAACAACAACATTTATATCCAACATCATAATAACTTTATGCGTAATTTACGTTATTTATGCAGTTAGACAAATTTATTACGACGTTATAAGAAAGAGGTGTAAACGTTGAAAGATATTGCGATTTTTGGAGCGTTTTGTTTTATGCTTGGTGTCGGCATAACAATGTGGTTTTGGTACATATCTGAAATTAGGAGGGTTAAGAATGAGTTGTCTAAGCGGTGATGCAGTTGTAGAAGAAATGAGAAATCAAGTTGAGTTATACCGATCTAAAATAAAGAAAAAAGCCGAACAAGATTGTAAATCGTTAAAGTGTGATGCTGTGAACAGAAATTTAAAGCGTAGCATGAATAGGAGGCGTTAATATGATATTTAAATGTGTAAAAGCATCTAAAACACTCACTTTCGGTAAAATGTATTCAGGTACGGAAAACAGTTGTGCTTACTACGTCAAAGGCGACGACGGTGTAAAAAGGATGTATGACAAAAGCAGGTTTGAGATTAAAAAAACAAAAACAGAACCACAAGATGATACTAAAGTTTATGAGTTTGAAGATAAACTACCGTTAGGACCAAGACCAAAATTTATTTTAGTACAACAAAGAATTCAAGAACTTTGTGAAGCTATTATCGAATATGCATCGTTTGGTAAAACCGCACCAAAAGAATGGATTTATGAGGTATTAGAACTTAATGAATGGAATGAGCGCAAACAAGGCGTTATTTACACTATGCCTAAAGAATAGATTGAATCCCTACCAAGCTAACGGAACCGGTCACTGTTGGTTTGGATAGCGGTTTAATAATCTGTGTTTTCTCCAAAATACAACCGCTAAAAAGTGGCAAACAATAAAAAAGAAAAGAGGTGAATCACTCCTTACAATTCATTGAAAGTCCACTTAATAATTAACAAGGTGGTGGTAATGCCCCGGAAACGGGGATGTCTTATAAAAGGAACTAATAAAATTTAGGAGGAATAATTATGGTGGTTACAAAGAAAATGAGACGATCTAGCAGAAAAAGAAACATTGATAGTTTTAGAGTTACAAGAATGAGCAGAACAGAAAACAAGTACGCAGGAGTTAAGCAAGCTAACAGTATGAGGCGAAGAGCAAAGAGAGTTGCTGAAATGTTAGGTCTTGGGAATCTTGTAAAAGGTAATAAATAGATTAAACTAAGCCACTTATAACAGGTGGCTTTTTTATGTTATAATAAGGTATAAGCATAAATTAAACACAAACTTTATTTTAACTTTTTGTTTATAAAGCTTGTAAAAATTAAAAATATTTCGAGTTGTCGACAAAGATTGTAAAAAAATAATTCGGAATAGATGCGAACAATGGTGGTGTATATGGCTAATAAAGTTGGAAGAAAAAGCAATTATTATACATTAGTAGAACCAAATTTGAAAATAATTGAATATTGGTGTAGGGATGGCGCTATTGATGAAGAAATATGGAATAGATTAGGAATAAGCAAAACGTCTTTTTATAAATATCAAAATGAGCACGAGGAATTTGCAAACGCCTTAAAAAAAGAAAAGGAACTTGTAGATTATAGTGTTGAAGATTCACTTTTAATGAGTGCTAGAGGTCATGTTAAAGAACTAAGAAAGCCTTTTAAACTAAAAGAAGTTTACTATGATGATAAAGGTAAGCGATGCGAAAACGAAAGAGTTGCATATGGTATAGAAGAAGTATATTATCCACCTGTGCCTTTATCAATAATATATTGGTTGAAGAACAGGATGAAGGGTAAGTGGAGAGACAAGCCTGTTTTTAGCGATGAAGAAAAAGAAACGATAGAAAAGCTTGATAAAATACTAGAATCTCTCGACAATCAGGCAGGTGATGAATAATGATAATGTCACCTAAACAAAAGATATTTTGGCGCGAAGCTGTACTGAAATATCGCAGATGGAATATATGTAGCGGTGCTACTCGCTCGGGTAAGACTTACTTAAGTTACTGGTATATACCAAGAAAAATTAGAGAATTGTCAGAAAAAGAAGGTCTTGCGGTGTTAATAGGTTGCACTCATACAACTATTGAAACTAACCTACTAGAACCAATGAGGGAAATATGGGGCGATGATTTAGTAGGAACTATTAACTCAAAAAACAAATTAGTGATGTTTGGTCAATTGTTTCATGTTGTTGGCGCAGAGAAAAAAACTGGCGTTAATAGAATAAGGGGTCAATCAATAAAATTATGCATAGGTGACGAAGTTGCTACTTGGAATAAAGAAGTATTTCAAATGCTTAAATCGCGTTTAGATAAAGAATATTCTTGTTTTTATGGTACGTGCAATCCGGAACATCCTGATCACTGGTTTAAAGAATTTATTGATTCAGATGCCGATATATTTCACCAACATTATACAATTGATGATAACCCTTATTTATCTATTGGATTTGTCGAAGCGTTAAAAAAAGAATACGCCGGAACGGTTTATTGGTTTAGATTCATCTTAGGTCTATGGGTAAGGGCTGAAGGTGTAATATACTCTAAGTTTTCGGCTGACCCTAAGAAATATTTTAAGCCATATGAACAAATATTAGATATAATGTCTAAAAAGAGGTTTATAGAGATAAATATAGGCGTTGACTTTGGAGGCACCAAGTCTGGACAAGCGTTTGTTGCTACTGGAATAAAAGCTGGTTATAGCGGTATTACCGGCTTAGGTTCTGAAAGGCACTTTGGCGACATTGACCCTGATGATTTGGGACAACTGTTTGTTGAATTTACAGAAAAGATAATTTCTAAGTACGGACGTGCTGATTATGCATTTTGTGATAATGCTGAGCCTGTGTTAATACGCGGAATAAAAAACGCATGTGAAAAGGCTAGATTGCCTATAACCGTTAAGAATGCTATAAAAAAACCTATTAATGATAGAATACGTGCTGGTAATGCTATGATAAACCGAGGCATGTTTGATTACACGGAAGACTGCGAAACATTGGAAAGCGCTATAGCTGATGCGGTATGGAACGAAAACGTATTGCATGACGAACGTCTTGACGATGGAACAACAGATATTGACACAATGGATGCGTTTGAATATAGCTGGGAAAAAGACATTGTTTATTTGATGGATTACAAGGCGAGGTGATATAATTGTTTGGAAATATAAAAAATTTCTTTGTGGGGGTGTGGAATAAATTGTTTAATAAAGACCAATTGGCCAACAAACTAGGTGCAACTATCAATGTATCGGATAAAATGACAAAAGCTATACAGGATTGGGATGCTATTTATAAAAATCAATCATCGTGGCTTAATAGTCAAGTTAAATCATTGGGTCTCGGGGCATCAATTTCAAGTGAATTCGCTAGACTTGTTACTCTTGAATTAGAATCGGAGGTTTCCGGGTCTGTTAGGGCAGAATTTTTAAATGTTCAATACTCAAAGCTACTTGAAAACCTAAGACAGCAAACTGAATACGCTTTGGCAAAAGGCGGAATGGTATTTAAACCATACGTTGCGGATGGAGAAATCAAAATTGATTATGTTCAAGCTGATTGTTTTTATCCGATATCTTTTAGTGATAACGGATATGTTACAGAGGGATTTTTTGTAGATCAGATAAAAAAAGGCAATTATTATTATAACAAAATTGAATACAGAAAGTTTGAAAATGGCGCGGAGACTATAAAAAACATGGTCTTTAAGTCAACTACTTCAAACGACATCGGTAATCAAATATCATTAGAAAGTGTAAACGAATGGGCGTCTTTGGTGCCTGAAATAACATTCACTGGCTTAAAAATGCCACTGTTTGCTTATTTTAAAAACCCAATGGCTAACACAATAGAACCTGGTAATCCAATCGGCGTGTCTGTATTTTCAAGAAGTGCTGAATTGATTGAAGAGGCTGATAAGCAATGGTCAAGATTTTTGTGGGAAAACGAAAGCGGCGAGCGGGCAATTGATGTTGATAGCGGGGCCTTTAAAAAAGATGAATATGGCAACATGGTTATACCTAGTGGGAAAGAAAGGCTTTACAGAACATTAGAAAGCACAGATAATACACCAATGTACCACGATTGGTCGCCAGAGTTTAGAAACGATCCTTTATTGGCTGGGCTTGATGCCATACTTAAAAAGATAGAGTTTAACTGTGGCCTTGCGTACGGCGCTTTGTCTGACCCTCAAACAGTAGATAAAACAGCAACGGAAGTAAAACAAGCAAGACAACGCTCTTATTCAACCGTAAAGGATATTCAAAACGCATTAAACAGAGCACTTGAACATACGGTTTACATCATGGATGTGTTATCGACGCTTTATAAGTTGTCACCACTAGGCAGCTATGAAGTAACATCAACGTGGGACGATTCTATAATTGTTGATGCAGAGCAAGAAAGGCTTAGAGATATGCAAGAGGTAACGATGGGACTTATGAAAAACTGGCAGTATAGAATGAAATGGTATGGCGAAACAGAAGAAGAAGCGAAAAAGAATTTTCCCGATACAACAGAAGACATCTTATAGGTGTCTTTTTCTGCAAGAATTTGCAGTATACAACATATAAATAAATGGTTATAATTAATATATAAGTTGTGTCGGAATAGGTAGACGGATGATAGGCTAAGTCAAAAGCAGTGAAATTAGATTAGGTAAATGATCATTACCTTTTAAGTCTAAAAGTAATGTTGAAGCTAGACGTTGTTAGGTGCAAATCCTAACCAACTTATAAGTAATTGCAGTCAGATCTGCTAACTGTCGGTGGTGTGGTGAGCCAAGTTATAAATCACTGATACATGCTTTTGTAGCTCAGAAGGTCGAGCAGATGTCTGTTAACCATTGTGACGTAGGTTCGAATCCTACCAAAAGCGCCATGTGTAGTGCAAGTGGGTGCTACAAAGTCCTGTGTAAGGCGTTGAAGTCGGTTAGACGTAGCTGACACCACAACAACAGAGGTCAAGGCTTGTCGTGAGATAACCCCTCTGACCTCTCAATATTATTTGGGAGGTTTTTTATTATGGACAAGTTTATAAAATTAGTAGTATGGGGTGAAAATTGGTGTGATGATGTGTGCAATATTCAAAATTCTTATGGCTACTCGCTTGATGTTTTAAATCAAATAGATAAGCAGTTTAAGGAATCAGATTATGATTTAAGTGAGTATTATGAATCAGAGATAACGTTAGAAATGAAATATATAGAAGCGCAAATAGGTGACTATCCACCACCAAATGTAGAAGTTGAAGCTTATTGGGATTGGAAAGTTGTAAAAGTTGAACGTTTCAAAGATGACCCAAATTATACTGAAAGTGAGTTTAAAAAACAATTCGAAGATATTTTTTAATCACTTAAGCTACTCCACAAAGGTAGCTTTTCACTTTACTGTCACTTTGCAAACGCTTAAAGATGTTAAAATAAAGCAAGAGGTGATAACATGAAAAGATTATTTGCAATTATGCTCATTTTAGCTTTAACGCTTAGTTTTTCTTTTGCAGATACCAAAGTAGTACATGTGTATTTTGATGTACTAGCAAACGAAATAACGGATTTACAAGGTGATTACTTTGTAGATGAACAAAAAGAATTGTTACTCATGGAAGTAAACACCGATAGCATACAAGATGGATTTATAGTCGATTATGAAAAGAAAAGCAATATTTTAACATTTAAACCACCTGATTTATTCGATGGTCAGACAACGTTTGAATATTATTTTCTTGATGAAGATTTTGGAAGTTACAATGTATTTGCGCATGTGAATGTTGAATACTTGGAAGTTGATGTAGTGAACCAAAGAATAAAAGAAGAGGCCGAAAAGCTAATTTTGAGCGATATAAAAGAAGAATACAAAGTTATATATAAACAGATTATTGAATTAATAATGCAGATAGAGCCTGAGTGATTAGGCTCTTTTTTATGGTATAATTAACTGAGGTGATAATATGCTAACTGCTGATTATTTAGATCGCGTGCCAGATGATGTTGTTGAGTTATACGCAGAACTTGAAATTTTAATAATACAGGACATTTCTAGGCGTATATCAAAGATGAATTATTTAACGCCTACCGCAGAGTTTCAATTTAAACAACTTATTGAAGCTGGAAAAGTGTATGAAAACGCCATAAAACAAATAGCGTTAATAACCGGCAAAAGCGAAAAAGAAGTAAGGGCCACTTTTGAATCATCTTCTTTAAAATCACTTAGATTTGACGACTCAATAGCAATTAACGCAGGTTTACAACCGATACCGCTTGCCAAAAGCGTGGCAATGATACAAATAATTAATGCAAACATACTAAAGACAAACAACAATTTAAAAAACTTGACAATGACAACCGCGTCAACTTCGCAGCAGTTATTTATACAATCATCAACGCTTGCTCAAATGCAAATACAAAGCGGTGCTTTCCCGGCTGATATTGCCATAAGAAATGCTGTTAAGAATGCAAGTACAGAAGGATTAAGAGTTATATATCTGACCGGAGAAAGTAGAACCATAGAAAGCGCTGTGAGGGCGAATGTTTTGACAGGTGTTAATCAAACAGCAGCAAAACTAACTGAAATGAGAGCACAAGAACTTGGATTTAAGCATTATGAAACATCAGCACATTCTGGTGCAAGAGAAGGCGAAGGGTACAAAGGGCATGTTAATTGGCAAGGAGAACGCTTTTTAATTAATGGTAGTGATAAAAAGTATAGAAATTTCAAAGAAGCTACCGGTTACGGATTGATCCAAGGGTTATGTGGGACAAATTGTAGGCACTCTTTTTATAGTGTTCCTGAATCTGCGCCGCTTGCATATACTCAAAGTATACTCAAATCATTAGATAAACCCGACGTAAAATACAAAGGAAAGACTTACAGCTATTATGAAGCTACTCAAAAACAACGCTATATAGAGCGAAATATAAGAAAATGGAAACTGGAATCAAAAGCCATGGAATCGGCAGGCGTTGATAACTCTATTGCAAATGCTAAAGTAAAAGAATGGCAAAAAAAAGCTAGAGAATTTACAATAGCAACCGGGGTTAAGCGCGATTATACGAGAGAGCAAATAGCATAAGTGCAAAACTTTGCAGTCAAAAACATACTGTGATATAATATATTTGACAAGGCAAAAGTCGTAAAAACCTAACTCATGGCTAAGAAAAAGCCGTAATAAAATCGTAGGAGGAAACTATGAAAAGAGAAGAACTTGAAGCATTGGGTCTGGAAAAAGAAAAGATTGACGCAATTATGAAAATTAATGGCGAAGATATTGAAGCCCAAAAGAAAAAAGTTGAAGCTGCTGAACTCGATAGAGACAACGCTCAGAAAGCTTTGAAAGAAACGCAAGATACTTTGAAGAGTTATGAAGGCGTAGACGTTAAAGAACTTACCGGAAAAATCGAAGAGTTAAATAAGCAGATTGCTACAACTACAGAAGCAAGTCAAAAAGAAATGGATCAACTTATTAATAAGCACGCGGCTGAGAAATACCTAGGTACGTATAAATTTTCTAGCGAATCTGCCAAAAAGCAAGCGTTAAGAGATTTTCTTGATGCAGGATTGACTCGCGACAAAAAAACAGAAACTTTTGTAGGGGCTGATGATTTTATGAAAAAAATGAAAGAGTCCGACCCGGCTGCATTTGTTGCAGAAGACACACCAACACCTCCTGGATTTACGACAGGCCAAACAGGAAAACCTGATACTGGCGGTATGTCGTTCAGTTTTAATGGTGTTAGAGAGAAACCTAAAGAATAGGAGTGAATTGAATGACAGCATTAAACTATGCAAAGCAATATAGTGACGCACTAGCGCAAGAATTTCCTTTCGTGTTGTACTTTGGTGCATTGTACGCAACACCAAACAACGGACGTTACAGAATTACTGGAGCGAAAACAATTGAAATCCCTGTAATTTCTACAACTGGTAGGGTAGATGCTAACAGAGATACAATCGGATCTAAAGCGAGAAATTACAACAACACTTGGGAAACAAAAGTGTTATCAAACGAAAGAAAATGGGACACTCTTGTGCATCCTATGGATATTGACCAAACAAATTATGTTGCGTCTATCCAAAACATTACACAAGTGTACAACGAGGAGCAAAAGTTCCCCGAAATGGATGCTTACACAGTATCGAAGATTTATGCTGATTGGGTAACTGCTGGTGGTACTGCTGATGATACTGTACCAAGCGTATCAAACATCCTTACTTTGTTTGACACTTACATGCAAGCGTTTGACGAAGCTAGAGTGCCGGCGAACGGTAGAATTTTATACGTGACGCCACCTATTCACACGATTATTAAAAATGCTGAAAAATTGTCAAGAAGCATTGATGTACAGAATAGAAGCGAAGAGGTCAATAGACTTGTTGGGCTTTTAGACATGGTGAAGATTGAAAAAGTGCCATCTTCATTGATGAAAACTTTGTTTGATTTCACAAGCGGATGGACTGCCGGCGTTGGTGCTAAACAAATTAACATGATGCTTATTCACCCATTAGCGGTTATTACGCCTACCAGTTATGAATTTGCTATGTTAGACGAGCCAAAAGCGTCAACAGACGGAAAATACGTTTACTATGAAGAATCTCATGAAGATGTATTTATTTTAAACAACAAAAAAGGCGCAATTATGTTCAACGTTGAGCCTGAAGGAGAATAGGAGGTATAATTTATGTTGATTGCACAAAAAGGTAACAAACAACTTAAAATTCAAGACCTCGCCAAAGACTCCTATGTTGCTAACGGATGGGACATTATGGACGAAAAAGGCAAGATTCTTGTATCGGCCACAAGCAAAGATGTTAAAATGAATGACGCTCAAAAGAAACTTATTGGTGCGCTTGCGACTTTAAATGTTGCTGACGATTTAACGGTTGGAGCTGCAAAGGCTATGTCGGAAGTATTGGGCGTAGAATTTGAAAGTAAAGAAAAAAGTTCAGAAGCACTACAAAGTGCTTATGATTCTGTAATGAAAAGCATTAAATTTTAATTTAGGAGGGTGTCATGGATTACGTTGATTATGATTATTACCAAAATAGTTACAAAGGGTTCACGACACCCTCTGAAAAATTTCCTTATTATTCAGAACGTGCGTATGAAAAAGTAGACGCTATGACTCAAACCTTAACGGATGAGATTAAAGCGTCTGATAGCTTTAAAAAATGCTTATGCGCGGTTACTGATATTTTGTACAAGGAAGAAAACGAACAAGAAGTTTCTAGCGAGAAAGTGGGTCCGTATACACGCCAGTTTAGAGAGAAAAAGGTCACTATAGTTAATAATCAGATATCTGAAAAATTAGCGATATACCTATTTGATACTGGCATATGCTATAGGGGTGTTTTCGATGTATACTAATTCAGATTGCACCATATTTCACAAGTATTATGATGCTGAAACAATGCAAAATGACAAAATCTCAGTTTTTTATATCACAAATTGTTTTTGGTCTGATGCGCGTAGAATTAACAGGATATCAACAGGCGTTGAAAGTTCGGATTCTGCTATGATTGTTATTAACGACATATCAAATCAGATCAAACCAAAGGCTTGGGAAACATTAGAAGATAAAGGCGATTATTGGACCATAGGAAGCCAAGACAAAATAGTCAAAGGAAACATCCCGTCAGATACGCCTTTTAAAGATTTAGAGGACTTATACGACGATGTTTTGAATGTTATATCAGTCGATTATAACATGTATGGCAGCCAAGATATGTGGAACATCGAGGTAGGTGCTAAGTGATGATTAAACAGCCTAAAAGCGTAAAGTCAGGAAACATATTATTTAAGTTTAATCCTAGATTTTCAAGAGCGAGAAGCAATCAGTTTGCTAGTGCTCAAAAAGTTGTTGACTCTGAAGTTTTGCGTCTAAATACTCCGCTTATACCATTTGACAAAGGTATTTTGAATGAAAGCGGTATACTCCATACGGTAATTGGCAGTGGAAAAGTCACTTACAAAACGCCATACGCTAGAAAAATGTATTATAACCCACAACTCAATTTTCAAGGTGCGCCGCTTAGAGGTGCGTTTTGGTTTGAACGAATGAAATCGAGTAACAAAGAGTATATTGAAAAGTTGGCAGGAAGGAAATTAAAATGACTTTATTGGAATCAGTAAAAGCATACATGACGTCATATCCAAATTTAACCGATCTAACTTCTAGGCCGGTAATGAACGTGGATAAAATAGACGAAAAAACCGTTAATTATTCAATTAGCCCCGTGCCAATATCTCCGGTACTTAAAGAATACATTAACGGAGATAAGCAAAAAGCCTATCAATTTCTTTTTTTATTGCGTGGCAGTACTGATGTGCTTCAAGAGTACATCGAAAACCATAGCTTTTACGAAAAGTTATCGGATTGGCTCGAAGAACAAACAGAAAACGAAAACTTTCCTACTTTATCATTCGACAAAACGCCTGAAAAAATTGAAGCGTTAAACATCGCTTATTTATCTGCAACAGATGAAAGTGGAGAAAGTGCTGTGTATCAAATAACTTGCCAATTAACATACAGGCAGAAAGGAGAATAAATTTGAAAATTAAACGTAAAGAAAGCACGCTTTTTATTAACGTAACACCAAGTGCAGCTGCTAGTTATGAATTGATTGGCAGTGATTTGGAAGAACTGGTGAATGCTCTTAACATGAATGTTGATTCAGCAACAAATATTCTTGGCGAAAGCAAAATCACAATTACGTCAGGAAACAAACAAGCGTCAGTCGACCCTTATTTAGCTGATTCTGAAGACGGACTTTTTACATTGCTCGAAGGATTCATCGACAATAACAGTGAACTTGATGATTTGAAAACCGACGTTGTAAGAGTTAAGGCTTGGGAAACTCCAACAGAAGGCGCATACCCGGCAGTTAAAGAAGAATGTTACATCGAAATCGTTTCGTACGGTGGCGGCACAGATGGCTATCAAATCCCTTATAACATCCATTACACTGGCGAAACAACTGCCGGTACGTTCAACCCAACAACCGGTACATTTACTGCATCGTAGGCACATAGCCCGCTCGAAAGGGCGGGTTTTTTGTATGAAAGGATGATATTATGAAAAACTACAATTTTAGTACAGAAACAGGAATACCGGTAACTTTAGACGGCAACACGGAGCCTGCGTTTTATTTTTACCCTGATGATTTAGACTTTATTAAAAAAGCAAGCAAGTTGTATTTTGATCTAAATAAATACTCTGAAGAAGTTGCAAAAAAATACAAAGGTATTGACATTGAAATTGACGAAGAAGGCGTGCCTAAAAATACAAATGCGATTATCAGCGTTATGGAAGAAGAATTTAACATGCAGCTTAAAGCTATCGATGAACTATTAGGCGATGGTGTAAGTGAAAAGGTTTTTAAAGGCAAAGTCAATTTTGTTCTATTTTCTAAGTTTTTAGGTTTTTTATCTCAAATTATTGAAGAAAACAGACAAAGCACCATTAACAATTATATTAAACCTAAAAACAGAGCAGAGCGCAGAGCCATGCAAAGAGTAATGGAATAATGAATGTATTAACTAATGAGTTTCCTGAAGCTATAAAAGTAGGTGACCAAATATTAAACGTAGACTTCGATTGTAGAAATTGCATACGAATAATACTGGCGTGGGAAGATGAAGCGCTCACAGAGCAAGAAAAAGCTTATATAACGCTTAACAGATTATATGAAGATGACATAGAAAATATAGAAAATATTGATTTAGCGTTAGAAAAAGCCTTAAAATTTCTTAATTGTGGGGAAGAGTCCGATGAAGCTAGTACAAAGCCAAAAAAGCGCGTATATTCTTTTGATAAAGACTCAAAATTTATCTACACGGCTATAGATTCTGTTTTAGATGGTAGACTTAGCGAAGGAAAAACAATTCACTGGTGGCTGTTTTGCATGGCGTTTATGGAAATACCAGAAGATTGCATGTTGTCTAAGATAATAAATTTGAGAACAAAGAAAAACAAAGGAAAATTGTCAAAAGACGAACTTAGAATATACAAGGATATGATTGATATACTTGAATTAGAAGTTGACAAAGAGTCTATTATGAGTGATGAAGAACTCAAAAACATGGAAGAGTTTAAGAAAGCGTTAGGTGTAAAATGATAGTAGAACTTAATCAATGCATTTATGAAATGAACGGAAAACAATTTATAGAACTTGTAAAAGCTGCTAAAAAAACATTTGATTGCTATGCTATTGTATCTGTAGAAAAAGATGGCTTGGCTACAATGACAAAAGACGCATATGAAAACTTAGATAGCCTTAAAGAAGCTATTAAAGAGTATAAATCAAACGGATTTAAAGTGTATTACACTGTACCGAAAAGAGGCAAACGTGAAAAAAGTTAAATGCCCTTATTGTGGGTATGAAATGCCTATCAAATATGATGAAAAATCAAAGTGTGAAGGCGTTTGGGTCCGCTGCAAAGGTAGGCATTGCAAAAAGTTATTTGAAATTAAAGTAAATTAGAATATTAAAGTTAAGTAGAGCCATTGAGCCGATAACTTCTTAAATAAAGAGAGGTGAAATTATGGCTTACGATGGCTCGCTTAATTTTGATACCAGGATAAACACAAAAGGATTCAACCAAGATATAGGATTAATGCAAAAGTCCGTAAAAAAACTTGGCAAAACACTTGCGCTTGTTTTTGGTACTAGAGCATTAATTAATTTTGGTAAAGAAGCCTTGCAAGTGGCGTCAGACTTGCAAGAAGTACAAAACGTTGTTGATGTGTCATTTGGCGCAATGGCTAACGATATTAATAATTTTGCAAAAACTGCACTTGAACAATTTGGACTTTCTGAGTTATCCGCTAAAAGATATGCAAGTTCTATAGGTGCTATGGGTTCATCAATGGGATTTGCGGCAGAACAAAACGCGGAAATGTCTAAAACTGTGACAGGATTAATTGGTGATTTTTCTTCATTTTATAATGTTCAACAAGATATGGCGGCAACTGCATTAAGTGCTATTTGGACCGCTGAAACCGAAACTCTTAAAAGATATGGTATTTTAATCACTGAAGTAAACCTTCAAGAATATGCACGCAGACAAGGCATAACTAAATCAATTGCTAAAATGACTCAGCAAGAAAAAGTAATGCTTAGATACAACTATGTTCTTGAAGCAACTAAGAACGCTCAAGGTGACTTTTTAAGAACACAAGACTCTTGGGCTAACCAAACTAGAATATTAACCGAGCGCTGGAAACAATTCTTAGGATTGATCGGTAACAATTTGATATTGGTATTTACACCAGCTATAAAAATGCTTAATAATTTATTATCATTGCTTATTTCAATCACAGAGCAATTTAACGCATTTTACAGTCAAGTTACTGGCCAGCAAATCACTCAGCAAACAGAAGTGACATCAAGCATATCTGATAGCGTATCAGAACAAGAAGGTCTTACAGATGCTGTAAAAGATACAAATGCAGAATTAAAACGTTCCGTCGCTGGATTTGATGAACTTAACGTGCTTCAGAAAAAAACCGCAACAGGCGTATCAACAAGTGGAATAAGTCAATTTGCTAATCTTTCGACTGTATCAACCGCTTTAGAACCTAGCGAAGTACAACAAATAAATCCTATATTCCAAACTTTACTAGACATACTTCAACCATTAAGAGATATTGATTTTAGTAACCTTAATAACTCTTTGAGCAATTTAAAGCAATCGCTAAAACCTTTTACAAAAAATATATTTGACGGTTTATATTGGTCTTACAATAATTTATTTGTGCCTTTATCAACTTGGAGTATAGAAGATTTGTTGCCTGCGTTTTTAGATTTATTGGCAAGCGTTATAGATAATCTAAATATCAATTTAGAAATTCTTAAACCTTTAGGTACTTGGCTATGGGAAAACTTTTTAAAACCTTTGGGTCAATGGACTGGCGGCATGTTAATTCGAGTTTTAAAGCAAATGAACAAAGATTTAGAAGAGTTTAACAGATGGTTACAAGGCGAAGATGTAAAGCAAGAAAACGTATTTACAACTGCAAAAACAGACGCTAAAAACTTAGAAGAATTGCTAGGTCCTCTTGGAACGGCAATAAAAGAAGATATAAACTGGCTTAAAGGTGAAGATTACAAAGAAAATGTATTTACAACCGCTAAGACAGACGCTAAAACGTTTAGCGAATTTTTACAACAAGCAACTAAAGACTCAGAAGTGATGTTCGGGAAATTTACAACATGGATTGAAAACAACGTCACAAAACCCCTCGATGATGCATTTTGGAATCTTTGGGACGCTGTGTTTATTAATCAAGATAGTTCGTTTGTAGCAATGAATAAAAGTATTACAAATTTCTTGAATAACTGGATTGGTAAATTTGAAAATTTCTTTAACTTGATTACACGTGGCCTTAATAGCTTAGTTGATAAATTAAATTCATTAAGTTTTGATATTCCTGATTGGGTTCCTGAAATTGGTGGAAAAGAGTTTAGCTTGAATCTAAGAAAGTTCTCTGAAATTACATTACCTAAACTATCAACCGGTACGGTAATACCTTCTAGCGTAGAGCTTAAACGTTATTTATCTAATGATAAAAGCACTACTCAAAGTGATTATAACGAATTACTAAACGAAATAAGATTGTTGAGACAGCAGGAAACAACAATAAAATTCACAGGAGAATTGTCAGAACTTGCACGAATTTTAAAACCACAAATTGATAAAGAAAATAATAGGCGCGGTAAATCTATGAAGGTGGTGACTGAATAATGACCGTATGGGAAATGGATGATAAAACTTACAATGTAAATATCATGGAATATGTTCCGGATGGAGAATTTTTATACAAGTATGCCGAAAGAGTAGAAAACGGTGATTTAAAAAGCGAAGCAATCGGATTTTTTCAAAATTTAACAGTCACTTTTAAAGGAGGCAGTGATACTGATTTCGCGCAACTTTATGCCGACTTAAAAGAAGTTCAAGAAGATGGTACTTTTAACCATACTATCAACTTTATAAATCCAGCAGAAACTGTAAATCAATTAATGTATCCTGACAAATTACAAGTACCTATTATAAGGCTCAGTGAGGATGGTTTGTCTTACTGGGGCGAAATGACAGTTAAATTTATTGCAGTTAGTAAACTGTAGGGGGTAATTATGGCTAAAACTAAAACAGAATTAGATCTTAGATTGTTTGATGACACAATTGAACAAGATGCAGAATACGCAGTAACAGATATACAGCCATTTTCAGATTTAGACGATTTGAAAATAGATTTTGACGCGCCTACAAACTATGCAACATTAGAAAATAATCAATGGAGATTAGACGGAACCATGTCGTTATTTCCTGTTGATATGACAGAATTAAAGTATGGTTACTGGTCTCAATCTCAATCAGACGAAAACAGAAACATAAATGTAGGCTTTGTAATTGATTTTACTGAGCCTCATTCAAGTATTGGAATTACGTTTATATTTTATGCGGGAGATTACGCAACAGATATTAACATTAAATGGTATGACGCTTCTGATGTTCTTATTCTTGATGAAACTTACACAAATGACAGAAATATTTGCTATATAGACGAAGAGGTTTCAAATTATCAGCGAATTGAAATTGAATTTCTAAAAAACAACAAAGCTGGACATTACATTAAAATCCAAGAAATTGGGTTCGGTGCAGATATATTGTTTACCGATGAAGATATACAAACTTGTTCGATTGTAGAAGAACTTGACAGTATTTCTGAAGAAATAAGCATAAATAAAATGGATGCTAGTGTTTTCATAAAAGATACCGAATACATCAACAAGATTTATAAGCTACTTACAGAGCAACAAAAGATAATAGCTTATGAGTATGTAGACGAAGCAAAGCAAGAAATGGGTACTTTTTACTTAAAGAGCAGAAGCAATCCAAACGAAAATACAATAAAATTTTCAACTGAAGATATTTTAAGTGCTTTATCTTCTCAAACTTATTACGGCGGAATGGTAAACGATACATTTGAAAACGTCATTTCTTCTATTATGAGCGATTTTGGTACAACGCTATACGAAATATCAGACGAACTTAAAACGTTAAACGTAAAAGGATATTTGCCCGTCTCGGATTACAGAAGGGCAATACAGCTATTAGCTTTTGCTGTTAATGCGGTTGTTGATTGCTCAAGAAGTAAAAAAATCAAGTTTTACAAGTTATCAACAACAAATCCACAATCTGTTGATAACTCTAGATATTTTTTAGGCAGCGGTCAATCTGAACTAGATAGAGTCACCGGTGTGTCTTTAAACATCAAATCTTATACTGCCGAATCTATATCGGAAGAAATTTATAACGTAGAGCATACTTCTGGTACGTATATAGCAGTTTTTACAGACCCGTTTACCAATTTGTCTATACAAAATGGTACAATTATAGAGAGCAATGAAAATTATGCAAAATTTTCAACGAGCGGAGGAACCGTGATTATAAGTGGAAAGCCGTATAAAGTATCTGTACAAAATTTTTTAATAGAAACAGATAATTTGCCGGTAAATGTTACAAAAAATGTTTTGGAGTTTGAAAACAGTATTTTATGGGACGGTGAACAAAACGCTCAAAACTTATACAATAAATCTATAAACCTTAACGAAAGAAGCGTAAGAATATTGCTTAATACCGAAAAGGTTGGTGATTATGTTGAGGTAGATGCTTTGTACAACGAAAAAATAAAAGGTTATATTAATTCAGTGACAGTGGATATGACTGGTGGATTTATAGGACAAGCTAAAATAAACGGGGTGATTGTTTGATATTTGTAACAGATAGAAAATCAGGGTCTTATTACAACATATCCGACTTAAATAGAGTAGAGAGTAATGTAAAAACACTTTCAGATCTACTTAATACAGCTGGATATATTAACACGGTTGATACAAAATCAAATTGGAACGTAACAGAGTTTTTTAATGTAAACGATGATGTAAGGTATATAGGCAATATAAATGAACTTATAGATGTATTTTATACAACTGCAGAGTATATGCCGGACACGTTATTCAAAATGGATTATAAAGACGCAAATGCAATTGAAGAAAATCTTGAATCTATAAATACATTGCTTGAAAATATGATAGCTATGTATAAGCAATACGGAACATTTAGTTTTGGAGAAAATTTCTTATTTTAAGGAGGATTTATGGGATTTGTTAAACGAGATATAAAAGATAGAGTTGTACAGTATCCATATGACGCGACTATAGAAGATGCACCGGGCAGACCAGGTGTTAAACGTATTATTAGGTCACCTGGTAAAATAACAGAATCCGGAACAGACGCAAACAAAGCACAACAACAGCCTATTGAAGATGCTTTGCACGAATTGTACGGTGAAAGCGTTGCGCCTATAGCGGTCACTTTAGAATCAGGAGAAACCGTTAAATCAACAAATGAAACGTTATTTAATACACCGGCCTACTACACACAAAAAGGTTTAACACTTGTTAATAGTGTGGTTAATGGTCAATTTAAAGATGGAACTAGTGACTGGGTAGAGTCTGGTGGCTCTGTTGAAATTGTTGACGGGGAAGTCATAGTAACTACTACTACTACTGGTGGGCTTAGACAAGATTTATCAGCTAATGTGGGCGATGAAATAGTAATTGTCACTAGGTCTAAAAGTACAGGTAATTATTTTCATGCTTTATATTCATCGTCCGGCAATGTTGTATCTTCAACATATTCAAATAGTGAGTATGAAATACGATGTTCGACATTAACTGTTGAATATACAGATAACTTAATGACATATCTTAGACAGGGTGAAAGTGTGACAACCCATGATGCGGATTTTGGTGTTTTTGTTATTAATAAAACTCAGTCTGGGCTAGGCGATTATCTTGCTTCAATTGGGTTAGTTTCTGACGAGCAACAAGAAGAATGGATAATAAATGTAGCTAAAAGAGGTTACTTTGAAGGTATGCAATCTAGTCAAGGCGTGAAGGTTGAGAGTAAAAACGATGCAACTACACCAACAGAGCAATCATACCACGTACTACCACACAAACTAGCATCATTACAAAATTTAGTATCCGATGAATATGATAGTCGCACTGGTATTATTACTGCTAATACCGTAGTAGGATTAGATGGTGACTTTTATGCGTTGAAAGAAAGTGATATAACCGCAATTACAGATTTAGACAATGTACAACGTATTGAAATATCTAAAAAGACAAACGACATTGTGTATAACCAAGCAATTATAAGTAATTCATATATTTTAGCTGGATATAAAACGCATACTGATGGAACTTTTGATTCTGTTGATTCGTATAATACTTTATTTTCAAACCAATCTACAACTAAATACAGACTTGCTGTACCTCTTGGTACTTACGCATCACTAGGAGAAGTACAAGCAGACCTAGTAGGAACAAAATTAATCTACCAAATAGCAACGCCAGTAACAATAAACACTGGTCTTGTTGGCACAATCTCATCATACACTGACTATACGCAGTTTAGTGTAGAGAGTGGTGTTATTGAGGGTGAGTTGGTTATATTGTCAGAAAGTGCTACAACATATTACTTAAACATTGTTGGGCATTCCACAATTCCAGACTCACCTTTAAATAGTAAAGTTAGAAAAATTAATAGTATTGTGTTTGATGGTGTAGATATAAAAGATTTAGGAACAATTACAAATGATGATTTGGCTTATGGCGACGAACGTTGGTATATTCAAAAGTCTGTAATCGAAACAAACAACATCGACATTAACAACATTCGAGTAGACTACATAACTCTAGAAACGTGTCCTGCTGGAGATATTGTGATTGAATGTTCTAATTCTCTAGCAGAAGCACATAATGATACTGTGCAAGAGCATACTAAGATATCAAAACAAGTTGACGTAAACACAAAGTCAATACAGAATTCTATCGGATATCTTGGCGCAAAAGCAATTGAAGAATTAAGTGTAACTACTGCGGGGTATACAAATTGGAGTAACCCTGTAGGAATTACACGTACTGAAATTTATCAATCGAGATTTGATATGACTGGTTTGAATTACCAACAACTAAAAAATAGTTGTACACTATACAATGCTGGAACAAACGAATATCAACAACTTACAGTTGATTCGGACACAACTTATTTTGCAATACCTGTTACAATTTACACTGTAGGGGGTAAAGAATATAAAGCAATTGGAAAAGTTGTAAGTTTTACAACCCCAAATGAACAATTTTTATATAACAATGGTACGCAAGTTGTTGATTGGTTTGTAAGTGGTAGTGCTAGTTTTGAATCAACTTACATGCGTATTACAAATACTGGTGGAATTGTTTATTCTGAAATTGTGAACTTTACACCATACAATAACATGGATGTTCAAATTGAAATAACAGGTACCGGTACCGCTGGTGTTACTTACAAAGTAACAAGCACTCCTAATGGTGGTTCTACATTATTGTCAGATACAGAAAGTTTAAGTGCTGGAACCAGCAAAACTAAAACTATTGACATTTCAGCATTAACTTCCGGTTCTTTTAATTTTGAAATGACAAGTCGTTCAGATAATCCAATAATTGAAATATTTGTAGTAAGATTATATTAAGGGGTGATTAAATGAAAATTTATTGCAAACCATTCGAAACAAAAAATAGATTACATGGTACAGTTGAAGATTTGCTTACAAATACAACTGATTTACCAATTGAATATGTTGATAATTTGTATTACGACTATGAATATCAATTACCTCGTCTGACAGAAAAGTTAGACGAAGAAGGTAATGTTGTGTACGAAACAAAATTTATTGATGATGTTGAAACACAAGTACCTTTAATGATACAAGCCACAGAAACAATTAAAATCCCAAACGAACAAAATGTTTATGACGAGGAAGGTAATATTATAGGTGTAGAAACAGTATACGCTTACGAAGAAAAACTCTTGTTTGACACATTAACTGAACCTAGGCTTAAAGAATGTGTTGTTGAGTTTGAAGTGACAGATGAAAACTTTTTAAGTCGTTCTATTGAAGAAATGTTGACATCAACTTACTGGCAAGACGGTGAAAATGTAAAATTTGGCATTCGGCGTGATTTCGGAAAAGTTACGGATAAATCCAAAGAAGTTAAATTAAAATTTGAAAATCAAGAAATCAAAGAAACGATTGATTATTTAATGATGGAAAACCTGAAAGCAAAGGGGGTAATCTAATGAACATTACTTATATTTTTCTTAAAAAAAAGATTGAAATGGGTGAATTATCTCAAGAGCAAATGACTAAATTATTTTCAGAAGGCATACAAAAGTTAGAAACTGATGGCGATATAACTTTTTATGAAGCTAAAGAACTTTCAAACTTGATTAAAAATATGATATAATTTACCAGAGGTGATGTTATGGGCGAAGAAAGTTTTGCAAAAGAATTGCTCGAATCTATGAAAGCTTCAAATGAACGTCAAAACAATAGACAACACATAATTATTTTAAACTTAATCATTTTGGCTTTAGTTTTAATAATTGCGTTGGTTGGATCTAATTGTTACTGGATTTGGTATAATTCTCAATGGGAATACGAAACTGTATATGTAGAATCCGGGGAAGGGATAGCAGTGTACAACGAAGAAGGGATGGTAGATGTAAATGGCGAGAGTAATTGTCAAGAAGCGCAAACCGAAAACAAAGAAACCGAAAGGCACGAAGAAAAAAACCAAAGTAAGATAGAGTGATAAAATCATGTTTAAATTTGATTTTACAAAGGACGAATACGATTACTTTATTGAGCAATGCCCTTTTACAGAAGAAGAACTCAAAGTATTTGAAATGAGAAGAAGAGGAAAAAGCGTATGCTATATGGCACAACAATTAAATGTGTGCGAGCGTACGGTTAAGAGAAGAATTAAATCAGTACATAGAAAGATTATGAAATTGCTATAATCCTCCTTTCTATATAAAGGCACTTAGTGGGCACTTAATTGTCACGCTAGGTGTCTTTAAATTTAGTAGTATTAAACTAGGAAGGTGGTATTTATGAAACTTGTTCAATACGAAAACAACGGATTTGTTACCGATAATGGAAATTTTATATACAAAAGCGACATTTTAGGTTGTCCTTGCGTTGGATGCAATGTTTTTGAAGTTGATGACGGTAAATACCAAACTGCTAGATTTGATTATGCAGAAGTTAATGACGATTAATATTTAATGTGGTAAAATATAGAAAAGAGGAAAATAAAATGAATGCAGAGGTATTGAGAATGATAGACGTTGGCAGTCAAATTGTTGTAGGTGTTTCTTCTCCGCTTATTTTATTAGGCATCCACAAAGTATGGTCTTTAATCAAAAAAGAACGGTTGGTTAATAAAAAATTAGAAGGCGGTCTTAGAAGCATGCTCAGATCGCAAATTGTACAAATGTATGAGTTTGGTAAATCGAACAAAGGCATGACACTTATGCAAAAATCAACCGCTGAGGAGTTGTACATGGATTATAAAAATCTTGGCGGAAACGGATTTATTGAAGAAGTTATGGAAAAAATACATAAAATGGACGAGATACAAGAAGTATAAGTCACTTTTAAGACACTTAACAGACACGTTATGTGTCTTTTTTACTGCTAAAATTAAGTTGAGAGGTGATTAATTTGAAAAAGATACTTGTTATACCTAAAGACTCAACTGGAATTATAGACGTAAGAAAAACTGACTATTTTATTATAGAAGTTGCTAATACAGTTGAAGAAATTGTGCAAAGATTATCAACCGCTGGGCGCAAACACACAAAATATAAATTTTGCCAATTTGAAGTAGGTTCAAACATACCTATTTTTATCAAAATTAACGATATGATTTCAAATACTATAAT